>Ga0335083_10008149_pt1 | contig 12822 bp, 7 predicted proteins | sample Lox_Sample_42_FD_206716 | JGI IMG/M metagenome (GOLD analysis project Ga0335083, IMG submission 206716) | Soil microbial communities from Loxahatchee National Wildlife Refuge, Florida, United States - Lox_Sample_4.2 | ecosystem: Environmental > Terrestrial > Soil > Wetlands | place: USA: Florida...
GTGAGGATGACCGGTACCTTCCCGCGGAACGCCAGTATGGTCGCGGCGTTCAGCAGGGGATGGACTTCCTGCGCGTGCACCACGTGGGGCGCGAACCGGCGGATGACGCGGTTGATGGAAAGCGCGGTGAGCGGCACGCGCGGGTCGCGCATCCGGCGCGCCTCCACGTAACGCACGCGCGCGGCTTCTTCCGCCCGCGCGCGCAGCCGGGGCGTCAGTTCGCCGCGGGCATTGTTCGAGCCCAGCAGCAGCAGCACTTCATGGCGGACCGACAGCGCGATGGCGAGCCGGCTGGCGTATTCGGCGTAATGCAGGGCCAGTAGCGCGATTCTCAAGACCAGATTCTCCGGCAGTCCGCGCCAATATCCGGCTTCTTCGCTGCATTGCGGCCGGCGGCGCGGTACCGGCTGCATGGTCCGGACGGCGCATGGGCCGAATGGACCAGCGCTGCCGCCCGACCGCCGTATCTGACCCAACGATCAGCCAGCCGAGGATCGTCCCCGTTTGCACTCCCGGAGGATTCACCCGGTGCCCATGCACATCACCAGCCGTGCGCTGAAGCTCCTCGCCATGCGCGGCCGCGCCAGGACACTGCTGCAGCACCAGATCAGCGAACGCGCGCGGTCCCTGCCCGACGCCACGGCGCTGGTCTGGAAGCACGTGCGCATGACCTACGGCGAACTGGAGGAGACCAGCAATCGCCTCGCCAGCCTGCTGGTGGATGCGGGCTGCGATCCCGGCGAGCGCGTGGGCATCCTGATGCCGAAGCGGCCGATGGCCATCGTGGCCACGCTGGCGGCGCTGAAGGCCGGCGCCATCTGCGTGCCGCTGGATCCGGGCCAGCCCGCGCAGCGGCTGGCGCGGATACTGGCGGTGGCGGACTGCCGGTGGTTGCTGGCCGCCGGACGCGGCGGCGGGGACATCGGGGAAGCGCTGCGCCTGGCGCAGCTGGCGCGCGATCCGCTCGTCGGCTGGCTCGACGAGGAGCCGGCGGCCGCGTCGATCCCGCAGGCGGTCTTCGAGTTGCAGGACCTGGCCGCCTTCCCGGTGCAGCAGCCCGCGCTCGACCATGCGCCGGAAGTGTCGCACATACTTTTCACGCCGGGTCCCACCGGCGTGCCGCGCGGCGTGATGCTCACGCACGCCGGCATCATGCAGTTCCTGCGCTGGTCCAACGCCTGCTTCGGCATCGCCGGCACGGACCGCATTTCCCAGCACTCGCCGCTGAGCTCGGACATGTCGCTGCTGGATGTCTTCGGCGCGCTGTGGTCCGGCGCGGAGCTGCACCTGGTGCCGCCGGAGCTGAACCTGCAGCCGCACCGGCTGGCCGGCATGATCCGCGAGTCCGCGCTCACGCAGTGGTTCTCCATGCCCGGGGTGCTGAACCTGATGGCGCAGTTCGACGTGGTGGGGCACGGGGATTTCCCGCAGTTGCGCCGCCTGCTGTTCGCGGGTGACGTCCTGCCGACCGCCACGCTGATCTACCTGATGCAGCGCCTGCCGCACGTGCGGTTCACTCATCTTTACGGGCCGGTCGAGACCACCATCGCCAGCAGCTACCACACCATCGCGGAATGCCCGCGCAGCGCGCAGGATGTGATTGCCCTCGGCACGGCCTGCGACGGCGAGGAGTTGCTGCTGCTGGATGAGCAGCGGCGTCCCGTGGCCGACGGCGAGGCGGGGGATCTTTACATAGGTGGCAGCGGCCTGTCGCCGGGTTACTGGGGCGATCCCAGGAAGACACGCGCCGCGTTCGTCGAGGAGGCGGGAAGTGATGGCCAGGGGCGCAGGATCTTCCGCACCGGCGATCGGGCGCGCCGCGGACCGGACGGGCTCTATTACTACAGTGGCGACGCGGCCGCGGTGGATCTTCCATCCAGCGCCATGCCCCTGCATGCGATGCGGGCGGGACGCGTGGCTGCCGTGCGGCGGGCATCCATGTTCGCGGAATGAGCAGGCGGGCAATGTCGAAATACGACGAACTCGAGGATCCGCGCACGCGCCTGACCTCGCTGTTGCTGCCGCTCGCCGCCGCGGTGCTGGCCGGGGGCCTGGCGGCAGTGGCGGGCGCCGCGGCCGGCACCCGCGCGATCTATCTGCTGGCGGTGCCGGGCTGCCTCGCCATCGCCGGGGCGCTGGTGCTGACCCGCCCGCAGCCGCTGCGCTTCGCCTTCCTCGCGATCCTGGCACTGCTGCCCTTCGCGGACATCGCGGTGCCGCCGGGAAGGTGGAACCTGACGGTATTCGATGTCGCCAGCCTGGTACTGGCCGCCGGCCTGCTGCTGCACAAGGCCTTTGCGCGCGATGCCGCCGAGCCGCTGTTCCCGGCGCGCTCGCTGGCCGTCATCCTGCTGCTGCTGGTTCCGTGCACCGTGTTCGCGCGGCATCCGTGGCCGGCGCTGCTGAACCTGCTGCTGATCTTCGCCGCCTACGTGTTCTTCTGGTTCGTGCTGCAGGAGCTGCGGCGGCCGGAAGGCCTGGAGCGCGTGGCCGGCCTGCTGGCGGTTACCGGCATCCTCGCGGCCATCGGCCTCTTCATCGACCATTACCTGCACATCAATCTCAGCCTGCGCGGCAGCAACCTCAACCAGTTCACGCAGGCGGACAACGGGGAATTCATCTGGCGCGCCGGCGGCATCTTCCAGGACGGACAGAAGGCCGGCGATTTCCTTGCCGCGCTGCTGACCTTCCTGCTGGTGCTGCTGATGCGCGGCCGCTGCCGCAGCGGCTGGTTGCGCCTGCTGGTGTGGAGCGCGCTGCTGCTGGGCATTCCGGCACTGTTCCTGACGGTATCGCGGGCGGCGCTGTTCAGCTTCGTGCCCGTGTGCCTGGTGGCATTGCTGGCCGCCAATCGCTGGCCGTTGCCATTGAAGCTGTGCGGCTTCGCCGCGATGGCGGTGCTCGCGGCCACCGTGATGGTCGCGCCTGGCTTCTGGATGGGCCTGCTGCCGGGCACGCTGGCCGCGCGCATGGTGCAGTCGCAGGCGGAGTTCAGCAACCGCGTGGACGTATGGTTCGACACCTGGGAAATGTTCGCCCGGCATCCGCTGACCGGCGTCGGCCTGCATGGGTTCCAGCAGTACCTGCTGGACACGCGGCCGCTGGTGTTCAACTACTACGGCATCGGCGAGGACAGCGGTGTCGTCTACGTGCCGGACCAGCCCGAAAGCGCCTATTTCAAGATCCTGTACGAATCCGGCATCCTCGGCTCGGTCGCGGTGGTGGTGCTGGTGGTCGCCACGCTGCACCGGTCCATCGTTGCGCTGGTGAGCAAGGCCACGGTGCCGGACGTGCGCTCCGAGGTTGCCGCCGCGCTTGCCGGACTTGCGGTGTTCGCCGCCACCTTCGTGACGCTGTTCTCGATCCAGGATCCGCGGCTGCTGGTCCTGCTGCTGATCCTGCTGGCCATTGCATGGCGACCATCGATAGCGCCATCGAGCACGGCAGCGCGCCCCTGAAGCCGCGGGACGCGCCCCGTGAGGAGGGCTCGCCTCGCAGGCTGCTGGGACGCGCATCGGTCGCCGGCGCGGGAGCGGTCTACCAGCAGTGCGTGGCGTTCCTGTCCGGGCTCGTGGTGGCGCGTGTGCTCGGCGCTGCGGACTACGGCGTCTTCAACCTGGCGCGCAACCTGCTCGACACCGCGACCATCGGCACCCGCCTCGGCCTCGACATCGGGCTGCAGCGTCATTTCGGAGAAACGAAATCCGCGGACGATTCCCTGCGGCTGCGGGTGCTGCGCAGGCTGCGGCTCATCGCCGCCTGCGTCGCGCTGCTGCCCGTCGCGGCGGTGATGCTCGGGCTCGGCGATGCGCTCGAGGCGCATGTCTACCACCACGCGGGTTTCGCGCAGGCGCTTTCCTGCCTCGCCCTCGCGCTGCCGTTCGTCACCGACCTGGGTGTGCTCGGCGGCGCCTATCGCGGCAGCCTGCGGCCGGGACCTTCGGTGATGGCCGAGTACGTGCTGATGCCCACCGCGCGGCTGCTGGTGATCATCGCGCTGTTTCTCGCGGGCTGGCGGCTGTGGGCCGTCGCCGCCGGCACCACCATGGGTTCCGTGGTGGCCTCGGCGTGGCTGGCATGGCGCGCGCGGCGGGATTTCCCGGTTGCCGCCGCCTCCCTGAACTGCTGGCCCGCAGCCCGTCGCGTGATCGGATATTCCAGCGTGCTGGCCGTGGCCGTGCTGGTGACGACGCTGACTTCGAGCATGGATGTGCTGACCCTGGGCCGCTTCGGCACCGCCGCACAGCTCGGCCAGTATTCGCTGGCGAAGACGCTGCTGTTGCTGATCGGCTTCTTTTCCATTGCGTTCAACCAGACGCTCGGCGCGCTGGTCGCCGAGAAATATTTCCGTGGCGATCGCGCCGGGCTGGTGCGGGTGCTGTCGCAGACCACCCGCTGGGTCGCGCTGGGTACACTGCCCGTGTTTGCGATCTTCCTGTTCTGGGGCACGCAGCTCATGCTGCTGTTCGGGCCGACATTTGTCGTGCCACCGGCCGTGATGGCGTTGCTCGGCGGCGGGCAGTTCGTCCTCGCGCTGTTCGGCTCCATGGGCTGGGCACTGTCGATGACCAACCGGCACGTGCTGGAGCTGGGGATCCTCGTCGCCGGCCTGTTGCTGTCGGCGGTGCTGTGCTACCTGCTGGTGCCGGCCCACGGCCAGCTGGGCGCGGCCGTCGCCACCTTCTGCTCCATTACGTTCGTGAACGCCGCGCGCACGCTGTACGCGCGCCGCGTGTTGCGTGCGTTTCCCTATGATTCCAGGCTGTTGCTGATGGTGGGCGGCGGCGTGTTGCTGGCGTTTGCCGCCCGGTTGCTGGTCGGCGGGCTTGGCCTTGCGCCATTCTGGAGCTGCGCGGCAGGCATCGCCCTGTTCGTGTCGGCCTACGCCGCCTGGTGCTGGTTCGGCGTGCTGCGCCACGACAAGGGCCAGGGGATGAGGGCCAATGCCGCCGGCTGACGGCGCCAGGCCACCCGGCGACGCGCCGGCAGCCGGCGCGGTGGTCATCGGCCGCAACGAGGGCGAGCGCCTGCGAATCTGCCTGCGTTCGCTCGGTTCCACCGCGCGCCAGGTAGTCTATGTGGATTCCGGATCCACCGACGGTTCGGTGAGCCTCGCCGCCGCAATGGGCGCGGTGGTGGTGGAGCTGGATCCGCGCATCCCGTTCAACGCCGGACGCGCACGCGCGGAAGGGTTGCGGCATCTGCAGGCGCTGCTGCCGGATCTCGAATACGTGCAGTTCGTCGATGGCGACAGCGAAATCGCCGCTGGCTGGATCGCCGCGGCGACGGGCTTCCTCGAGGCCCACCCGGACGTTGCCGTGGTGAGCGGCAGGCTGCGCGAACGCCATCCCGAGCGCTCGATCTACAACCGGCTGTGCGCCATCGAGTGGAATGTGCATCCCGCCGGCGAGGCGCGGGCCTGCGGCGGCAACGCGATGATGCGCATCGCGGCGGTCGCCGCGGTCGGCGGCTACCGCTCCGACCTCGTCGGCGCCGAGGAACCGGAACTGTGCCACCGGCTGCGGCGGGCCCACTGGCGCATCTGGCGCCTGCCGGAGACCATCGCCACGCACGATGCCGCGATGATGCACTTCGGGCAGTGGTGGCGCAGAAACGTGCGCGGCGGGTACAGCGGCCTGCAGGTGGCATGGATGTGCGGCGGACCGCCGGATTTCCATGGCCTGCGGCTGGTGCTGAGCATCTGGTTCTGGGCGGCCTGCGTGCCGCTGCTGGTGCTGCTGCTGCTGCCGTGGCTGGGCGGTTGGGCATTGCCGGTGCTGGCCGTGTATCCCCTGCAGATCATCCGCCAGGTCATCCGCGGCGGCCGGCGCCAGGACGCGTGGCCCGATGCGGCCTTCTCGGTGCTGATGAAGTTCCCGAACCTGGTGGGGCAGGTGCAGTGCCTGCTGCACTGGTGCCTGCGGCGGCAGGCGCAGCCCATCGAGTACAAGGCCGTGCCGCGCGTTCCGCAACATCAACCTGCGGGCCGGTTGTCCGCCGCGCGGCTGGATGAGTCCGCAGCCCCGTCGCTGCGCGTCGGCGTACTGCTCGACCAGCCCGGGCAGGAAGCCTGGGTGCTGGAGGCATTGGGCCGGGCGCTTGCCGTGCCGGACGTGCGGCTGGGTGCGGTGGCCTGCATCGGCGCGCCGCCGCGCGGTACCGCGGCTGCGCTGCTGCATCGGTTCGTGGACACCGTCGACGGCTGGCTGCGCTGCCGCCGCGAGCCCCTGTTCGGGCGCGTCGACGTGGTCGAGGCCCTGCGATGCGGCGCTGCGCTGCAGGTACCGGTGGTATGGCGTCGCGATGGCTGGCGCCCGGACCCGGCCGGCACAGAGCTGCTGCGCGCCAGCGACGTGGATGTGTGGCTGTGTTTTTCCGCCGTGGCGCCATGCGTGCCGCTGCCACGCGTTTCCCGTTGCGGCGTGTGGGGCCTGGAGATCGGCCTGCGATCGCCCGCCACCAGTCCGTGGGCCGGTGCCACCGAGATCCGCGCCGGCAGCGCGGTCACGATGGCGCAGCTGGTGGACTACGCGCGGCCGGGTTTCAATGCGCTTTACCGTGCCTGCGGCGCGACCATCCGCAACTCCGCGCGCCGCAACCGCCTGGTCACGCTGTGCAAGGCGATGAACTTCTTCGCCCGCGAGCTGGCAGTCCTGGCGCGGGACGGGGCGGCCGGGCAGGACGGCGGTGGACTGCGCACGCCGTTGCCCGCGAACTATCCGCCGTGCGCCAGGCCGTCGCTGCGCGACGTGGCGCTGCTGTCCTGCCGGCTGCTCGCCCGCGTGGCCGCCAACCGCTGGCGCTCGCTCGGCTACCGCGACCAGTGGCGCATCGGCTACTACTACGCGGAGGAAGCAAAGGAGCTGGCGCCGCCACCGCGGGACATGCGCTGCCTGGTGCCGCCGCGCGATCGCGACTGGGCGGATCCCTTCATCGTCGAGCATGAGGGCCGCCGCGTCATCTTCTTCGAGGATCTGCCGTGCGCGGCCGGCAAGGCCCATATCTCCGCGATCGAGATCCGCCCGGACGGCGAGCCCGGCGCGCCGCGGGCGGTGCTCGAGCGTCCCTATCATCTTTCCTATCCCTTCGTGTTCGGCTGGGAGGGCGAGCTGTACATGCTGCCGGAGACCGCGCAGAACGGCACGGTGGAGCTGTACCGCTGCGAGGAGTTCCCGGGCCGCTGGGCGCTGCACAAGGTGTTGCTCGAAGGCATCCGCGCGTTCGATGCCACGCTGGTGCGCGAGCAGGGCCGCTGGTGGCTGTTCGTCAACGTGGCCGAATCCGGCGCGGATCCCAGCGAAGAGCTGCACCTGTACTGGAGCCGCTCGCCGTTCGGTCCGTGGCAGCCGCATGCCGCGAACCCGGTGATTTCCGATGCGCGGCGCGCGCGCGGCGCCGGCCCGCTGTTTCGCCGCGACGGCAGGCTGTACCGGCCGAGCCAGGACTGCTCCGAAACCTATGGCGGCGCGGTGTCGATCAACCGCGTCGATGTGCTCGATACCAGCCGCTATGAGGAAACACCGGTGAACCGTGTCGGACCCGGACGACACGCGGACATGCGCTGCCTGCACACGGTGGGTGCCGCAGGCCGGCTGCGCGTGGTCGATTTCCAGGTGCGGCGGCCGAAATGGAGCCGCGTCTGACACCGCTCCGCGCGGCGCTTGCGGGTGCCGCCGGCACTGGGCCGACCGGACTAGCTGCGGCGCGCACAGCGCCGCCCGTACGTTCGATCCCGCGCGCCAAGCTCCCGCCGTCAGCCACAGCGGAGTCGCAGCGATGAAGATCAGCGTCATTGGCCTGGGTTACGTGGGAACTGTAGTGGCCGGTTGTCTGGCCCGGATGGGCAACGACGTCGTCGGCGCCGACATCGAGCCACGCAAGGTGGACCTGATCTCCCAGGGCAGGTCGCCCATCGTCGAGCCGGACATCGGCGAGATACTCGCCGAGCAGGTGGCCACGGGCCGGCTTGCCGCCACCACCAATGTCACCGCGGCCGTGCGCCAGGCCGACATCGTGCTGATCTGCGTGGGCACGCCGGCGCTGCCCGGTGGCGGGCTGGAGCTCGCCTACCTGGAGCGGGTCAGCGAGCAGATCGGCGCTGCGCTGCGCGATCATCCCGGCGCGCCCATCATCGCGGTGCGCAGCACCGTGCTGCCCGCCACCACGCGCCGGCACGTGGTGCCCATCCTCGAGAGGGTTTCGGGCCTGCACGCCGGCGCCGACTTCGGCGTGTGCGTGAACCCGGAGTTCCTGCGCGAGGGCAGCGCGGTCAGCGACTTCTACTTCCCCTCCAAGACGGTGATCGGCGAGATCAACCGCGCCAGCGGCGACATGCTGGCGAAGGTCTACGAGGGCCTGCCCGGGGAGGTGGTGCGCACCGACCTGGAGACCGCGGAAATGGTCAAGTACACCAACAACGCCTGGCACGCGCTGAAGATCGGCTTCGCCAACGAGATCGGCACGCTGTGCAAGGCCTTCGGCGTGGACGCGCACCGCGTGATGGACATCTTCTGCACCGACCGCAAGCTGAACATCTCCACCGCCTACCTGCGCCCGGGTTTCGCCTTCGGCGGCTACTGCCTGCCGAAGGACCTGCGCGCGCTGCTGTCGGCCGGACGGCACGCGGAGGTGACCACGCCGATCCTCGCGGCGGTGCTGCCCAGCAACGACCTGCAGATCGAACGCGCGGTGCAGGCGGTGGTGGCTACCGGCCGCCACAAGGTCGGCATCCTCGGCATCAGCTTCAAGGCCGGCACCGACGACCTGCGCGGCAGCCCGGTGGTGGAGCTGGCCGAGCGGCTGCTGGGCAAGGGCTTCGACCTGCGCGTGTACGACCGCAACGTGAACCTCGCGCGGGTCAGCGGCGCCAACCGCGCCTACATCGTGGAGCGCATCCCGCACCTGTCGCGCCTGATGGTGGAGAGCATGGAGGAGCTGCTGGCGCACGCCGAGGTCGTGGTGGTCGGCAATGCCTCCGAGGAGTTCGGCGAGCTGCCGCACCTGGTCGCCGACGGCCAGGTGGTGATCGACCTGGTGCGCGTGGGCCGGCAGCAGGCCGTCGCGGGCGTGTACGAGGGCCTGTGCTGGTGAGCAGCGACGACCAGGACAGTTGCGAGGCGCGTCCGCGCCGCGTGCTGATTCTCGTCGAGAACCTGCCGGTGCCCTTCGACCGGCGGGTGTGGCAGGAGGCCTGCGCGCTGCGCGACGCGGGTTACGTGGTGTCGGTGATCTGTCCGACGGGCGCCGGCTGCGAAGACAGGCACCAGGTCATCGACGCCATCCACATATACCGCTACCGGCTGCCGCTGGAAGCCGCCGCCGCGGCCGGTTACCTGCGCGAATACGGCACGGCGCTGTTGCGGACCTTCCTGCTGTGCTGGCGCGTGTGGTGGCGGCGCGGCTTCGACGTCATCCATGCCTGCAATCCGCCGGACCTGTTTTTCCTGATCGGCCGCTTCTTCAAGCTGTTCGGCTGCAAGTTCGTGTTCGACCACCACGACCTGAGCCCCGAGCTGTTCGAGGCCAAGTACGGCCGCACGGGTTTCCTGCACCGTGTGTTGCTGCAGCTGGAACGCTGGAGCTTCCGCGCCGCCGACGTGTCGATCGCCACCAACGAATCCTACCGCCGCATTGCGATCGAACGCGGTGGCATGGCTGCCAACCGCGTGTTCGTCGTACGCAGCGGCCCGAGCCTGGCGCGCCTGCGCATCGTGCCGCCGGATGAGCGCTGGAAACGCGGCCGGCGCTTCCTCGTGGGCTATGTCGGCGTGATGGGCCGGCAGGAAGGCCTGGACGACCTGCTGCGCGTGGTGCAGTACATCGTGCAGCAGCTGGGACGCTGGGACATCCAGTTCGCGCTGGTCGGCGCCGGCACTTCGCTCGCCGGGCTGCAGGCGCTCGCCGCACGCCTGGGTGTCGAGGAGTACGTCACCTTCACCGGGCGCGTGTCCGACGAGGTCATGCTGTCGGTGCTGAACACGGCCGAGGTGTGCGTGAATCCGGACAAGCCCACCGCGATGAACGACCTGTCGACGATGAACAAGATCATGGAATACATGGCGCTTGCCCGGCCCATCGTGCAGTTCGACCTGCGCGAGGGCCGCTTCTCCGCGCAGGATGCCTCGCTGTACGCCGCCTGCGGCGACCTGCCGGACTTCGCCCGCAAGGTCGTCGAGCTGCTCGATGACCCGGTGCGGCGGGCGGAGATGGGCGAATACGGGCGCCGCCGCGTGCTCGGCCAGCTGCAGTGGAAGCACCAGGTGCCGGCGCTGCTCGATGCCTATGCGGCGCTGTGGCGGCGGCCGATGACGGTGCCGCACTACCGCGGCGAAACTTCCGCGCGCTGAAAACATCGCGTCCCGGCATGGCGCGGCCCTGCACCGCCCGTGGATCAGCAGTCGATGCGCGTGCGCAGCAGCGCCGGACCGGTGAGGTCCGCGTGCCACACCAGCGTCGGCGATGGCGCGCGGCTGTCGAAGCGGCGTGATGTCCAGCCCAGCGGCGGATCCACCGCGCCGCGCGCGACCCGAACCCGCGAGCCCGGCAGTGCCGGTGGATGCAACCGCGCGCGCCGTCCGCCGACATCCAGCAGCCAGCAATCGTCCCCGGCCAGCACGCGGCAGTGCTCGGCGCAATGGAAGAACAGCTCGACGTGGTGCGTGCCGGCCATCTCCAGGCGGTCCTCGACCAGGATGCGGCGCTGCGCCTTGTCCAGCACGATGCGGCGCCGGTGGATCACGGGATCCGGCAGCCGGGCATAGCCGTCGTGCCAGCCATCAAAGCTGTCCGCGCGCGCCGCGCTGTGCCACTGCGTGCAGCCGGCCGCGGCCTTGGTGAGCCACATGAACGAACCGCCGGGCTCGGACTGGTCCAGCCCGTCGACCCGCAGCGTGTTGTGCGCGGAGGTGCCGCGGAAGTAGCGGCGCCATGGACTGTCGGCGCGGTAGGTGCAGGTGCCGGGATCGATGAACATCTCGCAGCCGCCCACCGACAGCGTGAACGACAGCGCGTCGGCGTGGCCGTGCGCGGCCAGCGTGCCATAGCCCAGCGGCCCGGCGTCGGCGACCAGGCGGATCTCGCGCGCGGTTTCGAAGTCGCAGCCGAGGATGTAGTAGCCGCCGTCGGGGAAGGCGCGTTTCACCGGCAGCTTCGCCGGCGCCGCCGCCGCGCGCGCGAAGCGCGCCGCGCTGTCCGGGCCGAGCAGCCAGCGTGTCTTCGCGTCCAGGTGCCCGGCCTTGGCCGCGAAATCCCCGCGTTCGAACAGCACGGCGCCGGTTGCCAGCAGCGAGCGGTACGGGCAGAAGCGGGCTTCCTGCGACAGCGCCACCACGCGGCCGTCGTCGGCATCGCCGAACATGGGCACATTGCCGCCCACGTCCAGGATGGAAGCCAGGTACTCGAGCATGGATTCCAGCCGTGCGGCGAACCCGGCCGGAAAGTCCGCGCCGCTGTTGCGCGCCGCCAGCCACGCCACCAGCAGCAGGTCGAATTCGAACTGCTGGTAACACACGGCCTGCTCGCGGTTCACGCCATCCGGCGCATTCTGCAGCAGCGCCTCGCGGATCAGGATGCGGCGGGCCGCGGCCAGCCAGCGCGCGCTGCGCGGCCAGTGCGGCCAGGTCACGGCCGCGACGAACAGCCCGGAGGCCTCGCCGATGAGGTGGTTGTTGGCCGAGGAATGGCGCGACAGGAAGCCGCGCACGAAGCGCGCGTGCTGGTAGACCGATGCCAGCCAGCGCGCCCGCGCGGCGCCGCCGGCGGCATCGGCGAACAACGCCGAGCGTGCCCCGCCGATGAGCTGCCACGCGCAGGACCAGTTGATCAGGCGGATCGCCGGTTCCAGCGCGCTGGACCAGTTGGGCCCGCGCGGGCAGGGACAGGCCTCGATCCAGCTGTCCAGCAGCCCCAGCAGCGCCTGGCCGTAGCGCGCCTCATTGCTCAATGCATGGGCCTGCGCCAGCGCGACCAGCTCCAGGTGCCGGTTCGGCTCCCACAGGTACTTGATGTCGCCCACCAGCGTGGGATCGCGGTAGTCGAGCAGCTTGCCGAAGGTCAGCGGTGCCTCGGTGCCGGTGCGCGGATCGCGGTTCCAGCGCGGCGGCATGCCCAGCTGCACGTCGCGCAGCGCGAACACGTCGAACTCGCCGGCGATGATGCGGTCCGCGGCCCGCAGATAGGCAGCGGCATCCTCGCCGGCGGGGGCGCGCAGCCAGGGCGGCGCGGCTCGTTCCAGGTCCGGCGCGGGCGCGGCATGGCTGCGCAGTCCCATGGATTCGGCGCGCGTGGCCGCCGCACGCAGCAACCGGAATGGAATCTCGCGCAGCGGCATGCAGCGCAGGCGGTTGAAGTACCAGCGCAGGTCGCCGCGCGGCAGCGTGGCGCGCGCGGCCATGCCGGGCATGTCGTGGCTAGCCGGTTGCAGCATAGCGGCGGTGCCAGATCTCCAGGTTCAGCAGGGCCCACAGCAGCTTCTCGTGGTTCTGCCGGCCGGCGAAGTGCTCGTCCATCACGCCATCGAGGACGGCGGGTTCGAAGTACTCGCGCGTCAGCGAGCCCGGGCCGCGCAGGTGATCGCACAGGTACTCGCGCAGCGGACCGCGGAACCAGTCGTTGACCGGCACGCGGAAGCCGACCTTGGGCCGTTCCAGGATATGCGCCGGCAGCAGCGAACGCGCCGCCGCGCGCAGGATCCACTTGCCGGTGAAGCCGCGCACGCGATAGTGGTCGGGCAGCGTGGAGACGAATTCCACCAGCTTGTGGTCGAGGAACGGCACGCGGCTCTCGATCGAGGCCGCCATGGTCATGCGGTCGGCGCGCTCCAGC
>Ga0335083_10008152_pt1 | contig 12820 bp, 12 predicted proteins | sample Lox_Sample_42_FD_206716 | JGI IMG/M metagenome (GOLD analysis project Ga0335083, IMG submission 206716) | Soil microbial communities from Loxahatchee National Wildlife Refuge, Florida, United States - Lox_Sample_4.2 | ecosystem: Environmental > Terrestrial > Soil > Wetlands | place: USA...
CGCCGCGGGCGGGGTGAGCGTGCGCGCGCAGGTACCGGCGGCGGCGCCGCCGGCGCTCCCAGCGACTGCGCCGCCCGCGACGCACGCTGCGCCGAGCCAGAGCGCGCCCGAGCTGCGCGACACGGGCCCGCACGGCGACCGCGATACGCGCGAGCGCCTGCAGCGCTAGCCAAATCCGCGCGACGCGCGCCGCCTCAATCCTCCGCGTACTGGAGCACCTCGCGCTCCAGCTCGCGAAAATAGGCGCGCACCTCCGCGCCGCTGCAGACCCGGCTCTCGAGCAGCGCCTGCAGCAGTGCCTGCAGGTGCACGCGCAGCGCGACCGCCAGGACCGTCGGCGGGAAGTACTCGAAGCTGCGCAACACTTCCTCGAGCTCATCGAGACACTCCTCGACCGCGTGGTCGTCTCGTGTCTGTTGTGCGAATGCCATGGCAACACCTCGTGTGCGGAGCGGCGGCGGCGACGATACACAAGCACGCGCAGCGAGCGATGTGCGCGCGCGCGTTTCTGCACGAACAGCCCGGCAAGCGCGGTTCCAATCCCGCCGCGCGTACCTACACTGCGATCCCCCTCAGCAGCCACGCAGGTCCAAGGAGCACACATGCGAGCGCCCCGCTGTCCGATGTCCCGTGCCGGCGACCGCGTCGCGCTGTGCGGCGTGTGCCTGCTGCCCGCGGCCGCCCTCGCGCAGGCCTCGCCGTTCATGACCGGCGCGACCGCGCTGCAGACCAACATCCTCGCCTGGCTCACCCCGATCGCCGTGATTCTCGTCATGGTGCTGGGCGCCATGGCGATGGCAAACCGTCTCGCCTGGGGCTGGTGCATCGGCGCCATCCTCGGGATCGCGATTGCCTTTGGCGCACCGCAGATCGTCACCTGGGTGCGGGGCATGTTCGGAGTCTGAGCCGGTGCGCTCGCGCAATGCCGGACTCACCGCCGACATCCTCTTCGTCGGCGCGACGCGGCCACCCATGCGCTGGGGAGTCACCTATGCGGCCCTGCTCGCCAACATGGTGCTGACCCTCGAGGCCTTCCTGGTGACACGCAATCTCCTCACGCTGCTGTCGTGCCTGCCGGTGCACGCGGTGTGTGCCCTGCTGTGCGCGCGCGATCCGCGCTGCTTCGATCTGCTCTTGCTGTGGGGACGCACGCGACTGCCGGCACTGCTGACAACCCTCCGGCACTGGCGCTCGAGCAGCTATACGCCGCTGCTGCTCGACCTGCCGGACGCACGCGGACGGCGCCGACGCGGCGCTTGCGCCGGTGCTGCGGTGCTGCGCGGGGAGTGGCCATGCTAGGGCGGCGCGCACGCGCTCTCGCTCTGCACCGCGAGCGTGACGCCGCCGCGCACGTGCCCTACAGCACGCACGTGGCGCCGGCGGTGGTGCGCACCTATCAGGGTGACTACCTGCAGGCCGTCCGCCTCGCGGGAGCGAGCTTCGAGAGTGCCGATGACGAGCAGCTGAACGTCTGGCACGAGCGCCTCAACGTCCTGTGGCGCAATCTCGCGAGCCCCGAGGTGAGTCTGTGGACGCATCTCATCCGCCAGCGAGTGGGTTCTCCCGCCGCGCCGCGTCCCGGCCCCGGCTTCGCGCGGCTGCTGCGCAGCCGTTATCACGAACGGCTGGGAGCGGAGCGGCTGATGGCCAACGAGCTGTACCTGGCCGTGCTCTATCGGCCCGCGGGCGGGGCGGCCACGGGGCTGCTGGCCCGCGCCCTCTCGCGCCGCGGCGCCACCGGTGCCCGGCACGAACTCGCCGCGGCGCTCGAGGCAAGCGCCAAGCTCGGGCAGGTCGTGCGCGCCTCGCTGCAGCGCTATGAGCCCGAGCCACTGACCACGTACTGCGCGCACGGCCGCTGTTACTCGGCGCTGCTCGAATACCTGGCGCTGCTGGTCAACGGCGAGGCGCGGCCGGTGCCGCTGCCGGCGGGACCCCTGAACGCGGCGCTGGTGACGACGCGGCTCATGTTCGGCAACGAGGTCATCGAGTATCGCCAGCCCACCTGCACACGCGTCGGCGCGATGCTCGGGATCAAGGAGTACCCCACGCCGAGCGTCGTCGGCATGTACAACCGGCTGCTGTCGGCGCCGTTTCCGCTGGTGCTGACACAGTCGTTCGCCTTCATCTCGCGCTCCGCCGGCACGGCGCTGCTGCAGCGCCAGTACAACCGCATGCTCAACGCCGGCGACTTCGCCCACTCGCAGGCCCAGCAGCTGAAGGAGGCCCTGGATGCGCTGGCGAGCAACGCGTTCGCGCTCGGCGACCACCATTTCACGCTGCAGGTGCTGGCCGAGGCGCCGGCCACTGAAGGCATGCCGGACGAATGGCGCTTGCGCCCGCTGAACGATGCCGTCGCGCAGGCACGGAGCCTCCTGGCCGATACCGGCATGACCGTGGCGCGCGAGGATCTGGCGCTCGAGGCCGCCTTCTGGGCACAGCTGCCCGGCAACTTCGCCATGCGACCGCGCAAAGCGCCCATCACGTCGCGCAACTTCGCCGCCATGGCGCCTTTCCACAACTACCCGAGCGGCCGTGCCAGCGGCAATCACTGGGGCGAGGCGCTGGCGCTGCTGTGCACGAGTGCGCACTCGCCGTACTACTTCTCGCTGCACGCCAGCGATCCCGGCGAGGAGGGCGGCGGGCGCCGGGATACCGGCCACACGCTCATCTGCGGCCCGACCGGTTCCGGAAAGACCGTGTTGATCGGCTTCCTGGTGGCGCTGCTGGCTGGCGAGGGCGCCACCCAGGTGATCTTCGACAAGGACCGCGGCCTGGAGATCCTGGTGCGGGCGCTCGAGGGGGAGTATTTCGAGCTGCGCCACGGTATCGCGACCGGATTTAACCCGCTGCAGCTGCCGCCCACACCGCTGCACGTCGAGTTCCTCAAGAGCTGGCTGCAGCTGCTCGTGCGCCGGCGGGGCACGGAGCTGGGCGCCCGCGAGAGCGCCGACCTGGAGCAGGCATTGCGCGGCACGCTGGCGCTGGAGCAAGGCGCGCGGCGCCTGTCGCGCCTGGTGGACTTCCTTGATCCCACCGATCCGGAGGGCCTGCACGCACGCCTGGCGCGCTGGTGCGTCGCCGGGGAGGGCGACTACGCCTGGGCCTTCGACAACCCGCGCGATCTCGTGGTGCCGAAACTCGCCGGCCGCCCGGTGATCGGTTTCGACGTGACGGAGTTCCTCGACCACGAGGCACTGCGCGCGCCGCTGACGCTGTACATGTTCCATCTGGTGCGCCAGCTGCTCGACGGGCGGCGACTGGTGTGCTGGATGGACGAGTTCTGGCGTCTGCTCGATGACCCGGCGTTCGAGGGTTTCGCCCGTGACGCGCCCAAGACCTGGCGCAAGCTGAACGCCGTGATGTGTCTGGCCACGCAGAGCACGAGTGACGTGCTCGCGAGCCCCATCAGCCGTACGCTGATCGAACAGACGCCGACCAAGGTGTTCTTCCCCAACTCGGAGGCCAGCCTCGAGGAGTACACGCAGGGCTTCGGCCTCAGTGAGCGCGAGTTCCGGCTCATCCGTGAGCAGCTCGAGCCCGGCTCGCGCGCCTTCCTCGTGAAACAGGGACACCACAGCGTGGCCTGTCGGCTGGACCTCAAGGGTTGTGAGGCTGAGATCGCCGTGTTGTCCGGCCGCGCCCGCCAGCTGGCCCGGGTCCACGAGCTCATCGCCGCCCACGGAGCCGACCCGCTGCAATGGCTGCCGGCCTTTCTCGGCTCGCCCCGCAGCGAATAGCCCACTAGCAGCTCATAAGGAGATCGCGCTCATGAGAACTCTCTGCTCCCGCCCCCGGATGATCGCGGCGCTGCTCCTGGCCATCGCTCCCGCGGCGCACGCCCAGTTCGCGGTGATCGACATCGCCTCGGTGACCCAGCTCGTGACGCAGGCGCAGACGCTCGCGCAGCAGCTGGACACCGCGCGCAGCCAGCTCGGTCAGGCGCAGGCCGAGTACCAGTCGCTGACCGGCGATCGCGGCATGCAGCAGCTGCTCGGCGGCACAACGCGCAACTACCTGCCCACGGACTCCGCAGCACTCGGTGCCGCAGCTGCGGGCGCCGGCGCTTTCCCCGCACTCGCTACCGCCGTGCGCGCTGCGGTCGGCACCGAATCCGTGCTCACCGCCGCGCAGCTGGCGACGCTGCCGGGGCAGGGGGCATCAGTGCTCGCCGCCCGGCGGCAGAACGCCGCGCTGCTGGCGGGCCTGACGCAGCAAGCACTCGGCAACGCCTCGGCGCGTTTCGCCTCCCTGCAGCAGCTGATCGATGCCATCGGCCGCGCCGCGGATCCGAAGGCGGCCCTGGATCTGCAGGCGCGCATCGCCGCCGAGAACGCCATGCTGCAGAACGAAAGCTCCAAGCTGCAGGTGCTGTATCAGGCGGCGCGTGCCGCGGACGCCACGAGCGCCGTGCGCGCCCGCGAGCTCACGCTCGCGGGGCACGGCGACTTCGGCTCCCGCTTTGCTCCGCAACCCTGACCGCGCAGCTCGCATGGGATTCTTCGCCACCTTCTGGAGCTGGCTGAACGCGCAGCTCGGCAACTACATCGGCGCCAATACCGCGATCGTCGCGGCGACGCTCGAGCCGGTGATCGTCACGCTGGCGACGGTGTATGTCATGGTCTGGGGCTACCTGCAGCTCACCGGGCGGATTGAGGAGCCGCTCGGTGCCGGACTGCGGCGCCTCGTCACGCTCGCCGTGGTCCTGGGTTCGGCCGTGCACCTGTGGCTCTACAACAGTCTCATCGTCGATACCTTCTACCGTGCCCCGGCGCAGCTCGCCGCCGCGCTCGTCGGCGCGAATGATCCGGTCGCCACTCTCGACGTCATCTGGAGCCGCGGCGGGGCAGTGGCGGGCCTGCTGTGGAACAACGGCGGGGTCTTCAGCGGCGACTTCGGCTTCTACGTCGCCGGCGCGGTGGTGTGGGTGCTCATGGGGCTGTTGTGCGTCTACACGATGTTCCTCATCGCGCTGTCCAGCGTCGCACTTGCGGTGCTGCTGGCACTCGGGCCACTGTTCATGGCGCTGCTGCTCTTTGAGGCGACACGCCGCTTCTTCGAAGCCTGGCTGGCGCAGCTCGCGAACTACGCGCTCATCACCATCCTGACCGTGCTCGTCGCGGCGCTGCTGCTGCAGCTGGTCGCGAGCTACGCACAGCAGACCGCGGCGCGCGGCGCGGCCGTGGTCACCGTGGACGCACTCGACATGGTGCTGGTGGCGGTGCTCGTGTTCCTGCTGATGCGGCAGGTGATGCCGATCGCTGCGGCACTCGCCGGCGGCATCGCGCTGAGCAGCTACGGGCTGACGAGCCGCTTCATCGGCTGGGGTCTTGCACGCGGCGTGGCCGGCGCGCGCGCCGTCGCGGCCGCCGCGGCCGCGGCTCCGGCGCCAGCCACCATGACGCAGCTCACCGTCGAGCGTGCGCGCTGGGCGGCGCCGTGAGCGCGCTCAGCACGGCCGGCCGCCTCCACCGCGCCGCACCTGCGGGTCGCGCCGCGCTCCTGGCCGTGCTGTGCGCCGTGCTGTGCGCCGTGCTGTGCGCCTGCCCGTCGCCGCCGCGGGTGTGCGACGGGGTACTCGAGCCGATAAACGCGGGCACGCCCCCGGCCGGGACGGAGCGCGGGCATGAGCCGTGAGCCGCTGGCGGAGTACTTCCAGGAGGCTGCCACCTGGGATGCGGATCGCTACGCCCAGGCGGCACGCAGCGCCCGGCAGGCACACTGGTGGGCGGCCGCGGGCTGGCTGTGTGCCGTGGCCGCGGTGCTGACCCTCGCCGCGCTCGTGCCGCTGAAGCGCGTCGAACCGTTCGTGGTGCGAGTCGACAGCACGAGCGGCGTCGTCGACGTCGTGCCGGTGTACACCCCGCAGGCGGGGCTCGAGCCGACGGTGACCCGCTACTTCCTCGCGCACTACGTCAGCGTGTGCGAGCGCTTCAATTTCGCGACCGCCGAGAGCGACTACGAGGAGTGCGGGGCCTTCCACGCGGCGCAGCGCAATCAGGCCTGGTACGCGCAGTGGAACCCGCACAACCCCGCCTCGCCTCTCAACGTGCACAAGGACGGCAGCAGCGTGCGCGTGCAGGTGCAGGCGGTCACTTTCTTCCGTCGGGCCAGCGGGCTCACGGACCTCGCCCAGGTGCGCTACCTCAAGTCCGAGCGCGTGGCCGGTGGTGCTGATGAACACCTCAGCCACTGGATCGGCACCATTCAGTACGCCTTCGCGGCGCCGTCGCAGGATCCGCGCGTGCGCCGCTGGAATCCGCTCGGCTTCAAGGTCATCGAGTTCACCTCCGAGCCGGAGGTGCCCGGTGTCAGCGGAGGAGGCGGGTGAAGTCCGGCGCGCGCTACGCGAGCCTCGCCGTCGCGGCCAGCCTGTGGACCCTGGCCGCGGCGGCGGAACCTGGCGACTCGCGCATCCGCACCGCTGTCTATGCCGAGGACGAGGTCTACCGCCTGCTCGGCTACGTGGGCTACCAGATCGACCTCGAGTTCGCGCGCGATGAGAGTTTCGTGGGGCTCGGGGCCGGGGACCTCGAGGCCCTGACTTTCGCGGCGCAGGACAACCACCTGTTTCTAAAGCCGCGGGCGGCCGGAGTCGCGACCAACCTGACGGTGCTCACGACGCGCCGCAGCTACCACTTTCAGTACCTGACGGCGACGCACGGGCCGGAGCCGCAGTCGAGCGAGGTCGTGTACGTGCTGCGTTTCGCCTATCCGGCGGCCGCGGCGGCGGCCACCGCGGAGCAGACCGTGGAGCGCGCATTGTCGCAGGCACCACAGCAGCGCGCCCACAATCTCGCCTACGGCTACTGCGGCAGCCCGGCGCTCAAGCCCGAGGCCGCGTGGGACGATGGCATCCAGACGCACCTGCGCTTCGGCGCGCGCCAGGAACTGCCGGCGATCTTCGTACACAACGAGGATGGCAGCGAGTCATTGGTAAACAGCAGCACCGTGCAGCGGGAGGTGCTGGTGCAGCGCATCGCGCGCCGGCTCATCCTGCGCCGCGGCCGCCTCGCCGGCTGTGTCGTCAACGCGCGCTTCGCCGGGGGTGGCGAGGCGCTCGACTCCGGCACGCTCTCTCCGGCGGTGCGTCGCGTCGTGCGGCCGGCATCCCCATGAGTGCTGAGCACCCCGCCGCCGTTGCGTCGGCGCCTGTTGGCGAGGGTGTCGTGCGCGGCGAGCGCGCGGCGGCGCTGGTGAACAATGTGCGCAGCCTGCATGCGCGTCTGAGCAGTGCGCTTGCCGCGGCGCTCATGATCGCTCTCGGGGTGGCGGCCCTCGCCTGGTACTACGCGCACGCGTTCACGCGCCCGGCGCAGGTACGCGAGCGCGCGCAGGCCGCCGGCGCGAGTCGTGCCCAGGGCGAGATGGCATTGCCGGCGCTGGGTCCGATCGCCGGCCCCGCGCTGCCCGCGCCGGCCGCGCTCGAGCGAGCGGCCAGCGTCGAGCTGCCGCCGCCCGCGCTGCTCTCCGAGGCACCCGCTGTCGTCGCGCCTGCGCCGGCCGCGGGAGTCGAGACCAGGAGCCCGCAGCAGCTGCGACTGGAACGGCGGCTCTCCGGCGGAGTCTTCGTGCGCGACTCGCACGGGGAGTCATCCCCGGCGGCGCCCGGGGCGGCTGCGTCGCCGGCTTCTGCCGCAGCGGCCGGGACTGTCGGCGGTGCCACGCTCGCGACACTGCTCGCACCGACGCTCACTGCGGCCGTGCAGGCGCAGCGCTCGCCCGAACTGCGCTTCCTGCTGCCGAAGGGGGCCTTCCTCGACTGCACCCTCGAGACCGCCATCGACTCGACGCTGCCTGGCATGACGACCTGCGTGACCGCTGCCGACACCTTCGGAGCGGATGGCTCGGTGGTACTGCTCGAGCGCGGCACCAAGCTGGTCGGTGAGACGCGCGGTGAGGTGCAGCAGGGCCAGGCACGGCTGTTCGTGCTGTGGACGCAGGCGCGTACGCCCGCCGGGGTGGTGGTTCCGCTGGACTCGCCGGGAACCGACGCGCTCGGCCGGGCCGGCCTCACCGGGGAGGTGCAGCGGCACTTCTGGGAGCGCTTCGGCGCGGCGATGCTGATCTCGCTGTTCAACGGCGCGGTGCAGGCTGGCGTGCAGGCCGCCGGTCACGGCGATGCCACCGTGATCTATCCGCCGGCGGGCTCGCAGGAGGTGCTTACCGAGGTGCTCAAGGAGACCCTGCGCATTGCGCCCACGATCAGCGTGCGCAACGGCGAGCGCATCCAGGTGCTGGTCGCGCGCGACATCGACTTCCGGGCTGTCTATGAACTCACGCTTGCCGCCCGGCGCTGAAGGGCGCGGCGCAGCCGCCGCCGAGCAGTCGGCGCTCGAGCTCACGCTGCGCGTCCTGCGCCCGCTGCTCGCTGATCCGGAGGTGACCGAGCTGTGCATCAACCGGCCGCACGAGATATTTCTCGAGACGCGCGGCGGCTGGCGTCGCGAGGAAGCGCGCTTCGCCGACCTCGATTGGTGTCGCCGCCTGGCCAAGCTCGTGGCCAACGTGACGCGCCAGCGCGTGGATGAGTCGGCGCCGCTGCTGTCGGCCTGGCTGCCCTCGGGCGAGCGCGTCCAGGTGGTGCTGCCGCCGGCGACCTCTCGCGGTTGTGTCGCGATCAGCATCCGCCGCCCCTCGGAAGCGGTGTGGTCGGTCGAGGAGCTCGCCCGTGGCGGGGCGCTGCAGGGGACCCGCGCGGCGGTATCCGACGCCGAGTCGAGCGACGGCGAGCTGCTGCGCCTGCACGCCGCGGGCGACTACGCTGCGTTCCTCGCCCTCGCGGTGCGGGCACGCAAGAATATCATCGTCTCTGGTGCAACCGGATCCGGCAAGACCACCTGGACCAAGGCGCTGATCCGCGAGATCCCGCGCGAGGAGCGCTTGGTGAGCATCGAGGACGCGCGCGAGCTGGTCCTCGAGGGCCATCCTAACCACGTGCGCCTGTATTACAGCAAGGGCGCGCAGGGGCTGGCGCGGGTCACGCCGCGGCAGCTGCTCGAGTGCTGCCTGCGCATGCGGCCGGATCGCATCCTGCTCGCCGAGCTGCGAGCTGCCGAAGCCTTCGACTACCTGCGCAACGTCAACTCCGGGCATCCCGGTTCGATCACCAGCGTGCACGCGAGCAGCGCGGAGCTGGCGTTCGAGCAGCTGACGCTGTTGGTGAAGCAGAGCGACGACGGGCGGGGACTTGCGCGCTCGGACATCAAGAGCCTCCTGTACCTGCTGGTCGACGTCGTGGTCCAGTGCGCCGTCGACTGCCACCGGCGGGTGATCCGCGAGATCTGGTTCGACCCCGCACGTCGAGCGCAGGCGGCCCGGGAGGCGCGCCAAGCCCGCGCGCGGGGCAGGTCAGGCTGATGCTGACCGAGATGCTCGCCGCGCGTGGCTGGGGAGGGCTCATCGCCGCCTACGCCGCGGTGCAGGCTCCGATGTGGGTGGCGCTGCGCCGCGCGGGGGCGCGACGGCTGCTGCTGTCACCGCTGCTCGCCGCGCCGGCGACCTTGTTTGCCGGCGCCGGGCTCGCACTGCTGGCGCCTGCGATCCGGGCCCTGGGATCCCCGTCGCTGGCTCTCGGGGCGGGGGTCGCAGTCAGCGCGGCGGTGGGCTATGCGAGCGGACGCTGGCTGGCACGGCCCGCGCCGGCGGCGAGCCGGCACCAGAGGGGTGCGCGGCTGGCGGATGCGGCCGCTGTCGCGCTTCCTGCAACCGCACAGCAGCGAGCGGCGGTGAGGTCGCGGGCGCTCACGCTCGCGGGCGTGCCGCTCGCCGCGCAGGATGAGGTCAAGCACTTCAAGCTGATCGGCACCACCGGCACGGGCAAGAGCACCGCCATCCAGGAGCTGCTCGCGGCTGCGCGCGAGCGCGGCGACCGGGCCGTGATCGCCGATCCCGACGGCGGCTACCTGCGGCGCTTATACGACCCGGCGCGCGGTGATGTGATCCTCAATCCCTTCGAGCCACGCTCGGCACGCTGGGACCTGTTCGGCGAGCTGCGCGAAGACTACGACGTCGATGAACTCGCGCGCGCCCTGATCCCCGATCACGAGGGAAGCGACCGCAGCTGGCGCGGCTACGCGCGCACCTTCTTCAGCGCGGTCACGGCGCAGGCGCACGCGGCGGGCAGTCGCGACGTGCGCGAGCTGTACCGGTTGCTGATGGTGGCGGGCACCGCGGAGCTGAGGACCCTGGTGGGCGGCACTCCTGCCCAACCTTTTCTCGAAGAGCACAACGGCCGCATGTTCGACTCGATCAGGTCTGTGACCAGCTCCGCCGTCGGCGCACTGGAATACGTCGCGCGCCAGAAAAGCGCGCCGCTGTCGGTGCGCGACTGGGTGCGTGGCGGCGCTGAGGGCGGGGTGCTGTTCCTGCCGTACCGCGCTCCGCAGATCGCGGCATTGCGCTCGAGCATCTCGGCGTGGATGCGTCTTGCGATCTTCGAGGCGATGAACCGCGAGGAGGGGGCTGAGGCGCTGTGGTTCGTGGTCGATGAGCTCGATGCGCTCGGGCAGATCGACGGCCTGAAGGATGCACTCGCACGGCTGCGCAAGTTCGGCGGCCGCTGCGTCCTCGGCTTCCAGTCGATCGCCCAGGTGTCGGCCACGTACGGTAGTGGTGAGGCGCAGACCATCGTGGAAAATTGCTCGAACAGCCTGATTCTGCGCTGCTCCGGGAGCGAGCACGGCGGTACCTCACAATTCGCCTCGCGCCTGATCGGCGAGCGCGAGGTGCTGCGTGTGCACACCGCGCGCTCGCGGCGCCCGACGGAGCTGCTCGCGGCTGTCACGCTGAGTGAGCATCACGCCACGGAGCCGGCGGTCATGGCGGCCGAGATCGAGCAGCTTCCCGACCTCGCCGGCTACCTGAAGCTCGCCTCGCGACCCGAGTGGCTGCGGGTGCAGCTGTCGCACGTGGCGCAGGCGCAGCGCGCCGGAGCTGCGGGTCTGGCGCGGATCCCGGCGCCGGCAGCGCTGCGCGCCCGCGAGTCCGCGGGGCACGAGCGGGCGTAGTGGCCGCGCCCATGGAGGAGCAGACCGTGCGCGCAGGCCTGTTGCTCGAGGCAATCGAGACGCAGCGTACGCTCGCCGCCAGCGTGCTCGAGAGGCTGCAGGCACACAGCGCCGGCCTCGATGCGATCGTGCGCGAGGAGATCCGCGCCACGCTCACCGAGGAGCTCGCCAGCCTTGCGGACGCGGCGCGCCAGGCGCGCGTGAGCCTCGATGCGACCCAGCGCGGCGCCAACCTGCGTCTGGCTGCCTGGAGCACTGCGATGGTGTTCATTTCCTGTGCCGTGCCGTGGGCGTTTGCGACCTGGCTGCTGCCGAGCGAGGCCGAGCTCGCGCAGCTGCGCGCCCGGCGCACCGAGCTCAGTGCCGCGGTCGAGCGGCTGACGCAGCAGGGCGGGCGGGTGCAGCTGCGCCGCTGCGGCAGCGCGCAGCGGCTGTGCGCGCGCATCGAGCGCGCCGCGCCGCCTTACGGCGAGGGCGCGGACTTCCGCGTGCTCGCCGGCTACTGATCGCGCCATGCCACTCGCGGCCCTTCATGCCTGGACACCGCCACTGCAGCTCGTGCTCCTGGCACTGCCGGCCGCCGCCGCCGGGATCGCTCTGCTGCGGCGCGCAGGCCCGCGCGACTCCTACAAGCGTGGCGCCCGGGTGTTGCGCGGCCGTGCGGCGCGGCGCGCCATGCGCCGCCGCGGCCGCGCGCGCCAGGCGGGCGTGGCGCTCGCCGGGGTGCGCATCGAGGAGCGCGAGGAGACGCGTCACTTCAAGCTGATCGGCACCACCGGCACCGGCAAGTCCAGTGCCATCGCCGCGCTGCTGGCGGCCGCGCTCGCGCGCGGCGACCGCGCGGTGATCAGCGATGCCGACGGCCTGTACGCGGCGCGCTTCTGGAGGCGCGAACGCGGCGACGTCATCCTGAATCCCTTCGACCCGCGCTCCGTGCAGTGGGACCTGTTCGCCGAAATCGGCCGCCCCTGGGACATCGAGCAGCTGGTGAGCGGACTCATTGCCCTCGGTGAGGACGCGGCCGCGCGCGAGTGGCGCGGCTATGCGCGCACCTTCCTGAGCGCGCTGCTGCGACGCTGCTGCGAGGCTGGCCGCACCGAGGCCGGCGAGCTATGGCGCTTGCTCACGGTGGCGCCGACGGAGGAGCTGCGGCCGCTGCTCGCCGGCACCCCGGCCCAGCCTTTTCTCGATGCCGAGAACGCCCGCATGTTTGGCTCGATCCGCTCGGTGGCCGCGTCCGCCGCGGCGGCCTTCGAGCACGTGCAGGCGCAGCGGGCGCGGCCGTTCTCGATCCGCCACTGGCTGCGCAGCGGCCACGGCGCGCTCTTCATGCCCTACCAGGCCACTCAGGTCGCGGCGCTGCGCACGATCATCGCCGCGTGGATGCGGCTGGCGATCTACGAGGCGATGTCGCATCCCGGGGAGGAGCGACGCCTGTGGTTCGTGGTGGACGAACTGGACTCCCTCGGCGCCATCGACGGGCTGAAGGATGCGCTGGCACGGCTGCGCAAGTTCGGCGGCCGCTGCGTCCTCGGCTTCCAGTCGATTGCACAGGTTTCCGCGACCTACGGCCACGGCGAGGCACAGACGATCGTGGAGAACTGCGCCAATACCCTCATCCTGCGCTGCTCGGGAAGCGAGCACGGCGGAACCGCGCAGTTCGCGGCCCGCCTGATCGGTGAGCGCGAAGTCATCCGCCGCCAGGTGGCACGTGCGCGCGACCGGGTCGGCCTCTGGCCGGCCCGCGACGCGCGCCGTTCCCACAGCGTGAGCGAACAGCAGGTCACCGAGAGTGCAGTTCTGGCCGCCGA
>Ga0335083_10008153_pt1 | contig 12820 bp, 13 predicted proteins | sample Lox_Sample_42_FD_206716 | JGI IMG/M metagenome (GOLD analysis project Ga0335083, IMG submission 206716) | Soil microbial communities from Loxahatchee National Wildlife Refuge, Florida, United States - Lox_Sample_4.2 | ecosystem: Environmental > Terrestrial > Soil > Wetlands | place: USA...
CCTGGCCTGGGCCCGCTTCCTGGCCAGCCCAAGCGACGCGTCCCAGGCCGAGGCCGCCCGCACCGCCCTGGAGCGGGCCACCCAGCTCAGCCCGACCCTGGAGAAGGCGCATCTCTTCCTCGGCCAGGTGCTCAAGTCGCTGGGCCGAGCGCAGGAGGCGACCCGGGCCTTCGAGCGGGCGCTGGAGTGCAACCCCTCCAGCGCCGAGGCGCTCCGCGAGCTGTCGATTCTGTCCTGGGCGGCACGGCTGCAGAAGAGCCAGCGCGGGCTTTGACACTGGGGTCCCTCGCCTGCTGAAAGGAGCCCCCCATGAGCTCTACCTCCTCGACGGTCATCACCGCGGACCGGATCTGGATCGACGGCAAGCTGGTGGCCTGGGCGGACGGCCAGGTGCCGGTGATGACCCACGCCCTGCACTACGGCTTGGGCGTCTTCGAGGGAATCCGCGCCTACGCCACCGCCCAGGGGCGGCTGGCGGTGTTCCGGCTCCGGGACCACGTCCGCCGCTTCTTCGACTCGGCGCACATCGTCCAGCTGAAGATGACCTTCGGCGAGGAGGCGATCTTCGAGGCCTGCCTGGAGCTGCTCCGGGCGCAGAGCGCGCGCTTCCAGAACGGCGCCTACCTCAGGCCGATCGCCTTCATGGGCGACGGGGCGATGGGCCTCGGCGCCACCAACCCCACCCGGGTGGCGATCACCGCCTGGGACTGGGGCGCCTACCTGGGCGAGAAGGGGCTCAAGGAAGGAATCCGGGCCAAGGTGAGCAGCTTCACCCGCAACCACATCAACGGCAACCTGGTGCGGGGGAAGATCACCGGCCAGTACGTGAACTCCATCCTCGCCAAGCGCGAGGCGGTCCAGGCCGGCTACGACGAGGCCATCCTCCTCGACCTCTCCGGGCTGGTGGCCGAGGCCTCGGGCGAAAACGTGTTCCTCGTCAACCAGGAGGGCGTGGTGCGCACCCCGCCACTCTCCTCGCCGATCCTGGACGGCATCACCCGCCGCACGGCGATCGCGCTGCTCCGGGCGATGGGCCACCCGGTGGAGGAGGTGCCCTTCACCCGGGACGCGCTCTACGTCGCCGGCGAGGTGTTCTTCACCGGGACGGCGGCGGAGATCACGCCCGTGCGCGAGGTGGACAATCGCACGGTGGGCGGCGGCCGGCCGGGCGCGGTGGTGAAGCGACTCCAAGAGATGTACTTCCGCACCGTCCGCGGCCAGGAGCCGAAGTACGCGGAGTGGCTGACCCACGTCTGACATCCCTTGCGGAGCCGGGGTGTGCCCTTTAAGCTCCGCCCCCCTTGGAGACGCCCGACTCGGGTCTCCTGGGTGGCGCCCCCGGATCGTGAAAGAGCGTTACCAGGAGATCGACGACAAGAACGAGTCGTTGCGCGAGCTCTTCGCGGAGCACCCCAAGGCGCGCGCGTTCCTCGATCGCTTCGAGATGTCGTGGGTCTACCATGACAACGCCCTGGAGGGCGTCGTCTACGGGCCGGCCGAGCTGCAGGCCGCGCTCCACCCGGTGGGCCCGCCCGACGCGGCCATGGTTCCCGCCGTGCTCGACATCCGGAACCAGAAGGCGGCCATCGACTACGTCCGCGAGGAGGCCAAGGCCTCCGGCCGCAAGCAGTCGGTGGTGTCCATGGCCGTCATCAAGCGCATCCACGACCTGCTCCTCGGCAACACCCCCGAGGCCCAGGCCGCCCGGGCGGCGGCGGAGCGCCGCGAGCGCACGGAGAAGGAGCTCTCCAAGGAGCGCGAGCGCGCCGGGCTGCGCCGGGACATGCCGCTCCACCGCACCTACTTCCACGACATTGCCCAGCCGGCGAAGATCTCCGGCCTGCTCGAGAAGCTGGTCGAGTTCACCGGCTCGACGGAGTTCCGCGAGTACCACCCCATCAAGCAGGCGGCGACCTTCCAGTTCCAGTTCCTCCAGATCTTCCCCTTCAGCGAGCACTCCGGGAAGGTGGGCCGGATGGGGAGCAACCTCATCCTCCAGCGCCACAGCTACCTGCCCTGCGTCATCCACTCCATCGACCGGCAGCGCTACTACGAGGCCTTCCGGGGCACGCCCTCCACCTTCCGCACCCTGCTCATGGACGCCATGGAGAACTCGCTTGACAACGGCCTGAAGTTCTTCCGCGACCAGGCCCGCCGTTACCGGGCCATCAACTAGGAGGAGCGGAGCCCCGCGCCCGTGCGCATCGGTGCCCAGGCCTCCATCGCCGGAGGCGTCTCTCACGCCGTGGCGCGGGCGCGGGCCGACGGTGGCCGGAGCTTTCAGATCTTCACCCGCTCGGCGCGCGGGTGGACCAGCCCGCCGCTCGACCCGGCCGAGGTGCGCGGCTTCAGGCGCGCGGTGCGCGCCCACCGCCTCCCGGCCATCGCCCACGGGAGCTACCTGGCCAACCTGGCCACCGAGGACCCCACCCTGCGCCGGCGCTCGCTGGCCGCGGTGGTGGACGAGCTCCGGCGCTGCTCGGCTCTGGGCATTCCCTCCCTGGTGCTCCATCCCGGCGTGCACCCCGACCTGCACCGCGGCCTGCGCCTGGTCGCCCGCGCCCTGGACGAGGTGCATGCCGAGAGCCGCGGTCTCCACCCCCGCATCTGCCTCGAGGTCACCGCCGGGCAGGGAAACGCGCTCGGCTTCCGGCTCGAGCACCTGGAGGAGATCCTCTCCTCGACCCGCGACGCGGCTCGTGTGGGCATCTGTCTGGACACCTGCCACCTCTTCGCCGCCGGCTACGACATCTCCACGGCCCGGGGGATGACCGGGGTGCTGGACGAGTCGATCCGGAGGTTTGGGCTCCGGCGCATCCGCTGCTTCCACCTCAATGACAGCGTGGGGCCCCTCGGCTGCCGGCGCGACCGGCACGCGGAAATTGGCAAGGGAAAACTGGGCCTTACCGCGTTTCGCACCCTGCTGAACGACCCGCGCTTCGCCGACGTCCCGGGGGTGCTGGAAACGCCCGGTCCGGAGCGCTATGGGAGGGCCCTCCGGCTCCTGAACGGGATGGTCCGGACCTGAGAGGCCCCCCGAGCATGCCGTCCCCGTTGTCGAGCCGCGTCAAGTCGGAGGAGGCCCCCGCCGCTCCGCTCGCCGACCTTCCGGTGCACGACAAGCTGGACGCCCTGGTGGAGCTGGGGCGGACCCGCAAGCGGGCGGTCATCCTCACCCACGACAATCCCGACCCGGACAGCCTGGCGGCGGCGGTGGCCCTCGCCTTCCTCCTCGAGAAGCGGGCCGGGCTGGAGGCCCACGTCGCCTACGGCGGCATCATCGGCCGGTCGGAGAACCTGGCCCTGGTGAAGGTGCTCCGCCTGGACGTGTCCCCGGTGAGCCAGGTCGTGTTCGACGAGTACGACCTGGTCGGCGTGGTGGACACCCAGCCCTCCACCGGCAACCACTCCATCCCCGCGCGCTACCCGGTGGACGTCGTCTTCGACCACCACCCGCTGCGGGACGCGAGCCTCCACGCCCCCTTCGCCGACGTGGGCGGGGACTACGGAGCCACCTCGACCATGCTGGTGGAGTATCTCCGGGCGGCCAAGCTGGACCCCTCCCCGGAGGTGGCCACGGCGCTCTTCTACGGCATCAAGACCGACAGCCGCGACCTCGGGCGGCAGACCACACCCCGCGACGTGGAGGCCTACCTCTGGCTCTTTCCCCGGGTGGACAAGCACCAGCTCGGGCGCATCGAGCACCCGGACCTTCCCGCCGAGTACTTCCGCCTCTACCACCTGGCCATCGAGCGGGCGAAGGTCTACGGGGACACGGTGGTGGTGACGGACCTCAAGGACATCTACTCCCCGGACATGGTGGCCGAGGTCGCCGAGCGCCTCATGTCCCTGGAGGGGATGAAGTGGTCGCTCGCCTACGGGACCTACCAGGGCAGCCTCTACGTCTCGCTGCGCGTGCGGGACCGCCGGATGAACGCCGGCCGCCTGATGCGCGAGCTGTGCGAGAACCGGGGCGGCTCGGCCGGAGGCCACGGGAGCATGGCCGGGGCGAGGGTGCCGCTGCCGCCCTCCCGGGACCGCGCCGCCCGCGCCAAGCGCCGGCTGTTGGCCGCCTTCCTCGACGCCTTCGGCGTGAAGGGCGAGAAGCCCCGCTCGCTCCTCGCCGGCGAGCAGTGATTTATCTCGACCACAACGCCAGCACGCCGCTCCGGCCGGAGGTGGCCGCGCTGCTGGCCCGCGCCTTCTCCGACGGAGCCCCCAACAACCCGAGCAGCGTCCACGCCACCGGGCGAGCCGCCCGCGCGCGTCTGGACGCGGCCCGCTCGCGGGTGGCCTGCGTCCTCGGCTGCGAGCCGCGCGAGGTGGTCTTCACCGGCTCCGGCACCGAGGCCGATGCGCTGGCGGTCAAGGGGAGCTGGCTCGCCCGGCCCGACCGCGGCCGGACCGGGCTGGTCGTCTCCGCGCTCGAGCACCCGGCGGTGCTCTACGCCGCCCGCCAGCTCCGCACCCTGGGGGCCGAGGTGACCGAGGTCAGCCCCGGAGCGGACGGGCGGGTCGAGCCGGAGGCGCTCGCCGCGGCGCTCGGGCCGTCGGTGGCTCTCTGCTCTCTGATGTGGGCCAACAACGAGACCGGGGTGCTCCAGCCGGTGGCCGAGGCAGCGCGGGCCGCCCGGGCGGCGGGGGCCCTCTTTCACACCGACGCGGTCCAGGCGGCGGGCAAGGTGCCGGTCTCCCTCCGCGAGGTGGATGCGGATCTGATGTCGCTCTCGGCGCACAAGCTCGGCGGGCCGCCGGGGATCGGCGCGCTCGTCGTCCGGCGGGGGGTGCCCCTGGAGGCGCTCTCCCCGGGGCACCAGGAGTCCGGCCGCCGCGCCGGCACGCCCTCGGTGCCGCTGGCCGAGGCGTTGGCGCTGGCCCTCGAGCTGGCGTCCGCCGAGGTGGCAGCGTCCGGCGCCCGGCTGGCCCCCCTCCGGGACCGGCTGGAGCGCACCGTGCTCGACCGCGTCCGGGGCGCACGGGTCAACGGCACGGCCGAGCGGGTGCCGAACACCACCAACCTCCGGTTCCCCGGGGTCGAGGCGGAGACGGTGCTCATCGCGCTCGACCTGGAGGGGATCTGTATCTCCACCGGCGCGGCCTGCGCCTCGGGGACGCTGGAGGCGAGCCACGTGCTCACCGCCATGGGCATCCCCCGGGACGAGGCGCGCTCCAGCGTGCGCATCTCGCTCGGCCCGGCCTCCACCGCCGAGGACGTGGACCGGGCGGTGGAGGTCCTCGTCCGTCAGGTGGAGCGCATCCGCTCCGGGTCGGCGGCCGCTTGAGCGGCCCTTCGCCTCACCCCTCCGCCTCCTCCGTCGCCCCGAACAGCCCGCGCACCAGGGCGGCGATGGCCAGCGGCGTCCCCACCCGCTCGTCGTAGAGCGCCTCCAGGGCCTGGGAGAATTCCGCCGCGGAGCCGAACCGGCGAGAGGGCTCGGGGTCGAGCGCGCGGCGCAGGGCCGCGTCCAGGGCCGGCCCGGCCTCGGGCCTCGCCTCACGCAAGGGACGCCAGCGCCCGGCCTCGATGGCCGAGAACACCGATTCCGGATCCCGCCCCTGGAAGGGGCGCTGAAGGGTGAGCAGCTCGTAGAGCATCACTGCCACCGCCCAGAGGTCGACCCCCTGGCTCACCTCGCCGGCAAGGACCTCCGGCGCCAGGTAGTAGGGCTTTCCGGCCAGCTGGGCTTCCTTGCCCCCCGGACTGCGCACCCGGGCGATGCCGAAGTCCCCGAGCTTCACCTCCCCCCCGCGGGAGATGAGGACGTTGGACGGCGACACGTCGCAGTGGACCAGCCCGAGCGGCTCGCCCTTCGGGGAGGTGGCGTGGTGCGCGTAGTCGAGGGCGCCGAGCAGGACGTGGGCGAGGTAGACGGCGAAGTCCACCGGCACCGGGATGTGGCGCTGGCGGCACTTGCGCAGCACCTGGGCCAGGTCCCGCCCGTCCACCCATTCCATGACGATGAAGCAGATTCCCTCGAACAGCCCCACCTCCAGGGTCTGGACGATGTTGGGCGAGTGCAGGGTGGTGGCCAGGTCCCCCTCCCGGGCGAAGCGCTGCACGTAGGTGGGCACCTGGGCCAGCTCGGGGAGGAGCCGCTTCAGGGCCACCATCTGCCCGGACCAGGGGCCGGCCAGCGTGCGGGCGCGCACCACCTCGGCCATGCCTCCCCGGCCCAGCGGGGCGATGACCTCGTACTGGCCGAACACCCGGCCCGGGTGCCAGCCGGCCTGGGCGAAGGGGCTCACGGCTGGGCGCGCCCCCCGGAGCGGCCAGGGCGGCGGGCGGCGTTGGCCCGGGCGCGCTGGAGCAGCGTCTGGAAGCGGACCGCATCCTGGGTGCGGAGAGCCGCCAGGTCGGGGTCCTTGGCCATCTCGTCGGCGGCGCTGAAGCCGTGCTTCATCGCGTCCTCCAGCGCCTGGAAGGCCTCCTCCAGGTCCCCCTTCCGCGCCTGCGCGCAGGCCAGGTTGTAGAGGACCAGGCCGCCGGGGGCGTACTGGAAGGCCTTCCGGTAGGCGTCGATGGCGGCATCGTTCTCCCCGAGCAGCACCGCCGACTCGCCGAGCCCGAGGTAGGCCCGGGCCGGGTCCTCCTTCAGGGCCAGCGCCTTCTCGAACTCCGTCCGTGCCGCTCTGCCCCGCCGCTCCTCGAGGGCCTGGGTTCCGAGCGCGATGTGCCGGGGCAGATCGGTGCGCAGCCTGGCGCGCGGGCCGAGCACCAGCCGCCGGCCCTCCAGACCCGCCGAGGCGCACCCCTCGGGCAAGAGGACGTCGGCCACCAGCGTCCCGTTCGACCCGTTGTAGATGGCGAAGTAGGGCAGCGCCCCGGTCGGACAGCCAGGCCCGGTGGTGCACACCTGCACCGTCCCGACGAGCACGTTGCCCTCCCAGGCGGCCTCCACCACCGCGCGGCCCGCCTCGTACCCGCACGGGTTCGGCGTTCCGGCCCGGCCGACGACGCGCACCCCGTCCGGCGACTCCCAGCGCAGCTCCCCCTCGGGACCCCAGCGGGCGCGTTCCGGAAGCTGCGGTGCGGCGGCGGCCAGCGCCGGGAGGACCCACAGGACCGGAGCGGCGCAGAAAGGGCGTTTCACGGGAAGAGTCGCGGCGGCCCCCGCGGGACGCGACGTCACGGGGAGGCGGCCGGCACCGGATTCTACACGACAGGACGTGCGCCCCAGGCCCCAGGTTCGCTTGACCCTCGGGGAGGACGGTTCTTAATCTGACCGGCGTGAGGGAAAGACAGACGTCTCCCTCGACCCTTACGGGGCTCGCTGCAAGAGGAGGACAGGACGAGGAGCGCCCGGCCAGGCTGTCCCCTGCGGGGTGCGTGATGCGCGGCAGAAATTCGAACCGATACGTCCATTCCGGGAGCCATCCCTGGAGGCCATGTGTCACGCCCGCCCTCTCCGGAGTGCGGGAGACCTACGGCAGCCGCCTTGGTTCCCACCTTTCTGACAGGGTTCAATGGACGCCGCGCACACGGCTCAGCGGCGGGGGACGTTTTTCAGGAGCGGCGGAGAGCCGCTCCGGGGTGTGATGGCGGGGGGCGGCGACGGGAAGGGCGTGGTCCGCGCCCGCCTCGCCGCGCTCCGCCGCGCCCTCGCCCCCGAGGACGTCGCGGCGCGAGGGGCGCGCGCCCAGTCCCGTCTGCTCGCCCTGCCCGGCTTCGCCCGGGCGAGGACGGTGGCCCTCTACGCCCCGCTCGCCGGCGAGGTGCCGACCGAGGCGCTCCTCTCCGCGGCGCTGGCCGCGGCGAAGACGGTCTGCTTCCCGGTGGTGCCTCCCCACGGCCGCGTCCTCACCTTTCGCGCGGTGCAGGCCGCCTCCGACCTCGTGCCGGCCGGCCGGCTGGCCATTCGCGAGCCCACCGCCTCGAGCCCCGAGGTGGCCCTCGACTCCATCGAGCTCTTCGTCGTCCCGGGGGTGGCCTTCACCCGCGACGGCCAAAGGCTCGGCCGGGGCGCCGGCTACTACGACGCCACCCTGGCCGCCGCCTCCCCGAGGAGCCTCCGGGTGGGACTGGCGTTCGGCGAGCAGGTGCTCGACACGCTCCCGGTGACGCCGGGAGATTTCCCGGTGGACCAGGTGGTGACCGAGGACGCCACCTTCCCGGGACGGGGACGGTGAGAGGTGTGGTAGTGCCTCCTCTCCCCTCGAGGCCCCCTCTTGCGATGACGTCCACCCTGCGCCGTGCAACGCCGGATGAGCAGTTCGCCGAGGTCACCCGCGGCTCGGTGGACCTCCACGTGGCCGAGGAGCTGAAGTCGAAGCTCAGGCGCTCCTACGACAAGGAGCAGCCGCTCCTGGTCAAGGCCGGCTTCGACGCCACCGCCCCCGACCTCCACCTCGGCCACACCCTGCTCCTCACCCGGATGCGGCGCTTCCAGGAGCTGGGGCACCGGGTGGTGTTCCTCATCGGCGACTTCACCGCGCTCATCGGGGACCCCTCCGGCAAGAGCGCCACCCGGCCCGCGCTCTCCCGCGAGGAGGTGCTGGCCAACGCCGAGACTTACAAGGTGCAGGTGTTCAAGGTCCTGGAAGCGGGACGCACCGAGGTCCGCTTCAACTCCCAGTGGCTCGATGCGCTGGGAACGGAAGGGCTGGTCCGGCTCGCCGCGCGCTGGCCTCTGGCCCGCATGCTGGAGCGCGAGGACTTCAAGACCCGCTTCCGGGAGGGCAAGAGCATCGCCCTGCACGAGCTGCTCTACCCCCTGCTCCAGGGCTACGACTCGGTGGCGCTGGAGGCGGACGTGGAGCTGGGGAGCTCGGACCAGCTCTTCAACCTCCTCGTCGGGCGGACCCTGATGAGGGAGATGGGGAAGGAGCCGCAGGTCATTCTCACCGGCCCCATCCTCGAGGGGCTGGACGGACACGAGAAGATGTCCAAGAGCCTGGACAACGCGGTGGGCATCACCGAGCAGCCGGACCAGATGTTCGGCAAGCTGATGTCCATCTCCGACGCCCTGATGTGGCGCTACATCGAGCTGCTCTCGGCGATGCCGCTCGCCCGGGTCGCCGAGCGGCGGGCCGAGGTGGACGCCGGGGGGCTCAACCCCAAGGAGGTCAAGGCGGGGTTCGCCGAGGAGATGGTGGCCCGCTTCCACGGGGCGGACGCCGGGCGGCGCGCCGCCGAGGAGTTCGACCGGCGCTTCGCCAAGAGGCAGCTCGACCCGGAGCGCGTCCCCGAGCATTCCGTGTCGCTCGGCGGAGCGTCGAGCGTCCCGCTGGTCCGGGCCCTGGCCGACGCCGGCCTGGTCGCCTCGACGAGCGAGGGCCGCCGCCTCATCGCCCAGGGGGCGGTGCGCCTCGACGGCACCCGCGTCTCGGATGCGAAGCGAGAGCTCGGCCCGGGCCACTACCTGGTCCAGGTGGGGAAGCTCCGCGCGGCGCGGCTCCGGGTCGGCTAGCCCGCCCGGAGCCCGCGGGCCACCAGGTAGACCTCGGCGCTGGCCGAGCGGGTGGCCTCGGGGCGCACCACCTTCACCTCGCGGTAGGACCGCCGGAGCTGCTCTCGGAAGGCCTCGAAGTCGCCGCCCATGAAGAGCTTCACCAGGAGACTCGACCCCGGGCGCCCCAGCGCGCGGGCGATGTCCAGGGCGCGCTCGGCGAGGCGGAGCGAGCGGGCCTCGTCGGTGCCCCGGATGCCGCTCGTCTTGGGGGCCAGGTCGGAGAGGACGGCGTCGAAGGGTCCCGGGGCGAGCCGGGCGAGCGACTCCAGGGCGTCCTCGGCCAGCACGTCCAGGACCCCCGTCTTCACCCAGGGCTCCTTGAACGGCCGGAGCGGAACCAGGTCCACCCCCACCGCCAACCCGGAGGGTCCCACCGCCTGGGCGACGACCTGGAGAAAGCCTCCCGGGGCGGCCCCCAGGTCGAGGACCCGCCCCCCCGGACGGAGCAAGTGGAAGCGCCGCGCCAGCTCCTCGAGCTTGAAGGCGCTCCGGGCCCTGAACCCCTCGGCCTTGGCCTTCTGGAAGTAGTGGTCCTTGGGTCGGTAGGGCTTGCCCATCGCCTCTTGAGGTGTCCCTACCGCGGTGCGGCGCCGGGGCGCCAGTGCACAAGAATCAGGACCGAGCGGTAGAGTTCGCCCCGCGATGCCTGGGTGTGCATGGTGCGGGAGCAGTCTGGAGGTGGTCGGCAATCAGGTCGGCCGGGGAGACACCTGTCCCTCCTGCGGCCACGACCTCCACGCCTGCCGGCAGTGCCGTCACTTCGACGAAAGCGTGGCCAAACAATGCAAGGAGCCGTTCGCCGAGGTCCCGGGGGACAAGGACGACGCCAACTTCTGCGACTTCTTCCAGATCGGCGACGGCGGCCACATCGGCGAGGCGAACCGGGCCCAGCTCCTCTCCCAGGCGGAGGCGCTCTTCGCCAAGAAGTGAGCGCCTGGCCGCTGGTGCTCGCGCTGCTCGCGCTCCTCGCTGGGGGCTGCCAGTACATGCCCCACGCCTACGAGCCCCGCTCTCCGCCCATCCCCGACGCACGCACCATTCCCCTCTCCTCGGGAGCCATCCTCGCCTTCACCCGGGTGGGCTCGGGCACGGCGGTGGTCTTCGTGCACGGCTCCATCGCCGACCTGCGCATCTGGGCCTCCCAGGCCGGGCCGGCCTTCAAGGCATACCAGCTCGTCGCCTACAGTCGCCGCTACCACTACCCGAACGCCTGGAACGGCAACGGCTCGGACTACACCGACGCCACCCACGACGCCGACCTCTTTGCCCTGATCCGCGAGCTCCAGCTCGGCCGGGTGCACCTCGTCGGCCACGGCGCCGGCGGCCGCCTGGCGCTGGAGGTGGCGCTCGCCCATCCGGAAGTGGTGCGGAGCCTGACCCTGGTTGAGCCCTTCACCCCATCCGTGGCCGCCGGCCGACCCGGCTTCGAGCGGCTGGCCGGACAGCAAGATTCGGTGTGGGCCTCGATGGAGACCGCCCTCCGAGCGGACGATGCGGACCGGGCAGCGAAGACCCTCTTCGACTGGGAGAACCAGAACGCCGGCGCGTACGATGCGCTGCCGCCTGCCTTCCGGGGCGAGATCCAGGACAACGCGCGGACGCTGCCCTTCCAGCTCGAGCATCGCGGGACGGAGCTGACCTGTGCCCAGCTCGGCGCTCTGGCCGCGCCGCTCCTGGTCGTCACCGGCGCCCGCTCCAACGTCTTCTTCGGCCAGGTGGCGGACGCGGTGGCTGGCTGCGTCCCGGGCGCGCGACGGGAGACCATCCCCAACGCAGCCCACGTGGTGCAGCGGGAGAACCCGGACGCCTTCAATGCGGCGCTGGTCGGGTTCCTGGCCACCCACTGAGAAGGGGCGTCCCCGGACCCCTCGCCGCGCTCCGAGCCGGGGATCCCGGGGCAAGGGCTGGTCGGGCAGGTGCGTCACGGTGGCTGGTCGAGCGGCCGTCCGAGAATCCAGAAGACCCCGCGGCGTGGGGGACGTGCCGGGAGGGGTGTGACGAATCGATATCGCTGGGCGATAGCATTTCGTTTCGCTATCGCGGGGCGATAGTGATTCGTTAGGCACTGAAGAGCACCGCCGGAGGCGCCGAGGTTTTCGGTTTACCGCGGCTCACTCTTGCGGGGCCAGGTGGCTGAGTTGGGTGATTGGCAACTCCAATTGGGCGCGTCGCCGCTCCGAGCCTGCGCACCCTCAGAAGCCCTCCAGCTTGGAGAGGATCTCCTTCATCACCTCGGAGGTCCCTCCCCCGATGGTCACCAGCCGGACGTCGCGCCAGGCACGGGCGAGGTGCGTCTCCTCGATGTAGCCCATCCCGCCCATGAACTGCTGGCAGTCGTAGGCCACCCGCTGGGCCAGATCCCCGACGAACAGCTTGGCCATGGAGATCTCCCGCACCGGGTACTCCTTGCGGTCGAAGAGGTCCACCGCGTGGTAGGTGAGCCGCTTGGCCGCCTCGATGGCCGCCAGGTGCTCGACGAACTTGTGGCGCCAGACCTGGAACCCGAGGATCGGCCGCCCGAACGCCTTCCGCTCCCGTCCCCAGGCCAGGGCCTCCTCCACCATCCGCTCCATCCCGGCCACGGTGCCGATGGCCGCCACCAGCCGCTCGCCCTGGAAGTTGGTCATGATGTGGGCGAAGCCCTGGTTCTCCTCGCCGAGCAGGTAGCGGACCGGCACCTTGGCATCCTCGAAGTAGAGGATGGCCGTGTCCGAGGCCAGGTTGCCGATCTTGTCGAGCTTCTTGCTCACCCCGAAGCCCTTGATGTCGGTGGGCACGGTCATCAGCGAGACGCCGGGGTAGCCCTCGCCGCCGGTGCGCACCGCGCAGGTGAGGAAATCGGCCCGGGTGCCGTTGGTGATCCACATCTTCGAGCCGTTGAGCACGAAGTCGCCGCCCACCCTGCGGGCGGTAGTGCGGATGCCGGCCACGTCCGACCCGGCCTCCGGCTCGCTGATGGCCAGGGCGGCGATCTTCTCCCCCTTCAGCGCCGGGGCGAGGAACTCGCTCTTCTGCTCGTCGGTGCCCACCTCGCCGATGATCGGCGTGGCGATCTGACTCTGCACGAGCAGCGCCATGTTCACCCCGGCGTTGTGACTCCGGGCCAGCTCCTCGCAGAAGGCGGTCACGTACCAGTAGTCGAGCCCGCTGCCCCCCCAGGCCGGGTCGTGGTTGATGCCCAGGAAGCCGAGCTCGCCGCACTGCCGGAAGACCTGGCGAGGGAAGATGCCGGCCCGGTCCCACTCCAGGGCGTGGGGGGCGAGCTCCTTCTCCACGTAGGCACGGACGGTGCGGCGGAAGGCCTCATGCTCCTCGGTGAAGTGGGTGCTCACGGGCGGCTTGCCTCCGGCAGGGACGGATTGATTCTCGAG
>Ga0335083_10008155_pt1 | contig 12819 bp, 14 predicted proteins | sample Lox_Sample_42_FD_206716 | JGI IMG/M metagenome (GOLD analysis project Ga0335083, IMG submission 206716) | Soil microbial communities from Loxahatchee National Wildlife Refuge, Florida, United States - Lox_Sample_4.2 | ecosystem: Environmental > Terrestrial > Soil > Wetlands | place: USA...
GCGGCCGTCTGGGTTTCGCCGGTCGGCAGCGGATAGCCGGGCTTCGCAGGGCGAATCGGCGCAAAAACGAGGTTGCTGAACGCGACGAGAATCATGGCGAACAGTATGGACCCGAGCGCGGTGAGCGCGACCCGGTTGAACTCGGCTGAATGCATCTACGGGCTCTGCTTTCGTCGGCGTTGGAACGGGTTGGGGCGAGCGCGGCCCCTTGCTCGCGCGTTGATTAGCCGCTTTGCGCCGGGCTTGGCAACACGTATAAGCCCGTCTCCGCCGTCGATTTCCGCACAAAAATGGCCAGTCCGGTCGTTCTCATTCCGGCGCGCATGGCGTCGACCCGCCTGCCGGGCAAGCCGCTCGCCGACATTCACGGCGAGCCGATGATCGTTCACGTCTGGCGGCGCGCGAGCGAGGCTGATGTCGGGCCCGTCGCCGTCGCGACCGACGACCCGCGCATCGTCGAGGCTGTGAAATCGGCTGGCGGGGCGGCGGTCCTGACGCGCGCGGACCACCCGTCCGGATCCGACCGCATCTTCGAGGCGCTCGGCCGGATCGACGCAGGCGGCGCGCATGACGTCATCGTCAACGTCCAGGGGGATCTGCCGACGATCCGGCCGGAGGCGATCCGGGCGTCTCTCGCCCCTCTCGCGGACCCCGCAGTGGACATCGCCACGCTCGCGACTCGGATCGTGCGGGTCGAGGAGAGGGACGATCCCAATGTCGTGAAGGCGGTGGGAACGGAGATCGCGCCGGGGCGCCTGCGAGCGCTTTATTTCACCCGCGCCCGCGCGCCTTGGGGCGAGGGCGAGCTCTTGCATCACATTGGCCTCTACGTTTATCGCCGGGACGCGCTTGCGCGCTTCGTCTCCGCTCCGCCCTCGCCGCTCGAGCGGCGCGAGCGGCTCGAGCAGCTCAGAGCCATCGAGCTCGGCATGCGCATCGACATTGCGATCGTGGACGCAGCGCCGCTCGGGGTGGACGCGCCGGACGATCTCGAACGGGCGCGGGCCATGCTGGCGAAGGGGGAGGTTTGATGACGGCGGCGCGCACCATCGCCTATCAGGGCGAGCCGGGGGCCAACTCCCACATCGCGTGCGTCGACAATTATCCCGACTTCACGCCCTTGCCCTGCCCGACCTTCGAGGATGCATTCGCCGCGCTCCAGGACGGGTCGGCCGAGCTCGGCATGATCCCGATCGAAAACTCGATTGCGGGCCGCGTCGCCGACATCCACACGCTTCTGCCCGCGTCAGGGCTGCATATCGTCGGCGAGACGTTCCTGCCGATCCACTTCCAGCTGCTCACGGCGCCGGGCGCCCGGATCGAGGACTTGAGAGTTGTCCACAGCCACGTCCACGCGCTCGGGCAATGTCGCAACATCATCCGCCGGCACAAGCTGAAGCCGATCGTCGCGAGCGACACGGCGGGCGCCGCGCGCGAAGTGGCCGAGCGCGGAGAAAAGAGCCACGCGGCGCTGGCGACCAGCCTCGCGGGCCAAATCTACGGGCTCCAGACGCTCGTCTCCGACGTCGAGGACGAGAAGCACAACACGACCCGGTTCGTCGTCCTGTCGAAGAACCCGGACTGGGTCGCGCGCGGAAACGGGCCGGTGGTGACCACCTTCGTCTTCCGCGTGCGCAACGTCCCGGCCGCGCTCTACAAGGCGCTCGGCGGCTTTGCGACCAACGGGGTCAATATGACCAAGCTTGAAAGCTACATGGTGGAAGGGGAATTCGCGGCGACGCAATTCCTGGCCGACGTGGACGGTCATCCGGACGACCCGCCGCTCAAGCGCGCGCTCGAGGAGCTCGAATTCTTCTCGCGCGAGGTGCGAATTCTCGGCGTCTACCCGGCCCATCCGTTTCGGGCGGAGACGCAAGCGCTCGCTTGAATAAATCGGCCTTTCCTTTGACGCAGCCCCGCCATTAAACTGTTGCATCCCCTGCTTATCCGGCTGGACATGACCGAATCGCCCGACTCTCCCTCCGTTGAAAACGCGGCTTCCGCCCCGGTCGACGACATCATGTATCCGTCGGCGATACCGTTTGTGCTGGTGCATCTCGCCTGCTTCGCCGTCATCTGGACGGGGGTGAGCTGGACGGCGCTGGTGCTCGGCGTTGCGCTTTACTGGCTCCGGATCTTCTCGATCGGCGCCGGCTACCATCGCTATTTTTCTCACCGCGCCTACGACACCAGCCGGGCGTTCCAGTTCGTGCTGGCGGTGCTCTCGCAAAGCACGACGCAGAAGAGCGTACTCTGGTGGGCGGCGAAGCACCGCCAGCATCACCTGCACTCCGACACGCCTGAAGATCCGCACTCGCCGCGTCAGCGCGGCTTCCTCTACAGCCATTTGGGCTGGATCTTCTCAAAGCGAAACGATCGGACGGACCTGTCGAAGGTGGCGGATCTCGCGAAATATCCGGAGCTCATGTGGCTGCACCGGCACGAGCTGACGCCCGCCGTCGCGCTTGCGGTCCTCTGTTTCCTGATTGCGGGAATGCAGGGGCTGATCGTGGGCTTCTTCTGGAGCACGGTCGCGGTCTATCACGCGACCTTCTGCATCAATTCGCTCGCGCACGTCCGCGGTCGGAGAAGGTACGTCACCGGCGATGATTCGCGCAACAACTGGCTCCTCGCCGTCATCACGATGGGCGAAGGCTGGCACAACAATCACCATGCGTTCCAGAGCAGCGTTCGGCAGGGCTTCCGCTGGTGGGAATACGACCCGACCTACTACCTGCTCAAGGCGCTCTCCGCCGTCGGCTTGGTCTGGAAGCTGAAATCGCCACCGCTCGAAGTGGTCGAGAACCGACACCGGCTCGGCTCGAAAGTGATTCGCAAGGCGGCCGCTCAGGTCGCCGAGAGCTTCAACGCCGAGCGCATCGCCGCCGCCGCCGCCGCCATGCTCGGAAGCGGGCGCCTTGCGCAGTATCACGCGCAGCTTCGTCAGGCGCAACAATGCGCGGCCGATCTCATACGTGAGATGAACCTGCCGCAGATCCCGGGCGAGAGCGAGATTCGCCGCTGCGCACGGTCAATGCTGTCGCATTCGGCGTCGATCGAAGCGATCGCGGCGAAGGCGCACAGCCTCCTTCTCGAAGCGGTCGGCGCGCGCCTTGCCCTCATCGCCGCGCAAGTAGCAACCGACTAGCGCGCGCTCGCGCGCCACTCTCAAGCTCGGCGCAAGCCGGCCGCGAGCAGCGGGCGAAGCCGGGCGAGGGTCGAACGGGCGGAATTGGCGCGCGCGGCCAGCCGAACAAGGGGCGCGATCTCCCCCGGCCTGGCACCGAGCTTTGCCAACACGCCCGCGGCGCTGACCGATCCGTCCGCGCGTCGTCCAGCCATGGCGCTGGCGACGACCTTGCAATGGGCGTCGTCGAGGACCACCCGGACCGATACGAACGGAACGCCGTGGACGCTTGCCAGCGACGCGGCGAGGTGGGACTCCATGTCGACGGCGACCGCGCCGTGCCGCTTGAAAAGCCGCCCCTTCTCCGCCACCTCGAAGACGGGCGCGTCGACGCCGAGCAGCGGCGCGACGATCGCGTTCGGGATGAGCGCGGCGAGACGCTGCGTCCAGGCCCTGTCCGTTGGCCAGACCCGCTCTCCGTCGTAGATCGCGGACGCGACGATGCAATCGCCGGCGCGCAATTCCGGCGCGAGGCCTCCGCACACGCCGAAGCTGACGACGCCCTGATCGGTGGGGAGCACGGGGGCGGCGACCGCGCTCAAGTCGGAGCCGAGGAACACCGCCCGGACTGCAGGTGAGGCGATGATTCTGGCTTCGAACCGCATGCCGACGATAGCCACGACGCCGCCGGGCTTTTCTTCGGCTTGCCAACAACCTGGAGAGCGCCGCCGCCGAAGCCGCCAACTCCGCCAAGGCGCGCTGTCCAGCATTCGGCGATTGTGCGCCTCAAGCGTCATCTGCCGCCTCCGCGGCGTGATTCTGGGATCGTCGCTGCGCAATATCGTCGCATGCGATCACACGGGAGTCGTGGAAGCTGAACCGACGACATCCTGGTAGCCGCACAGCCGACGCCCCGAAAGCCGCAACGCCTCGGCGTTCGCGGGATCGGTAAGCGCGCTCAGTTCATCCGCATAGCGGTAGCCTGGGGCATGCCCCAGGAAGGCGTCGGATGTGGCCGGGTGGGCGTAGATTTCCCAAAAACCATGCGGAAGCTTTTCCACGAGATAGCGCAAGCGCGCTTTCGTAAGCCGCCCGGACCACCTGAGCCCGAACACCGCGTCCGGCGTCATGAGCCCGACCCGCTTGACCCTCTCCGCAAGACGACGAGACAGGGCGTCCTCGACGCGCCGGCTCGATCCCCCTTCCGGGATAAAGCCCCGAAGCTCGCGCGGAACACGAATCGCGCGCACGCCATACTGCCTGCCAACGTCGATCACCATGGCGCCGACGACTGGGTGGAGATGATAATGCTGATGCACGCTCACGTGGTCCAGCTTCAGGCCGGTCGACTGAAAGGCTTGGAACTGAGCCTCGACTTCGGCGCGCATCTGTCGCCGCGTCGCGCCGCTCAGCGCAAGCTCCGCGCCCAAACGCGCAAGGTCCGGCCGCAGCCGGCCATTCTCATCCACAAGCCGAGGAATTTGCTCGGGCGGCAAAGCCGGTCGCGCGTCGGTCACCGCGACATGCAGGCCGACTCTAAGGCGCGACATCCGCTTCGCCCGTTCAAGCGCGTCGGCCGCGGCGGTCCCCGCGACCATCAAGCTTGCCGCCGACAGGATGCCGGTCAGATGTGCAATCTCGACCGCCTCGTTCACCTCACGCGACAGGCCAAAATCGTCCGCGGTGACGACGAGGCAGTTCAGTGGGACCATTTGCGCCGGTGCTGCATGAAGCTCATGAACTCGACGCCCTCGCGAAGCCGGCGCGCGAGCACCTGGGGGCTGCGCGCCATTTCCGAAACGATCGCCGCAATCTTCGGCGCTCGGAAATAGAACCTTCGATAGAAAGTTTCGACCGAGTCGAAACTCTCCTTGTAGGAGAGCTGAGGATAGTGAAGAGGCGCGAGCTGCACCCCGCGCTCGTCCACAAGTTCCGCGTGCTCCGCGTCGAGCCAGCCCTCCTCGAGGGCCTGTCGATAGAGCTCCGTCCCGGGGTAGGGGGCCGCAAGCGAGACCTGCAGCGTATGCGGATTGACCTCGCAGGCGAAGCGGATCGTCTCTTCGATCGTCTCCTTGGTCTCGCCCGGCAGGCCGAGAATGAAGGTGCCGTGGACGACGATGCCGAGCTCATGACAGTCCTTGGCGAACCGCCGCGCGACGTCGACGCGAATGCCCTTCTTGATGTTGTGCAGGATTTTCTGATTGCCCGATTCGTAGCCGACAAGGAGGAGACGAAGTCCATTGTCGCGCATCGTTTTCAAGAGATCGCGCGGCACGTTCGGCTTTGCGTTGCACGACCATGTGACGCCGAGCTTGCCAAGCTCGCGAGCGATGAGCGCCGCGCGCGGCGCGTTGTCGGTGAAGGTGTCGTCGTCGAAAAAGATCTCCTTCACTTCGGGAAAAGCGCGAACCGCCCACCGCACCTCGTCGACGACGTGGCCGACGCTTCGTGTACGGTAGCGATGCCCGCCGACCGTGTGCGGCCAGAGGCAGAAGGTGCAACGCGACTTGCATCCCCGGCCCGTGTAGAACGAGAGGTAGGGGTGCTTCATGTAGCCGATGAAGTACTTTCTCACGTCGAGGTCGCGCTTGTAGACCGGCGTCACGAACGGCAGTTCGTCCATGTTCTCAAGCGGCGGACGAGGCCCCGTATCGGCGACGGCGCCGGTCTTGTCCCGGTACGATAGGCCGGACACCGCGTGAAGGTCGCGTCCTTCCGCGACCTCCTTGATGGTGAAGTCGTATTCCAACCCGGCCGCAAAATCGACCGCCGGCGCCGCAGCCAGGATTCTCTCCGGCTCCACCGCCGCGGCGGCGCCGACCATTCCGATCAATAGTTTCGGGTTGGCCTCCTTCATCAGGCTCGCCATCTCCGCGTCGGCGCGGAAAGAGGGCGCCGACGTATGGAGCACGGCGAGTTCGAATTGCGGGGCCTGCCGGGCGACTTCCGCCTGTCCGATCCGATGCGGGGGCGCGTCGATGAGCTTGCTGTCGGGCACGAGCGCCGCAAGTTGCGCGAGCCACGTCGGGTACCAGAATGACCGGACCTCGCGCTTGCACTGAAAGCGGGAGCCAGCCCCGCCGTCGAAGCCGTCGAAGGACGGCGCCTGGAGAAACAGCGTCCGCATTTTCCTCACCACTCCTGAAAGAGAGTTCCGTCTGATCTAAGTCGATAGCGCGCGCCGCGCCAGACGATGCGACCGCCGAAGAAGCTCACGGCGTAGACAAGAAGGAAAAGCAGGTCGCAAAAGGGGAGAAGCCAGTAGGTCTGGCGGCTCAGCGAAAAGCGGCTTTCCACCGAAACGCACAGCGCCAGGCGGGTGGCCAGCGCGAGGAGGAGCAGCGGCAGCCCGTGAGTCGGATCGAGCATGGCCGCCGGAATTGCGAACGCCATGGGGTAAGCGATGAGCGAACCGGCGTAGCCGAGCGGCTTGATCATCCGAATCGTCCGCGCGGCGCGAAGCTGGTTGTGCAAGAAGGAACGGCCAGAGCTCTCCCGGCAGACGTGCCCGACCGAGAAGCCCGGTATGGCGACGGCGTAGCCCGCCTCGCGAAGGCGCTCGCCGATGGCGTAGTCGTCGTGCAGGCGATCCTTGAAAGCCGAGAGCCCTCCGATCCTCTGCAAAGTTGCGCGGCTGAGCGCAATCGTCGACCCGAAGCAGGGGCGGACGACGCCGAAAGTCAGCGCGACGATCACGCTCGGGAGAAAATGGACGTTGATGCTGAGCGCCGCGAGGTTCGACCAGAGACCCACGCTGCTGACGCCGTGGTAAAGGCAGGTCACGGCGCCCACCCCCGGCTGTTCCAGCGCGGCGGCAATATGGGAGAGATGGTCCGGCGGTACCAGGATGTCGCTGTCGATGATCGCGAGCAGGGGATTCCTGGCCAAGGGCGCCATATTCAAGAGATTGGAGATTTTGCGGTTGGCGCCGCTTTGTTTGGGGTCGACCTTGAGGTCGACGCCGACGCCGTTCGATTCAGCGGCGACGGCTTTGACGATGCCGATGGCCGGGTCGTTGGGGTCCTGCACGCCGCAGACGATCTGAAGGGGCGCGTCATATTCCTGCCGGCATAGCGCCGCGAGTCGATCGCGCAAATGGCCGTCTTCGCCGCACAGCGGCACGAGGATCGATACGGGCGGACAGTTCGCGGGCGAGCGCTCCGGCTCCCGCGGAAATCGGAAGACCAGGATCGCCGCGAGCGCGAGGTAAATCACCCCGAGCGCCGCGAGAAATGAGCAAATTTCACCTACCAATAAGGTCAACTCGGGACGCCCCCATCATTGCAACACCGTCGGTTTATCTTGGACCGTCCGCCGTCCATTCCCGTGTCCATATCGTTGCTGCAGCGCGCGGCGGGAGAGGAAGAGCACCGCCGGCTTCTGAAATAAACGGTTGAGATGCACCGCCTTTGGGTTGCTGGCGATCACCAACATGAGCCCCATCGCGTTGGGTCCGATTGAAAGCAGCCTGCGCCCGAATGTTTCCGTTTCCGGCACGACCTCAAATCCGAACCGATGCGCGGTCCACTGCATCCGATGAGGCCTGTCCACGCTTCTGAAGGGCCAAGCAGCGCGAATTGCGGCGATGTCTTCGAGATCCGGGCGGTCTTCCAAAAAGTCCCACAGGCGGCTGAGAGAGAGATCCAAGAGCTTGATGAGGCGGATCGCCCAGGCGACGGTGGCGCCTTCAGGGCCCATCTGAGGCATGTTTTCGTTACGGAAATGCAGTTCGAGAACGCGGTCGGAAGGATTGAGGCGAACGCCGTCCTGGAGGATGATCGAGCGCTGCGCCGCCGCGAGCCGCAAGCGAAATAGGCATTGGCTGTCGTCGTAGTCGAAAACTCCTTTTCGGCGTCGGAGCCTCTCGTCGAGCGCGAAGATCAGGCGGGCGACGGCAGGCTTCCCGATTGCGTTCATTCAGCTGCTCCGATGGTCTCTCCTTCAGACGCCGAATTACGTACAGGACCGGGGAAAGGCTCACGTCGATGGCGCCGTCAGCCCTTTCTTCAACTGCGCCCGGAACCTTCGCGCGACCGGACCGGCTCCTCATCCATGATCGCTAAGGTGAATCTTATCGTAAGCGCGACTGGAACGGCAAGAATAATGCCGACAAGACCAAAACAACGCCCCGCCCGCCAGGAAGCAGAAAATGACCGGCGTCGGGTGAACCCGGCCGGCTTGCCTAGGACGAGCGGCCCGACGAGTCGCATCCGGTTTCCTGCAAAAACAACAAGCCGCGAGTCTGTTGGACCTCCTTATTTCCCGGCCGATTGACGAAGGTAAATGACGCCAACAAGGATCGTCAGCAGGACGAACCATGTCATCATATTAACAACTATCGCCCTCCTCGCACTCTTGCGCTCGTGCCATCGGCGCGGCCGAATGCCCTTGGCGATAAACACAACCTGCGCAGCGATATTAATGCAGGCAATATTTGCGCTGACCAGCATGGCTGCGCCAGCGGCGAGGCCAAACTGACGAGCAGCAACCATAATGCCGAGCGTCGCGGCTGGCGGCAGCAGCGCCACCGCCACCATCACCCCGACCAGTGTGGCCGGAAGCCCGGTAGTAACCGATAGCGCTGCCGCCACCCCAGATGCGAGCGCAAGAACGATTCCTTCGAAATGAAGCGACGTTCGAGCCAAGAGTTCCGCGCTGTTGACGTCTGGAGCAACGACTAACGCCAGCGCCCCGGCGACCGCCACACTCAGCACAAGGCCCAAAACGCCCGATTTTGCCGCAGAAAGCATGAGGGCGCGGTCCCCGATAGCGGCTGCAAATGCGAATGCGACGTGCGGGCCCAGGAGTGGCGCAATCACCATTGCCCCAATCACCACCGCAACGTTGTCAGTATATAGTCCGACAGAAGCCACTACTGTTGAGAGAATGACAAGCAGAACGAAGTTCGAATTCACGCGAGCGCCGCTGGCGACCGAGTTGTAAAGCTCCTCCCTCGATGCGCGTTCCTCTTCTTCCTTGTCCTTTTTATCCTCGGCCGCCTCTTGTGTTTTCTTTTCCTCTGGTTCCCTCGGGATCACTGCATCTGTCGAAAACATCACGATACGCCAGTTTTCCGACGCGCCGAGAGCAGATTGAAGCCGATCAAGCAGGGCTTGCCGGTCGATTTCCCCAACCAAAAGTCGAATTGGGTGGCGACCGTCGCCCAACGGCGGCCCGACGTAAACGTCAGTCACCTTCATCTCCTCGGCAATCGAGGTTATGGCGCGGACCCGTTCCTTGGGGGTGGCGACTTCAATGAGCTTGAACGCCATCTGTGGCGCCTCATGCTAAACCACTCGGGGAAAAATAGCCTCGAGTGAAGTCATAAACTCGAGATCGGATGTCGATACAAGGAGCTGTTCCAGAAATGATCGCAATGGATCGTGTTCATCGGGTCAGACCGGCAGCGGGCGGCAACGCCGGCTGCGGCAGAATTTTCAGGCTCTGTCATGGGCGGGGTGAGCTCATCGACAAAGACGGAGGGTCATGGCGAATTCAGGAGCTGCGATGGCTCGCCTTCCCTCTTGCCTTATCCAGCGTCCATCAATCAGACTGCAGCTTCGTACGAACGAGCATGTGACCCGGACCTGCGTCCATGACCAGAAGCGACGGCTTGGGGACGGTTTCCGCGCGCGCGGCGGGACGCGTCGCCATCGTTACGATCGAGCGCCCCGAGCGGCGGAACGCCGTCGACTTGCGGACCGCGCGGGCGCTTTATGAGGCCTTCAAGCGCTTCGACGCCGATGAAGGCGCGGACGTCGCGATCCTCACCGGCGCCGGCGGCTATTTCTGCGCCGGCGCGGATCTCAACGCTCTCGCCGAGGGCGAGCCGAACCGCTTCGAGCCCGAGGGCGACTTCGGCCCGATGGGCCCGACGCGGCTCGCGCTCGCCAAACCGGTTATCGCGGCGATCGAGGGGCCGGCGGTCGCCGGCGGGTTGGAGCTTGCCCTCTGGTGCGACCTCAGGATCACGGCGCGCTCGGCCGTGTTCGGCGTCTTCAACCGCCGCTTCGGCGTGCCGCTCGTCGATCTCGGCACGATCCGCCTGCCGCGCATCGTCGGCCACGGGCGGGCGATGGAGCTTATCCTGACCGGCCGCGCGATCGGCGCCGAGGAGGCGATGCGGATCGGCCTCGTCAATGAGATCGTCGCGGACGGCGAGGCGCTGAACCGCGCGCTCGCGCTCGCCGAGAGGCTGTGCGGCTTTCCGCAGAGCGCGATGCGCAACGACCGCCGGTCGGCGATCGAGCAATGGGGGCTTCCCCAATCCGCGGCGGCGCGCAACGAGATCGCGCGCGGCCTGGCGACGCTCGAAAGCGGGGAGGCGCGCGCCGGCGCGGCGCGCTTCCGGGACGGCGCCGGCCGGGGCGGCGAGTAATCAAGATCGGCGCGGGTTAGCGGAATGCGCCTCGCTCCATCCGTGTTGACGTAGGCGCCGCCCCGCACGATAGAAAAAACAAGAGAGACCATGCCCGACGACGAGGAGCGCCTGCAATCGGAGCTAGAGCGTCTGCGCGGGTCGCTTGCGCGGGCGCGCGAGAGCCGGGATGCCCGCGAACGGGGGCCAGAGCCCTCGGGGCCAACGTCAAGCGGCGACTCCGGCCTGTCAATGGGCCTGAGGGCCGCCAGCGAATTCGTCGCCGCCATCATCGTGGGCGCGGCGATCGGCTGGGGCCTGGACTGGCTCTTCGCGACGAAACCCCTCTTCACCATCGTCTTTTTCGTGATCGGGGTGGCGGCCGGAGTGTGGAACGTCATCCGCGCCACTTCCCCCAAAAGAGGGCCGAAAGGCGGCGCCTAGCCCCTTGTGTCGGACTAACGCCCCAGATAAAGACGTGCCCGCGCTCGGCTTTGGGGGCAGAGGATTTTCGCTCGCTTGGGCGGCCCAAGCGCAGCGAAAGGCAGCCCGGTCGGGCCGGATGACGAGGTTCAGTAAGAGTGGCCACCGAATCGGCGCCGGCGATCAATCCGATCGAACAATTCGCCATCCATCCGGTCATTCCGATTCACATCGGGCGCTACGACTTCTCGCTTACGAACTCGGGCCTGTTCATGTTGCTCGCCGTCGCGTTGACGTGCCTGTTGACGGCGATCGGCGCGCGCGGCGGTTCGGGCGTTCCCGGCCGCCTGCAGGCGATGGCGGAGATGTCTTATGAATTTGTCGCCGGCATGGTGCGCTCGGCCGCCGGCGAGTCCGGGATGCAATTCTTCCCCTTCGTCTTCAGCATCTTCTTTTTCGTCCTGCTCTGCAATCTGCTCGGTTTCTTTCCCTTCTCCTTCACGGTGACGAGCCAGATCATCATCACGGTCGCGCTCGCGCTGATGGTGTTCCTGACCGTCGTCATTTACGGGGTCAAGGAGCACGGGACCCACTTTTTCAGCACGTTCGTGCCGCCGGGCGTGCCGATATACATCCTGCCGCTGGTGGTCGCGATCGAGATCGTCTCGTTCCTGTCGCGTCCGGTGAGTCACTCGGTGCGTTTGTTCGCCAACATGCTGGCGGGCCACATCACCCTCTATGTGTTCGGCGCTTTCGTCATCATGCTCCTCGGGGCCAGCGCGGTGATCAAGCCGTTCGCCATACTGCCTTTCGCCATGACGGTCGGGCTCGAGGCCCTCGAACTGCTCGTTGCGTTTCTGCAAGCTTACGTGTTCGCCATGCTCACTTGCATGTATCTGAACGACGCGCTTCACCCCGGCGGTCACTGACCGGCGGGTGATGGAAAAGAAGAGCCCAATCGCAACAGGAGCAAAGAATGGATCCCGTCGCAGCCAAGTACATCGGGGCCGGGTTGGCCGCCATTGGGACCGGAGCAGCCGGCATCGGCGTGGGCACGCTGTTCGGCCACTTCCTGAACGGCGCGCTGCGCAACCCCTCGGCTGTCGACGGGCAGTTCGGCCGGCTCATCTTCGGCTTCGCGGTGACGGAAGCGCTCGGCATCTTCGCGCTTCTTATCTCGTTCCTGCTCTTGTTCGCGATCTAGGGAAAGGTTCGCAGTTCCCCTCGGCGCGCTGGGCGCCTTTCAGGGGCGGTTACGCGCTAAGGACCTGCAATGGCTCAGACGGAAACGACCCAGACGGAAGTCGGTCATGCCGGCGGGGAAGCACATTCGAGCTTCCCCCCATTTGACGCGACCACGTTTCCCTCCCAGCTTCTGTGGTTCTTCGTCGCCTTCGGCTTTCTCTACTGGTTCATGGCGAAGCGGGGACTGCCGCAGATCGGGGCGGTGATCGAGAGCCGGCGCGCCCGGATTGCGCGCGACCTCGATGACGCGACCGCGATGCAGCAGCGCGCCGACGCCGCCGCTGCCGCGCATGAGAAGACCCTCGCCAACGCTCGCGCCAAGGCCCAGGCCATGGCGCAGGCCGCGCGCGATCAAGCGTCGGCAGACGCCGAAGCCAAGCGCCGGGCGCTGGAGGACCAGCTCGCCGCCCGACTCGCCGCGGCGGAGCGGGAGATCGCCGCTACGCGGGAGCGGGCGATGGCGAACGTTGCGCAGATCGCCGAGGAGACCGCCGGCGCGATTGTCGAGCGCCTCGCTGGGCGCAGCGCCGATCCCGCCGCGGTCAAGTCGGCGATCAGGGCGACGCAGGCGTAAACGGATCACGCGCATGGAAGCCGAATTCTTCGTCCTTCTCGCTTTCCTCGTCTTCGTCGGTGTCCTGATCTATTTCGGGGTGCACCGGACGGT
>Ga0335083_10008156_pt1 | contig 12819 bp, 11 predicted proteins | sample Lox_Sample_42_FD_206716 | JGI IMG/M metagenome (GOLD analysis project Ga0335083, IMG submission 206716) | Soil microbial communities from Loxahatchee National Wildlife Refuge, Florida, United States - Lox_Sample_4.2 | ecosystem: Environmental > Terrestrial > Soil > Wetlands | place: USA...
GCGCCTATGTAGGCGGGAACAACCATCACATTGAAATTCGAGTTTCAAGAAATAAAAAAGGCCAAGAGGTTTGGTCGGGGAAAATCGTAACAACCTTTGAAGCAAACCAGCGGAAGCTAGCTCGGCTTCAAGCAATGCGGGAAACGGGCATCCCCACGCCTGCCGCATTACGGAAATTTTCCAAGCCGGAGCGTGAAAAATTCAAACCTCTGCTTCGCGAAATTGAAAATGCGCATCCGATAGTCGACCGTTCCGATAACGACGAAAAAGGAGGCAAATTCGTCATGTCCATTTGCGAAGGAGAAATGCTGCTCATGAAACACAAAAATGGATCGGGTGAAGTTGGTTATTTCGTGGTGGCCAAGCTGGATAAACCGCAGGGCATCGTACTCGTTCCCCATTGGGATGCTCGCTCCGCCACGCAGCGGAAGGATGCAGAAGGCAAGAAAGTTCCCGATTCCGAGCGCGAACAATTCACTATAACTCCCAGTGATTTAAAGGAACTGGCGCCTCCCGAACATCCACACGCGGTCAAAATCCAGGTCAGTCCCCTCGGTAAAATTCGGTGGGCGAACGATTGACACAGTGATCCACCCAGATATACTAATCTGCGCAGTTTAGCTTGGAAGCCCGTGGTTTCGCCATGGACGGTCGTAGTGCCCCGTCTTTGAAAGACGACCCCTCACCCTAACCCTCTCTCGCAAGGGGAGAGGGAACCCGGGAAGGCGCTCCGGCCGATGATTAAACGCACAGTCGAAATCTCGCAGAACGCCGCCTATTTGACGGTGCATTTGGACCAGCTCTTAATTCAGCGCGATCGCGAAACGGTCGGCCGAATTCCCTGCGAAGATTTGGGCGTGCTGTTGGTCGATCAGCCACAGGTCACGTATTCGCATGCCGCGCTGGCCCGGCTGATGGAATTCGACGCCGCCGTGGTGGTGTGCGGGCGGAATCATTTGCCGGCCGGAATTTTACTGCCGCTGGCCGATCACTCGCAGGTGGTGTGGCGGGTGCAACTGCAAGTGGATGTGCCCAAGCCGCTGAAGAAGCAGCTGTGGAAGCAGTTGATTCAGGCAAAAATTCGCGGGCAGGCTGATAATCTTCTCGCCGGGCCCGCGCGAACCCGGCTATTGGCGATTGCCCGCGAGGTGCGGTCGGGCGATCCTGAAAATGCCGAGGGGCAGGCGGGGCGATTTTATTGGCCGGCGCTATTTGCGCGGCATCCTCACCCCAGCCCTCTCCCAAAGGGCGAGGGAGAAACAGTTTTTCGGCGCGATCCGGACGGGGCGCCACCGAACAATTTGCTGAATTATGGCTATGCCGTGGTGCGGGCCGCGCTGGCCCGGGCAATTGTGGCGGCGGGCTTGCTGCCGGCGCTGGGACTGAAGCATTCCAATCGCTCCAACGCTTTCAGTTTGGCGGACGATTTGATTGAGCCGCTGCGGCCGCTGGTGGATGCGCGGGTGCGGACCATTTTCGCCGGCGGCGCGTGCGAATTGACGCCAGCGGTGAAGGCAAAATTACTGGAGCTGCTGTCCGAGCCGGTCGAACTGGGTGAGCAGCGCGGACCGCTGCTGGTGAATTTGCATCGTTATGTAGCGTCGCTGGTGCGTTGTTACGATGGAGCCGCCAAACAGCTCGAAATCCCCACGGTGGCATTCCGCGGCAAATCGCAGTCGGAGCTTGACTTTGCGCCGAGAGAAAATCTGCCGACGGCTTCCTCGCCCCTGACCCCTACTCCCTAATCTTCTTTGCCGTGTTCATTAGCGGATATCGCTGCATGTGGGTTTTGGCCATGTTCGATTTGCCGGTGGACACAAAGAAGGCCCGACGGGCTTACGCGCAATTTCGGAAGGTGCTGCTGCGCGACGGCTTTACGAAGATGCAATTTTCGGTATATGCTCGGCATTGCGCCAGCGAGGAAAGCGCTGTGGTGCATGCGCAGCGCATAGAGAAACACGTGCCGCCTGACGGAGAAGTGCGGCTGCTGACGATTACCGACAAACAGTTTGAACGAATGCGCGTTTTTTGGGGAAAACTACGCAAACCGCCCGAGCCAGCGCCATGCCAATTGGAACTTTTTTGATTGCGGATTGCTCGCAAGCCGTGTGCGGAAAGCCGGTTAGCGCCGGAGTAGTGTAACCGATCCCGGCCTGCGAGCAATCCGCAACCCGTCAGCAGTGCGGAGCACGATATTTTTAGTGTAACCGATCCCGGCCTGCGAGCAATCCGCAACGCTGACATCGCGCGGTGATTACGTGCAAGCCACAGTTCACTGTGGTTGATCGAATTTGTACTTGAGTGTTTCTGTGAGATTGAATGTCTTATCTCAAATTGCCATCAGGATTTTCTCCGAGAAGGAACTGAAATATCACACATCCAAATTTCGCACTTCCAGCGCGTGTTTTTCGATGAACTCGCGGCGGGGTTCGACATGGTCGCCCATGAGGGTGCGGAAGAGGGTATCGGCGCCGGAGATGTCGTCCATTTTGACTTGCAAGAGCGTGCGATGGGTGGGGTCGAGCGTGGTGTCGCGAAGCTCTTCGGCGTTCATTTCGCCCAGGCCTTTGAAGCGGGTGATGGTGAGGCCTTTTTCGCCGGCGCTGCGGATGGCCGAAAGCAGGCCCCGCAAATCGTCCAAGCCGATGACGTTTTCGCCGCGCCGCAAAATGTAGCGCGGTTCCTCCGTGCCGGTCCGCTCCTGCGGAATGAGCGATTGAATGTCGAAGCCCATGTTTGCGAGGTCGCCCAACAGCAAATTGAGGGAGCGCACTTCGTACAATTCCACGGTGTGCAGGCGCGTGCTGCTGCGGCCGTGGCCGTTGGTTTTTTCCTCGCCGGGCGGGGCGGTGGGGACAGCGCCGGCCAGGGGGGCGGCGGCAGGCGCGGCCGGTTTATCGGCGTGTGCGGGCAGGCCAGCCGGAGTGGGGCCGACGGTGACTTCCTTGCCGGTTTCGCGTTCGAATTGGGCCACGAAGGCGTCGCGATCTTCCGGGCGCACAAACCATTTTTCCTTGCCGTCCAAATAGACATGGTAGATGGGGAGCTTACCGGTGGCGGGATCTTGCCGGTGGGCGTGGTCGCGCAAGCTGATGCCGCGGCGCTCCAGGGCGACGAGCGGTTCTTCCATGGCCGCCAGCGTGCGGGCCAGCTTGGCCATTTCGGGCCCTTTGATCACCCGACCGCCTTGCTCGCCGGAAACACCGTCCGGTTCGAACTGGCAATCGGCCAGGCCGTTTTCCAGGAGCTGGGCCTTCATTTCTTCTTCGGTTTGCACGTAATACACGTTTTTCTTGCTTTTCACACGAAACAGCGGCGGCTGCGCGACGTACACGTGGCCGGCTTTGACCAGGTCGAGCATTTGGCGGTAGAAAAACGTGAGCAGGAGCGTGCGGATGTGAGAACCGTCGACGTCGGCGTCGGTCATGATGACGATTTTGTTGTAGCGGCGCTTGGCCAGGTCGACTTCTTCGCCAATGCCGATGCCGATGGCGGCGATCATACTGCGAACTTCCTCGTTGGCCAGGACTTTATCTTCCCGCGATTTGTAAGCGTTGATGATTTTGCCGCGCAGCGGCAGGATGGCCTGATATTCGCGCAAGCGGCCTCCTTCCGCGCTGCCGCCGGCGGAATCGCCCTCGACCAGGTAGAGTTCGCAGCGGGCGACGTCGCGGCTGGTGCAATCGCGCAGCTTGCCGGGCAAGCCACCGCCGGCCAGCGCGCCCTTGCGTTCGCGCAACAGGGCTTTGGCCTTGCGGGCGGCTTCGCGAGCCTCGGCCGCCAAAATGCCTTTGCTGACGATGACCTTGGCGATTTTGGGGTTTTCTTCCAGGTATTTGCCAAGCCCGTCGCCGACGACGGAGTTAACGATGCCTTCCACCTCGCCGTTGCCGAGCTTGGTTTTGGTTTGGCCTTCGAACTGCGGATGCGGCACGCGCATGGAGATGATGGCGGTAAGGCCCTCGCGGACATCTTCGCCGGTGGGGATTAAATCTTTCAGCAGGTCTTCTTTCTTGCCGTATTGATTCAGGGTGCGGGTCAGCGCGGTGCGGAAGCCGGAAACGTGGGTGCCGCCTTCGATGGTGTTGATGTTGTTGACGTAGGAATGGACGTTTTCGGTGTACTCGCCGCAATACTGCAGCGCGATTTCGTAGCCTACGCCGTCTTGCTCGCCGCTGATGTAAACGACGTCGTTATGCAGCGGCTCGCTGGAACGGTTGAGGTGTTCGACGAATTCGACAATGCCGCGCTCGTAATGGAATTCGTCGTGCTGGGCGGTTTGCTCGTCCTTGAGAAAAATTCGCACGCCGCGGTTCAGGAAGGCGAGTTCTTGCAGGCGGCGGTAAAGAATGTCGTAGGAAAACTTGGTGGTTTGAAAAATTTGGGCGTCGGATTTGAACGTGGTTTTAGTGCCGGTTTTGGTTGTGGCGCCGACGCGCTTGACCGGGCCTTGCGGCACGCCCCGTTCGTACTCCTGCTGCCAGACGTGGCCGTCGCGGGAGACTTCGACTTCGCACCACTCGGAGAGGAAGTTTACGACGGTGACGCCCACGCCGTGCAAGCCGCCGGAGGTTTGATAAGCTCCTTTTTTGAATTTGCCGCCGAACTTGAGGACCGTCATGACGCCTTCCAGCGTGGAGACGTCGCGTCCCATTTCCTGGCTGAGCTGTTCGTGCGTTTCGACGGGAATGCCGCGGCCGTCGTCTTCCACCGCCACCGAGCCGTCGTTGTTAATGGTGACCCGCACATTGTGGGCAAAGCCGGCCATAGCCTCGTCGATGGAGTTATCGACCACTTCGTACACCAGGTGGTGCAGTCCGCGAGTGGTGTTGTCGCCGATGTACATGCCGAAACGTTCGCGCACGTGCTGGAGATCGGACAAGTGCTCCAGGTCTTCGGCGGTGTATTTTTCGGTGGCGGCGGCCGCTCGAGCGACGGCGGCATCAACGGTTTTGGAAGTTTCGTCAGGCATTGTTGAAGTCGAACTTTCTGATGTTAATTCACCGCGGAGACACCGAGGCACGGAGAAGGCAAAAGCAGGATTTGAAGGCAGATGCAATCGGTCCGCTGAATTTCCCGATCATAAATCCAAAATTTTACCTCGATGTTCTCTCGTGTCTGTGCGCCTGGGCGGATTGATGATTAACGAACGCTCCCTACGCGAAAACGGATTTTGATGATTTTTGTTTCCGGCGAAAGTTGCCGTAGCCGACCGATCAGCTCGTCCTCTCGAAAGCCCAACTCTTGGGCCAATAAGTTATTGGATACGATCACCTCCAACGTGCCGCGCCGCACGATGCCGGCCCTGGTGACGGCGGCAAATTGCCCGCCGGCAGCCTCGCGCCACGCTGCTTCCAGCGCCGCCGTCGACTGCTCCCGAGCATAGCCGCGTCGGGCAATCAACTGCGCCAACACGTCGCCAATTTGCTTGGGCTGAGCCATGCGGTGCGTTACCGATCGCGCGCCAGCGGCATGATGACGTAACCGTAGCCATCGCTGGTGGTGCACACGGCCGCGCTGTCGGAATCCTTCAACTCCAGGGTGAATGTTTTTTCCGGATCGAGCACGCGGAGGAAATCGGTCACAAAGCGCGGATCCAGCGTGATGGAAATTTTCGGTCCGTTGTAGGCGATGGGCAATTCGACGCGGGATTGCCCTACGTCGGCGGCACGGCCGGCCAGGACCAACAAACCGTTTTCGAAGCAAAAATCAATGCCGCGGCTTTCCTCACTGGTGGCGATGGCCGCCTGGCGAACTGCCGCGTAAAACGGGCCCACGGCCAATTCGGTTTTTACGACATCGCTGCGGCGTGGAAAGACATCGCGCCATTTGGGAAAACGCCCTTCCACCAACCGCGAATAAATTGTGAAGCGCGGACTGCGGACTAAAATATCGTTTGCGCGGGCCGAAATTTGCACTTCGCCATCACCATCGACGATGGCCCGCTCCAGCAAATTCATAGCCCGGGTGGGCACGATGGTGGTTTGGTTGGCGGTTTGATGGCCGTTTACCGCGTGTGCCGGCCCTTCCATTTTAGCCAGCCGGCGGCCATCGGTGCCGACGGCGATGATTTTGTCTCCCTCCATTTCCAACAGCACGCCGCCCAGCGCGTAGCGGCTGCTTTCGTTGTCGGTAGCGAAAACCGTGCGTCGCACCATTTCTCGAAACAACCGCGCCGCCAATTCGTGAAATTTTTCCTCCTTAAAGGAGGTGACATTGGGAAACTCGTCGGGATTTTCGCCCGGCAATTTCCATTCACTCCGGTCGCCGCGAACTAAGGTGCCTTGCGGATCGCTTTCCAAGTGCAGTTTTTCATCCGTGCATTCACGCAAAATTGGGCCAAAGCGAGCTATGGGCAACACTGTGCTGCCGGGTGTATCCACAGTGACTCCCGGCACGCTGATACGAATGCCCACTTCCAGGTCTGTGGCCATGATGGTCGCAGCATCGCCGGCAACTTCCAGCTTTATATTTTGCAATATGGGCTTAGGACTGCGGGCTGGGGCCACGCTAGCCGCTGTTTGGAACGCAGCGTGAAGTTTTTCCCGTTCAAAGCTGATTTTCATACTCGTGCCGCCTGTAACTTTGTACTTCTAGGGATTCGACTTTATGGAGTGAGTTGAACCATGTGTTTTATCAGTTTAAGGATTCTTTTCAATCAGTAGAACTAGTAGGTAGATAAACGAGAGTGTTGATACGCGTGTGCAATTGGAAGACAGTTGGTTGTGGTGATCGAAGGAAACCGCGAATCAGGCGTCATCTCGACGATGTTGAAAGCATGTAGATTTTGTGTTGGTCGAATGTTGTATCGACCAAAGGTTCTAAACAAAAATTTATCGCGAAGGTTTTGGAGGTCGATGACGCACGATGTCATCTTTACCGTCGACAACTATCCAACCAATTATCCCCAATTGTTCAAAACCAAAATCAGATTATGACGCACGTTTGGTCAGCACTTGCTGTAAATGATCGACCGCGTTGTTTAATTCGGAATCAGAAGACAAGCGGCTTTGCAATTGACGGAAGCTATGCAACACCGTGGTGTGGTCGCGACCGCCAAAGTGCTTGCCCAAGGTCTTCAAGCTGGCGCCGCAGAGTGTACGTCCCAGATAAATGGCCATTCCTCGAGCAAAAACGACTTGTCGACGCCGCGAAGGGCTGCTCATTGCCGCCGGCTTCAGACCGTAAAACTTTGCCACCGCTGTCGTAACTTGCTCCAGGCTGGGGCGCAGCAGGAGACGATGGTGCGAGAGATATCGGCGTATATCCGGCGATTCAATCGTCAAAGGATCATTCAAACGATCACGGTCCGACGAGTCGGCGTTTACGACCCCCCCTTTATTTGTGACGCGCTTCGAACGAGCTTCCATCTCTATTTTTGCAAGGTGACCGCGCAGCTCGGTTGCGGTTACATTGAATTGCTCCGCCAACAGTTTTGCGGCCTCCGGGGATAATGCAATGCCGCGAGCTACCGCAAAACGCTCCAAAATTCGCTGTCGCGCGGCAATTCCGGGGGGCGAAATCTTTACCACCAATCCGCTGCTCAAGCGACTGCGAAGCGGAGGGGGCAAATCCGCCATTTCTTGCGGCGTCCGGCGAGCGGTAATTATCACCGAGGCCTCGCGGGCTTCCAAAGCATCCAGCGTATGCTGAAATTCCTGCAAAGCCGCAGGACGCCCCAGCATTTGCGGAAAGTCGTCCAACACCAACATGCCGGCAGCGCGGAAGCGGTTGCGAAAATCCGAGGCCGCGTCTTTTTCCACGGCAGTGGCCAATTCACGGGCAAAATCAGCTCCGCGGGTATACACCGCATCGTTGCGCGATTGGACCAGGCTATGCGCCAAGTGCGATTTTCCTGCGCCCGACGGCCCGCACAACACCAGCGGGCTATAATGCCGTTCGCGCTTGCACAACCAGCCGACGACAGACGCGGCCAGGTGGTTTTCCGGCCCGACAATAAATTCGGGGTTGTTTGGCGGGGCCTGCTTGGAGACATTTTGGGCCATGCTGCGTCCCGTGCCAGCAGGAAACGAAATGGCGAAAACTTCGTGTTCCACCGTGGCTCCGTCCATTCCTGAAAAGATGATTACCAGCGTGCAAACGGCCAAGAATTGACAACAAAAAAACGCTCAAATTCGCATCCCGAATTCTATCAAATTTGCAGCCCCTTAGGTATCCACAGCGAATAGATTTTTGGCCGCCAAGAAAACCGCTATTTCCCGAGAAAAACCAGGTTTTTTGCGCTCCTGGGCCCAGCGGCCACAGGCAGGACAGATTCCGCCGTTCTAGACGCTTGAAAATGTGTTTAACGGCGGCCTTTCAACACTGCTTCAATGCGTTGCAAAGCATCGTCAATTTCGTCCGCTGTGGTCGTGGCGCCCAGGCTGAAGCGGAGGCTGGAGTCGACTACATCGCAAGGCAAGTGCATTGCCAGAAGGGTCGGCGACGGTTCGCTGGAACCACTGGCGCAGGCTGAACCGGTCGAGCAGCACACGCCCGCCATATCCAGCGCCATGAACAGGGCCTGCCGATCGTACCCGATGAAGGCCACATTCGAGGTGTGCGGCAGCCGCTGCGCGTTTTGCCCGTTGACGATGGTCTGCGGATAAATTGCATGTAGACCGGCCTCAAATCGATCGCGCAAAGCGGCCAGTCGATGCGGACGATGATCGTGGTCCTGCTGCCAGGCCCGGAGCGCGGCGAGAAATCCCAGGGCCAGCGACACCGATTCGGTGCCGGGGCGCAACCCAAGTTGTTGCGACGCGCCATGCAAGATCGGCAGCAGATTGATTCCCTGCCGCACCAGTAGCGCGCCGGTGCCGCGCGGGCCACCGAACTTGTGCGGAGCGACCGACATGGCTGCCACACCGAGTTTACGGAAATCGACCGGTATTTTTCCGACGGCCTGCACGGCATCGGTATGGACGGGCACAGCGGTCCGGGTGAGCCGCGAACAGTGGCGGACAATTTCGGCAATTGGTTGCAGCACGCCGGTTTCGTTATTGGCCAGCATCACGCTAACCAACCGTGGCGGTCCCAGCGGCGAAGCAGCAGTCAGCAATTCGTCCAAATGCTCCAGTTGAACCACCCCGTCACGGCTGACCGCCAACCGATCGATCTGCCAACCGCGCTGCGATAAAAAGTTGGCCGCGGCGGTAACGCTGGAGTGTTCGATGCTGGAAATGATGATTCGGCCTGGGGGATGATTGTGGGAAAATAAATCGACGCCAGCCTGTGCAAACGATGTTAAACCCAAGACGGCCAAATTGTTGGCCTCGGTCCCGCCGCTGGTGAAAATCAATCGGTCGGCAGTGCGATCGGTTAGATTGGCCCCCAGTAGCCGCGCGATTTCTTCCCGTGCGTCTTCCAACGCACCGTGTGCGCGGCGTCCGGCGGAGTGCTGGCTGGCTGGGTTGGCGTAGCCTGCGGCATTTGCTTCAGCCAGTGCGGCGGCAGTCTCCGGCAAAAGCGGTGAGGTCGAATTGAAATCGAGATAAATCGGGCGCATGTGCTGTCAAAGGGCAAAAGATGCGATGGTGCAAATTATACGAAAACTTCGAATCGAAAGTCATTCCGCCCCGGCGATTGGCATTGTGTGGTTGAGAACCATCATTTATGATCCGCCGCCCCGTTGGATCCACCCAGAACGTGCTGCCCAGGCACGTCGCCATTGACGGGGAAAGTTTTGGAGGGAGCCGTTCGGCCGATGCAGTCATCGACCGCCATAGCGTTTCGGGCATTGCTCATGCTGATCGTGCTGATCAGCGTGCCGTTGTTTGCCATATTCGGCAAAAATTTGCCCGATGTAGTCAAAGGCCTGCTCGAAGGTCGTGGATTGATATTGGGCCCGGCGCCGGAAGCCACGACGAATTCGCCCACACCCACATCACTGCCAGTGGCGAACAATCCATTTGGCCAGCCCACTTCGTACCGTGCGGCGGCCGAGTCCGGTTCTTCGATTTCTACGGTGTCCACTCCCGCCACGCCCGCTGTTCCCAATGCCGGTGCGCCTGGCAGCTTAGTTTCAGCAAGCAACACGTTTCCACCTGGTAATACAGGGCCTGACAACGCCGGTCCGGCCAACGGGAAAACACCCGCGGTGCTGGGCGGAGATCGATTGATATCCCCACAAGCTGGCATCGCCGCCGTTCCTGGTGGTAATTTTCCATTGGGAACCCTTGCGCCAAGCAGCGCTGTGCCGAGCGCCATGCCTGCTGCATCGACCGTCGCAGGTTTGAGTGAGCCGAAGGATTGGCATATTCCTGCGCCGACATCTACTGCGCAGCCAGCAAGTTTTCAATCGCCGCCCGAAGCAACGGCGATGACCCCGTCAGATTTTTCATCCCGCGATTCGTTAAGTGCTGGTTCTCCAAGCGAATCGCCCTATAGTCCCAAAAACGCTTCTGGCTGCGGGGCAAGTGCGAACCCCGCGGCCAGCACCAGCGACGAAAAATTTCGCCAGGCAGAAACTCGCTTGCGCGAATTGGGGGCCACTCACTACATGTTGGAAACGTGGGGACCGGACAATAACCGCTACCACTTCGTGTGCAAAATGGCCGTCGGCGACAATGCGGAGGTGAGCCGAGTTTTTCAAGCCTTCGGCGACGATCCGTGGCAAGCCATGGGCACCGTCTTGCGGCAGGTGGAAGAGTGGCGTGCTCGACCGCAGCCGCAGTAATACGCGGTCGCCGAGCCCGTGTGCAGTTGCAATGCCCCCGCGCATTTGCTTTCTTGCGCGTTATTCTTTGCGCGCGACTTGGTTGCCATTGCTCGCGGAGCTTGCATATCCGAAAATCGGGTTGGGGCGCAGCACATTATTGACAGGTTATTCACATCGCATGTCTTGGCAACACTGGCACATCCAGGCCGCTCATCGGCTTAGCGGAAGGATTAAGCAGAAACGATTGTCTGGCTGGCCGACGGTGTCGAGTCGAGGATTTGTTCGGCTGTGGCAGTTCCGAAATGCGGGCGAATTCACTGTTTTGCCCCCCCCACAGCAAGGTTCATTAGGGCGTGAACCGCGGCTGGCCCGGGTCGAAGCGGTTCTTTTTCTTGCCCGGGAGCCCTTATCCAGCCGAAAAATAGCACAATTAGCCAACTTGGCGGACGGCAATGTAGCGCGTACATTAGTCCGCCGGCTGCGAAGGTTGTACGATGCCAGTTTCACCGCCTTCCAGGTGGAGGAAGTGGCCGGCGGATACCAATTATTCACCCGACCCAGGTTAGCTCCCTGGTTGCGGCGATTATTGCAAACATCGGTGGAAACTCGGCTTTCCGCCCCGGCCCTGGAAACCCTGGCGGTGGTGGCGTATCGGCAGCCGGTTTTGCGGGTGGAAATTGAAGCCGTTCGCGGGGTCCATTGCGACGAAATCCTGCGACAACTCCTGGAGCGTGATTTGGTACGAATTGTGGGTCGGGCGGAGGACTTGGGCCGCCCCTTGTTATATGGTACGACAAAGCGTTTCTTAGAGTTATTTGGATTGCGGCATGTGGAGGAATTGCCATGGGCCGCAGAGTTCAAAGCGGCCGTGGAGAAATCGAATCGACAGGTCGATATTTCCACGAACGACGGCATCGACTGTAACCCCGGTATCGGCCGGGGAGATCATAAATCAACCATCGATCCAACCCTGGAGGAAAAATCTGTGACGACGAGTATTCGCCCCGCGAACATCCCCGCCGATATCATCGAGGAGCCTCTTGAGGCAGTTTCTTGGGCCGCGCGCCGGCGATCTGGTAACGAACCGATCTCGGCGGCCAAAGATGAAAACGAAGAAGAGGACGAAGACATCGACGACGAGGAAGAAGACGAAGACGACGACGAAGATTGGGAAGACGAAGAAGACGACGAAGAAGCTGAAGATGATTTCGTCGATGAAGAGTGGGAAGAAGTCGATGACGACGAGGAAGACGATGACGAAGAAGACGACGATGAAGAATGGGAAGACGATGACGAAGACGACGACGATTGGGAAGAGGACGACGACGACGACGATGATGAAGAGTGGGAAGAGGAAGAGAAGTAACAACCGCGTCGGTTCTGAGCGCCGGTCAATCTACGAAGCGCGTTTCATTCCTCGAGACGAAACAATCGCTTGAGTGCATCCAACAGGCCGTGGGGGCTTCCCGTGCGCGATTCGTCGCGCAGTGATTCCAGGGGGGGATGCAACAGCTTATTCACGTAGCGCTCGAAGGTTTGGCTTATTTCCTGGCGCGAATGCTCGTCCAGCTCCGGCAGTTTATTAAATAAGCGGCGCAGTTCATCGTCGCGCACCTGGTGCCAGCCCTGGCGGAGTTGCCGAATGATCGGGCCTGTGGCACGATGATACAGCTCTTGCATGAATCCGTGGGTTTCTTCCTCGACAATGCTAAGCGCCAGCGGCAATTCTTGATCGCGGGCGGCCCGATTTTGCCGACAGACTTCTTTCAAATCGTCCAAAGAATTGAGGTAAACTCCCAAGCGATTGCCGATTGCGGGCTCAAAATCGCGCGGCACCGCCAAATCCAGGATCAGTAACGGCCTCTGAAATCGCTGCGGTTCAATCCGGCGAAAGTGTTCCAGCGTAATAATGGGTTGCATGGCCCCAGTGGCACTGACCACTAAATCGGCGGCTGTCAGTTTTGCGGACAGTTCGTTCCACGGCGCGGTGTGACCGTGGTATTTGGCGGCCAACTGGGCGGCGGCCGCTTCGTGCCGGTTGATCACGGTGATGTGCCGCACGCCTTCCTCGCGCAAATATACCAGCACTTCCTCCGCCGTTTCCCCCGCGCCGATCACCAACACTTGCTTGTCTTCAAACCTTTCGAACACATTGCGGG
>Ga0335083_10008157_pt1 | contig 12819 bp, 13 predicted proteins | sample Lox_Sample_42_FD_206716 | JGI IMG/M metagenome (GOLD analysis project Ga0335083, IMG submission 206716) | Soil microbial communities from Loxahatchee National Wildlife Refuge, Florida, United States - Lox_Sample_4.2 | ecosystem: Environmental > Terrestrial > Soil > Wetlands | place: USA...
CGGATGCGCTCCGGCCAGGTGCTGTTCACCTACCTGCACCTGGCCGCGTCCAGGGCCTGCACCGACGCGCTGCTGTCCTCGGGCATCACCTCGATCGCGTACGAGACCGTCCAGCTGCCCGACGGGTCGCTTCCGCTGCTCGCCCCGATGTCCGAGGTCGCGGGCCGGATGGCGCCGCAGGTCGGCGCGCACCACCTGCAGGCCGACGGCGGCGGGCGCGGGGTCCTGATGGGCGGGGTCTCGGGGGTGTACGCGGCCAAGGTGGTCGTGCTCGGCGCGGGCGTCTCCGGCATGAACGCGGCCGCGATCGCGCTCGGCATGCAGGCCGAGGTGCTGCTGGTGGACAAGAACATCGCCAGGCTCCGCCAGGCGGACGCCATCTACCAGGGACACTGCCAGACCGTCGCGTCCAACGCCTACGAGATCGAGCGCGCGGTGATCGACGCCGATCTGGTGATCGGCGCCGTCCTCGTCCCCGGCGCCAAGGCCCCCAAGCTGGTCAGCAACGAGCTCGTGTCACGGATGTTGCCTGGAGCGGTGCTGGTCGACATATCGATCGACCAGGGCGGCTGCTTCGAGGACTCTCGGCCCACCACCCACGCCGACCCGACCTACCGGGTGCACGACACGGTGTTCTACTGCGTGGCGAACATGCCGGGCGCCGTCCCGCACACCTCCACCTACGCGCTGACCAACGTCACCCTGCCCTACGCGGTGGAGATCGCCAACCGGGGCTGGCGCGGCGCCCTCCGCGCCGACAAATCCCTGGCCCTGGGCCTGTCCACGCACGCAGGCCAGCTAACCTGCGAGCCGGTCGCCGAGGCGCACGCGCTGCCGTACACCCCGGCCAGCGAGGTTCTCAACTGAGCCAGCCGCTAGCTGACGCGCTCCGCGGCTACCTGCAGCACCTGGTCGTGGAGCGCGGGCTGGCGGCCAGCACGGTCGAGTCCTACCGGCGGGACCTGCGCCGTTACTCGGCCGTGCTGGCCGGCCGGGGCAAGACCCGGCTGGACGACGTCACCCCGGCCGACGTGGCGGAGTTCCTCGCCTCGCTGCGGGAGGGCGACGCCGGGCACCAGGCGCTGGCGGTCAGCTCGGCGGCGCGGGCCGTGATCGCGGTCCGCGGCCTGCACGCGTTCGCGGTCGCCCAGGGCCTGGCCGGCACCGACCCGGCCCGCGAGGTCGCGCCGCCGTCGCCGCCCAGCCGGCTGCCCAAGGCGATCACCACCGAAGAGGTCGAGCGCCTGCTCGACGCGGCCGGACCGGGACCCGATGACCTGTCCGCGGACCCGCGGCTGCTGCGGGACCGGGCGCTGCTCGAGTTCCTCTACGGAACCGGGGCGCGGATCTCCGAGGCGACCGCGCTCGATGTCGACGAGCTGGACCTGGGCGCCGATCCGGTGGTGCGGCTGCTCGGCAAGGGCGGCAAGCACCGGGTGGTGCCGGTCGGCCGCTACGCCGTGCGCGCGCTCGAGGCGTACCTGGTCCGGGCCAGGCCCGGGCTCGCCGCGGCGTCCCGCCGCGCGTCCGTCAGCCCCGCGGTGTTCCTCAACGCCCGCGGCGGCCGCCTCACCCGGCAGGGCGCCTGGGGCGTGCTGCACGCCGCGGCCGGCCGGGCCCAGCTGGCCGGGGTGTCCCCGCACACGCTGCGGCACTCTTTCGCCACCCACATGCTGGACGGCGGTGCCGACATCAGGGTCGTCCAGGAACTGCTCGGCCACGCCTCGGTTACCACCACCCAGGTCTACACCCTGATCACCGTGGACCGCCTCCGCGAGGTCTACGCCTCCTCCCATCCCCGCGCTCTCGGCTAGTGTCCTCAGGCTGGCCTCCTCAGCGGAAGTGACGGGTGAGCTCGTTGGCGTAGACGCGGCCCAGGGTGTCCTGGTGATCAGCCATCCACTGGGTCAGGGCGACCTCGCCGGTGGCCGGACCCTCGGTGTCAGCCAGGCCGTCCGCCATCGCCCGGTATTCCTCGAGCGTGAGCAGGGTGTCGCGCAGGGCCAGGCCGAGCAGCCGGGCCGCCGCCGGGATCAGCGTTCCGGGCACGCGGATCACCTGACTGCGGCTTCCCACCAGGTTCCTGATGGTGTGCACCAGTTCGTAGAATGTCGGCCGTTCGGGCCCTACCGCGTCGATGACCTCGGTCGTCTCGGAAGTCCCGGCCCGTACGGCCAGCCGGGCCAGGTCGTCTACGTGGATCGGGCGGATGCGGTACTCGCCGGTGCCGCCGACGGCGAACACCGGCAGGTGGCGCAGCAGCCAGGCGATGTTGTTGATCAGCACGCCGTCGCCGCCGAACAAGATGGCCGGCCGCAGCACCGCGTGCGACACGCCGAGGTCACCCAGCGCCTGCTCCACCGCCGCCTTGCCCCGGAAATACGGATAGGGCGAGTCGGCGCTCGGGTTGGTGATCGACACGTGCACGATCCGCCGGACGCCGGCCGCGGCGGCGGCGTAGAACAGCACCCGCGAGCGGGCCACCGCCACCGGGTGGTCGACCTTCCCGTGCGCGAACCGCACCCAGTAGGTGTTGTACAGCGTCCGGGCGCCGCGCAGCGACTCGGCCAGCGCGGACGGATCGGCGAAGTCCAGCGGCCGGACCTCGATGCCCGGTCCCGCCGGGGCCTTCCGGCTCTTCGGGGCCCGGTCGGGATGGCCGGTGAGGGTGCGCACCCGGCGGCCCGCCGCCTGCAGTTCGCTCGCGATGGCCGCGCCGGAGTAGCTGAACGCCCCGGTCACCACGTCGAAGCTGTCTTCGCCCGTGCTCACCGGGGATCCCCGAGCGCGGCCACCAGCGCGGTGAGAGCCTGGCCCAGGGGAGCGTCCAGCGTCGCGGTAGCATACGCGTCGCCGCGGGTGGCGCCCTGGTTGACGATCACGATCGGGCGTTGCCATCGGGCCGCGTGGCGCACGTACCGCAATCCCGACATCACGGTCAGCGAGGAGCCCAGGACGACCAGCGCGCTGGCCTGCTCGACCAGCGCGTAGCACGTCAGCACGCGTGGCCTGGGCACGTTCTCGCCGAAGAACACCACGTCGGGCTTGAGCACGCCGTGACACGCCGAACAGTCCACGACCTGGAACGACGCGGTGGCCTCCTCCTCCAGCACCGCGTCCCCGTCGGGCCCCGGAGCGGCACTGATCAAGGCGGCCAGCTCCTCGTCCCAGCCGGGGTTGGCGGCCTCGAGCCGCCGGTCAAGATCGGTGCGCGACGTCCGCTGCCCGCACGACAGGCAGATCACCCGGTGCAGGCTGCCGTGCAGCTCGGTCACCGAGAACGCGCCCGCCGCCTGGTGCAGGCCGTCCACGTTCTGGGTGATGATCCCGGTCAGCCGCCCTCGGCGGCTCAGCGCGGCCACGGCACGGTGGCCGTCATTCGGGACCGCCCGGGCGACATGCCGCCAGCCGAGGTAGCTGCGAGCCCAGTACCTGCGCCGGGCCGCGGCACTGCCGGTGAAGGCCTGGTAGGTCATGGGAGCGGCCCGGCGGGCCAGGCCGGTCGGACCGCGGTAGTCGGGGATGCCCGACTCGGTGGACAGGCCCGCGCCGCTCAGGATGAGCACGCCTCCGGCTGCGACCACATCGGTCAGCATCCCGAACGGTCCGGTGGTTCTCGCCTCGGCCAGCTGGGTCACGTCTCCATGGTGCCTCATGCCGCCGAGCGCGGGTACCTAGAGGGCCGCCGCCCGGATGGCCTGGGACACGGCCGCCGCGCCTTCCTTGTCGAACATGATCGTGTAGTGGTTCACCCCGGGCACGCTCTGCGGCCGCAGCGCCGGGACGCGCTCCTGCCAGGCCGCGACGACCTCGGGCGGGAGCAGCGGCGGCGGCGCGCCGAGCAGCCCGGCCGGCGCGGTCAGCAGCGGCGTCGGCTTGGCCAGCCGCTGCAGCGCGTCCGCGAACGGCTTCTCCGCCAGCACGTCGCGCCCGTCGGCGCGGACCGCGTCCCCGACGGCGCGGCACCGCAGTGCACCGGGCTCGCCCATCAGGTCGTACCGGACGTAGGCCTCGATGTCCGGGGTCCAGTGGCCGGCCAGCGCCGGGTGCGCCCGCCAGAAATCCAGGTACGCCCCGGTGCTGGGGAAGGTCTGTCCCAGCCGGGTGATCGCCGGGCCCAGGGTGGCGTCAAGCACGGCGTCCAGGTCGGTGCCCTCGGGCACCGGCACCGGCAGCCCTCCGTCGACCAGCACGAGCCGGCGCACCAGTTCGGGGTGCGCGTCGCGGGCCAGCAGCGCGACATACGCGCCCATCGAATGACCGGCGAGCACCGGCCGTCCCCCGAAATGGCGCAGTACCGTCACCACATCCCGGGCGTGCCGGTCCAGGCCGTACGGGCCGGGCAGGTCACGGCTGTGACCGCGCCCGCGCAGGTCAGGAGCCGCGAGCGTCCAGTCAGACGGCATATGGCGGGCAACCGCCTGCCACGACATAGCCGAGGCCGTAATTCCGTGCACGGCGACCGCCACGCGTTTGCCCGTACCCCACAGGAGCACTCGCAGGTCCCCGCCGTCCACTGCCACATTTAGCAGTCGGAGTTGCATGTTCACCCTCCACGGTCCCCGCGTTATGGCCAGGGCCGCCCATGTATAGAGCCTATTATCCGCCCTGGAGTTGATCTCGCGATGTCAAGTCGCGGATAAAGGTTTACCGGGAATACCGTGCCATGCTGGACTGAGGACGGAATGCCAGGTAAAACCAGGCGTGGAGGTGAGCGGGTCATGTCTGCCGCACTTAGTTACTCGTCGGGAGAATCGGCAACGCCGCTGCTGGGCGACACGATCGGCGGCAACTTCGACGCCACCGTGCGGGCGTTCGGGGCCCGCGAAGCGCTGGTGGACCGGCCAGCCGGGCGGCGGTGGACTTATGCGGAACTCGCGGCCGACGTGGACGCGCTCGCGCTCGGGCTGCTCGGGATGGGCATCGGCAAGGGGGACCGGGTCGGTATCTGGGCGCCGAACTGTGCCGAGTGGACCCTCACCCAGTACGCGACCGCGAAGATCGGCGCGGTCCTGGTCAACATCAACCCGGCGTATCGCGCTCGCGAGCTCGAATTCGTGCTCAACCAGTCGGGCAGCACGCTGCTCGTGGCGGCCGAGAAGCTGAGGACCTCGGACTACGCCGGGATGATCGCCGAGGTGCGGCCGCGCTGCCCGCAGCTGGAATCCGTGGTGCTGCTCGGCAGCCAGGAGTGGCAGGCTCTGCTGGACCACGGGCGCCGCCTGGACCGCGGGGCGCTCGACGCCATCGAGCTGGACACCGACGACCCCATCAACATCCAGTACACCTCGGGTACCACGGGCTTCCCGAAGGGCGCGACGCTGTCGCACCACAACATCCTGAACAACGGGTTCTTCGTCGGCGAGCTGTGCAACTACACCGAGGCGGACCGGATCTGCATCCCGGTGCCGTTCTACCACTGCTTCGGCATGGTCATGGGCAACCTGGCCGCGACCAGCCACGGCGCCTGCATGGTCATCCCGGCGCCGATCTTCGACCCGGTCGCGACCCTGGAGGCCGTCCAGGCCGAGCGCTGCACCTCGCTGTACGGCGTGCCCACCATGTTCATCGCCGAGCTGTCCGTCTCGGACTTCGCCGACTACGACCTGTCCAGCCTGCGCACCGGCATCATGGCCGGCTCGCCGTGCCCGGTCGAGGTGATGAAGCAGGTCATCGAGCGGATGTCCATGCGCGAGGTGGCGATCTGCTATGGCATGACCGAGACCTCGCCGGTCTCCACCCAGACCCGGGCCGATGACTCGCTCGACCGCCGCGTGTCCACCGTGGGCCGGGTCGGCCCGCATCTGGAGGTGAAGGTCATCGACCCCGAGACGGGCCGGACCGTGCCGCGCGGCACGCCCGGCGAGCTGTGCACCCGGGGGTACTCGGTGATGCTCGGCTACTGGAACCAGCCGGACAAGACCGCCGAGGCCGTCGACGTGGCGCACTGGATGCACACCGGTGACCTCGCGGTCATGGACACCGACGGGTACCTCGCCATCACCGGGCGGATCAAGGACATGGTGATCCGCGGCGGTGAGAACGTCTACCCGCGGGAGATCGAGGAGTTCCTCTACACCCACCCCGACATCGTGGACGCTCAGGTCATCGGCGTTCCCGACACCAAGTACGGCGAGGAGCTCATGGTCTGGGTGCGGCTGCGGCCCGGTGCCCCCGCGCTGACCCCCGAGGCCCTGCGCGAGTTCTGCACCGGGCAGCTGGCGCACTACAAGATCCCGCGGTACGTGCACATCGTCGAGGAGTTCCCGATGACCGTCACCGGCAAGGTGCGCAAGGTCGAGATGCGGGAGCGCGCCGTGGAGATCCTCGGCCTCGGGTAGGCTCCCCGGGTGAAGATCCTGATCGCCGGGGGTGCCGGGTACATCGGCAGCACGATCGCGTCGGCCTGCTCCGACGCGGGCATCACCCCGGTGATCCTGGACCGCCTGGTGACCGGCCGGCGCGAGTTCGCGGCGGGACGCGCGTTCTACGAGGGCGACATCGCCGACGGGCCGCTGATCGATCGCATCTTCTCCGAGCATCCCGACATCGACGCCGTCGTCCACGCCGCGGCCCTGATCGTGGTCCCGGACTCGGTCGCCGATCCGGTCGGGTACTACCGGGCGAACGTGGCCAAGAGCCTGGAGTTCGTCGCGCACCTGCTGCGCAACGGCTGCGGCCGGCTGATCTTCAGCTCCTCGGCCGCCATCTACCGCGCCGGCCAGGACCTGAGCGTCGACGAGGACTCGGCCATCGACCCGCAGAGCCCCTACGCGCGGACCAAGGCGGTCTGCGAGGCCATGTTCGCCGACATCGCCGCCTCCCAGCCCATCCGCGTGCTGTCGCTGCGGTACTTCAACCCGGTCGGCGCGGATCCCAAGATGCGCACGGGGCTGCAACTGCGGCATCCGACGCACGCCCTGGGCAAGCTGATCCAGGCGGCCGAAGAAGGCGTCCCGTTCCTGATCACCGGGACCGGCTGGCCGACCAGGGACGGTTCGGGCCTGCGGGACTACGTGCACGTCTGGGACCTCGCCGCGGCGCACGTGGCCGCGCTCACCCGGTTCGACACGCTGCCCGGGCCGGTCACGGCCGTCAACGTGGGCAGCGGCACGGGCACCACGGTCCGGGAACTGCTGGCCGCGTTCAACCGGGTGGCCGACCACCCCGTCGAGGCGCGCGAGGCCGGCCCGCGGCCCGGTGACGTGGCCGGCGCCTACACCCGCATCGACCGCGCGGAGCGCTTGCTGGGCTGGCGGCCGCGACATGACCTCACCGAGGGCATCCGGCATTCCCTCCAGTGGGCCGCGCTCCGCGACCAGGTCCTGCCCGGCCGGGCCGGCGCATACGGACGGTGACGATTCCCGTGCCGCAGCCGAGGTCGGCAACCCTGGTGACGTCATAGTTCGCGGCTTCGCGGTCGCAATCAAGCATGAGCAGGATCGCCGGGAGATGTGACGGCGCCGTCATGCGTGAGCCGGAAAAGCCGGCCGTGGTCGTACATCATGATGATCACGAAGTTCTGGGGGTTAGAGATTAACAAGTGATTGTGTTGGCTGATATCGGAGTACGACGTATGATCGAACAGCTTTGGTAGCCAGCCTCGTCCACCCACCGCGGGGCTGTGGGGGAGCGGAGATGGGCCAGGAGCTCGAGCCACGTACAACGGCAGGTCCTGCCCGCCAGGCCGATCCGTCGTGGCCGACGGTGGTCGGCAATACGATGCGCCTGTGGGTGGAAAGACACCACGGGCACCACGCGGGCCGGCGCCGTCTCGTGCTCGTGCTGAGCGGGCTGGTGGCCATGGCGCTCGGGGCCGGCATCACCCTGGCCTTTACCCAGAGTGACCAGGCGCGGACGACAGCTCGCCTCAGCGGTTCCGCGCCGAGCTCGAACGCGCTGCAGGCCGCGGCGGCTGACCGTCATCAGGCCGCGGCGTGGATCACCGCGCAGGTGGCGCCGAGCGTGGTCGTGGCCTGCGATCCGGAGATGTGCGGTGAGCTCACCAAGAGCGGCTTCCCCGCCGGTCAGCTGATGGAACTGCAGCCATCGGCCCCCGACCCGCTCGGCTCGCTCCTGGTGGTCGCGACGCCAGTGATCCGGAGCCAGTTCGGCACCCGGCTGGCCAGCGTCTACGCGCCGCTGGTGGTCGCCAGCTTCGGTACCGGCGCGGAGCGCGTCGACGTCCGCTACGTGGCGCCGGACGGCACCGCGGCCTTCGAGTCCCAGCTCGCGACGGACCGGAAGGAGCGCATCTCGGCGGGTGAGCAGCTGCTGACCAACCAGCGGGTCCAGGCCTCCGCCTCCGCGCGCCAGGCGCTCCTGGCCGGGCAGGTGGACCCTCGCCTCCTGGTAACGCTTTCAGCACTTGCTCACCAGCTGCCACTCCGACTGGTAGCGTTCGATGACCCGTCGCCTGGCGTGAGTTCTGACGTTCCGCTGCGCGGCGCTGAACTTGGCGCCGCCGCCGCGGCAGGGCTTCCAGCGATGGTCGCGTTCCTGAGTGCCCAGCAGAGTCCATACGCCCCCGCGGTGGCTCGCATCACTCAGACCGCGAACGGGCAATCTGTGGTCACTGTACGGTACGACGCTCCGGGCCCGATGGGGCTGGACGGCTCATAGCAGCTCATAGAGATTCAACAGCTTGGGGAGGGATCTAAGTGAGGTTTCCGAAAATAACCAGACGAATCACCATGCTACTGGCCGCCTCGGCCCTGCTGCTCGGCATTCCCGCGGCGGCGAGTGCCTCGGCGTCCTCCGCTACTGCGGGTACCGGCTGGATCAGGCTTGCTCACCTGTCCCCGAACACGCCTCCGGTGGACGTGTACCTGTATTCGTTCGGCAATTCCAACGCGCAGATCGTGCTCCACCACGTGGCCTACGGAACGGTCTCGCCCTACGAGGCCGTCGCCGCCGGTGACTACAGTGTGGCCATGCGCGCGGCCGGCGCCTCGGCGTCGAGCCAGCCGGTGCTGTCCACCAGCGTGACGATCAAGGCCGATCACGCGTACACGGTGGCCGGCATGGGACCCAAGTCGGGCCTGCGGCTGCAGGTCATGGACGACCAGCTGACCACGCCGCCGGGCAAGGGCCTGGTCCGGGTGATCCAGGCCTCACTGAAGCAGCAGACGGTCAAGGTGACGTGCGGCGGGCAGACCATCGTGCCCAAGGCGACGTTCGCCTCCGTGTCTACCTACCAGGCCATTCCGCCTGGCACCTGGACCATGGCCGCGATCGGGTCCGGTACGACCGCCAAGGAAGTCGTCCCGGTGGCCGCGGGCACGGTGCACACGCTGGTGGTCCTCGACGGGGCCAGCGGCCTGGAGATGATCAGCCTGGTCGACGCGGCCGGGGCGGGCCAGCCCCCGGTGGGCGGGGTCACCACCGGGTTCGGCGGCACCGCGGGGCACGGCCCGGGATCGCCGGCGCCGTGGCTGGCGCTCATCGGAGCCGGAATGCTCGTCACCCTGGTGGCCGGGCTCAGGCTGCGCCGCAACGGGTCGCGCCGCCAGCTGAACACGGGAATCTAGGGAATGCCGGACCGCAGGCCGGCCGCGATCATCTTCGCGGCCGGCCTGGCCGTGATCGCGGCCGGGACGGCGGGCCTGCTGCTGACGCGGCACCCGACTCCGGCCATGCGGCCGGTGGCGGCCGGCGTGGCGGCGCTGCCCGCGCCCACCGGCCCGATCGTCGCCCCGCCGCCGTCGGCGCAGCCAGCTCCAGTCCCCAGGCCGGTCTCGCTGACCATTCCGCTGATCGGCGTGAAGACCCAGCTGATCACGCTGGGCCTGGCCGCCGGCGGCGCGCTCCAGGTGCCATCCTCGACAGCCGTCGCCGGCTGGTACACGGGCAGCCCGCGGCCGGGTGCCGTCGGCTCGGCCATCATCGTGGGCCACATCGACTCGCTGACCGGTCCCGGGGTGTTCTACCGGCTGTCCGAGCTGCGCCAGGGCGACGACGTCTACATCAAGCGAGCCGACGGGACCACGGCGGAGTTCCGCGTCACATCGGTCCAGACGTACCTGAAGGACCATTTCCCGACGCAGACCGTGTACGGGCCCACCCCCGACGCGGAGCTGCGCCTCATCACCTGCGGCGGCGCCTTCGATCCCGCCACCGGCCACTACCTCAGCAACATCGTGGTCTACGCCACCCAGGTGAAGTTAGCCGCTTGCCGCGCTGCATGCGAGGCTAGGGCCATGACGCCGCGGGAGCGCTACGAGGACCTGGTCGACGAGTTCACCGGCGCGGACGGGGTGACGCTGCCCCCGGGCGGCAGCGGGTTCGGCCGGGGCGCGCTGCGCTACCGCCGGAAGATCTTCGCGATGTTCGTCCGCGGCCACCTGGTGGTCAAGCTGCCCGGGCCGCGGGTGGACGAACTCGTCGCGGGCGGCCACGGCGAGCGGTTCGACGCCAACAAGGGAACGCCGATGAAGGAGTGGTTCAGCCTGGACCCCGGCTCCGCGCTGCCCTGGACGCCGCTGGCCCGCGAGGCGCTGGACTTCGCCAGGAGCCAGGCCACCAATTAGGGCACGCGCCACGCCACCGGCCAGGGCACGAGGTCGGACAAGCCGCCAGCCGGACCGGGCCGCCCCGGTCAAGGTGGCCTACGGCACCACGGCCTCTCCAGGCCGGTCCGGATGTTGCAGATCAGCGCCATCTCGCTGGGCACGGGGGGATAGCCTGGCTCCGGAGGGTGCCATGGACCTGGAGGTTGCCGACAATCCGGACAAGGACCGGTTCGAGATCCTCGCGGATGGCGAGCTAGCCGGTTTTGTCCAGTACCACCTGCGCGATGACGAGATCGCGTTCACCCACACCGAGACCGACGACCGGTTCCGCGGTCAGGGCGTCGGCGGGCACCTGGTGCAGGCGACCCTCGACGCCGCCCGGGAGCGGCACCTCAAGGTGCTGCCCTACTGCCCGTTCGTCAAGAGGTGGCTCACCGAGCACCACGAGTACGTCGACCTGGTCCCGGCCGAGCGCCGCCAGCAGTTCGGCCTGTAGCCAGCGGTCCGGCCTGCAGCCGGCGGGTCCGGTCGGTCAGCCAGCCTCCCGGAGCGGGCTCATCGCCGGACCGATGAGTTTCGTCCCGGCCTGGCGTTACACGGGTGAGAATCGGCGGCCGGCCGATTCACCTAGGGAGGCCATGACATGGAATACAAGCTGGAACTGGTGCTGATCCCCGTCACCGACGTGGACCGCGCGAAGAAGTTCTACCTCGAGAACATGGGCTTCGTGCTGATCGTCGACACCCCCATCGGGGAAGGGCAGCGGGTCGTCCAGGTCGTCCCGCCGGGCTCGGAGTGCGCGATCGGGTTCGGCACCGGGATCACCTCGGCCGCCCCGGGCTCGGCCCAGGGCCTGCACCTGGTGGTGTCCGACATCCAGGCGGCGCGGGCCGAACTATCCGAGCGCGGCGTGCCCATCGGCCCGGTCCGCCATATGGTGAACGGGGAGTGGGCGGACGGGCCGCACCCGGACCGCGAGAACTACCAGTCGTTCGCCGACTTCGCCGACCCGGACGGCAACATCTGGCTGCTCCAGGAAGTCGACCGCAGCAAGGCCGCAGCAAGGCCGTAGCAAGGGGCCGGGTGTAAGGTCAGCGCGGTAGCCTGTCCCGCGTGCTCGAACATGTCACGGTGACGCGGTATGTGGCCCCGCTGCGCGAGGGCGGGTCGCTGCCCGCCCTCGTCGAGGCGGACAATCTCGGCACCTATGTGATGAAGTTCCGCGGCGCCGGGCAGGGGCCGCTCGCGCTGGTCGCCGAGATCATCGCTGGCGAGCTCGTGCGCCGCCTCGGCCTGCGCGTCCCCGAGCTGGTCCTGGCCGGGCTCGACCCGCGGATCGGGGCCAGCGAGCCCGATCCGGAGATCCAGGATCTGCTCCGGGCCAGCGAGGGCTTGAACCTGGGGGTGGACTTCCTGCCCGGTTCGTTCGGCTTCGATCCGCTCGGGTGGACGGCCGGTCACGAGTTTGCCAGCCAGGTGCTCTGGTTCGACGCGCTGGTCCAGAACGTCGACCGCACCTGGCGCAACCCGAACCTCCTGGTCTGGCACCGCGACATCTGGCTCATCGATCACGGCGCAGCGCTGTACTTCCACCACAACTGGCCCACCGCCGACCCCAAGCGGCCCTTCGACGCCAGCGATCACGTTCTGCGCGACCGCGCGACCGGGCTCGCCGCCGCTCACCAGGCGCTGGCCCCGCGGGTCACCGAGCCGCTGCTTGAAGAGGTGACCGCGCTCGTGCCGCCGGACTGGTTCGACGACCGCGGTGCCGCCGCCTACGTCGAGCACCTGCTGCTGCGCGCCCCGGTCGTGCCGGAGGTGATCCGGCTATGACCCTGCCGGATAAGGCCGAGGTCTTCGAGTACGCGCTGGTCCGCGTGGTTCCCCGGGTGGAGCGGGGCGAGTCAGTCAACGCCGGGGTGATCGTCTACTCCCAGGCCTTCCGCTACCTGTGCGCCCGGATCGAGCTGGACGAGTCCCGGCTGCTCGCCCTCGATCCGGCGGCCGACCTGGACGACGTGCGGGCGGGGCTTTCTGCGTTCGAGAAGGCCTGCACCGAAGGCCCGCTGGCCGGGCGCCCCCTCGGCGAGCGGTTCCGCTGGCTCACCGCGCCCCGGTCGACCATCGTCCAGCCCGGCCCGGTGCATAGCGGCCTCACCACCGACCCCGCCGCCGAACTGACCCACCTCTTCGACACCCTGGTCCGGATAACCCCGTAACAACGGTCACCCCCCGCCGGCACCCGGCACCCGGCACCCGGCACCCGGCACCCGGCACCCATCGGCCCAAGCCGCCCGCCCGCGCGGAT
>Ga0335083_10008158_pt1 | contig 12818 bp, 9 predicted proteins | sample Lox_Sample_42_FD_206716 | JGI IMG/M metagenome (GOLD analysis project Ga0335083, IMG submission 206716) | Soil microbial communities from Loxahatchee National Wildlife Refuge, Florida, United States - Lox_Sample_4.2 | ecosystem: Environmental > Terrestrial > Soil > Wetlands | place: USA: Florida...
CTCGCAAACGCCCATTATAGCACCCGGCCCGCAGGCCCCAGCCGTATTTGGACCGGCTGTGAGTTTCCGGCTACTTGTGGGCGAAAGTGTGATGCGCCGGGGCCTCGACGGGATCGCTTTCGGATACCGGCGGCGCGGCGGTGACGTACGTTTGCGAGATGCGGTCCTGCCAGGTGAAGCGGTCCTCATCCCAGAAGGCCCAGAGGAAGCCGAGCGCCAGGGTGGCGCCGGAGAGAAGGTAGCCGAAGCTGCGCCAAAGAAGTTGACGCGTCTCAGGCAGGCTGCCATCGAGCCGCACGATCGAAAGGCCGCGAAGCTGCATGCCGGGAGTCACGCCTGCCAGCGTGATGAAGATCGAGAAATAGAGAGCGTAGAAGAGATAGCCGATCACGAGATAGATGATGGCGGTCGTCTTGTTGAGGGTGATCTGCCCGCCGAGCGAACGGAACAGGCCCAGGAAGGCGGCGTAGGTCAAGGCGAGAAAGATGATATCGAACAGGCCAGCCCAGCGGCGCTGACCGAGACTCGCGACCGGAACCAGAGCCGTCTGTGGGCGCGCGCGATCGTCCTGCGCGTTCGAGAAATCGAGCTCGGACTGCACCCGTATTTCGACGCGCTCGGTCTGGCGCGGTCGCGGCGCCGGCCGGGAGCGAGGGTGCTCGCGGATTTCGTCGTCGATTTGCACGTCTAGCGAGACGGGCTGATGGAACGGCAGACCAGATTGCGAGTCGTCCGGGCGCAGGTGCCCCCGCCGGGCACGGTATTCTTCGAGACGGCGCGAGACCTCCAGGCGCCACTCCGGTTCGCCGGCGCCGGTCGCGGCCGATTCCGCGGCTGCGGGCGCGCGAGTCTCGCTGCGCTCCTCGGGAGGAGCGTCGCAGAACGAGCAGTTGTCGCTATTGTCGAGCAGCAGGGCGCCACACTTCGAGCAGATGCGTATCACTGGTCCGTTTTGCGCTGCGGAGATTCCAGTGGAACGCGGTCATCATAGCACGACAGCGGCGCGGCCGGCGGAGAGGGCTTCGCGGCGCATGTCGCATATCAGGTACGGGGCCCTTCTTTTGGCGCAGTGGCGCTTTGCTCCGCGACGGCGCATTGCGGGCGCGAAGAGCGCATGTTAGGCTCAGTTTTCCTTTTAGGCTTCTCCCGGCGATGCCGAACGCCATTCTCTTGCAAGACGTCCGAAAAACTCTTGTGTGCGCCGCGCTGCTTTTGGGTTTGTTCGTCGCCCCGCGCGCCGCGCTCGCTCAAGCCAAGGCGAAGAATCCACCCATCGGATTCACCGGCGGAGGCGAAGCCACGCTGGAAGCGGACCAGCAGCGCGCCGTGGGAAAGATCTTCTACGCGGACGGCCACGTGGACGTGCGTTATCAGAACGCGCGGCTTCGCGCCGACCATGTGGAGTACGACAGCGAGAATCAAGTGGTCAGGGCGCACGGCCACGTGCAGCTCGACTACCTGACGCAACACGTGGAAGCGGAGGACGCGCGTTACGAGCTGAGAACGGGCCGCGGCAGCTTTCATGTGGTGAGCGGCACCTTCGCGATGCAAAGGCGCCCGACGCCGACTCTGCTGGTGAGCCCGAATCCCCTCTATTTCTACGCGGAAGACGCGGAGCGCCTTGACGAGAACACCTATCGCATTCACAAGGCTTGGGTGACCGTGTGCAAGCCCGGCAGGCCCGCCTGGAAGTTCTACGCGCCGAAGGCTACGGTTCGCCTGCAAAAGTCCGTGCATCTGCAGAACGGCAACTTCCGGATCTTTTCGGTTCCCGTACTCTATCTCCCCTACGCGACGATCCCTGCGGAGCAGCGGCGCGATTCCGGATTCCTGGTTCCCTACCTAGGACAGACTTCGCAGAAGGGCACGACTTTCGGAGATTCGTTCTACTGGGCGCCGCTGGACTGGCTCGACGTGACGCTGGGCGCGGCGTACTACAGCAGCCGGGGGTGGGGGCAGCGCGGGCAGCTCCGCATGCGGCCCTGGGAAGGGGCGCAATTCGACGCGAGCTACTACGGCGTGATGGATCGCGGTCTACAGCAGGAAGACGCGCCCCCGATCAAGCAGGGCGGGCATGAAGCGAAGATGCTTTTCACATCGGATTTGCCGGGCGGCTGGCGCGCCGTCGCCGATCTCGACCAACTTACATCGCTCACGTTTCGCCTTGCGTGGTCCGAGACGTTCCGGGAAGCGGTCGACTCCGAAGTCCGGAACACCGCGTTTGTGACGAAGAGTTTCGATGGATTCAACTTCAGCCTGGCGGCGCTGAGCTATCAGAACTATCTGAGCGCGACGCCGGAGACGTCAATTACGCTGCGAACGGCTCCCGAAGTACGATTCAGTTCGGTCGATCAGGCGTTCTTTCCCAAGGTTCCGGTGTACTTCTCGTTCGATGCGTTCACGGGAGCCGAGCACCGGGGCGAGAACGTGACGCCATCCAGCACGCCGGGATTCGTGGAGCGGAGCGAATTCGCGCCGAGCGTCACCTTGCCGCTGCATTTCGGTCCATGGCTCGACGTGGCCACGAACTTCACATTCCGCTCGACGTACTACGGGGGCCAACTGCGCAACGGCGCGTTTGTGGCGCAAGGATTGTTCCGCGACAGCGAGGAGCTTTCGGTCGACGTCAGGCTGCCGGTGCTTGAGAAGGTCTGGGGCGGCGACACGAAATGGAAGCACGTGATCGAACCGTACTTCACGTATCGCGATGTGAACGGCGTGAACGATTTCGGACGCTTCCTGCGGTTCGACCAGGACGAGACGCTGACCGATACGAACGAAATCGAATACGGGATCACGCAGCGGCTCTTCCGGCGGACCGGCGATGACGGCGCCGAGGAGTTCATCACCTGGCATCTCGCACAGAAGTACTTCTTCGATCCGACGTTCGGAGGAGCGCTGGCGCCGGGACAGCCAAACGTGTTTCAAACGCTCGACGCGTTCACTCCGTTCGCGTTCGAGGACACGGCGCGGCATCTTTCTCCGATCGTGAGCGATCTGACGATCGAACCCGGCAAGCGGTTCGACACGCAGTTCATCGTCAACTACGATCCGCAGCGGAACCGGCTGAGCGCCATCGGCACGCTGATCAAGGTGAAGCCGTACAAGGAGTCGTTCATTACGCTGTCGCATTTCTCGGTGCTGAATCTGCCGCTTAATCCTACGCCTCCTCCGCCGAATTTCGAGAAGAGGTCGAATCAAGTGCGAACACTTCTCGGATACGGAGACCAGAATCGGCACGGCTGGAACGTGATGGCGGGCGCGAGCTATGATTTCACGCAGGGCGCCTTCCAGAACCAGATCGTGGAAGTGTCCTACAACGGTTCCTGCTGCGGCCTGGGCTTCGAATACCGCCGGTTTTCGTTCGGCACGATCCGAAACGAGAACCAATACAGCGTGGTCTTCCGCATCGCAAACATCGGCTCGGCCGGCAACCTGCGGCGGCAAGAGAAAATCTTCTAGGGCCGGGATGACCCCTCGCACCGAGTCCGAGCTGGCATTTCTTTCGATCGGGCAAGCCGCGCGATTGCTGCGCCGAAAGGAAACCTCGCCGGTCGAGCTGGTCGACGTGGCGCTCGCGCGAATCCAGCGATGGAGCCCGCACCTGAACGTTTTCCTGACGGTGCTGGCCGATGAGGCACGCCGCCAGGCCAGGCGCGCGGAGCGGGAGCTTCGACAGGGCCAGGCGCGCGGGCCGCTCCATGGCATTCCGATTTCTCTCAAGGACAATTTCTGGACGCGCGGCGTCCGGACGACGGCGGGCTCCAGGATCCTCGCGGATTTCGTGCCGACAAGAGACAGCAATGCGGCCGCAAATCTCGCGCGGGCGGGGGCGATTCTGCTCGGCAAAACCAACATGCACGAGTTCGCCTACGGGATCACGGGGGAGAACCCGCACTACGGCAGCTCGCGGAATCCGTGGGAGCCGGAGCGAATTTCGGGCGGATCGAGCGGAGGCTCCGCCGTGGCCGTAGCGACGGGCATGGGATTTGCGTCTCTCGGAACGGACACGGGCGGCTCGATCCGAGTTCCCGCGGCGCTCTCGGGGGTCGTGGGGCTGAAGCCGACTTTCGGGCTGGTGAGCAACGAAGGAGTGGTGCCGCTGGGCGTGAGTTTCGATCACGTCGGGCCGCTGGCGCGGAGCGCGGCGGACGCGTGCATCGTGCTGGAGGCGATTGCGGGGAGATATCCGAAGGGGCAGACGCGGCCGAGTCATCGGTTGCTCGGCCGGATGCAACCGAGACGGCTTCGGCTGGGGTGGCCGCGGGACTTCTTTTTCGACCGAGTGAACGCCGAAATTCAGAGCGCGATCGAAGCGGCGGCTAGGCAATTCGAGGGGCTCGGAGCAAAGATCGTCGAAATGCCGCTGCCGCGCGTGGCGGACGCGGTGGATCGGGCGACCAATCTCGTGGTGGTCGAGGCCAACTACTACCACGAATCCCAGGGCTACTATCCGTCGCGCTCGGAGGATTATGGCGACGACGTGCGCGGGCACCTCGACTGGGGGCACAATGTGCGGGCCGTCGATTATCTGGGAGGCCTCGACGCCCGGCGAGTTCTGCAGGAGGATTTCGACGCTGCCCTGGCGAAAGTGGACGCGATCCTGGCGCCCACTTCGCCGATTCCCGCGCCGGTTATCGGTGAGAGGCGCGTGCATGTCTCCGGAGAAAGGGAAACCGCGGTGCGAGCCGAGCTGCTGCGAATGACGCGACCATCGAATCTCACGGGCCTGCCCGCCATCTCAATTCCGTGCGGCTTTACGCGAGACGGCTTGCCGATCGGATTGCAGATAATCGGGCCGCGCTGGGGCGAAGCACAACTTCTTGCGATCGCGCACGCCTATGAGGAAGCCACCGACTGGCACACGCGTCACCCGCAACTGAACAGCATCTGAGACAGTATCGGTCTCAGTTCGTCTGGCCTTGGATTATTCGATCGCGGGCAGCGCATCTCGCCTTGCAAGTAACCTCTCTCCAGCCAGAAAGCCAACCGCGCCTACAGCGAGACCCGCGAGCACGTCCGCGACATAGTGGTAGCGTCCGTACACCGTTGCGACGCACATGCTGATGAAGAACGGCAGGCAGATCCAGAAAAGCCGGCGGCGATAGCGCCAGGACGCGAGAATCGCGACCATCGAGCCGGCGACGTGCGCCGACGGGAACGCCGCGCCGTGGACGCGCCCGAAGCGTTCGATGAGTCCGATGAGCGCGGTGCAGTAGCCGCCGGCTAGCGGCTGCGCGTTGAGCGCCGCGAGCGAATAGTAGGGACTTTCAACCGGCAGCAGAATCGAAACGACATAGACCGAATAGTGCGCGATCGCCGTCGACGCCATCACCGTCCAGAAAGCGGGGCGGTCCCTCTGCATGTAGAGAACCGCCGGCAACAGGACGAGATAGAGGAAGTAGGTCATGTAGGCGAACTGCATGAAGTCGTTGAGACCGGGCGAGGCAAAGCGGGCCATCCACACCGAAGGGTGAACGCCCGCGAGGTTGTAATCGAAGGCAATAAACCAGCGATCGAACCAACGCGGGAAGACCGCATGAACGAGTCCGCCTAATTCTTCGAAGAAGAAGATGTAGAGAGGCAGCGGGTACCAGTGACGGGCAAAGCGAATGATGGCGTTTTCCGAGAGCGCGGCCGATCGCGCGAGCCAAACGATCGCCGCGGCAATCGCGGCGTGAACGGCCAGGTATCGCGCGGCGTGTGGGATGTTCCGGTGAAATAGTACAAAGACCGTGCAGAGCCAGCCCAGGTAGGCAAACGTCACCCACTCGAAAGCTCCCAAGGCCTCGAGCGTTTCGGTTTGCCAGTTCAATGCGGGATGAGCGGCGGCAAAGCCCGTATCCTGCCAGGAAATCGCTCGCTCGCCAGACGGCACGGGAGATTGTGTTGGCTCAGGCGGGCTCATCGCGCCTCTCGTGCAGCCAGGTGTTTCGGCGCGCGCACGGATTCGAACAGAGGACTTTTCCAGTCGCACGCGGGCCACCCTTCGCCTCGCGCAATGCGAGCGAGGCGCGCGGGCGGATTGACCGCCACGCGCCGGCCGACGGAATCGAGCATGGGCAAATCGCTCATCGAATTGCCGTAGGCATAGCTATCCCAAAGTGAGAGTCCGAAGCGCGCCGCCAGACGCCGAACCGCGCGCGCTTTTGCCTCGCCGCTCATATGGTCGCCGACCAGGCGGCCCGTCCAGCGTCCTCCGGCAACTTCGAGTCGCGTCGCCCAAACTTGGGCGGGTCCGGGCAGACGCAGAGCGACAATCCGAGCGATATGTTCCAGAGTGCCGCTGACGAGAAATACGCGATGGCCGCGCGACCAGTGCCAGATCATGCGTTCAAGCGCAGCGGGATAGAGGCGCAGCGAATCGCGCGCGAGAGAATTCTCCCAATCGTCCGCGAGGGATTGGCGCAGCCCGGCGAGATAGTGCTTGTTGCCGAGCGTGGCGGAACGCGGGTCCGGCAAGATTCTCTTTGCGAAGTGCGCGAGCCAGCGAGCCACGTCGGCGCTGCCGAGTTGATCGTGAGCGAGAAGGTATCCGACGAATCGCCATTCGAGCGACGGCGGAGGAAGCAGCGTGCCGTCGAGATCGAAGAAGGCGCCGATTTTCTCGGATGCGGTCATCGACTCACCGTCACCGCAACGGTCACCGGCTTCGGGGCCGGTTCGGCCGCATTCAGATAGCGGCGGCCCTCCCAAATCACTGGAACCGCCCGCAGGATGCAGAAGGAAACAGTCAGAGTGGTAAGTACCCGCGCTCCGAGAAGCAGCCAACTGGCCGCCGGCACGCCGACCGAAGAGACGACTTGCGCGTCCGGGAGGTGCCGCAGTGACAGCACCAACCCGAGCGAACAGAAACACACACACTTCAAGACGGCGTACGCCGCGCGGCTGGCGCGAGAAGCGACCAGATTGCGGCCCCACCGCGCTTCGAGCATCGAATTTCGGCCGAAGCCTGATCGACCCGCGCGAGATGCCAGGCTGCGAAGGAAATCCGTCAGAGTGCCGCGCACGAAAAAGAGCACGGGCACCCAGAGTGAAATCAGACCAGCCACGGCGAAGCAGGTGAAAAACAGGTTTTCGACCACGCGATCGCCGAGGATATCGAACTGCGCGCCAAGCGCCGTGGCGAGGCCGCGCGTACGGGCCAGATATCCGTCGACGCCGTCGAGCGCTATCGCCGCAATGGTGAGGAAGACGGCCGTGAGGTCCGCCGCCAGCGCATGCACGCCCAGACTGAACAGCGCGACGGCGGCGAACGCGGCGACAACGCGCGCGGCAGTCACTTGATTTGGCGTCATCGCGATCTCCTCGGAAGAATCTCTACGAGCCCGCCACCGCAGACTGCAAATCGTCTTGTCGTCTGCGGCTCCAGCGGGCGGGCCCGCATGCACAGGAAAGGCATTCGCGCTGCCAATTCGCTCGCGGGGCGAGGCGCCGAGTTTTCATAGACTTGGAAGATCGCGCGTTTCGCCGCCAGAAATCGGAGCGGAGGATTTCGATTGCAGGTGTCGTGTTTGCCCCGCACCAGCCGTATGCGTCAGAACCAAAATGGGGTAGTATGCGTCTAACCGTTGTGGTCAAATTTTGGTTTGGTCGGAGCCCGGCAGCCTGCCGGGAAATCAGGTCAGGGAGTGAGGAAATCGCATGGCTGTAGCCGTACTTGCCGGTCTGTTTGTGTTCGCTGCGGGACTGGGTTCCTTTCTGTCGCCGTGTGTTTTGCCGCTGGTGCCCGGCTATCTTTCGATGCTGTCGGGCGTGGGAGTCGACAAGCTCAAGGAAGGCGAAGGGGAAACGGGCAAGCTGGTGACCGCGGCTTTGGCGTTCGTCGTCGGTTTGTCGGCCGTGTTCATCACCATGGGTGCGACGGCGAGCGCCGTCGGGCAGTTTCTGCTCCGGCATCGCAATTTGCTCGCGCCAATCGCGGGCGCGCTGATCATTCTGTTCGGATTGCATCTGATCGGCTGGCTGATCAAGATTCCGGTCCGCGTCGGCCTGATCGTGGGAATTGTCCTCGTTGGCATCGGAACGCTTCTGTTTCTTCCCGCGGCCGCTCATCTTTTCGTCCAGCCGGTTCACATCTACGCGATTGCTTTGGTTTTCCTTTTCGGTCCCCCGCTCACCCGATGGCTGAACCGCGATGTCCACATGAGAGATGTCGGCGGGAAGAGCCCCGGTATCGTCAGCGGTTTTCTGCTCGGCTTCGCGTTCGCGCTCGGCTGGACGCCCTGCATCGGACCGATCCTCACGACGGTCCTGGCGATTGCGGCCGCGCGGGCGAGCGTCCGGGACGGTGTCATCCTACTCGCGCTGTACTCTGCAGGTCTCGCCATTCCGTTTCTGTTGACGGCCGTCGGCGTCGGTCGCTTCATGAAGTTCTATCAGAAGTTTCGTAAGCACCTTCACACGGTCGAGGTATGCAGTGGAGTTCTGCTCCTGTTGATCGGCGCTCTCATTTTTACGAACGGCCTGACTCTTATTTCGGGCCGCCTGACCGGAGTCAGCGGAGAGTTCCTGCTCGAGAAGTGGATGCCTCAAAGCGTCAGAGCCTGGCTCGACCAAGGCGGCGGCAACAATGCGCCAGGGCCTGCGACTCCCGCTCTTGAGGCTGCGCCGGACGTTACGTTCAAGGACTTGAAAGGCGCCGACGTGCCTTTGTCGAGTCTAAAGGGGAAGGTGGTTCTCCTGAATTTCTGGGCCACCTGGTGCGAGCCGTGCCGCAGCGAAATCCCCGTGCTGATCGGCCTCCAGGAAAAGTACAGCCCGAAAGGCTTCACCATGTTGGGCGCCTCGATGGATGAAGACGGGACAAAGGCGGTCAACCCCTTCATTCAGTCGACGCAATTCAACGTCGGCGGACAGCAGAGGACCATGGACTACCCCATCGTGCTCGGATCGGACGCGATCACGGACAAGTTCGGCGGCTTGCTCGGGATGCCGACAAGCTACCTGATCTCGCGGGACGGCAAGATCGTGAAGAAGTACATCGGCGTGGTGAATGAAGCTCAGGTCGTGAAGGACGTCGAGAGCCAACTATGAGGACACGATTCCGGCAAATCGGAGCGGTAGGAGCTTTTCTGCTGGTTTCAGGCTTTGGGGGACATTTTGTCCATGCCCAGGAGCCGTCCGCCCCGCAGAGCGCCGCGTCCGTCGTCAAGACGAAGGTATACGCATCGCTCGATCCCGTGGCGCGCGGCAAAGAGTTTCAGGTGGCGGTGATCGTGGAGATCGCGAACGGCTATCACATGAACTCGCACAAGCCGCTCGATTCGTATCTCATCAAAACGACGCTGACGCCGCAGCTTCCCGCGGGGTTCACGCAGGTGGAGGAGATCTACCCGGAAGGGAAGAACCTGAAGTTTCCGTTTTCACCGGACAAGCCGCTCAACGTCTACACAGGCACCGTGACGCTGAGACTGCGATTGAAGGCGGAGGAGGCCGCGGCGCTTGGCAAGACCTCGATCCCGATTACGCTGCGCTATCAAGCCTGCAACAATTCCGCGTGCCTGCCCCCAGTGAAGGTTCCCGTCACCGCCGAGGTGGAAGTGGCGAAGGCGGGGGCAACGGGCCACGCCCTCCATCCCGAAGTCTTCGCGATGAAGGCAACGCACTAATCCGATTTCGAGCGATATTTCTCGCGGCCTGCTAGCCTGGAGACAGAACGAGAGGGGCAGCGCGGCGGAGGCGCTGGACGACGCGCTTCTGGCCGAGAGCGACCATCGTGTCGAAGAGCGGCGGCGCGACGGCGCGACCTACGATCGCGACGCGGGTCGCATTGATGAGCAGTCCTGCCTTGATTCCTTCCGCTGCCGCGACTCCGCGAGAAGCGGCGTCGCACGCATCGTGATTCCACTCCGGTAGAGCGGCCAGCGCATCGGCGAGCTTTTCGAGCATCGCAGGCAGGCGCTCGTCTTTCCAGAATTTCTCGCGGGCTTCGGCGTCGTAGCCGAAATCATCGGCGAAGAATCCGCGCGCCCAGGACGTGAAGTCGCCGAGTAAACGCGTGCGCGGCCGGATCAAGTCAACGACGCGGGCGAACCAAGCAGGATCTTGACTGGCTTGCGAGCCTTCCCAGAGACCCGCGCGCTTCAACTCTTCTTCGACATACGGCAGCAGGTATTCGACCGGAGTCTTCTGCAGGTACTGCGTGTTGAACCATTCGAGCTTGGCCCGGTCGAAAACGGCGTTCGTGCGGCTGATGGCTGCGAGCGAGTAGCGCTCAATCATCTCGCTCGTGCGGATGAATTCCGTGTCGTCGCCGGGCGACCATCCCAGCAGAGCCAGGAAATTCCGGAATGCCTCCGGCAGGAAACCCTCTTCCGCGTACGAGCCGACGCTGGTGGCGCCGTGCCGCTTCGAAAGGCGCTTGCGGTCCGGCCCCAGAATCAAGGGCACGTGGGCGAAGATCGGCGGGGCCGAGCCCAGCGCTTGATAGAGCAACGCCTGTTTCGGCGTATTCGAGAGGTGATCCGCACCGCGGATGATGTGCGTGATGCGCATGTCGATGTCGTCCACGACGACGCTTAGTTGATAGGTCGGGATGCCATTGGAGCGCAGCAATACGAAATCTTCGATCTCTTCGTTCTGCAATTCGCGCGGGCCGAAGACGGCGTCGTCGAAGCGGGTAACGCCCGTGCGGGGAACGCGAAACCGAATGGCGCGGGGAATTCCGTCCCGCTCTCGTGCCGCGCGATCGGATTCGCTCAAGTCGCGGCACGGGCACGCGACGCTCTTCGTGGCCTTCGGACCTTCGTCATCACCTTCGCCTTCCTGCTCTTCCGTGGCGTCGCCGCCGGTGTAGGCCGCAGCCTTGCAATAGCAAGCAAACGCGGCGCCGTTGCCGAGCAGCCGCTCCGCAGCGGCTTTGTACAATGGCAGGCGCTGCGACTGGAAAAAGGGGCCTTCATCCCATTCGATTCCAAGCCACTGGAGCCCCGCGAGGATTCCGTCGACGAGCTCGGGGCGGTTGCGCTCCACGTCTGTGTCCTCGATCCGGAGAAGCAACACGCCTCCCTCGCGGCGCGCAAAAAGCCAGTTGAACAGGGCAGTGCGAGCCCCGCCGACATGCAGATATCCGGTCGGCGAAGGGGCGAAGCGAACGCGCGGTTTTTCGGGGGACATTCGTCAGTTTCTCTCTCGGTTTTCGAAGCAAGTCATCTTAGCGGAACAAGCGATCAAAATCGAGCGGCGCGCTGCGCAAGTCGATGAACCTGCGGCATTTGGTACCCGGGTACTGTTGACTTGAAGCATCGCACGCTTCATCATGAATCGGGTCCGGGTCACGGCGATTTCTTCGGCATCCCGCATGAGGTTGATCCCCAAGAAACTTCCGACGGACGGTCGGAAGGGTTATCGCGGGTTTTCTGCTATCCTCATCAAAATGCCCGGCAACATGGGAGCTGCCAGTTGGTAAACCATTCTCCTGCCGCGATAATGGTGCAGGTCAGCACTTTTCTGCTGGCGGCCTTTTTCTTTTCATTGTACCGGCGGAAGCGTCAGTCCTATCTCCTGGCGTGGTCGGCCGCTTGGCTGCTGATGTCGTTGCTCTTTATCGTCCGCAACGGTGTCACCCTGGTGCCAGAGGGTCATTTCCGACTGTGGTACCGCATGGCGGACGAGTGGCTGGCCGCTCTTTCCGCTCTCGCTTTCTACTGTGCCGCGCGCCTGTATGTCCGCGTTTCCATTCCTCGCCGAACCGTGGCGGGCGCAGCAGTCATCCTGGCTGTTTGGTCCGGCCTTCACATCTATGGCTTCACCGACGTCACGGTGGGCCTCGGCGTGGGGCTGATCTATTTCGTCGTCGGTTGGACGTTTTGGCAGGAGGGTCACAGGCAGGAGGCGCGAGCGGATACGCTGCTGGGTCTCACGTTTTTTGCGTGGGGTTTGTTCGCGCTCTTCGTCGCCTTGCAGCCCCGGCTCAATGTTCTTCCGGGCACGGATCTTGTGGCGGTGCTTCTGTTGCCCGAAATGTTCTCGTGCGTGCTGATGGTCATGTCGGTCTACGAGGAAGAGCGTCGGCGCGTCGAACGGAACATGTTGGCGCTTTCGAATCTGAATCTTGTCACATCGGGATTCGCGGGCGGCCAGATCGAACAGAACCTGTCGCAGGCGTTGGAGCGCGTGCTCAACGTGGTGCGCATTCCTGCTGGAGCGCTGTCCCTGCCCCATGCTGATGCGGACGGGCCGACCTCGCTGATCGTCACCGGCCTGGATGACTCCTTCTGCACCGCAATGCAGGGGCCGCGTCTGGACGAGTACTTCATCAACCTGGTGGCACGGCTCGGCGGCCTTGTGGTGTTTCGCGATCTCACGCGCGAGGCCAGCTGGGAAGCCCTCGAAAAAGAAGAGTCATTCCGGCACGTGCGGCAGGTCTTTCTGGCGCAAGGTCTGCGGACGGTGGTCGGCATCAGCCTCCAGGCGAAAGAGCGCGTCTCCGGCGTGCTGCTGCTCGGGACACCGGACAACCGCAGCTTCACTCCCGCGGAGCGGCGATTGCTGCTGGCGCTGGGCCAGCAGATCGGCATGGCCGTCGAAAACAGCTATCTGATCCAGCAAACCTCCCGCCGGACGGAAGAGCTGCACGTGCTGAACGAGATCGGCCGGGCACTGAGCTCGACGCTCGATTTGGATGCCCTGCTCGAGCGCGTCTATTCCGAAATGCGCCGGGGAATCGACGTATCGAGTTTCTTTATCGCCTTCTACCAGCCGAAATCCGCGGAGGTCCGGTTCGAGATCGAGGTCACCGAGGGGGAGCGCTCGCCGAAGCGCTCGCGCCCCGCGGGAAATCACATGGTTGAGCACGTCGTTCGGTCCGGGCAGCC
>Ga0335083_10008159_pt1 | contig 12818 bp, 10 predicted proteins | sample Lox_Sample_42_FD_206716 | JGI IMG/M metagenome (GOLD analysis project Ga0335083, IMG submission 206716) | Soil microbial communities from Loxahatchee National Wildlife Refuge, Florida, United States - Lox_Sample_4.2 | ecosystem: Environmental > Terrestrial > Soil > Wetlands | place: USA...
CGATCCGGGCGCTTACCTGCCATGGGGATGGCTGCCGATCGGTCGCGTTGCCCCATCGATTATACGTGTCAAATAGCTTGGTTCGAAGACTGTGACGAAACCCGCGCGGGGCCGCTCTCCAAAAACCGAGAGCGACACGCTCCTTTTCTCGAGCGGATAGACCGTCGGGCGGAACCGGCAATCGTCCGGTTTTTCATATCCAATGCCGGCGCAACAGCCAGACCTTGACCCCCTGCGTCAATACCACGTACGCCAGCAACGTCAGCAGCAGGAGCGGCCAATACGACCAGGGCAGCGGCACCAGGCCGAGCCATTGCCCGATCGGCGATGCCGGGAGCCACATCCCGACGAGCATGATTGCGCCGGAGGTCATGATCAGTTGCCAACTCGCGCGGCTCTGAAGAAACGGAATCTTGTTGGTGCGGATGACATGAATGATCAGGGTCTGCGTGAGCAGCGACTCGACGAACCATCCGGTCTGGAACAGCGCCGCCGCATAAGTGTAGTCGGACCCCAGGGCGGCGGCGTGGGCGAAGCGCGCGGAAATCTCGGGCGGCGGCACCAGGCCCAGGTTGGCGCAGCCGAAGATGAACCACATCATCAGATAGGTCGTGTAGTCGAAGACCGAGCTGCAGGGACCGATAAAGAGGATGAAGCGCGCGATCTCGCCCATCGACCACGGCCGCGGCCGCGTCACCTGTTCGGGGTCAACCTCGTCGGTCGGAATCGGCACCTGCGAAAAATCGTATAGCAGGTTGTTGGTCAGGATTTTGATCGGCGCCATCGGCAGATACGGCAGCCACAAGCTCGCGCCGAGCACGCTGAACATGTTGCCGAAATTCGAGCTCGCGCCCATCCGGATATATTTGATGATGTTGGCGAATACCGCGCGGCCCTCCAGCACTCCCTCCTCGAGCACCATCAGGCTCTTCTCCAGCAGGATCGCATCCGCAGCTTCCTTGGCGATGTCCACGGCGGTATCGACCGAGATGCCGACGTCGGCGGCGCGCAGCGCCGGCGCGTCATTTATGCCGTCGCCCATGAAACCGACCACGTGGCGTTTCGCCTGCAGCGCGTGGATGATGCGCCGTTTGTGCGCGGGCGACAGCCGTACGAACAGGCTGGTCGCCTCCGCGGCCTCGGCAAGCTGTGCATCGTCCATCGCTTCGATGTGCGCGCCGGTAAGCGCCTTCTCCGACGCCAGGCCTACCTCCGAGCAGATTTTTTTCGACACCAGTTCGTTGTCGCCAGTCAGGACCTTCACCGCGATGCCGTGGCTCTGCAGCGCAGTGATCGCCGGAGCGGCCGATTCCTTGGGCGGATCCAGAAACGCCACGTAACCTTTGAGTATCAGCTCCTGTTCGTCATCCTTGCTGTAGGCGGGCCTGGGCTCGCACTCGCGATAGGCGATCGCGAGGACGCGGAAACCGTCGGCCGAGAGCCGGTCGTATTCCTCCTTGAGATCGTCGAGCAGCAGCGGATCCATCGGATAGATGTCGCCATCGAGCTCGAACCGAGCGCAGCGCTCGAAGACCGATTCCGGCGCGCCCTTGCAGATGAGGCGATGCATGCCCTCGGGCGTGGCGACGATGACCGACATCATTTTGCGCGCGAAATCGAACGGGATCTCGTCGGCTTTCGAGTATCCGCCGACGGAGAGCTCCGGATGCGTTTCCTGGTAGTGAAGGATCGCCCGGTCGAGCACGTTTCTGAGGCCCGTCTGAAAGTGGCTGTTCAGAAGGGCGAACTCCAGGACTCCCTCATCGTCTTTCAGCGCCACGTCGAAGTGATGCTCCAGGATCACGCGATCCATCGTGAGCGTGCCGGTCTTGTCCGTGCACAGCACGTCCATCGCGCCCAGGTTCTGGATCGAATTAAGGCGTTTGACGATGACCTTCTTGCGCGACATCAGGAGAGCGCCCTTCGACAGACAGACGCTGACGATCATCGGCAGCATCTCCGGCGTGAGCCCGACCGCCACCGCGAGCGCGAACAGAAACGCCTCGCCCCAGACGTGCTTGGTGAAGCCGTTGATCAGGAACACCAGCGGCACCATGACCGCCATGAATTCGAGCATCATCCAGGTGAAATCGGCGACCCCCCGATCGAACGCGGTCGGCGGCGGGGTATCCGTTATCGTGCTCGCCATCCTGCCGAGATAGGTGCTCAGTCCGGTTTCGATCACCACTGCGACGGCGGACCCGCTCTCTACGCTGGTACCAAGGAAACAAACACATTTAAGCTCCAGCGGTGTCTTGCCGTCCGCCACGTCGGGAGTATCGAACTTCTCCACCGGAAACGCTTCGCCGGTCAGGCTGGCCTGAATCAGAAACAGGTCCTTGGACGAGAGAATGCGAACGTCGGCGGGTATCATGTCTCCCGCGGAAAGCTTGACGATGTCGCCCGGCACCAGCTCGGCGAGCGGTACTTCGCGTGCGATTCCTTCTCGCACCACCGTCGCGGTGACGCTGATCATGGCCTTCAGCTTGGCCGCCGCGGTGTCGGCGCGAACTTCCTGCACGAAGCGCAGCGAAACGCCAAGAACTATCATCGCCACCATCAGTACACCGCCGACCATATCGGAGACGTTCTCGGCGGTCGCGAACGACACGGTCGCCAAAACCGCGAGCAGGATCACGAGCGGGTTGAGACATGCCCTGATAAACAATCTCAGCCGCGTGAACCCTTCATCGGCGGCAACTACGTTGGGACCGAACTTCTCGAGCCGCGTCTGAGCTGCTTCCTCTGCAAGTCCGTCGGCTTTGGTCTCGAGATCGGCCAGCACCTGTGCGCCGGGAAGCGCAGCGACGGCGATCAGCTTCGAGGAGACCTGGATGGCGCCCTGCTCGCGCTTGGCGGCCCAGGCCCATCGGATGTTGCGCGGCAGAACGGAGCTGGCACTAAGCGCCATGCGGACCTCCGGGCAGGTTCAATGCGCCATTCGATCGAACGAAACTCATGTTGGTGTCCTCTCGCAGCTCAAGATGCAATCCGACGCCCTGGGCGCGGACGAGGTCTCTGGCCCGGTGTAGCCGGGATTATTGATGTATCGAAGGTCCAACGCCGCGAACATGGGCAAGCGGATCGGAACCGGAAAATTGTAGTAGGTCTCCATGCTGGCGTCCGCGTTATCTGATTGCTCAAAACTCCAGGTGCAGTCTCGTTCCAAGGATGTTTACCGGACCGCGATCCTTGTTGAAGGCAGGATCAGCCACAAACTGGTAATCCGCCGCAAGGCGAATGCTCCTCCAGACCGGGAAATCGTAGTAGGCTTCGACAACTTTTTCCCAGCCGTAACTGAGCGCGCCGTCACCGTCGAGAATGCCCGTGCCGCCGGCCTCCAGGTACCTCTGATTGGCACGCGAAATACCGCTCATCACTCCGGCCAGGCCGAAAGTGTCGTCCGGACGGCGCCACGCTTTGCCCCTTACGCTCAAGCCCAGTGAGGCAGTGTAATTGACGTCGGTGAACATCCAGGCTTCATTGCGGCCGAGATTCCAACCCAGACGAGAAAAGAGCCCTGCATTCTCAGTGATTGGCTGTTCCAAATTCAGACCAAAGCCGTAGTTGCACCGGTAGGCATAGGTCTGCGTGATGTCAACTTTCGCAACGGAGAGTGCTGCTGTGTAACTGCCCATGTGCCCGTGGTTGAGAAAAGCCAGAATCCGCAATTTCCCCGGGTGGCCGTCGAGGCTATAGCGACGCTCATATTCCGCCGCCATTCCCCAATGTTGCCAAACCTTGCCGTCACCCGCCTGTATGCTTTGGTAACCAGGCTTGACGAAAAGCGCGTCCTCGGCGGTCCAGGTGTTGGCCAGCGCCGGTATTTGGAAAAATCCATAGCGCATCGCCCATTCCCGCTGATTCAATTCGAGCGTCAACCCGGTGGTATAGCCCACACTGTCCGCCGGATAGTCCCAGGCGACGTTCGTCACGAATGCCCAGTTCATGAATTGTGTGCGCGGATCATCAGCGTAGGAATTGTCGTCAAAAATATCGATCGCGGCGATCCGTCCGGCGGTGATGGCCAGCCGCGAGATGTCCTGATTGCCGGCGGGCGTCAGCCCATCGGCGGGGATGAACTCCTGCTCACCGCCGAGACCGATGGTCTGTCGAATGAAGAGGCGTGCGATGTCTAGCCTGGGATAGGCCGTGCCGGCCTTGTACGCTTCGCCATTGGGAAAGTCATCGATCCCTAAGGCGTCGTGTAACCCAAAGCCTTGCCACATCACCCCGTCGAAATAAGCTTCTGCGTCAGGCCACAGTCGGATTCCAGCATAGAGGTCCGCCGACACGGTTTGGCGGATTTGGCCACCGGTCGGCAGACTATTCGCGCCCGAATACTTCGCATGAAACGGGGGATACCCTTGCATAGTATCCGTATTCTGAACGTGCCAATTCCATGTCTGTGGCTGCTCTTCCGCGGAATTTGTCGCGCCGGACGAGCTGAGAACACCGGACCCGTCGACGTCGCCTGTCCACGCAACCAGAGCCTCCATGAATCCGAATGGGTCATAAAGCGACGAGGCGACAGGCGTAACATCGAAGCTACTAGTAAGTTCCGAGTCGGTACTGGTGCCGGCCCAAAGTTGCGCCGGCCGCTCAGCCTGCCAAAATACAGCAGCCGCGAGAATCATCAGGGTCACCGGCTTCCACATGTTCCAGCTTTCTTCCCGGCTGACCGGTCCTGCCAATAGTACCCGGCGAACTCGATTCGTCCGGATCTACGGTGACGTGCAGGCTCCTTAGCTACACGCTCGCCACGCTCTGCTGCGGCCGCATAGCGGTTTGCCTGGACCGGAGCGAACAGCCCTGCTTGGGTCGCACATGCTTGGAAAAATCGCCACCGGGTTTCAATGAATTGTCCGTGAAAATCAGCCGCTAGGCGACCAAAGTCGCTGCACAACATTCAAGCCGTTGCAGGAGTTCGACGCACGCCACGCGAATGCGCGCCTCGAGTGATGTGGAATGAAAATCTCCCGCGCCAAACCCGACTCATCTTCATCGTTCATCGCGGAAGCGATATGCTGCGCGTCCCTGTTGACTCATCGGAGAAGCTTCCGGGGAGCCGGCGAACGCGCGCGAAGCCGGCCAAGGGGCAGCAGTGCGCCGGCGCATCTCAGCTTGACTGCGCGCGCTCAAACATCAATGCTGCCACGTGCGGAGAGGTTCGGGAGTCAGGTTTAACCGGCGTGACTCGAAATCACGTGAGCCCTTGTGGCTCCGGGGGTTCGAATCCCCCCCTCTCCGCCAACGAGCCTCTCCGTTTAGAATTGGTCCGCAGACCGGAGCTTGCTCCGTCTGTGCCGGCGCGCCGACCGATTCCGTACATTCGGTCTTAATCAGCTTCGGCGTGACTGATCTCGAGGAGGCTTGGGCGATTCGCAGATACCCAGCGGCGAATCCGATTCCGCCGGAGCAGCTAAATCCACCGACCATCATCAGGCTATCCGCGACGCAGCTCCGACTGCGCTCCATGGCAGTTAGGGGACGGCCAAGGGTAGAATCATCAAACGCGCGCCAAGCGGCTAATTTGAGAAAAGGAGGCACGGGAGGTGGACGAATCACTCTTTGCTCTTCAAGCTGACGAGGCGGTAGCTAAGGTATTCGATCCGATGAAGTCGGCTCGGGACAAGCTCGACCGCATTGCCAAGGTACTCGGGCCCATGGGGCAGTTGGCGCAGCTCGCGGACGTCTTCGATCCGATAAAGAGGTTTCAGGAGGAGGTGGCAGAAATCGCCGCAGCCTTCGAACCAATAAAGGGATTTCACGATCCTCTGGAGAACCTGGCCAATCGGTTCGCGCCAATGCGAGCTTTCCAGAAGCAGCTGGAAGAGGTGGCCGCCGCCTTTCACGAACAGCTTGAGCAATTGGCAACTGCAATGAACGCTACCACTGCATTCCAGGAACAGCTCCAACATTTGGTCGGCGCGTTTGAACCAGCCAAATCTTTGCAGCACCGCTTCGTGGAATTGTCCCGCTCCTTCGCGAGCGAGAGTGATAGCCGTAAGGCATGATCCCTCCCAGGGCATGACGGAGCCACAGCCCACAGCGACGCGCTCGCTGTTCAGGATGTTCTATCCAGCCGGGACGTCAGCGTTTCGAAGTCGAGCGGAAAATTTCTCGTTCGAGCGCCGTGTGCAATCACTCATTTGGCGGCCAATTTCCTCTCGTAATGATGTCCCTTCCCACAGATTTTTCGGTCCCGAAATGCGGAGAACTGCTCGCGTTCGCGGCTGTCGCCTCCAAGAGGGAAGCGTGGGCTATTATTGGCGCGAGCTGACGGGCCGCGAGCGGTGAGAATTTGAGTGGTGGAAGTGGCCAATCTTCCGCTCACCGGCTCAAAGCGGCCCGTCAGACGCAGCCTCACTATCTCAGGCTCAACAAAAAGTTCCAGTATCCAGTAACGCGATTGAGATCCTGGCGCGCCAGCAAATGACCGTCCCTGGCCAGCCTTTGTTCACTTTTTTCCCAAGCTGGCGACTTTATTACCGGGAATTTTTGTACCAGACGCGTCGAACACGATACCCGCAGACTTCATTCCTCCAGCTAGCTTCGCTGCTGCGCCAGTAGCAACGTATCCAACTCTTTACCGCTTAACGTGTGTCGGGGATGCTCGAGAAGCGCCAGCGCCACGGCCTCGATTGCAGACCAGTGTTTCGTTACTAACGCGCGCGCCCTGCGTTCGTCGCTCACAAGGTCTTTCGCCTTGCAATCGGGGTTGCCGCGAAGCTCGGCGTACAACTTTCGCGCGTATTCATAGTCGGCGCGAGCGCAAATCAGGTCTTCCGTTCGATGATCGCCGGAGTAAAGGTGCTCCTGCGCCGCAGGCCCTGCTAGTGCGATCCACAATCGTCGCTGCGCGGATGCGTGACGTTCGGCATTTCGTTCCAGTTGCGTATATCCTTCGCGAGGTTGCCCGGCAAAGAGTTCACCGTCAGCGGGGTTTATCGAGACTCGCATCACCGTTAGGCCGAAATTGCGCGCTATCACCGCGTGCCCGGCCTCGTGATAGGCGACCGTGCGCGGATTTGTTTTCTGCGAAGCACTTTCTTCCTCGAGCCCGATGGCTTTCGTGTTCGACTCCGACTCGTGAGGCGCGCGAATCGCGCGCTTGATGGCATCGACCACTTTCGCCACGACGGTCGCATCGTTGGAGGGAATCGCAGCGTCGCCGTTATCTCTCCTCTGACGTTTGGTTTCTTTCGGCATCCCTACTTCGGCCCCAATCGCGGAGAGCCAGCGTGCTGGTCTCGAGCTTAGGCCGCATGATGGTCGAGCTCGTGTACGGGCGAGCGTGGTGGCTCGGTCACGGCGGCCGCGAACAACGCCCCACGCTGGATTCCGCAGGTGGACTGATTGGATCTCCGCAGCGACCACGGCCAATTCTAACCAAGCTGTCGCCAAAAGAAAGGGCAGTTTCCAGACATCGAGTGCCCTCCCTCTCTCGAGAGCTTTTCGACATCGTCGCGGCCGGATTTTCGATCGCAAAAACCGGAGACGCGGGAAAGCCTGAGCGCGCCTAAAAGCCGCGGCGCTCATCTACCGGTCATAGACCGTCTGGCGCCTTCCGCCCTAGATTGGTCGCTTCCACGCTTGGCCCGCCCACGAGCCTCACCGCCTTTGCGGCGAGACTTCGGGGCTGACTCACTCGTGACGAAAAGGGATGCCTGCAATCCAGTCGCGCCGCGCGGCCTCGATCTCGATATCATTTAACAGTCCGGAATCGCGAGCTCACTTCCACAGAAACCACTGTCCCGTGGCAAGCACGTATGCCGCCAGCGTCGCATTGGCGACACTGTGCGAGAGGATCGCATCAGACAGTAGCCCACGGCGATAGAATGAGAAGGCGAACAACATTCCCGCCAACGTTCCCGCCAACCACTGAGCGTGGAGCGCTCCGAAAAGAACAGACGAACCCACAAAGGCGAGCCAGGTGAAATGCCTGGGTTCCACTCGGTCAAAATCAATGGAGACTATTCTGCGAAGAATGTATCCGCGAAACGCCAGCTCCTCCGCTACTGGCACGATCAGCACTGCGCCAGTTATTCGAAATGCGATCCAGCCAATTACTCCCAACGTCGGAAGCCCAGCCCAATCCATTTCAGCAGCCACCGGCAGATGTCCGCTATTTCGATATTGCAAGACAATCCATAAGGCGAAGACGCACAGCCCCAAGGCGATCGGTATGCTCGAAAGCTGGAAGCGCAGAGAAAGCCTGGTCCAATAAAACCACAGCGCCGCGGCGCCGACCACGACACGGCAGGGATACAGGCTCAGAAATGTATGCGACAGGATACGCGTTAACATCGCCGTCGCAATGATCATCAAGGCGGGAACCAGGTATGGAGCAGCGGGATTTGAGCAGGACGAGGCGCTCTGCAAGGTTCTCTTCGCGAACAGCCGGCAGCTCCAGCTGCCTCTGACAATGGCAAGCGTTACAGCATTGAAAAAAAGCCAACCGGCGACGGAGTGGAAGCCGTCCATGGCGAGGGCTTCGTTCCAAGTTCCGATCCAAACCAGTGTGACGATGCGGACTACGTTTAGGATCCACAGCGCAATCAAACCGATGGGCAATAGAAAAAGAGCGTTCGGGAAACGGAAGTCTCGCCGATAGATCCAGAGATAGACCGTCATCAAGACCGCAAATAACCCCATGCCTTCCCAGCCTGCACATGCCGAATCGATATAGACGGCGAACCTGGGCGTACCAATGAGGTTCTTCTGAGGATCAAACAATACGTTGGTGGTAAAGAGTCGCAGCACCAGGGCTGTCAACTCGAGCATCAGCTGTTCGAGCCTGTCTGTTAATCCAGGTAGATTGGCTACAACGAATTTTGTGTAGTGGTGCGCGAGCGTGTAGATCAGCAGTCCAGTTCCCGCCACTTTTCCAAAAAGACGACGGTTGTGCGCGATCCAGTGTTCCCAAAACAAGGCCGGCATCAAAGTCAGACACCAGCTGGCTGTCGCGATGGCGATCAAGGCCGCCACGCTCAATGCCAGCGATGCCGTCATCGCGTCCTCGGCGTTGGTCGGATCGCCCAGTGATCTGGACAGGCCTACGACGGCACCAATGTAAAGGAGAAGCCAGAGCATCCATCCCGCTCGGCACTCCGGCGCCTGTATCAGGAATTGTTCGGTTTCCAGTCGCAGCGATGGCCAAGCCATGATCCCGGCCGCCGTCACGCTTGTGATCAAAATGCCGACGGAAGGAATGCGTGTTGGGATTGGCAGGCGTAGAGGGATGTCTGATAGATGGACGCTCGCCCACCAGACACCGGAATCCGGATTAGGTATGGACAGTACCAACAGTCCGACGGCGAATGCCACGCCGGCGCACGTCCAGCGCAAAAGCCAAAGTGGCTTGGGAGCTGGTGAGACAGCCTTTATATCCGTATCCAGGGGACTCCTTGCCAAGCACTTGGCCTTTGGCGGCTTGTTCGGCGAGCCCTCAAGCCGAATCCCCTAATTGTAACTAGGGCCCGGAGAAACCTTCACCTACGTCGGCGGTATCGGTCCACGATGAGCAGTCCAGCTCCTACCAGCAGCGCAATGCCGCTGCCAATCATACCCGGATCAAGCTCTGGAGCATGACGGCCACCCCAATGATGATGGTCCCCTCCGATCCAATTCCATGGCCAATCGGCCAAGGCCGAGCCATTTAGTCCCAGAAGAATCAAGCCAGCTACGGCGAGGAGAAGTACCCAACCGCGCTTTTGCATATGTTTACCTCACTTAATTAGCCCTTGAATCATTTTTGCTGTCGCTCCGCAATTTGTCATTCACCGTCCGATAACCGGCAGCGGTCAATTTTTGACATCAAGTTCCGCGCAGAGCTTCAGCACGTCAACCTAAGTCTTTCGACAGTCACAAGTCGGTGCACCTCTTTTCGGACAGGGCCGCGGAGGGCATGACGGCACTCGTGCAGGAGCCCCCATGGTGATCGCCGATTTTGCGAAGTACGTGATCGGCAAGGGCTGAAGGGCCTACCGGCGATTTGTCAGTAGCTCTGAGCGCTGCAGGTGGACATTGCGGCCGAAGACAGTCGTCGTGTCCACGCGCGTATTGTCGCGGGATGGAACTTGTTCCGATAAGCGGTCAAAGCCGCACGCCCCCTTTTCGACCAAAAGAGGAACTCGCGATCGACAGCGCCCTTTTGAAAGATCAAGAATCGGCCAAGTAGAGGCGCCATCTATCGGGCACGCCTTTGAGGTTGTGGACGCCACGATCTTTAAACCTGATTTCCGACTCGGACACCAAGTCCTTCACCGCGCTCGAGACCAATACTTCGCTGGCGCCCGCCTTTGCAGTTATACGCGCACCAATATGAATCGCGATGCCGACGACCTCATCGCCAATCAATTCGTATTCGCCCGCATGCAGACCTGCCCTGATCTCGAGTCCGAGAGTGCGGACGGCCTTACGGATTGCAGCCGCGCATCGAATCGCCCTGGTCGGTGCCTGGAATGTGGCGAGGATTCCGTCACCTGTAGTGATTATCTCTGTTCCGGCCGCCACACGCAGCTCTCTACGCACTGCGACATAGTAGTGATTCATTACCTCCGACCAGCGACGGTCGCCCAGTCGTGCGGCTTTCTCGGTTGAGCGGACAATATCGACAAACAGGATCGTGGCGAGCTTGCGATCTAACTCAACGCTTTGGCGTCCGGGATATCGCCGGATGGGCATGTCTTCCGGCAACCGTTCATATTGATGGCCCACCCGTCGTGAAATTGCGCTTTTCACATAGTCTCTTGCGCGTTTCTCCGTGCCACAGCGAACACTTTTCTGCCGAGGTGCACCCGTCCAGAAGATCCGTCTGTGGCGGCCCGCTCCACGAACCTCGACAGCGCCCCACTTCAACAGCACAGTCGATCCGACCCGGCGAACCGACCATGCCTTGGACGTATAGCCGGATACATTCGAATGATGAACTCCGATCCGAAGGAACTTCGCCATTGGCGTTTCTTGCGTTCGACGTGAGTGTCTAACCAGCCAGGACTCAATGTTTGATCACGTGCCGACATTTTTGCAACTTTCTTCTTCCAGGGAGAGGTATGCTGGAGCATCTGTTCTCGAAAATTGATCCGCACCAAATTATTGACCGGTTTCGACCGAGAGGCTGCGACGAACCTCTAAGCTGATATCAATTGAGTCAGCGAACCGTGCCTGATGGGCGAAGACTTCGGCAGGCCACTCGAAGTTTCGCTTTTCACTGTCGGTGATTCGGCCGATTATTGCTGAAAAAGCGATTCGTCGGACGCGGCAGCCCAAGATTCTCCCGCAGCGTCTTACCTTCGTATTCGCGCCGGAAGATGCCGCGCCGCTGCAGCTCAGGAACAACGTGGTCGACGAAATCGTCGAGGCCGCCTGGCACATAAGGGAACATGACGTTGAATCCGTCACACCCTTCGCTGACCAGCCATTGCTCCATCTCGTCGGCGATCATCGCAGGAGTGCCAACCATCGCCAACCCACCGTAGCTGCCAGCGATCTGAGCCAATTGCCGGACCGTGAGGTTTTCGCGTCTCGCGCGGTCCACCAGTCGCTGCCGCCCGCTCCTGCTGGCGTTGCTTTCGGGGATCTCCGGCAGCGGACCATCGAGATCGCAGTGCGACACGTCGTAGCCAAGCTGCGCTGATAACGAGGCAAGGCCGCTATCCGGATGTACCAAGCTGTCGAGCAGCGCCCTCTTCGCTTGGGCTTCGGCAGCAGTATCGCCGACTACGACCAGGACGCCGGGCAAAATCTTGAGATGCTCGCGTGAGCGCCCGAGCTTTTCCATGCGACCCTTCACATCCGCATAGAAGTGCTTCGCGTCCGCAAGATTGCTCCCGCCCTCGAATATTACCTCCGCCGTCTCCGCGGCGATCTGGCGGCCCGCCTCCGACGCGCCTGCCTGCACGATGACCGGCCAGCCCTGGATTGGGCGCGCGATGTTGAGCGGGCCGCGCACGGAAAGAAATGGTCCCTTGTGATTGAGCACGTGCATCCGCTCGGGATCGAAAAAGACGCCGTTCTCGACGTCACGGATGAAGGCGTCGTCGGCCCAGCTATCCCATAAGCCGGTGACAACGTCGAAGAACTCACGCGCCCGCCGGTAGCGCGTCTGGTGTTCGACATGCTCGTCCAATCCAAAATTCATCGCCTCATGCGGGTTGCCGGAAGTCACAAGGTTCCAACCGGCCCGGCCGCCGCTTATATGGTCGAGCGAGGCGAATTTCCGCGCGATGTGGTACGGCTCGTTGTAGGTCGTGGACGCTGTCGCGATCAGCCCCAAACGCTCCGTCACCATCGCCAGCGCGGGCAGCAGCGTCAACGGATCGAACGACGTCGTCGTGGCGCTGCGCTTGAGGGCTGCCATCGGCATGTTGAGCACGGCCAGATGGTCGGCCATGAAAAACGCGTCGAATCGACCGCGCTCCAGGGTCTGGGCAAAGCGCTTGAGATGCTCGAAGTTGAAGTTGGCGTCCGGGAACGCTCCCGGATAGCGCCACCAGGCAGTATGGATGCTAACCGGGCGCATGAACGCGCCCAACCGTAATTGATGTGAAGCTGCCATCGTCATGACTCTCCGATGGTCGTCAATAGCATTGACGCGCGCGTCTTATAAAATCCGCCTTGTCGCCGCTGGAATCACCGTAGACCGAAACCTGGCTAAGTAGTAGAAAAGACGAAAATCCCGGCTCAAATCAGGCAGCCTGCCCGGAGGTTACGTTCGATCGCCCGTATAATCGACGCAGTCACACAGGTCCGTCGCGCACGATGACCCGACGCAGAGCGGCGTCGGCGAAACGATGCGGGCAAACGCGGGAGAA
>Ga0335083_10008160_pt1 | contig 12818 bp, 10 predicted proteins | sample Lox_Sample_42_FD_206716 | JGI IMG/M metagenome (GOLD analysis project Ga0335083, IMG submission 206716) | Soil microbial communities from Loxahatchee National Wildlife Refuge, Florida, United States - Lox_Sample_4.2 | ecosystem: Environmental > Terrestrial > Soil > Wetlands | place: USA...
AGACGACGAGGCCAGCCCGGGCGCCACTTCGATAATGCTGTCAAAACCGAGGCCGATCAGGGAAACGGAACCGGCGAGGATTCCGGCAACAATGGAGACTGCGGCTTCCGTGCTGTTCCAGGCGACGCTGAAATATTCAAGGCGCTGGCCGTGGAGCACAAAACCGGAACGGTTCGGGCTGACAGTATCCAGGATGTTTCGAGAGAATCCCGCTCACAGCTTATCCCGAAATATGAATTCGGACCCATCATCGTAGCCAGAAGATTCTGCTGAGGATCTGGTCTGGTGTTTAGGACACATGAAAGTTTGTTGCATCGTGCCGTCCTTGAGAAACACGGCAAATCGCTTTTCACGCATGCGTCACCAATTTATATCAGAGCGCAGCTGCCGTTGCCGTTCGAGCGGTTCTCCGAACCGTGTGAACCCAATGTCCGCAACTTCACGATTGTGGAAAGAAACATTTATGCCGGGCTGACGGTCTACGGGGCCGATCAGCGAAGAATCCATACGGGCATCCGTCCAAGATGGATTCCCAAGTCAGCCGTGCGAACAGAATGCGCACAGAATGCAATACGAAGGCGCTGGCTCGATTCTCCCGGCAGGGGTGATGATTCTTCTGCCGCCGCTATTTTCAGGCTGTTCTGTCTGGTTTATGATGGAAACATGAAAGCCCTGCTGTTTTGCTTCCTGGCCGTATCTGTGTTGGCGCAAACAGCGAATATACCGCTGCCTGTCGGCGCAAAGGTCATTGAAACAGCGAAGCTCACGAACAGAGTTGATAAGAGCCGTGCGCTCGTCCTGTGGATGCTCAACCCGACCAAGGGAGTGCGCCGGGGCGAACTAGGGTGCAGTGACGTTCTTTACGGAGACCGTTGGTATGGTCCCACCCGCCTCTCTCTCATTGACTCAGGAAAGCGGACAGTCATTAACACGATTGAAATCCGTGGCTTTTATGAAGGGTCTGACGATTACCAGCACAGTTTTCCAATTCCCTATTACGTATCGAATGAGAACTACTATGTCCCGCAGACTGACAAGAACGGTGAAGGAACGCCTAAAATCCTCAACCTCCGTGATCTAACTGGCGAAGGCGTCGCAGGGCAATTTGTTCTTTTTGAATACGAGGCTTGCGGAGTTTCGCTGACTACAGTATTGGGATACAGTCCTCGAACGGATACCGTCAAGCAGTTTCCAGTCAAGATTATCGACTCCGGTGAAAAAACAACAATTGTCTCTTGGGTTCCACATCTCTTCGGCGAGCAACCCGTTCAGCCCGGTCACTGGAATATCACTTGGGATCCGGGACACGGATGCGATTGCATCATACATGAAGAAGTTTCGTTCAATCCGATCAGACAGCTTTTTGTTGAGAACCGTAGAGTCACGGCTTATCCCAAGGCCGCACTGCCGAAGAGCGTTGGCCAACATTGAAGAATCCTTGTTGGAGGAACACTAAAGCATTCAGCCTTTCGCTTGAGAAGGCCGGGTTCAATCTTTCTCCCGATTCAAAATCTTGCTGACAGCGGGGTGAAGCCAGTCGCCACCGTTGCGAGTCTTCCGCCCCTCTGCCCGAAGCGTGCTGGCGACATCACAAGGCAAGTTGGAGAATGCGGCGGCGGTTGTTCAGCACGAGCATTCCAGTTGGGAGGCCAGAGATCAACAGGATTTTTGTATCGGGCCTTTCCTGGTTTAGCTGAATCGCCAGTTCGATTCCTGTCATTCCCGGCATGTCAACGTCCGACAGGAGCAGGTGAATTACTCCGTCGAAGCCACGAGCCTTTTGCAGAGCGTCTTTTCCGTTGGCCGCAACAATGACCTTGTAGCCACATCTCTTGAGCAGGGCAGCTACGAATTTCTGGAGGTGCCCATCGTCATCAGCAAACAGAATGGTCTTAGCCGAATTGCTTGCCTTTTCTGCATTGCCTGGAACCGTGGGAGGAACCATCACGCCCGTCCTTCTGGCGAAAAGCCATCTGCGGACTGAGCCACGATGCAGGCCGAAATTCATGCAGGCCGCTCGGTTCGTCTGGTTTTATGGGCCGGTTTGAGTATAACGGCGTTTATTTTGTATACGTGCGGCGGGGAATCGGGAAAAGGCGGTGAGCTGGGCATCACGCGCCAGAGTATAAACCGTTGTCCCCGCGTGCCCACGAAGCCTCTGGCCGATGATCCGCAAGGGGCGTGTCCATTGACAATTTGTATTTTCTTCGGCCGGCCTGCCACGCTCCTATGGTAGGAGGGCGAAGATCGTTCCAAGTCCTTCGGCGCCACCGTAGTACGTGGTGCCGTACAATACACCGTTTGGGCCGATGACCACTTTAGCGTATGGAGTTGTCCCTTGACGCGGATTGAAGGAAAACAACGTGGTCTCCGTCCAGAGAGCGCCTGCTGATACAGGCGGCGTCAACGAGTAGATAGAGCCCGAGTAGTACGGATATCCACAATCGGTGGTGCCGTAGAGCACTCCGTTTTCTCCGATAGCCACACCGGAAACCGCGATACCGCCGTTGCTGCAAAGGCCGTGAGTATCAAAGCTGTATAAGGTGTTCTCGATCCAAGGGGCGCCGGCCGACCCTGGCGGCGAAAGCTCGAAGATTGTGCCACACCCGGCAAAACCGGCATAGCCGCAATCGCCGGATCCACCGCCGTCGGTGGTGCCATAAAGCGACCCATCGGTTCCCCTCACGATTCCTCCGTCCGGATTGCCGCCGTCATCAAGACCGGTGAAGTTGTAAAGGACTTGCTCAGTCCATGAATCCCCACTCGATTCCGGCGGAGTCAGTGAGAACACCGTACCGCACCCGGTTATCTGGCAGTTGTTTGTGCCGCCGCCAAAAGTCGTTCCGTAGAGCAGATCGCCGCTAATGAGCAGCGGTCCAGCCGGGTTACCGGGGCTGGGCACACCGCGAAACTCGTGCAGCAGATCGTATTGCCATCCGCCGCCGGGAGAAGCCGGCGGGTGAAGCGAGAACACATTGCCGCAACCGGGAAACGAGGGGCACTCTCTTAGTCCACCGGATTGCGTTGTTCCGTAGAGCGTGCCGTCCTTGTCGAATACCAGGCTATTCGGGTGAGATCCGTCGCGTCCGCCGGTGAAATTGTAAAGGATTGTTTCGGTCCAGGGGGCTATTGGGGACGCCGGGGGAGTAAGAGCGAAGACGACCCCGCATCCTTGGCGTCCATCATAGTTGCACGGGCCCGTTCCTCCGTTGGAGGCGACGCCATAGAGCACCCCATCATTACCGATCGCGAGGCCTGCTTCGAGGATGCCGCCATCTGCGCCGCCCGTGAAGTTATGAAGTATCGTTTCGACCCAGGTGCCTTCCGGAGCGGGGGGAGGCATCAGAGAGAACACCGTTCCACAGCCGGTGTAGCCGGAGACGCAGGGCGGTGCGCTGCCGCCAAATTGGGTAGTGCCATAAAGGATACCGTTTCTGCCGATGACGACTGGAGCAACAGGAAGCGCGCCATCGGCGGGCATACTGCCGAAGTTGTAGATCAGTCGGAACCATGCGCCGTCGGCGGGCGCGACTGCGGCAAACAGACAGCAAGCCAAAAAACGTAGCAAGGGCATTTAGCTCTCTCCTTCAAACAACCCTCTAGAGTTTCCTTCCGGTTTCCCGGACCGAATCAGTATACACCAGCCATAACACCTTCTGGCGTGCGGCGCTTCCGTAGTGGAATCAGTTCTCGCCGCTACCTTCCCAACACGCTTTTCCCCTGATAGTGTCCACGCCTTCTTTGCCGATGATCGGAACCATCACCAGCCCCGCCACTGGATCAGCCCACCACCAGCCCAACAACACATTGAGGAGCAAGCCGCCCAACAAGATCGCAGACAGGTAAGGTGCAAAAGTCGGCTTGTTTGGAGTCGGCATGCATCGCTCTGCTGGATAATGCACCCGCAACCGACGCTTTGCTCTGACGAGGAGCGGCATGACGACCAGGGCGAACTCCTATTGTTTGTTTTCTTGGGCTGCGGCCCTCGTCCGAAAATGCAGAGATACCGGCTGAAACGGTACGCCGTCTGCGCTCGTAAAGGCTTGACCGTTGGGCCAACGCAATGAGAACTGATAATCGTGATCCGCTTGGAGGCTTACTGGGATCGTCAGCACCGTTCCAGTGGCATCAAAATGTCCCTTTCGGAATCTGGGATCTGTGTTCCGGTCTTCCGTGCTCATCGGTCGGCTGAACTTCACTACGATTTCCGCAAGCTCCGGGTCCACATCCGTGGCGCCATCGACGACGCTCATGGAGATAACCGTTGGTCGGGTCTGCTCGTACTTCGTCGCCAACTCGCCCATACGGGATGCTTCGTCATTGAAAAATGCCACTACTTTCGGCATGAACGTCTCCAAAGTCGGGTACTGCGGGCGGTTCTTCTGATATGCAGCGAGTAGGCTACAAAGGTCGCTCATCCAGAAGAACGACCGTGAATAGTCCTGTTGAATCATTCTTTGCGCAGCCTCGCTGCCGTCGTGTTCTTGAATATATTGGATCGTCGTAGCTCGGACCATCGACTCGTAAAGCAGGGTCTTCCAGTCGCCATACCCCTGTCTCTGCATTGCGCCCCGCACTGGCTGGTTCATTTGGCTGGCGGCTTTCTCCATCTGCCCTGCGAATTTGTCCACCACGGGGTTCGAGTAGGAGTGAATAAATTCGTGGACCATCGTATCCCGCCACTCTGGTCTGAACTGCGGTAACCCAGTGGCATCAACTAGCCAGACGCCAGGAATAGCGTACATTTCTTCGACACCATCGTCGGCCAAAAAGCTGGCTCCGTAACTTGGACCGCCATTTGCCATGCCGGGAACGACAATGAACCTGACTGGGGAGCGAGTACCAAAGAAACGGTTGTACCATTCGAGGTCAGCCTTCTCTTGCACAAACGTTCGCAAACGGGCGTTCGTCTCATCGTAAAGTGCCTGTTGCGATTTCAGGAAACCGGCGAAATTCGTATCGCTGACGAATTTCCGTGCGGCTGCAAGAAATTCTCTGGTCTTCGCAGGCTGCCATCGTTTGTCCAGCTTGATGCCGGGACGATCAAGCGGTACTCGTTCGGTCAGGCTATCCACGTCGGCGATGTGAACAGCGAGGCTCATCGGAGCGTCAAAGCCGAGATCCAAACCACGGGCTAATTGTACGGCCCTATGGTTACGATACGGAGCGAAGTACTGTTCAATCGCCTTGTCGTAAGCCGGAACCCGGCACTGGTTGTATTCGTCGTTTCCTGCGAGACGAAACAGAATGCTTATCAGTTCGACACGGGGATCGACACCCACTCGATAGGCTTGTGCTCTCAACGCCTCGACGGGCCAGAGCAGAAATGTTAGTACGAAACCTGCAATCGCTCCTGGCATGTCTGCCTTCCACCAAAGAACATACCATCATTGTTCGCTCAAGAGAAGACCCGCCGACGATACGATTTCAATACTCTCACCCAGATGCGCAACGGCGACCGGCTAGTTTCGGTGCCCGCAAGGACATCCGCCAACTTTAATGCTGAACCAGCAAAAGGACGGGACGGGGGTGGATGCAAACGTACTTCACCATTGCCACCGACTGTTTTCCGAGCTAAGCTGTCATCATGAACTCGGTTTCCAGAGCCAGATGTCTGACGGAGACCCGAGTGGGCGGCAAAGATGGAGGACAGTCGGTTGGCAAGGCTCGGAGTTGGTATTTCTCACGGTGACTAAAGAGGACTACCATGTCATCGTCACCCGTGAAGTGTGGGCGCTTTCTGATGCTGGCAGGACGCTCACGAAAACAACCCGCACCATAAGCATGGATGGAGTGAGCGAAAAGACCGTTACGTTCGAGAAGCAGTAAACTCCCGCTTTCTTCGGCACCGCTTTGTCGGGCAATACGGAGCTTTTGAAGTGAGATTGCAGACAACTGCCAGAGACCAACGTCCATCGGCCGGGTATTGGGATGATCTACAGCAGGTCTGTGGTTGGAATTGAGAACGACGCAACTTAAGGCAATTTCATTCTGGAGTGTCTTGACGCATATTGGGGGCGAGGCTCGCCTCGCCTTTGCCACCAACCCAAGTTCTACGGACTCGCGAGGTTCATGAAGAATACGCCCCCAAGTCTGCGGCACCGTGGGAATGGCAGGGTTGTTCTCTTGACCCTGCCAGAGCCAAGGCGTACGGCTCGACAAACGCAACGTCATGTGATAACTAAGTAGTTATGTCGAGCGGTGAGCTGCGTCCGTCTTTTCTGGAGTAAAAACTTGAACGTGACTGATGAAGGCTCCGAGACTGCAACGAAGTGGTTACACGACGCTCTTGGATTGAAAGGCGATGGCACGGCGTTTCCGTGGCAACTGGCACTGCTTCGAGACCTTGGAGGCGGCAAACTTTGGCCTGCCCTGGACCTGCCCACCGGCCTCGGCAAAACCTCAGTGATGGCGATTTGGCTCGTGGCGCGAGCCTTGGGCGCACAGGTGGCGCGACGACTCATATACGTGGTTGACCGCCGGGCAGTAGTCGATCAGGCTAGTGAAGTCGCTCTTTCTCTCCGAGAGTTCGTTGAGCGAACGCCGGCGGTTAAGGCACGGCTGGGACTTGACGGTCGATCACTTCCGGTGTCTACGCTGCGTGGCCAATTCGTGGATAATCGCGAATGGCTCGTGGACCCCGCGGCTCCCTCAATCACGGTTGGGACCATTGACATGGTCGGATCGCGGCTCCTCTTCCAGGGCTATGGCGTATCGCGGAAGATGCGGCCATATCATGCGGGCCTCCTAGGCGCCGACACTCTAACCGTCTTGGATGAAGCGCATCTGGTACCGGCATTCGAGGACCTGCTCCGCGAGATAGCAGACGGCGTTGATCTATTCGGACCAGCAGAGGAGTGGCGACGAGCACTTGTTCCTCGATTCCGGTTACTTTCGCTGTCCGCCACAGCACGCAGCGGCGCTGCTAAAACCACGTTCCGTCTTACGAAGAATGATCTTGAGCATCCGGTAGTCAACCGCAGGTTAAAGGCACCCAAGCGGCTCTTCGTTCGGCGCCTCACGGAGAACGACAACCTTGCCGACGCCCTCGCGGACGAAGCTTGGAAACTCGCCGACAACGGAAAGCGCCCGATCCGCTGCATTATTTTTTGCGACAAGCGTGAAGACGCAGTGAAGATCAAGGAGAGAGTTGAAAATCGCGCTCGCGGTAATAAAAAGGAAGGTATAGAAGGTGTTGAGATCATGGCCGAACTCTTTGTCGGCGGGCGACGTGTTTTCGAACGCCAAGATGCAGCCAAGCGCATCGAGGATCTCGGGTTCATTGCGGGGACCCCAATCCAGCGAAACTGCCCGGCGTTTCTGTTCGCGACGTCTGCGGCCGAAGTGGGCGTAGATCTTGATGCCGACTGCATGGCTTGTGACCTAGTCGCCTGGGAGCGCATGGTTCAGCGACTGGGCCGCATCAACCGTCGCGGCGACGTTGCTGGCGGCGCAGACGTAACTGTTTTGATCGAACCGGAACCAACGCCTGACAAACGGACTCAGGAGGCCATCAGGAGAAAACCGGAGGAACGAAACGAGAAGGAAAAAGCGATTGTCGAGACACACGAGAGGGTAATCGCTACGCATCAAGCGCTGCGGAAGCCGTTGGATCTACTCTGTTGGAAGGATGGAGCAGCAGATGCCAGTTCGGGCGCGATTCACGATTTGAATGAGAAGGCCGGGCGGACACCGGAACTGCGGCAGATTCTCGACTGCGCGACCACCCCCACGCCGCTCCGGCCCGCGCTTACGCGGGCGGTTGTCGATGCCTGGACAATGACCTCACTCGAATCTCACCCAGGCCGGCCCGAGGTTGAGCCATGGCTGCGGGGTTGGGTTCGAGACGATCTGCCACAGACGGAGATCATTTGGCGGACGTATCTACCGGTGCGAGAACACGGCGAACGTAGTGTCCCTGCCGGAAAGCGGGACATCGAAGCATTCTTTGAGGCGGCACCGCCGCAGACGAGCGAAGTGCTCGAAACGGAGGCTTTCCGGGTCTTGAAGTGGCTTGCCGCACGGGCGAAAGTGCTTCTTGGCGGCTCGACGAGCACTACTGAAAAAACCGATAGTTCTCTTCACGGCCTTGACGTGGCGGCAATCGTCCTGACGAAGAGCGGAGCGTTCAAGCGGGCCCTGCGGGTCGAAGAATTTCAAGCGGACAAGAACGAACGCGAAGGACTACATCAACTGCTCGCGAATGCGGTTCTCCTCGTGGATGCGCGTATCGCCGGGTTGAAAGAAGGATTGTTGGATGACAAGGAAGCGGACCCTCCCCGCACGCTCGATGCGGGGACACCCTGGATCCCCACCGCCGGATTTCGTGTCCGATGCCTTGATGCTGGCCAAAGCATTTCCGCGGATTCCCACTGGCGCGAGCGTTTCCGCCTCGCCCAGGAGGTATCTGAAGAAGGAGACGCTCTTCGTTGGCTGTTCATAGAGAAAGAGCATGACGCTTCGGCCAATGAGGAAGACCGTTCTGCTGCCAACCCTCAGCTACTCACCGAGCATTTAAACTGGACAGAAGACCGGACGCGCGTATTAGCAAGTAGACTCGGCCTTCCTGAGGAGTACGGCGAGATGCTGTGTACCGCAGCCTCCCTGCATGATGAGGGCAAGCGTGCCCTCCGGTGGCAACGTGCATTTAATGCTCCTGCTGGCGAAGCCGCCTGGGCAAAAACCGCCGGTCCGATCAGTTACGCGCTGCTTGACGGCTATCGTCATGAGTTTGGTTCGCTGATCTCTGTCGAGCGGCATGAGCGTATGCAACGATTGCCGCCGGAACTTCGGGACCTGGCCCTACACTTGATTGCTGCCCACCACGGCTTCGGAAGGCCCGTTATCGAGACACGCGGATGCGACACTGCACCGCCTTCGCTGCTTGAGAAACATGCGAAGAGCGTAGCGCTGCGCTTCGCCGAGTTACAGCACCGTTGGGGTCCCTGGGGCCTCGCGTGGTGGGAATCACTCCTCCGCGCTGCCGATCAGCAATCTTCGCGCGACAACGAGACCAGCGGCACCGCCGACGCCGCGGCCGTCACGATAGGGTGCCAGTGACCAGATCCTCCATTCCAGTGGACGTTTTGAATCCGGGACAGGTCTTTGCGGCACTGGGATTCCTGGAGGCGGCTGATGTTCTCTGCTCTCGGGCTTGGGGAGGATTTGACTGGGCTGACGAGGCAGACGTTCGGTTTGTACTCGAGGCCGAGGGTAGCCGAAATCCATTCGAAGTAGTCCTGGGATTTCTCGCAGCGGCGGAGGTGCGGCGCATCGCGCCGTCCGGTTACACGGACCCGCCGCCCATGAAGTCGAAGAAGAAGGTCACCCGTCGCGACAAAGAAGAAGCCTGGAGTGAAGATCTTGTATATGTTAATTGGTTCCCCACCCAAGAAGCGGACCGGATGACATTGCCTGTACGCCTCATTGGAGGTGGCAAGTCGCTGGACCTCACACACTGGACCGACGGTTCGTCGCGGAACGATTTCAAGCTATACGCGGGAAACCGAAGCGCGGCCAGCATAGCCAAGGCAATGGTGATGGGGACGCGAGAAAAGCCACGCGAGGGTCAAAAGGCCGGCGAACCTAAGACCAAGGGCACCCGGACCCTATGGGAGGAGGACTCCGCCGGCCTCGCCGCGAGCCCTTTTGGTGTTCTCACACCAATGGGCGGTAGTTTCAACCTTGATGCTCGTGGTGCGTGGACCGCCCTCGATGCAGGCTACTCGCCAAATGACCAGAAGCACGGCATTGCGTCCTCCCCGGTGGTCGAATTGCTGGGGGTAATCGGGCTCGAACACGCCCGCCCAATCGTGAATAAGGACGTGGGTGGCGGAGTCCTGGTCCGATACAGCGTATGGGGGGCTCCAGTCCCCGTGCTCCTTGCGCGGGCGGCGCTGTCAGCTTCTAATTTCGGAGTGCCCCTTCGTGTTTTTACATTCTTGCTCGATTTTTCGGGCAAGAATAAGATCGTCACGTTCTCTGAGGAAGAAATCTCGTCATGACTACACAAGAAAAACCCGCTGATCCGGTTACCCACGACATGCTAGAGAGGTGGGCGACCGACGACCAAGGCCCGGTAGCGCTTCACCTCAGGCAGGCTTTATTGCCAGTTGAGGCAGTCAGTGGCAATGGAGGCATTGTTTTTCCGCCCACATATGCCGACATCGGATATAACATTGATACGCTTGCGGACGGTACGAAAGTCGCTACAATCGATAGTGTTGGCTCGCAGGCCAATCGCATGGAGCCGCTCTTTCGAGCGGGCGGACCGCTGGCAGACCTTGTTCCGCAAATCACAATCGAGATCAACAACGGGTCAAAGGTTTCGATATTCGACCTGCCCCATCGCGCCGCGGACGCAACTGTCCAATCGTCGCCGGGACTGGCGGCACTGGCTACGACAGCCTTTCAGGAATTGAAGAAGGGCAACGCGGTGCCTCTGTGCGTATTAGCGCCGACTTCACTGCTGTTTGGGGTATGGGATTCGCGCGGCGGGACGGGCGAAAAGCGGCCGCGCCTTATGCGGTCCTTGATCCGGGCGTGGGGGGTCGAAGTGCTCCACGCGGCTGCTCAGTTTAATTCCGTCTGGAAGAAGCTGAATGAAAATCAACAGGCGGACCTGAAGAAGGAAGCGAATAATAAGAAGGTCGAACTCTCTGGAAAGGGGCTGCAAGATGCCCCGGCGACTTTCCGCAAGACCAAGATTCCGCTGTATCGTGACGGGGCACCCAACCCGGACGCACGTGTGCTAGGCGGAGTGTTGGTCAAGAGCGACGGCAGGATTGAACGCGAAATAGTAATAAACCTATTGGCATTACGGGGCCTGCGCGCTGCCGGCCAGCATAGCGAAGAGTCTAATCAACTACGCCGTTACCTTCTTGGCCTGGCGCTTCTGGCGGGAACTCAAGACATGGACCTCTTCCTGCGTGAGGGCTGTCTCCTGAGATATGCGAGCAATGATGTGGAAGACTGGTACGCGCTGCCACGCCGCGGAAATCCGCAACCGGTCAGGTTTTCGGGCGCACGTGAAGCGATCCTAAAATTCACTACAAGCGCTCTGAAGCACTTTGCATTGAGATGGCCGGAATTCTTCGGCGCTAAGGATGGGAACAACGGGAAATGGCCTACGAAGATCGACAGGGACCAATGGTCGAGGATCCTCGAACAAAAGTGGCCAGAGGCCGGACAATCTAACTATACGGGCGAGTGGCCAGAGTTCGAATATAGATTCGAGGTCAGTGAGGCCAAGAAATTGCTCGCAAAGAAGGGCGAAGAGGAGGAAGCGGGCGGGGAGAAGTAGCGCATGGAGCGCGGACTCGTGATTTCGGTTCGGCTTTGTGACGGCCGATACCATGGCGCGGGCGAATGGCCTCCAGCACCGGCCCGATTGTTTCAGGCGCTTGTGGCAGGTATCGGCATAGGCGGTCCTCTGAAGGCGACTGACCGCGGAGCGCTTGAGTGGCTGGAGGGGCTCCATGCTCCCGTCGTCTGTGCACCGTGTAAGCGCGATGGCCACAGTGTCACCTTGTACGTACCGAATAATGACCTCGACAAGGTCGGAGGTGACCTCCGCCGCATCGCAGAGATTCGCGGCGGTCAGAAAGTTTTCAAACCGCGCCTGCTCGACTCGGGGGTCCCGTTTTTATACGCGTGGAAGTTCGAGGACGACCAGCGGAGCACTCAGTGCGTTGTGGTCATCTGCTCACTTGCCGAGCGCCTGTATCAGTTCGGCCGCGGAATTGATTTCGCGTGTGCTTGGGCCGAGCAGATGGATTTACCTGCACTGGAGGAGATTCTCAAAGGCTATCCGGGTTCCGTTCATCGGCCCTCTCCACGCGGCGGTGGTATCGGGCTGAGATGCCCTGAACGAGGCTCGTTGAAGAGCCTCGAGGATCGTTACCGGGCTTATGGGCAACGCTTCTGCGCCAGAACGAGGGGCAAAGGCAGCACGTCTGTATTCACGAAACCGCCGAGCGCCCGGTTTGCGAAAGTCACCTACAACAGCCCACCTTGGCGTTATGCCTTCGAACTGCGCGAGCGGTCCGCTGATCGTCGTTTCGCAGTATGGCCATTGCCAAAAAGCATGCGGCTGGTCGAGCTACTCCGGGACGGCGCGGCAGCGAGACTGCGACTGGCTCTGCCACGGCAGCAGCCAGAAATTGAACGCGTTCTCGTAGGACGCAAACCGGACGGCTCGGACAGCGGCCCAACCACGGACCGGATCAGGATCTTGCCACTGCCCTCAATTGGTCACTATCACGCTGACCGTGGAATCAGGCGAATACTGATTGAAGTGCCTGCGAACTGTCCAGTGCATGCGAATGACGTTGAGTGGGCATTTTCAGGTTTGGATCTCCAGATCCCGTTGACCGCCGAAACCTCCGGCGTGATCGTGACTCCAGCGGTTGACGACACGGCCCAGGGCATGCTAGCTCATTACGGTATCGATGGTGAAGACCATTCTCGCTGGCGTACGGTAACTCCCGCGTCCCTTCCAGAAGCTGTGGCACGGCGCCGTATCGATCCGAAGCGCCGGTTAGAGAAGGCCAAGAGCGGTAAAGAATGGGCAGAGGAATGCGCGCGGGCCGCAGGTGCTGTCGTGCAAGCCCTGCGTTATGCTGGGGCGCCAAAACCCGGAATTATTCGGGTCCAGCGGGAGCCATTTGAATCCGGTGGCGAACGCGCCGAGTTTTTCGCGGAGGGGTCGCGCTTTTCAAAGCATCGCCTGTGGCATGTGGAGGTCGAGTTTCGTGATGGCATTCCCGGCCCCTTGGTAATCGGCGATGGCCGCTTCCTCGGCTTAGGACTCATGGCGC
>Ga0335083_10008161_pt1 | contig 12817 bp, 10 predicted proteins | sample Lox_Sample_42_FD_206716 | JGI IMG/M metagenome (GOLD analysis project Ga0335083, IMG submission 206716) | Soil microbial communities from Loxahatchee National Wildlife Refuge, Florida, United States - Lox_Sample_4.2 | ecosystem: Environmental > Terrestrial > Soil > Wetlands | place: USA...
GAACGCGCCTCCCCAGTGCAGCGCCGTGAGCTCACCGAGGCTGTGCCCGATCGCGAGCTCCGCCTCGACACCGAGCCGGCGGAGGAACGCGAGCCCCGCGAGCGATGACGCGACGATGGCCGGCTGTGCGTATGCCGTCTCGACGAGATCGGGCGCCGTCTCGAGCCGCGCCGCCTCGATTGCGTCCCGCACGACGCCGAACCTGCGCGCGAGCGCGCCGCCGTCCGCGCCGACCGTCACCGCCTGACCGGAGAAGAGGTAGCCGACGCGCGCGGCGCGTCCGAGCCCGACGGCGACGCCGGCGTTCTCGTCGACGAACAGCGCGTCGCGCCGGTCGAGCGCCGCAGCCGCACACGCGAGCGCGCGCTCGAGCTCTGCAGGCGACGACGCGATGAGCGCAGCGCGAACGCCGCCGCTTCCGAGCCGTGCGTGCAAGTCGAACGCGAGGTCTCCGAGCTCCGAGAGCGCGAGCCCTTCCGCATCGGAGCGCAGCTTCTCGATCGCGGCCGCCACCGACGCCCGAGTTCCGGCGAACGCGAACAGCTCGGCATCCTGCGCCGAGCGGGAGAGGCGGCGCGTTCGGGCGTCGAGCCGACCGCGCCTCCGTGCGGCCGAGACGCGCTCGAGAACGACGTGCGCGTTCACGCCGCCAAACCCCATCGCGCTCACCCCCGCGCGGAGCGGCGCCCGCTCAGGCCACCGCTCGGCCTCGCGCGCGATGCGCAGCGTTGCGCCGTCGCGCCGCAGCTCCGGATGGGGCTCCTCGCAGGCGGTCGTCGGCGGCACGACCTCCTCGCGGAGCGCGACGGCCGCCTTGATCAGCCCCGCGACGCCTGCCGCCGCCTTGGTGTGGCCGATGTTCGCCTTGACCGACCCGATCGGCGCCTGTCCCGCGGCGCCGTGCGCCGCGCGCGAGCGCGAGAGCGCCGCGAGCTCAGTCGCGTCGCCGATCGCCGTGCCCGTCCCGTGGCCCTCGAACAGTCCGACCGTGCCGATGTCGAGTCCCGCACGGGCGTATGCACGCTCGAGCGCGAGGACCTGCCCTGCGAGCTCGGGACGCGTGATCCCGCCCGCGCCGTCGGACGAAACACCCCAGCCGCGGACCGCGACGTCGGGAGCGGCGCCGTCTGCCATCGCGTCCTCGAGGCGGCGCAGCACGACGAAGCCGCAACCCTCACCCGGCCAGAAGCCCTCGGAGCGCTCGTCGTAGACGCGCATCGTGTCCGGGGCGAGCGCGCCGGCCTTCGCGAAGCCGACGAGCTCGAACGGGTCGAGGCTCAGGTCGACACCGCCGGCCACGGCGACATCGGCGTCGCCGCGCTCGAGCGCCGCGGCTGCAGTCGCGACGGCGAGCAGCGACGACGCGCAGGCGCCGTCGACCGTGTACCCGCCGCCCTTGAAGTCGAACGCGTTGCAGATGCGCCCCGCGATCGTGTTCGACAGCGCCCCGGCCAGCGTCTCGTCGTCGACGTCGCCGAACGGCGACTTGAAGTCGTGCTCGAGCGCTTCGAGGAACCGAGCCCGCTCCTCCTCCGCCAGCTCCGTGCCTGCAAGCCGAGCGGCGACGACACGGCGGACGTACGGCCAACGCAGCCGGAGCCCGCGCGCGCGCGAGAACTCCCCCGTCAGCGTGTTGCCGACGACCACGAGCGTCCGCTCGCGGTCGAGACCGGCGCCGTCGGGGTACCCCGCGTCGGCGAGCGCACCGGCCGCGACGTCGAGCGCGAGCCAGTGCGCAGCGTCGGCCGCACGGAAGCTCTTCCCCGAGATGCGGAAGCGCACCCGGTCGAGCTCCCAGCCGTCGAGCACCGCAGCCTGCGCCGCGTACGTGCGGTCGGGCGCGTTGCGGTCGTCGTCGAGGTAGTCCTCGACGCGCAGCCGCTCCGGCGGCAGGCGCCGAAACGCCCGGCGCTGCGCGAGGACGTTCTCCCATAGCTCTGCCGGCGAGCCCGCGTCGGCGAACCTGCAGGCCATGCCGACGACGGCGAGCGCGCTCACCGGGCCGGGCGAAGCGAGCCCGCGAGCTGCGCCTCGGGCAGGCGCTCGCGCTGTGCCGCCAGCGCCAGTGCGTACAGCAGCCCGCCGCGCAGCGTGCACACGATCGCCAGTGCGAAGAAGAGCCCGAACACGATGTGCAGGTCGACGAGCAGCCCGTACACCACCGCGGTGGCGGCGCCGAAGACGATCTGCGGCCGCCGCGCGATCGGCGTCGTTCCCGGGTCGGTGATCATGTAGTTCGTGTAGATGAAGAACACGAGCCCGGTCATCGGGAGGAGCGGCGCGACGAGCGGCGTCCCGAAGACGGCGCTGCGGACGACCGCCTGGCCGGCAAAGGCGGCGAGCCAGCCGGCGACGAGCGGCCCCTTCCCCGTCAGCTTCGCGTTCAGCATCGTCCCGGCGCCGAGGATCGCCAGCGGGACCAGCCAGTCCCAGATGCCGTAGAGGTTCTCGGTGAACTGGTACGGCGGCGAGATCCCGACCCACGGGAAGACGAGCAGCGTCGTCACGATTCCGATGTTCGAAGGGTTGAGGAAGTGGCGCGAGCCGGTCGGCGTCGGCACGCGGAGCACGAACTTCGAGCCGATGCCGACGGTCGTGGCGAAGACGATCGGCATCAGCCGCGCGTTCGGATAGACGAGCAGGGCGATCGACAGCGCCGTGATGTGCGCGGGGAGCAGGTAGTAGACGAAGCCGGACCGCCCGCCGCCGCGGTAGCGAGGCGGACGACGGTGCGCCCACGCGTCGAGCGTCTCGAGCGCGAGCTCGAGCGGGTACGCGACGGCGAGCGCGACGAGCGGCTGCGCCCAGGAGTCCTCGAAGCCGAGCAGGAACGCACCGGCGATCGTGAACGCGGTGAGCGAGATCGCGAAGCGCCGCAGCGCGGCGTTACGGCGTTCGAGCGGGCTCATTTGACCTCTCCTTGTGCGAGGAGGACGGTGTGCCACCCGGGCTTCAGCTCGAGCGTCTGCCGCCGGACGACCCCAAACGTGTCGCGCCAGGCGATCGCGACCCGCAGGTGCGAGGCGGCGTCGGCGCCGAGCCCGAAGAGCAGCTCGGGCGCCCGCACGCTCGCGTGGCCGTTGCCACCGTCGACCTGCCCGACGAGCCTGCGTCCGCCTGCGAGCTGCACGGACACCTCCGCTCCGGTCGCGGGTCGCGCCAGGAGGCCGGCCGGACGACCGGCGAGGATGCGCGTCGACCCCGTCGTTTCCGTGGGCGGCAGGAGCAGGCGCAGGCCGAGGAAGTGCTTGCGCCCCGGCGACGTGTTGAGGAAGACGTACGACGGCGCCCACTGATCGGCAATCGCGAGGTCGAGACGGCCGTCGCCGTTGACGTCGGCCGTCGCAACCCCGCGGCTGACCACCGTGCGCCCGAGACCGACCCTCGTCGACAGGTCGACGTACCGGCCACTCGGCCCCCGCACGAAGAAGCGCACGTGCTGATGGCCGCTGAGGTCGTCGCCTGCGGTGAACCGCGGCCAGACGCTCGGATGGTGGATCAGCGTGTCGTTCGCCATCGCGAGCTCCTGCAGCTCGGGCCAGCGGTCGACTTTGCCGGCCAGGAAGCCGGTCGTCTGCACGATCTCGTTCGTCCCCGTGTCTGCGAAGTCGCCGATCTTGACGTCCCAGCTCCAGCCGCTGCGCGAGATGCCGAGCGGCTCGCTCTCATCCGTGAACGGCGCGCGCCCGTGTGCGAGCTCCGACGCCGAGCCGGTGGCGATCCACGCGAAGTTGCTCTCCTCGAGCGCGAACTCGCTGGTGATGTTGCTGACGAACATGTCGAGCCGGCCGTCGCCGTTCAGGTCGCCGAAGTCGATCCCCATGCCCTTGAAGGAGTCGCGCCCGAGCACCTTCGACGCAGGCGTCGTGAGACCGCGTCTGCCGTAGTCGACCGTGAAGCGGACGTGGCCCGGCGTCGAGTCGTTCCGCAACAGGACGTCGGGCCCGAAATCGTTGGCGAAGTAGAGCTCCGGCCGGAGGTCGCCGTCGAGGTCGGCGGCGCCGATCGCGAGCGTCCAGCCGTGGGCGACGCCGCTCGGGAGGGCGCCGCGAGCCTCGACGAACCGGCCGCCGGGGCGCCAGAGCAGAATGCGGTCGGTACCCCCGTTGCGCGCCCGGGACATCGAGTTCTGCATCTCCATCGCCGGGTCGCGCTTCGCGGCCGCGTCAAGCACACGGGCGCCGTCCGGGAAGTAGTTGCCGACGATCAGATCCGGATGGCCGTCGCCGTCGACGTCCGCCGAAGTGATCGCATCCGTGTACCAGCGGCCGCCGCCCGGGACGAGCTCGCGGCGCGTGAAGGCGTTCGGCCCGAACGCGACGCCGGGACGCCGCAGAAACAGCACGGGCGTCCGGCCCCAGTAGTAGACGAGCACGTCGGTGCGCCCGTCCTCGTTGAAGTCGCCGGGGAGACACCCCATCGGGGCGGTCGTGCGTGCGTCGTACGCAAGCGGAGCAGCGGAGAGCACGAACGGCCGATACCGGTCACCGGTCGTCGGGACGGGCGCGACCGTGACGGTGTCCGAGCGCGGATCGACGAGGCAGGCATCGTCGGGACGACCGTTGCCGTCGAGGTCCGCCAGCGCAACCGCCGCACCGACGGACGAGATCCAGCCCGCGATGTTCCGAAGCGACGGCTCGACCTGGCGGATCGTCTGGTGTGGCCGGGCCGCGACCGGGAGACGAAGCCGGCGAAACGAGAACGCGCTCGCGAGTCGCGCCTGCTCGGCCGAGCTGTACGAAGGGAGCTTCGTCAGCCAGGCGGCGCCGAGCACCAGCGCGACGACCGCGATACGCACAGAGTTGCGACGGAGGAAGCTCCTCACGACGAGGCGAACTCCTCGCGGATCGCGGCACGCCAGCGCTCGAAGTGCTCGACGGTGTCTCCGGCGCCGATCGTCGCCAGTGCGCGCGCCGTGACGGACGCGACCTCCGCGACAGGCCGCCGCCAGAATGTCTCGCAGGCGCGCTCCACGTGCGGAACGACGTTCCCGGCGCGCAGGCGCGCGCCCGCCGCGAACGCGGAGCCCTGGGCGAGCTCGGCGGCGTGACCGGCACCCAGCTCCGCGAGCCGCGCGAGCGTGCCGTCCCCGGTTGCACCCGCGTACGTCGCGGCGAGGCCGACGCCGCTCCAGAGGTCGTCGCGGCGCTCAGGCTCGAAGGCCTGCACCGCCGCGTGCACACCCTCGGGGCTGGCAGCACAGACGAACCACAGCGCGCGCCCGACCCCCTGGTCGAACACCTTGCGCTCGGGCCCACGCAGGCGCCGGGGCCGACCCTGCTCGCGGACGACGGCGCGGGGCGAGAAGTACGCCGCGTGGAAGCCGTAGCCGTCGAGCGCGAGCCAACGAAGCAGCGGATCGAGCGGGAGCCCGCCCCACGGGCGGCGTCGGAGCCGGGCGAGAGCCCACCCGGCGCCGACGTGGAGCATGTAGACGTGGCGGTCGCCGAACGAAGAGCCGAGCAGCGAGGACAGGCGCTGCGACCGGCCCGGCAGCAACAGGTCGAGCAACGCGAGCGCCATGCCCGCCCCCTCGTACGCGAACCCGCGCTCGGCGAGCTCGACGTGCTCGAGCGAGTCGGTGAGGCTCGGTCCCGCGCCCGTTGCCATCGCGTCGTTGAAGCCGCGGACGAAGCTCGCGCCGTGGAGCTCGAGCTCGCGCTGCACCTCGGGCCCGCACGCCGCAAAGCCGCGCTTCGCAAGCTTCGTCTCGGAAGGGTCGATGCGGATGAAGCGGGCGGCAGCCTTCTCGACGCGCGGACGGCGAGCGCGAACGACGCCGGCCATGCGATCGCTCCCCACCGATGTCGCCATCGCGAGCCATCGAACCGGTTGCGCGACGGCATTCCAATGTCTGCGCGGGTGGACGTCCGGACATCGGGTACCGCCCGTTCAGGCAACGTCGCGTCCCGTCGAACATCGGAACCCGACTCGTTCCGTGCTGCGTTCGCTGTCTGGAGTTGACTTCTCGGCCGTCCTCTCCGATCATCGGTGCGTCAGCTAGTGCTGACGCCTGCGGCCGACCCACCGGGAGGCCGATGCCGAGCGGCCGTACACCGCGTTCCAAGGCTTCAACCGATGTTCGTCTGCTGCGCCAGCCGCGTCGTGTCGGAATCGTTCACGAGCACGACGTTCTGCGACGGGGCGTCGCGGACTGCCTCGGTGAGGAGCAGGCGCTCGAGGTGGCCTACGCGGTCGGCGACGGCGCGCGTCGCGACGCCGTCGACGTGGCGGTCGTCTCGGGCAGCGCGCTGATCGCCAACACGTTCGACTGCCCGATCGTCGTGTTCGACGTCGACGTGGAGTCGCTTCCCCGGTCCGAGACGGCGCGCGTCGTCGCTCTGCTCTCAGTCGGGCACGTGACCGCCGAGCAGCTCATCGCATCGGTTCGCGCAGCCGCCGTCGGACTGAGCGTCGACCTGCGGAGGCTGCACCACGATCCCGCGCTGCGGCTCGACGAGCGCCGCATCGCGGTCCTGCAGATGCTCGCGTCGGGCGAGACGACGAGAGAGATCTCGTCGAAGCTCTCCTATTCCGAGCGGACGATCAAGAGCCTCATCCGCGACGTCGAGTACGAGCTCAGCGCGAGCAACCGTGCGCAGGCGGTCGCCGAGGCGATCCGGCTCGGCCTGATCTGACGACGGTCCGCCCGTTCGGGCAACGAGCTCCACCCGAATGGCTGCCGGGTCGGTCGTTGCCGACGCGCTGCGACCGCGGCACCGTCGCGGGAGATGGTCGCGCAGGAGTCAGCCCGGGTCGAACAGAGTGCAGCTCAGCTGGACCACCGGCGCGCAGTCGAGCGCGTGATCGCCGTCATGACCGAACGCCTCGACGAACGGCTGTCGCTCGAGGAGCTCGCGTCGGTCGCGTTCTTCAGCCCGTACCACTTCCACCGCGTGTTCCGGCAGGTGACGGGCGTCCCTCCGGGACGCTTCTTCACCGCGCTGCGGATGGAGGTCGCGAAACGGCTGCTGCTCACGTCGGAGCTGAGCGTGACCGAGATCTGCTACACGGTCGGCTACCTCAGCCTCGGCACGTTCACGTCGCAGTTCACACGCCTCGTCGGCATCTCGCCCCGCCGCCTCCGCGCGTGCGCGCGCTCGAACGGATGGTCGTGCCTCGCGACGCTCGAGGAGCCCCCCGTCGAGCCCGGCGCGCTGCCGGCCGTCGTCGGACGCATCGAGTGCCGCGACGGCGAGCCCGGCTCGCTCGCCGCGATCGGGCTCTTCCCCGGGCGTCTCGCCGAGGGAAGGCCGGCGGGCTGCGCGCTGGTCGGCGCTCCCGGCGACTACGAGATCCGGTCAGGTCGCGGCGGCGCGTTCCACGTGCTCGCCGCGTCGCTCGCCCCGGGCGGCCAGTGGAACGACCTGATGCTCGACGCCGAGCACACGCGCATCGCGGCGACGCCGACGCCGATCGTCGTTCGCCCCGGCCGCCCGGTTCGCATCGACCTCGTGCTGCGGCCGCGGCGCATCGTCGACCCGCCGGTCCTGCTCGCCCCTGCACTGCTCCTGCAGCCCGCGGCCGAGCGTGTCACGCGCGAGCTCGTTCCCGCATGAGCGAGCGGCGCGGCGGACGGGAAAGCAACGGCGAAGAAGTACCGCGTACACCGGCTTGGTACTGCTCCTGCGAGAACTCGACGGGAGGAGGAAGAAGATCGTGAGCGTCAGCATCTATCGCAACGAGTCCTTGATCGAGCTGGCGACGTACTACACCGGCTCGGACACGACGGACGACCTCGTCGCGGCCGTGCGGGAGAAGTGGGCCTGGCTCCGAGAGAAGGACCTCGCGGGCGACTACCCGGTCGACATCCTCGTGAGCTCCGAGAACGGCGAGACGAAGGTGATCGAGCTCTTCCGCTGGCGGACGCTCCATCACCGTGCCGAGTCAATGGTCGACGACCGGTGCCGCGAGCTGCAGAGTCGAATCGACTCGCTGACCACGCGAGCGTCGGAAAGCTCGACCTGCACGGAGGCCATCCGCGGCTTCAACACCAACTTCCCCACCATCGGCGGAACGGAGCTGTTGAAGGGCGTGTGCTCGTGCTCGCTCACCGTCGACGGCATGGTCGAGGACTTCCCGCTCAGCGTGAAGAACGGGATCGTCCTCATGCACCGGAGCCCGGGCACGGACTTCGACGGCGACGGCCGCAACGAGATGTACCTGCACATCTTCATGCACGGCGGCGAGCTCGAAGTCGCAGGGCTCGGACCGATCCGCGTCACGCAGAACTTCGACGTCCCGAACAACGGCATCGTGAAGTCCAACGGAGAGGGGTCGAACGACTTCCCCGGCACCGCGATCTGGCGGGTCGGCTGGAAGTTGCAGACGCCGCTCGGCTGGTTGATGACCGACCCGACGACCCCGCTGATCTTCGGGCCTGCGACGGTGTCGCACTACCCGCCGGTCGGCACGCACTTCCATTCGTCCACGGGTCCGGTCGGCCTGATCAAGGTCGACACGGGCGAGCGCGTCGGGACGCTCACCCCGGGCGAGCTGACCGCCTTCGACATCGTCGTCACCAAGGACGACGAGGTGTTCGCCGAATACCCGAACCGGCCCGGCGACATCCTCGACGTGCTCGCCGAGCACGTCGCGGCCCTGGCGGCCGTCTAGCGAGAACAGACCAGGCCGGCGCCTCGCAGGGAGGCGCCGGCCCGAAAAAGGCGGAGCGCATGATCGGAAGGCTCGGGCTCGTGATGCTCATCGTCTCGGACATGTCCCGGAGCGTCGCGTTCTACCGCGACGTGCTCGGGCTCGAAGTCGAGTACGAGTCGGAGGCGTGGTCGCAGGTCGAAGCGGGTGGCGTCAGCATCGGGCTGCACCACGCGGTCGAAGGGGTGCCGCTGAACCCGGCGGGCGGCGCCGAGCTCTCGTTCTATGTCGACGACGCGAGCGCTGCGGTCGCGGCCGTGCGCGAGCGCGGCGCGGAGATCGCGCAGGAGCCGAAGCAGGAGGAGTTCGGTGGCGTGCTCGCGGTGGTGAAGGATCCGGACGGCTACCCGATCCAGCTGTTCGAGCAGGAGCGACGCTGAGGCCATGACCGCCCTGCTCGAACGAGCGCCGGCCGCCGGCGGGACCGCTTCGTACTGGCAGGCGCAGCACGGACCCTACGCTCCGGCGACGACGTTGCTCCCCGCCACGGCCGGCGTCGTCGTCGTCGGAGCCGGGATCATCGGCATGGCCACGGCGTACTGGCTCGCGCGGCGCGGCGCCGGCCCGCTCGTTCTCGAGGCGGACGACGTCGGTGCGGGCGCGACCGGGCGCAACGCAGGCCTCGTGCTCTCCGGGCGCTCGCCCCTCGAGGACCTCGGGCTCCTGCGCGCCGTCCTCGAGGAGGAGGCGATCGACGCCGCCTACGAGGAGCACGGGCACCTCGCGCTCGCAAGCTCGCCCAACGTGCTCGCGGCGTTCGAGACGGAGGTCGCAGCTCGGCCGTCCGGCGCGCCGACGCTCGAGGCGCTCGGGCGCGACGCGTGCGAGGAGCTCCTCGGTCTCGAGCTCGCCCCCGGATTCGCCGGCGGGCGCTGGCTGCCGCGATCGGCGACCGTCGACCCGGTGGCGCTCGTCCGCGGCCTGGCGGACGCGGCCGTCCGCCACGGCGCGGTCGTCGTCTCGGGCGCGCGTGTCGACCACATCGACGAGCGCCGGGGCGGCGTCACCGTGGCGACCGGCCGCGGCGCCGTCGAGGCAGGCGCCGCCGTGGTCGCATGCGGTGCGACGAGTGCGCGGATGCTGCCGCTCGGGGACGTGCTCGTCGCACGGCGGGCGCAGATGCTCGCGACCGAGCCCGTCCCGCGCACGTTCGAGCTCGGCCTGGCCGTCGACTGGGGCAGCGCGTACTGGCGGCAGACGCGCGACGGGACGATCGTCCTCGGGGGCTGCGGTCACGTCGACCCGAACGGTGAGTCGACCGGGCGCGACGCCGTGAACCCGCGCGTCCAAGCCGCACTCGACGCGTTCCTGCCCTCGGTCTTCCCCGGCCTGAGCGCGCCTGCAGTTGCGCAGCGCTGGTCCGGGATCATGGATCTCACGCCTGACGAGCGCCCGCTCGTCGGCCAGTGGCCCGGCGGCGGCAACCGCTGGGTCGCCGCCGGCTTCGGCGGCCACGGCCTCCCGCCCGCGCTCGGGGTGGGCCGCGCCCTCGCAGACGCGATCGACTCGGGACGCTCCCACGAGGCGCTCGCGCCGCTGCGCCCTGCCCGCTTCGCCGTGCTCGTCGAGAGGGCGGCGGGATGAGCCTGCGCGGCTCACCGCTGCTCTACGTCTTCTCGGACGTCCACGGCCTGCCACGGCAGCGCGAGCTGCTCGAGGAAGTGCTCGGCTTCCCGGTGATCGAGCTCGAGCCCCACCTGCCACACCACCGCCACGGCGTCGTCAAGTACGACGCGGGGGACCTGATCCTCTCGCTCAACCTCTCATCCCCAGGGAAGTTCCGCGAGGGCGCCTCGGACGGGCTCGTCACAGTGCTGGCGGTCGCACCCGGGAGCACGGACGCGGTCGCGGCGTACGGACGCCTCGACGGCGGCGTCTTCACCGACCCGAGCGGCCACCACTATCTCCTGCGGCAGCGGGCGTCCAGCTCGCCTGCGGTCGAGGAGCTGCGCTTGACCGTCCGCGACCTCGACGAGTCGGTCGAGTGGTACGGCGACGTGCTCGATCTCGAGCTCACGAGCCGCGACGACAACACCGCGCGCTTCGCGACCGGCAGCGTCGACCTCGTGCTCGAGCAGCGCGCCGTCGCCGTGGACGGGGGACGCCTGCGCCTGCAGACGAGCCTGATCGTCTTCTACACCGCGACACTCGAGGAGACGCATGCGGAGCTCTCAGAGCGCGGGCTCCAGCTCGGGAACGCGCATCCTGCGTACAGCGACATCGGTGGGACCTCGCGCTTCGACGACCCCACCGGAAACCGGCTCTGCCTCTACGAGCCTTCCGAGGAGAGCCTTGGCTGGGGCAGCGGCCCCAAGGTCCTGGAGATCGCGGCCGGCTCGGGCCGCAGCGCCGTCAAGGAGGGAGCTCGATGATCGCCGACAGCCGCATCGTCTACCTGTTCATCTACGTCAGGGACCTCGAGCGCTCGCGGGCGTTCTACGAAGGGACGCTCGGGTTGCGCGTCATCGAGGAGGACGAGTCTGCGGTGAAGTTCGACGCAGGCGAGGTCATCCTCGCGCTCAACCGGGCGGAAGACTTCGGGATCGTGCTTCCTGAAGGACGCGACAACTCGACCGACATCGTCTTCCTGGTCGACGACCTGCGCGCGATGCAGGCTTCGCTCGAGGCGCGTGGCATCGAGTTCATCCCCGCCGTCTGGTACTCGGTCGGCGGCATCGCCGACTTCTACGACCCGGACGGCCACTGGCTCACCCTCTACGAGCCGTCCGACGAGGCGATGGGCTGGCCGAGCGGGGAGCGCATCGCCGCAGTGCGGCGCGCACGCGCCGGACGGAACGGCCATGCACCGAAGCCGGTACCCGCAACGCGTGCGACGGCCACGGGCGACCTGACGCTCGCAGGCTACGAGATCTTCTATGTCTTCTTCTTCGTGCCGGACGCCGACGAGGCAGAGGTCTTCTACAACCAGGAGCTCGGCCTGCGCGATCTCGAAGGCGGCCCGTGCAGCCAGCAGACGAGCGGCGACGAGGACGGCGTGATCAAGTACGACACGGGTGGGCTGCTGCTGACGACGCACTTCTTCGACGGCAACCGCAACGAGATCGAGGTCGCCGAGCACGGGTGCCCGCCGCGCGACCTCGACGTGCAGCACATGAAGGGGACGGCCCCCGTCTTCTACGTGCCCCACGTCGAGGACGCGGTCGCCTCGATCAGCGAGAAGCGTCCCGGGTTCGCGAAGGTGCGCCATCTCGACATCGGAGTCGTCGCGACGTGCGAGGACCCCGGCGGCCACATGTTCTTCCTCTACGAGCCGTCGCAGGCCGCTCTGCGGAAGCCGAGCGGCGACAAGATCCAAGAGATCCTCGCCACGGCGCTGTAGGACGGGCGCGCGCGCCCGTGTCGGATGACCAACGAATCGCCGCCGAGCCCTGGTACCGGAACTTCTTCGGCGAGGGCTTCTGGCGGACGGTCGAGCAGGAGCTCGACGACGCCCTCGCGTCCGACGCGGACGAGCTGACGCGGCTGCTCGACGACGCGGCGCCGGGCCGACGCGTGCTCGACGTCGGGTCGGGCGTCGGCACGCGTGCACTGGCGCTTGGAGCCGCGGGATATGACGTCCTCGGCCTCGACCCGTCGAGCTGGGCGGTCGGCGAAGCGCGACGGCGCGCGCGCTCGGCGGGTATCGAAGCCCGCTGGTCGGCCGGCGACCCGCTCGCGCCGGCAGAGTGGCCGACGGGGACCTACGACGCGGCCCTCTGCGTGGGCTGCCTCGGCTGGGGAACCGACGCCGAGCAGCGCCGGCTCTTCCGCCGCCTGCGGCGACTGCTCGTTCCCGGCGGGTTGCTGGTCGTCGGGGGCCCCCCGGCCTGGCTCGGCCTGCCGCCCTTTGCGACGGCGTACGACCCCGTGACCGGGCGCTCGGCCGGGCCCGGCCACGACCTTCGCGTGTACACGCCGGTCGAGCTGCGCGCGCTCGTCCGCGAGTCGGGCTTCGAGGTCGTCTCGAGCACCGAGGACCGACTCGTCGCGCGCTCGCTTCCGGCGCCGCCCCAGTCGCTCGCGGTCACCGCGTGGCGAACGCCCGCACGCCCCGGACTCGACCTGCGCTACGCGCCCGACGAGGCGGAGCTCCTGACGCCGGCGCCGAGCGAGATCTGGGAGACGCTCGTGCACTCGTCACCGGCGGCCGGCGCCGACATCG
>Ga0335083_10008163_pt1 | contig 12815 bp, 10 predicted proteins | sample Lox_Sample_42_FD_206716 | JGI IMG/M metagenome (GOLD analysis project Ga0335083, IMG submission 206716) | Soil microbial communities from Loxahatchee National Wildlife Refuge, Florida, United States - Lox_Sample_4.2 | ecosystem: Environmental > Terrestrial > Soil > Wetlands | place: USA...
ACCCTCCTGGACCTGACCGCCGCCTCGCAGCAGTTCCGGCCCGAGGCAGAGCACCTCGCCGAGCGGGGCCTCGACACCGAGCCGATGCTCGCCTCGATGGAGGAGCTGAAGGAGGCCATCGTGCAGACCCGAACGCGGGTGCACACCTTCGACCGGGGGGGCTTCGACCTGGGAGCCAACGCCGGGCGAGACGCGGTGGCCAAGACGGAGAGCCTGGTCCAGGCGGCGCAGGGCGAGCAGCGCTACCGGCGCAACGGGCTCCTGGTCTCCATCGGATTCATGGCCCTCTTGGCCGTGGCGATGGCCTTCAAGATCCGCGACCTGAGCCGGCGGCGGGCGGAAGAGCAGAAGGGCAAGGGCCCCCGCTAGGGTCGAGCCCCGGGCCGGCGGACTGCCCTCCCCGTCGGTCCGCCCCGGTCGTTCCCTCGCCGGGCGACCTCGGGGGCTATTTCTTGAAGGTACGGATGAGCGCGATCAGGGCGTCGACCTGGTCGGGGGCCAGGTCACCCTTGAAGGCGTCCATCTCCTTCTTCACGCCTCCCTTGTCCGTCTTCACGCCGTCCAGGATGGCCTTCTTCAGCTCGGAATCCGGCCTGGCCTGGAACTCGGCGGTGGTCATGTCGACGATCTTCATCTTCTGACCCTGCTCCGTATCCGCCTTGCCGGCCGCGCCGTGGCAGGACGCGCACTTGGCCTTCCACAAGCGCTCGGTCTTCTTGTCGACCTCGGCCAGGGCGGTGGCGCTGAGGAGAAGTGAGGCGGCGGACAGCGATGCGAGGAGGCGGGGGTGTGTCATTCGGTGGACCTCCGAGAGGTCGCGGAGCCGTAGCCCATCGACGCCCGGCGTGCAAGAGGGCGATGCGCGACGCCGCAAAAGCCGCGCTCCAGAGGGGCTGAACGCACGAACTGCGCTGCAGCGCGGGAGCAGCTTGTTCTCCCCTCCAGGAAGGAGGGAGGAGTACACTTTTTGCTCATACCTTGTGCTGATTGAAGCGCGCGACGTCAGGCGGCACAACGGAGGGGCGATGAAGCTCGCGGTGCTTGGCTCGCGTCCGGTGAGGGCTCCAGCTGGCCTGGCGCTGCTGCTCCTCCTCTGGGCGCCGGCGGCGCGCGCCCAGGTCACCGAGGCCAGCTCGACGACGCTGTTCCGCATCCAGCCGGTCTGGCTGGGCGGAGACTCGCGCACCACCTACTCGGCCACCGAGTTCGTGAACCTCTCCATGCGGTCCATCGACGTGCCCGGGGTGCAGGACCTCCGCCTCCAGCTCTCCGCCTGGGCGACGGGCGGTCTGGTCAGCTCCGGCCCGGACGGGATCCTCATCGGCGACGTGCAGCTGCTCACCCTGCAGGGCTCGTTCTTCGATCGCCATCTCGGCGTCACCCTGGGACGGCAGCTGGTCACCGGGGGAGCGGCCCAGGCCCTCCAGCTCGACGGGGTCAACGCCACGGTGGCCATCGCCGCCGGCTTCGGGTTCAACGCCTACGCAGGCGCCCCAACGCCCTCTCCCCTCGCCACCGGACCCGGCATCTACGCCTACGTCGGCGCTCCCTCCGTCAACCGGGGCGTGGTTCCCATCGGGGATTTCGCCTTCGGCGGGAGGGCCTTCTGGCGGCCCTCCTTCGGCAGCGAGGTCGGCGTCTCCTTCAACGAGGTGCTCGACAGCGGCAACCTCGCCCGTCAGAACCTGGGGCTGGATCTGCACTACGCCATCCTCTCCAACCTCGGGGTCAGCGCCTCGGGCATCTTCAGCCTGGCGGAGATGCAGGTGGCGGATGCGGAGGTCAGCCTCTCCTGGCAGGTCCTTCCCACCGTCGAGCTCTCGGTGAAGGGCCAGTACTCGCTGCCCGAGCTCTCCCTGCCCCTCACCTCCATATTTACCGTGTTCGCCTATCCCGAGCGCACCGCGGTGGGCGGAGGCGTGTTCTGGCAGGCGCTCCCCCGCCTGTCCCTCTACGCCGACTACCAGCAGCTGTGGGTCGACGGGGGGAGCGGCAACGAGGCGGATCTCCGGGCCACCTACAAGATCAACCGCAACTCGACGGTCGGCCTGAGCGACCGGCTCCTCCTCGTCCCGGTGAACGGGTACAACGACGTGCGCGCCTGGTTCCTCCAGTCGCTGAACGGGGCATTCCGGCTGAGCGCCGATCTGGACTGGATCTGGCTCGAGAATCCGATCAACCAGGTGCGAAACTCCATCATCGGGACGGCCAGCCTCAACTGGCTCATCGGCAACGGGTGGAGCGCGATGCTCAGCGGCTCGGGGGGAACGACGACCCTGTACAGCACGGTCTTCACCGCCACCGCCCGTGTGGCCTATGACTTCAGCGCCTCGCCCTCGGAGAAGGGGACTCGTCGATGAAGTGGCCACCGTCCGGCATCCGGGGCGCGCTCCTGGCCTCGCTCCTCCTCGGCGCCGGGGCATACGCGGTGCTGGGGACTCCCGACCAGATCAACCCCAACCACGCCGGCCACGCCAAGGCCGGCGTGGAGTGCCTGACCTGCCACGAGAACATCTTCGACGTCACGAAGCTGGGCGAGCCGGGGGTCCTCCCCAAGGAGGCCAAGTGCCTCGGTTGCCACAAGAAGCAGAAGGACGACGGCAACTGCGGGATGTGCCACTACCATCCGGACAAGCCGCGCACCTACGTCACGCGGGACATCCACCTCAACTTCAACCACGCCAAGCATCTGGAGAAGGACGAGAACTGCTCGGTCTGCCACCTGGTGCTCCCCGGGCCGGGCCAGCTCGAGCCGCCGGTGCCGCCGATGAAGGCCTGCCTCGGGTGCCACAACCACGAGCAGCAGTACTCCGCCGGCCGGTGCGACGTCTGCCACCAGGACCTGGTGCGCTTCCCGCTCAAGCCGGTCACCGGCACCTTCACCCACCAGGGGAACTTCACCAGCGCGCACATCCCCATCGCGCGCTCTTCCTCCGCGGCCTGCAGCGTGTGCCACACCCAGAAGTTCTGCGCCGACTGCCACTCCGCCCAGACCGCGGCGATGCGCATCGAGGCGGTTCAGCCGGACAAGCCGAACAAGAACACCATTCACTGGGGTGACTGGCTGAGCCGGCACTCCATCGAGGCGCGCGGGAACGAGTCGCGCTGCCAGACCTGCCACGTGGTGAGCTTCTGCGAGCAGTGCCACCGCTCGGCCGGCCTGACGCCCAGCTCGGCCAACCCGCTCAACCCGCACCCCTCCGGCTGGGATACCCCGGGCAGCCCCCAGTTCCACGGAACGGCTGCACGGAACGACATCGTCAGCTGCGCCAGCTGCCACGACCAGGGCGCGCTCACCATCTGCGTCAACTGCCATCGAGTGGGCGGTCCGGGCGGCGATCCCCACCCGCCGAATTTCGCGTCGCGGCACCCCCTCTCGGAAGCGAGCAAGAACCCGATGTGCTTGTACTGCCACCGATGAACCGAGCCCCTCGCCATCCACCGCATGGACACCCGGGGAGGCGGGAGGCGCTGCTCCTCTCCGCGCTCCTCGCCCTCGCCGGCTGCGATGCACGGTCCAACAAGCTCGGTCAGTACGTGTGCTTCGACAGCTACGCGCAAGGCATCGGGCCAATCCTCCAGAGGAACTGCGCCGCCTGCCACGGCGCCACCGAGGCCAAGGGTGACTACCGGGTGGACAGCTACCAGGCCGCCATCGCGCGCCGCCCGGACGGCGCGCGGCGGGTGCAGGCCGGAAACGCCAGCTCGCCGTTGCTGCTGGCCGCGCGCGGGGAGCTTCCCGGCGGCCACGTGGCCATCCCGGCGGCGGACATCGCCGAGCTCGACGCCTGGGTGGTCGAGTGCGCGCTCAAGCCGAAGCCCTACATCAACCACACCAACGGGTGGATGGACCCCGGCAACAGCGACCAGTTCCACGGAATGGTGCTGCGACGGGCGATCTACAACCTGAGCGGGTGCCGGGGCTGCCACGGGGCGGACCTGAGCGGCGGCGCGGTCAACGTCGCCTGCACCAGCTGCCACACCTCCGGGGTCATGGCGTGCAACATGTGCCACGGCAACGCGGCCAATGCGGCTCCGGCCCGGGACCTGAACTACCTGACCTCACCGACGCTGGTGACGGTGGGCGCTCACCAGGCGCACGTCACCGATGGGCCGGAGCACGCCGCCTTCGGCTGCGAGGTGTGCCACTTCACGCCGACCTATCCCGAGGAGGAAGGGCACTACCAGGTGGGAGGCAAGCTCCTCGAGCCGCCGGTGCCGGTCATCGTCAAGAGCGGCGCGCTGGGCACCTTCGCCTGGGACGGAACCGCCGCCACCTGCACCAACAGCTACTGCCACGCCCCCTTCCCGGACGCCAACGCCTCGCTCATCGTTCCGGTCTGGAACAAGGTGGGGCAGGGCCAGGCTGCCTGCGGAACCTGCCACGGGAATCCGCCGGCGGCCCACTCGCCGAACACGGAGTGCAACACCTGCCACCGCCCGACCTACGTCGGTGCGCTTCCCAACTCGCCCCTTCACGTCAACGGCGAGGTCAACCTGGCGGCGCCGGCGGGAAGCTGCGTCGGCTGCCACGGGAGCGGCAACAGCCCGGCCCCTCCCATCGATCTGCACGGGCGGTCGGACCCGGCGCTGCAGACGGTGGGGGCGCACCAGGGCCACCTCAACGCGCAGCAGCAGATCTCCTCGCCCATCCCCTGCAACGAGTGCCACCTCGTGCCCACCGAGCTCCACAGCCCGGGCCACATCGACACCGCTCCACCGGCGGAGGTGTTCCCGCCGGGCTCGGGCACGCTGGCCCGCACCGACGGCGCGGCCGCGGCCTACAACTACGGGACCGCCACCTGCACCGCGTACTGCCACGGGGCGGGAACCCTGCTCTCCCAGGATACGTCCAGCAGCGTGAACCGCTCGCCGATCTGGAACGGCGGGGTGTCACAGGCGGCCTGCGGCAATTGCCACGGGATCCCGCCGAAGGTTCCTGGGACGCTGTACCACCAGGGAGTCACCAGCTTCACCCAGTGCGCGGCGTGCCACCCGCAGACCATCACCCCCGACGGGACGATCATCGTGGACGCCTCCGGCAACTCCAAGCACGTGGACGGAGTGGTCGAGGCGCTTCCCTGGCCGTGAGCCGCTGAATTCAGCGCACCGGGGCCGATGCGGGGTGGGTGGAGCTCGAGCGCAGCTCTTGCGTCACGGGGCTCCGATGTGCGCCCCGGGCGCCGGTCGGCGCTCTCTAAGAGACGAGACTCCTTGCGCTCCGCCGGGGCCCGACCGTTGCAAGTCGCGTGCTCGCAACGGTTCATCGAAAGGAAGAAGCCATGAGCACCAAGCGCATTCCGAAGTCTCTCGACAGCAAGGCGGCTGCGAAGATCCATCAGCTCGCCGACAAGGCCATCGACTTCAACGCCAAGGCGGGCGAGGAGCTCACCAAGGTCGCCGACAAGGCCATCGACCTCAACGTCAAGGCGGGCGAGAAGATCACCCATGTCGCCGCCAAAGCCGAGCAGGCGGTGCAGGAGGCCGCCGAGCGGGTGGCGCGGAGCGCGAGAGAACTGGCCTCCAAAGCGGAGCATGTGGCCGAGGAGCTCGCGCACAAGGTGAGCCAGGAGCCGACCAAGAAGTAGGTCCGGCGCCGGGCGCGGCGGCGCTCTATGAACGAGTTCCGGGACAAGGGTGAGTTCAAGCAGGTGTTCGAGCACATCTTTGCGCTCATGAACGAGCACCCCGAGGTCGGGCGCCCGCTGCGGGACGCGCACGCGCCCCACCGCTTCGTCATCACCGACCTCGGGCTGGAGCTCAACGTCAACGCCGCACCGGACCGCGAGGAGAAGCAGGGCCGCTTCCTGACCTGGGTGTGGGGGCCGGCGACCTGGAAGCCGGTCATCACCCTGCAGATGTCGAGCACCACCGCCAACCGCTTCTTCCAGGGGAAGGAGAACGCGGCGGTGGCCGTGGCGCTCGGCCGGGTCAAGGTCTCCGGACCGCTGGTCACCATTCTCCGGCTGGCGCCGGTGACCAACGCCATTCACCCCGTCTACCGACACTGGCTGGAGGAGACCGGCCGCAAGCACCTCCTGGCCTGAGCCCATGCGCACGCTCCTCTCCAACGTCGACGCCGCCTGGCATCGCATGGAGGAGCCGGCGAACCGGATGGTGGTGACCGGCGTGCTGATCTTCGAGTCCCCGCTGCCGATGAAGCGGCTCCGGGCGCTTCTCGAGAGCCGGCTCCTGGTCTTCCCCCGGTTCCACCAGCGCGTGGTCCAGCCGCTGGGCGGCCTGGGCCTGCGCTTCTGGGAGGAGGACCCGGACTTCTCCGTCGATCATCACCTGGTCAGCGCACGGCTGCCCGCGCCGGGTGACGAGGAGGCGCTCCAGGCCTTCACCAGCGAGCTGGCCAGCCGGCCGTTTCCCAAGGGACGGCCGCCCTGGCAGCTCCACTTCGTGCCGCACTTCCAGAAGGGGTCGGCGCTCATTGCCCGCCTCCACCACTGCATCGGCGACGGCCTGGCCCTGGTCCATGTGCTCCTCTCCATGGCGGACGGAGCCCCGGAGCCGCCGGCGCCGGGGCCCGAGTCGACGAGCCTCCCCGGCTCACGGGAGTCCGTCCCGGCCTGGCTCGCCGGCGTTACCGGGGCGGCCCTGGCGCTCCCGAGTCGGGTCGGCGCGGAGGCGCTGGCCCTCCTCAGGTCGCCGGACCGGCTGGTCCGCTCCGGCGCCGAGGCGGCCAACCACCTGGCATCGCTGGTGCGGCTCCTGCTCCTGCCGCCCGACCCTCCCACGTCATTCAAGGGCGAGCTGGGGAAGAAGAAGAGGCTGGTGTGGTCCCGCCCGTATCGCCTGGAGGACTTCAAGGCGGTGGGGAGCACCACCGGCTCGACGGTCAACGATGTCCTGATGACCGCCCTCGCCGGAGCGCTGCGCCGCTCCCTGGCCACCCGCGGTCAGGTGACCGAGGACCTCGATGTCCGGGGCGTGGTGCCGGTCAATCTCCGGCCACCCAGCGAGGCCCATCTCCTCGGGAATCGCTTCGGCCTCGTCTTCCTGGCCCTTCCGCTCGGGATCCGGGACACGCTGGCCCGGCTCGAGGAACTGCAGCGGCGGATGCAGGCTCTCAAGAAGTCCCCCGACGCGGCGGCCACCTTCCAGCTCCTGTGGGCCATGGGCCCGGCACCGCGACCCCTCTTCGACCTGGTGATCGATCTCTTCGCCGCCAAGGCGACGGCGGTGGTGACCAATGTGATCGGACCGCGGGAGCCGATCTCCATCGGCGGCGTGCGCGTGCGACAGGCGATGTTCTGGGTCCCCTGCGCGGGTCATCTCGGGCTCGGGGTGAGCCTCCTCAGCTACGCCGGTCGAGTCTGGGTGGGCGTCCACGCGGACGCGCGTCTCATCCCCGATCCGGAGGCGATCCTGGCCGGGTTCGACGCGGAGCTGAGGGCCCTCCGTGAGGTCGCGCGCCGGGCCGGATAGGCAGCGCCCCGGTCCACGAGGTGCTTTCTCGCCTTTCCGCAATGACTGCCGCATCGTGCGCAGTCAGCCATGCACCTGCGTGACATCCTGCTCGTCCTCTCCGGTGCCGTGGTGGTGGTGCTGATGGTGCTCGGCTGGCGGCGCGGGCGACGCCTCCAGGGGCTGTTCGGCAGGGTGCGAGACCTGGATCTCGTCGCCACGGTCAAGTACCAGCACGGCCGCGTCGAAGAGATCCCCATCGCCGAGCGCGCGGCCACCCAGAGCAGCGGCGGGGTGACAGTCACCGTGGCCGTGCTGAGCGCCAAGGAGAGCCGGGGCCTCTTCGGAACCAACCTGGCGGCGAGCGGGATCCAACCGGTGTGGATCGAGGTGAAGAACGCGGAGCAGGTTCCGTACTGGCTCCTCTCCGCCGGCCTCGACCCCGACTACTTCTCCGCGCGGGAAGCGGCCTACGTGCGCCACACCCTCTTCGCCGGGTCCGCCAACCGCCAAATGGATGAGTTCTTCGATGATGTCCAGTTCCGCAGCCCGGTCCTGCCGGGGACCACCGGGTCGGGGTTCGTGTTCGCCAACCTCGAGGAGGGGATGAAGCCGGTGGCGGTGGACCTCGTCTCCCCCCGCACCGGGGGAGCCAAGAGCTTCACCTTCTTTGTCGTCGTGCCCGGGCTCAAGACCGACGCCAGCCGGCGCGATCTGGAAGCGATGTACCCGCCGGAGAGCATCCGGCGCCTGGAGACCGAGGCGGAGCTGCGCGCCGCGCTGGAGCAGCTCCCGGGCTGGACGACCAACAAGAGCGGGAGCGCCCGCGGGGATCCACTGAATCTAGTGCTCATCGGGAAGCGGGACGACCTGTTTCCCGCTTTCGTCCGCCGCGGCTGGCATCCGACCGAGGTCGTCTACCTGGGCTCGTCCTGGAAGACCTTCAAGTCCTTCGTGCTCGGGTCCCGCTACCGGTACTCGCCGGTGAGCCCTCTCTATGCGCTGGGCCGGTTCCAGGACATCGCCGCCCAGAAGGCGCGGGAGTCGATCCACCAGCGGAACCACGCCCGGGTGTGGCTCACCCCGCTGGAGTACCAGGGCAAGTCGATCTGGCTGGGGCAGATCAGCCGGGACATCGGCGTGCGCCTGACGCTCAAGACGTGGAATCTGACCACCCACAAGATCGATCCCGACGTGGACGAGGCCCGGCTCGGGCTGGTCCAGGACATGATCTACTCCCAGTCGCTGCTCAGGTTCGGATTTCTGAAGGGGCCCGATCCGGCTCCTCCCGATCGCCCGCACCGGAACCTGACCGGGGATCCGTACTTCACCGATGGTCTCCGCGCGGTCCTCGTCTTCGAGCGGCGGCCGGTGGCGCTGGGGGACGTCGGGGTGTTCGAATGGGAGCGACCGGGGCGAGCTCCGCAGCAAGGACGCTCGAGCGATGCGAGCCGGCGCCCTGAAGGCGCACGCCCATAACGGTCGCGGCCCCGGCCGAATCATGGTTTCTTGCGCCGCTCGGGTCAGCTGCCATCCGGGAGGGTGCGCATGCAGAGCTGGGACGTCATCGTCGTCGGCGGAGGCCACAACGGCCTGGTCACCGCGGCGTACCTCGCCCGTGCCGGACAGTCAGTCCTGGTGCTCGAGGCGCGCGACCGCGTCGGCGGGGCGGCCATCACCGACGAGCCCTGGCCGGGGTTCCGGGTGTCGACCGCCGCCTACGTGGTCAGCCTCTTCCGCCCGGAGATCGTGCGCGACCTGGAGCTCGGGCGGCACGGCTACCAGCTCCTCCCCCGCAACCCGTCCTCGTTCACGCCCTTCCCGGACGGCCGGTATCTACTCATGGGGCCGGATGCCGAGCTCAACCACCGGGAGGTATCCAAGTTCTCGGTCCGGGACGCCGAGCGCTTGCCCGCCTACGAGGCCATGCTCGAGCGGATCGCCCAGGCCATCGAGCCGACGCTGCTCGAGACCCCGGCCAGTCCCTTCTCCCGCCGGCCCGGTGACCTGTTCAGCATCGCCCGGACGGGCTGGCGATTCCTCCGGCTCGGGCGTGACGGGCCGCGCGCGCTCGAGATCCTGACCGCCCCGGCGCGGGCCATCCTCGACCGCTGGTTCGAATCGGACCAGCTCAAGGCCGCGCTCGCCACCGACGCGATCATCGGGGCGATGGCATCCCCCTCGACGCCGGGGACAGCCTATGTGCTGTTCCACCACGTGATGGGGGAGTGCAACGGGGCACGGGGCGTGTGGGGCTACGTGAAGGGAGGGATGGGGTCCCTGAGCGAGGCCATCGCCTCGGCGGCCCGGGCGGCGGGCGCCGAGATCCGGACCCAGGCGCCGGTGATCAGGGTGCGGGTCCAGGACGGACGGGCGACGGGCGTCGTCCTCGGCGACGGCGCCGAGCTCTCCGCCCGGAGGGTGGTCTCGAACGCCGACGCCACGGTGACTCTGCTCAAGCTGGTGGGAGCCGAGCACCTGCCCGACGACGTGGCCGAGGCGGTCCGGGGCATCGACTATTCGAGCGCTTCCCTGAAGATCAATCTCGGGCTCTCCGAGCTGCCGAGCTTCACCGCGCTGGCCGGCCACGCCCCCGGGCCCCAGCACCGGGGGACGATCCACATCTGCCCCAGCGTGGACTACATCGAGCGAGCCTACGACGATGCCCGCGCCGGGCGTCCGTCTGCCTCACCGGTCCTGGAATGCACCATCCCCTCGGCGGTGGACCCGACGGTGGCGCCGCCGGGCAAGCACGTGATGCAGATGTTCGTCCAGTACGCGCCCTACCGTCTGGCCGAGGGGAGCTGGGACGAGCGCAAGGAGGCCTTCGCCGACCGCTGCGTGGAGCTGGTCGAGGAGATGGCCCCCGGGTTCCGGCGCAGCATCGTCGGCCGTCAGGTGCTCTCTCCGCTCGACCTGGAACGGCGCTTCGGCCTCACCGGGGGCAACATCTTCCAGGGGGCGATGGGGCTCTCGCAGCTCCACTTCATGCGGCCCATCCCCGGGTACGCCGACTACCGGACGCCGGTCCGGGGGCTCTACCTGTGCGGTGCGGCCACCCACCCCGGCGGCGGGGTGATGGGGGCGTGCGGGCTGAATGCGGCGCGCGAGGTTCTCCGCGACGTGCGCCGCGGCCGGTGAGCGACGCCCGCCAGCCGGCTCAGGGGCGCACCCAGGGAGTCGCAACCAGTAACTCTGGTACCGCCGGCGCTCCCTGGCCTACCGCGACCCTTCCTTGAAGACCCTTCCGTCCTTCATGACGAAGGTCACCCGCTCCAGGACCCGGACGTCCTTGAGGGGGTCGCCGGAGACGGCGACGATGTCCGCGTACGCGCCGGGCGCCACCACCCCGAGCTCGCCGGCCATGCCCAGCATCTGCGCCGCCCGCGAGGTGGCCGCCTGGATGGCCGCCATCGGCGTCATCCCGAACTCGACCATCCGGGCGAACTCCTGCGCGATGGGCTGGTCCCAGGGGAAGCCGCCCACGTCGCTCCCGAAGGCGATCTTCACCCCGGCCTTGATCGCTCGCTGGAGCGAGGGTCCGTGGACCGCCACCCGCTTGCGGTCTCTCTTGCCTCCCGGCGTCCCCTCCGGCTCCCAGCCGTAGTAGTAGACGGCCATCGTCGGACAGAGCCAGGTGCCCTGCTTCACCATCTGAGCCACGGCCGCGTCGTCCAGGTCCAGCCCGTGCTCGATGGAGTCGCAACCGCCGTCGAGCGCCCGCCGCAGCCCGATCCCCCCGTAGGCGTGGCAGGCGACCTTCCTCCCCCAGCCGTGCACCTCGTCGACGATGGCCCGCAGCTCCTCGACGGTGAAGGTGGGCTGCGAGACGAGGTTTCCCTTCGCATCCACCCAGGACCGGTGGGTCATGTAGACCTTGATCCAGTCCGCGCCGTTGTCGAGCTGCTCGCGCGCGGCCTTGCGCGTCTCCACCGGCCCATCGGCGATCTGGGCGCCCTTGGGGACGACCACCTCGGGCGCGTAGCCCTCCAGGGGATAGCCGCCGGTGCTGGAGATGGCCCGGGTGACGACGAACATCCTCGGCCCCGGGAGGTAGCCCTCGTCGATGGCCCGCTTGATGCCGACGTCGCCGTAGCCGGCGCCCTCGGTGTCCACGTCCCGGATGGTGGTGAACCCCTGCTCCAGCGCCCGGCGGACGGCGACCGTGGCCCGAGCCGCTCGGTAGGCCAGCGTCTCCTTGAGCAGCTGGAGGTCGTATCCACCCTCGGCCGCGTCCTCCCCGTGGAGAAGGATGTGGGTGTGCGCGTCGATGAGCCCGGGCAGCACCGTCGCTGAGGAGAGATCGATGACCCGCGCGCCGTCGGGAGGCTTCCGGGCGCCAACATCCCCCACGCTCTCCACCCGGTTCCCGCGCACGACGATGAGCTGGTTCTGCTTCGGGGCAGGGGACACGCCGTCGATGAGCACCCCGGCCCGGATGACGATGACCGGCGGCGCAGCCGGTTCGGCGGCCGCGGCCCCACCGCAGACGAGCCACGCGCACAGCCCAGCGATCCCGCTCCCCGATCCTCCCATTGCCGGCACCCTCCGTTCCTGAGCGTCCGAAGGCTGCCGCATCAGGCGAGCGCAGCAAACGAGTTTCGGCAGGATCTGTCGGCTCCCGGGCGAGTCTGGCGGGCACCGCTGTCCGCAGCCCGGTCCTCCCGCTCGAAGTGCGGCCGGCCGGAGGCGACCAGGGCTCCGCTGGTGCTATCAACCGGGTTCGGTATTCAACCCCCGGGCCATCTCCGGTCTCCGCATGCGACAGATAGAAAACGTCAACGTCATCGGCTTCGACGTCATCCCCTCGCCGGACGCGGTCAAGGCGAAGCTGCCTCTCGGCGAGCGGGCAGCGAGGACCGTCCTGGAGGGGCGAGCGGCCATCGAGTCCATCCTGGACGGCGAGGATTCGCGTCTCTTCGTCGTGGTCGGCCCGTGCTCGATCCACGACCCGGTGGCGAGCCTGGACTACGCCGAGAGGCTCCAGCGGCTGAGCGAGGAGGTGAAGCGGACGCTCCTCCTGGTGATGCGGGTCTACTTCGAGAAGCCGCGCACCACGGTTGGCTGGAAGGGCTTCGTCAACGATCCGTTCATGGACGATTCCTTCCGGGTGGACGAGGGCATCACCCGCGCACGCCGCTTCCTGCTCGACGTGAACGAGCTCGGGCTTCCGGCGGGAACCGAGGCCCTCGACCCGATCGCGCCGCAGTACTACGGCGACCTCATCGCCTGGACGGCCATCGGTGCTCGGACGGCCGAATCCCAGACACACCGGGAGATGTCCTCCGGGTTGTCGACCCCGGTGGGGTTCAAGAATGGAACGGACGGCGATGTCAGTGTGGCCATCAACGGCATCCTCTCCGCGGGCCGGCCGCACAGCTTTCTGGGCGTCAACGGTCAGG
>Ga0335083_10008165_pt1 | contig 12814 bp, 15 predicted proteins | sample Lox_Sample_42_FD_206716 | JGI IMG/M metagenome (GOLD analysis project Ga0335083, IMG submission 206716) | Soil microbial communities from Loxahatchee National Wildlife Refuge, Florida, United States - Lox_Sample_4.2 | ecosystem: Environmental > Terrestrial > Soil > Wetlands | place: USA...
TTGGGATGAGTGGGAGCACCGTTGTGGCCGTAGCCGCCCGGTCCGGTGCAGCCAGACCAAGCCAGGTGGTCGCCGGCGCTGACTGAGCGCCCTAGCAAAGTCGGATCGATAGCTTGAGAGTCGGTACCCCAGTAATTCGGATCTGGGTGACGCTGCCCAACGGCCTGAGCCGCGCCTGTATTGTTGAGATAGGTCTTATAGTTAGTCGCCTCCATATCTTCTGGCGTATCTTTCAATGTCGGCGCCGACTTGTTCCAGGACGCATCGATGTCGTGGGTCGGACCATTGCGCAAGTGCATGTAGATGGTCCGAAAGGAATCTACCACGCCGCCAACGTCGTAGCTCACGATTATGGTGTTCCCGGACCAGTTGTCCCAGCCCACGAACACGACCTTGCCAGCCGCGGCGGCTCGAACCTCGAACGAGGCCGAGTCGGGACGCGAATAATCGATTGCGTGGTGATAGTTTCCCTGCGGCGGCGCGTGGTAGATCCAGGTTCCTCCACGGGCCACCTGATGATCGCTGAACGGCAGAGTGAACGGATGGTCCGCGAACGTGAGCGCGGAAACGCGCGCGTATTGGCTGTCGTCAACCGGCCAGCGATACGGCCCACCAGTATCGCCGGTCACGTAGTAGACATACGGCGCCGGCTTACCGTTGACGTCGTGCGCGACGACATGATTGCAGCAATAGCCCTGACACGGCGCATCAAGTTCCTCGATCGCGACCAGGCGCAATCCCGATTTTGAGGACTGGTTCCACTGCCCCAGGAAGTTTTCCACATCGGGGGCCCACCAGAGTTCGTAGCCGTCCGTCCCGGCACGCCAGACGCCCGAGAATTTGCGCTGGCCGCCTTGGACATGGGTCGCCACGTCCGTCAGGCGAAGCCCCTGCTTGGCGAGTTCGCTCCACTTAGCGGTGAAATCGTTCCAGTCGACATTGGCCCAGAGATAGTGTCCGTCAGTCCCCGCGCGCCAAGCGCCGACCCACATTCTGGAGTCGCCAGACTGAAAACTGTCCAGTGCGACGAGCCGAAGCCCTTGGCCAGAGAGTTCCTTCCATTTCGCTTGAAAACTGGCCCATTCTGCCGACCAGAGATAATGCGCGTCGGTTCCCTCGCGCCAAACTCCTGCCCATTTCACTTGGCCGTTTTCGACGTAGGGCTTGACATCCATCAGCCTCAACCCCTGGCCGGACAATTCGTTCCACTTTGCTGTGAAATCGTGCCAATTCACGCCCGCCCACAGGTAATGTCCCCCGGTTCCAGCCCGCCAGAGTCCCGTCCAATGCCGGTGTCCGTCATCGACGAAGGTGGTGATTCGCGCCAGACGGAGGCCCTGGCCGGAAAGCTCGTTCCATTTCGCTTGGAACGACGTCCAGTCGACGTTCTGCCAGAAATAGTGCGCATCGTTGCCCGAGCGCCATGCGCCCAAATATGTAATACTCATGACCTTTCTCCAAGCTGTTCCGTTGCGCAGACCGGTCGTCCGGCCTGCGGCGGCTGGTCATTGCTGGTGGTCAAAATTGGACCGGCAAAGGTTTAGGGAGCTTGAGCCTTTTGTCTGTGATGGGCGTCACAACACCGTAAACGACGAGCGTGCGCGCATTTGACGGTAAGAATTCTCAGTCAATCGCAGTCGCAACTTGCCACCGCATACACGGACATCTTCCACCAAGTCATGTAGTGTCCGTGACAGCCGGCCGCGGCGAGTATCGTAGATGTTGACACATCGATGCATCGAACAATGCGTCGCGGGCGTTTCGGAGCAAAGGACCAAGGCGGCTCCGACAACCACGACCCGGACGAGGCAAGGACATGGGCGATTCCGAAGTCACGAATTGGTTCGGCGACGTCGTTTCGCATCCGAAGGCGATCGTCGACGCGAACTCGGTCGACGACATCGTCGCCGTCATGAAGGACCCGGCGAAATATCCTGCGCCGGTGCGGGCGGTCGGCTCCAACCATTCGACGTCGCCTTGCGGCGTCGCCGACGGCGGCACGCTCATTCGCATGAAAATGAACCGGATCCTGAGCATCGGTCCAGACACGATCACGGTCGAGGCGGGCGCGCGCCACATCGACATGGCGCGCGAGCTCGAGAAGCGCGGGCTGCAGTTCTACGTCAACACCGAGATCGGCAGCCTGACCGCGGGGAGCGCCGCCTGCGCGGGGACGAAGGACGCCTCCTTCGAAGGCGAGTTCGGCCAGGTCGGCTCCTATGTGATCGGAATGAAGCTCGTTCTGCCGAACGGCGAACGCCTCGTAATTGACGAGGCGCAGCCCGAACTCATGCGGCAAGCCCGGTCGAGCTACGGCCTGTTCGGAATCGTCTACGAGGTCACCTATCGCATCCGCCCTCTGACCCCGATGAAGGTCTATCACGAGACCTTCACGCTTGCAGACTTCGCCGCGAAGCTCGAAGCGCTGAAAACCCGCGGCGAATCGATGATGTATTACATCTTCCCGTTCTCCGACCGGATCACCGTCGAATTCCGGAGCTACAATCCGGGCGCGGCCGGCGAGCCGAACCGTTCCGCCTGGATACTGCGCAACTACCTCTGGGCGACGCTCGGGCCCCGCCTCGGCCACGACACGGAAGCGAGCGTGCCAATCCCGTCCGTGCGTTACGAGGTGATCGAGGGCTTCGGCGCCATCCTCCGCTTCAAGCTCGAAAACCTCATCCGCTCCGACCACACGATTCCGACCGACCAGATCATCGACTATCCGCCCGTCTCCAACGACAGCCGCTACACGTTCAGCCTGTTTGCCTTTCCGGAGGCCGACTATCCGAAAATCTTCACCGAGTTTTTCGACTGGGTGCGCGACTATCACGCTCGCGTCGGCTACCGCACCAATCTCATCTTCGTCGGCTACCGTATCGCGCCGGATCAGAACGCGCTCCTCTCCTATTCCTACGACGGGCCGGTCATGACGATCGACCCGGTCTCGACCGCCAATCCCGGCTGGCAACCCTTCCTCAAGGCTTACAACGAGTTCTGCAGCGACCGCGGCGGCCTGCCGCTGTTCAACCAGACCTGGGGCCTCACGCCGGCCATCGTGCGGAAGGCGTTCGGCGAACGCCTCGGCGCCTTCAAGGAAGCGCGGAAGACGTTCGATCCGAACGGCCGGCTCTTGAACGATTACTTCCGCGCTTTGTTGGCCTGACTCAGTTTTGTTGGCTTCGGCTGACTCGAGCCGGCCGGCGACGTTAGGAGAGATCGTTTGCCGATACACGTCTGTGTTTGGAAGGAGACCAACATAGCTTGACTTTTTGCGTGTTGTTGATATTACTAGGTCTGTTTAAAATTGAATTTTGCGTTTCTGGGAGGACGGCCATGGATTTCATCGAGACGATTTTTGGTTTCTCGCCAGACGGCGGCTCGGGCGCCACTGAGGCCCTACTCATTGCGATCCTAGTCTCCGCAGTTTGCGGCTGGGCGCTGCGTCGCCGCCTTCGGCGAGGACTTGCATCCGTCTTCAACCGCATCTCGGCGGGATGACCCTTCGCGCGAGGGGCGACTGGGAAATGTCATAGGCGGGGCGACGGCAAACCGTCTGGAATCCAAAATACGAAGCGACTCCCAAAGGAGGTAGAGCCAATGCCCGAGAATGCCAACCATGCAAGCGCGGGCGCACCCGTGCATCCCGAGCAGCATCGGCCGCATCCCGAAGCCGCCGCAGCCGCCCGACCGGGGCGGCCGACGCCGGCGCAACTCGACGAGCGCGAACGGCAGAAAGCCGGCCCACGTCGCCCGGCGGGCCCGCCGCTTGAAGGCGGACCGGCACACCCCGCTGCGGCGGCCGTTCATCCGGTCGAACCGCCGCCTGCCACCGATCCGAAGGAGTGAGGTCCTCAGTAACTACCTTTGGGCGCTTTCGTCAAATGTTTCAAGGGGAAATGCCATGGTGACCATCGTCAAGAATCTCGCCCTCAACACCGGGGCGACGGCCAGCATGACCTCGACCATCGACGAACCGACCGCGGCGGCGAACCTGCCGAATGTCATGATGACGGGTAATTGGTTTGCTGCGACTTCCGTCAATGGCGGCGCCAACTGGGCTCACGTTGATCCGTTCACGCTCTTCCCGGCCTCCGTCGGAGGATTCTGCTGCGACCAAATCGTTCAGTACGATCCGGGACATCAGATCTGGATATGGCTGCTTCAATATATCTCGGCGCCGGCCGGAAACAACATCTTCCGGCTTGCCATTTCACGCAACGCGACTTTCGGAAGCTGGTATTGGTGGGACTTCGCGCCGTCGAACCTGAATTCGTCGTGGACAACGATGATGTTCGACTACCCTGACATGGCACGGACCAACAATAACCTGTTCGTGACCATGAACGGCTATGTCGGCAACAATTGGCAGCGCGCGTTCGTGTTCCGCTTCCCGCTCGCGACATTGGCGTCGGGAGCGTCGCTCGGGTACAATTGGTGGTCGACGACGAGTAACGGGTCGCTGCGCCTCACACACGGCGCGACCGCCGCAATGCATTTCGGAAGCCACAACTCGCTCAGCCAAATCCGGGTGTTCGACTGGCCCGACGCCTCGAACACCATTAGCTGGCATGACGTCAACGTGCGCGCCTGGAGCCAGGGGCCGTATTCGTCGAGCCCGGCGGCTGGCGGCGTCAACTGGCTCGGTCGTGTCGATTCGCGCATCACAGGCGCGTGCGTCGGGGCGGGGCAAATCGCTTTCATGTGGACGGCTGGCCACGACTCCAGCCATCCCTTCCCCTACATTCGGGTCGTGCGCGTCAATGAGGCGACGAAAGCGCTCGTGGACCAACCGGACATCTGGAGCGGCAACGGGGCGTGGGCCTATCCCGCGGCGGGCGTGAACAGCGCCGGCCAGATCGGGGTCAGCGCCTTTTACGGCGGGCTTTCCGGCCACCATCCGGGCCATGTCGTCGGCGTGCGCACCGCCTCGGCTTGGAGCACCGTGCTCACGTCGACTAGCACCAACGATCCGTCCTCTCCGGCTTGGGGAGATTACCTCTCCTGCAACGCGCACGCGCCGAACGCGGCGCACTGGGCGGCGTCCGGCTATACGATGCAGGGGGGCTCGGCGCGAACGAACGTGGTTCCGCGATACATCGAGTTCAGTCCTTGACGCGCCATGCGAAAAGGATGCTGACAAGACCTCGGACTGCTCGCTCCTTTCCGCGCCGAGCCACGGTTTCACTTGTATTGGCGCTGTGCGCGGGCTTCGCGACGCTGTCCGCTAGCCCGCAAGCAGGAACGGCGCGCGGAGCAGACCTGGACCTGCCCGGGCGCAGCGCAGAGGCGGGGATTCATCGGCAAACGGCCGGCGCCGAACCCGCGAACGCTGGACGGCCGGCCCTGCTTCCTCAGGGCGCTGCGAAAACCGGCGCAACTCCGGACGCGCAAACGCTCGATGAACGCGAGCGCACGCTATTGGAGAATCGGCGTCCTCCTGGGCCCGCCTTGCGAGCGCCGGCCAACTCCTCGAGCAGGCTGACCTCGCCGGGAGCAATGCCGCCGCCGACCGACCCGTCGCGGTAATACAGCGCCTTCAGCGCTGGCGCAGAGCGCTTGCCTCGCTCAGCGCGCGGAAGCCGGCATGCTCGGGCGGTTTCGTCAATTCCGACAGTGGGTCCCGCTTGTTGACCTTGCAATCCCCCGATGCAAGGAGGGCCGGCTGAAGGACTGACGGAAGATGGCGATGAGCGGGGGTGAGGTCGAGGTTTTAGGGCTGGGCAACGCCCTCGTCGATATTTTGGCCTACGCCGACGACGCCTACCTCATCGCCCAGGACATGGCGAAGGGGGCAATGACGCTCATCGACGAGGACCGCGCCGACGGGCTCTACGCCGCCCGGGTCGATCCGCGCATTATCTCGGGCGGCTCCGCCGCCAACACGGCGGTCGGCGTCGCCTCGTTCGGCGTCTCCTCAGCCTATATCGGCAAGGTCAAGCGCGACCCGCTCGGCGACGCGTGGGCCTCCGACATCCGCTCGATGGCCGTCTCCTTCGCAACGCCGCAAGCGCCGCACGGGCCCGCGACCGGCCGCTGCTTCGTCTATGTGACGCCGGACGGCGAGCGCACCATGAACACCTATCTCGGCGCCAGCACTTATCTCGCCCCCGACGACGTTGACGAAGGATTGGTGCGCTCGGCGGGCGTCGTCTATCTCGAAGGCTACATGTGGGACCGGCCGGCGGCGAAGGCCGCCTTTCAGAAGGCGGGCAAGATCGCGCGCGAGGCGGGCGCGCGCGTCGCGCTCACGCTCTCGGATTCCTTCTGCGTGGATCGCTTCCGCGGCGAGTTCATCGACCTCATGCGCACAAAAATCGTGGACACGATCTTCGCCAACACCGACGAGATACTGTCGCTCTATGAGACGCCGCATTTCGAGGAGGCGCTCGACGCCTTGCGCGCCGAAGGCGCGCTCGGGATCGTCACGCGCTCCGAGAAAGGATGCGTCGTGGTGGAGGGCGACGCGACCTGGGAGGCGCCGGCCTTTCCGATTGCGAAGCTTGTGGACACGACCGGCGCGGGTGACATGTTCGCCGCCGGCTTCCTGGCGGGGCTTGCGCGCGGGCGCGACATGGTGACCTGCGGCCGGCTCGGCGCACTTGCCGCGGCCGAGATCATTCAGCATCTTGGCGCGCGGCCGAACGTGTCCTTGAAGGCGCTCGCGAAGGAGAAGGGGCTCGGAATCTAAGCCCCTTCAACCGGACCTGACGTCGGTTGGGGTATTCGTTCCAGGCGTAGCCCCCGACAGATTTGGCCTTGCCGTTCGCCGTGCGAAGCATTTATCCTCGCGCTTGGGACCTGCTCGGCCACCGACAAAATCTAGGGTCCCACGAACCCGACCCCGCGTCGGCCATGTCGTCCAGTCAACGAACTACAGGGAGGAAGCGTCATGAGACGCCAGAACGCGCTATTCGTCGCGGTTTCGGCTGCATGCTTGTCGATCTTCTTGGGGCCGGCTGCGCTTGCAGACGGCTGGGTTGGAAGCTGGGGAGCAAGCGACGTCTTTCCCGTCGGCCCCGATGTCAATTACCAGACTTTGCGCCAGTTCATGCGTCTCAGCGCGGGCGGAAACCGCTTGCGGGTGCGTTTCTCCAACGCCACCGGCCCAAATGAGCTTGTCGTCGGCGCCGCGCACGTGGCGAAACCGGCGTCGAGCGGCGCGCCGGGAGCCATCGACACGGCCACCGACCATGTCTTGACCTTCGGAGGAAAGCCCAGCGTCATTGTGGCGCCGGGCGCGGAAGTGGTTTCCGATCCGGTCGAGATGGACCTTCCGCCCCTGTCGACAGTGGCGGTCAGCACGTTCGTGCCGCGCTGGACGGACCAGCGGTGATCCATCTCGACGGCGTCGCCACGACTTACATTTCCGAGGGAGACGCGACTGCGGCTGCGACGCTTCCTTCTCCGCATACATCCACGTCGCGCTTCTTCATCGACGAGATCGATGTGGAGGCCGCTGGCCAGCCGGGCGCCGTGGTCGCGCTCGGCGATTCGATCACCGACGGCTATCATTCCAAAGTCGACGCCAACCATCGCTGGCCCGATCGGCTGGCCGAGCGCTTGGCTGAGCGCTCAGGCGCCGCCCCGGTCGGCGTCGTGAACGCGGGCGTCAGCGGCAACCGAATCCTTCATGATCATCCCGAGGACCTGTTCGGCCCGAATGCGCTTGCTCGATTGGATCGCGACGTGCTTTCGACGCCTGGGCTGAAGTGGGTCGTGCTGATGGAGGGAATCAACGACATCGGCCACTCCACCTCGGCCGAACTTCCGGAACAGGACGTCACCGCCAATCGGATCATCGCCGGCATGAAGCAGATCATCGCCCGCGTGCACGCCCATGGCGCCAAAACCTACATCTACGGCGCGACGCTCACGCCCTACGAGGACACGGTGTTCCACGGGTATTACCAGCCCGAAGGAGAGGCGAAGCGGCAAGCCGTCAACGAATGGATTCGCCACGGCGATTTCGACGCCGTGATCGACTTCGACGCCGCTGTCCGCGACCCGAACTACCCCACGCGCATTCGCGCCGACTATGAGGTCGGCGACCATCTCCATCCCAACGACGCGGGCTATAAGGCGATGGGCGACGCCGTGGATTTGAAGCTGTTCGAGTAGAGGTCGGATCTCCGACCCGGAACCAACATCCGTCTTCCGCGTCGCCTGCCGCCAAAAACAAAGCGGGCGCGAGATGAAGCTGTTCCGACGCCAGGCTTGAGACAACGTCATCTATTTCGAGAACCGGACCTGCGGCCGGTGCGGACACACGCTCGGCTACCTGCCGGAATTGCAGGCCCTCTCGGCGCTCGAGCCGATGGGCGATCCGAACTGGACGCCGCTTGCCGGCGAAGGCGCGCCGCGCCTCTTCTGCGCCAACGCTAGGCAGGACGCCTGCAACTGGCTGGCCCCGCCCCGCTCCGATGACGCCTTCTGCCTCGCCTGCCGGCACGACGACACGGTCCCGGACCCGTCGGCGCCGGGGAACCTTGAAGCCTGGCGCGACCTCGAGCTGGCCAAGCACCGCCTCTTCTACAGCCTCCTGCGCTGGAAGCTGCGCCTGAAGGCCAAGGCCGAGGACCCTGAGCACGGGCTCGTGTTCAAGTTCCTGGCCGACCCGCCGGCCGCGGGGCCCAAGGTGATCACCAGCCACGACAATGGGATCATCACCATCGCGCTCGCCGAGGCGGACCCGGCCGAGCGCGAGCGGCGGCGCTCGGAGATGGCCGAGCCCTACCGCACGTTGCTTGGCCATTTCCGCCATGAGGTCGGCCACCCCTTCTGGGACGTGCTGGTGCGCGACGGCGGCAAGCTCGACGCGTTTCCGCGCCCTCTTCGGCGACGAGCGCGAAGACTACGGCCGCGCGCGCGATCGCCACTATGCGGAAGGGCCGCGGCCGGACTGGAGCGCGCGCTTCGTCTCGTCTTACGCGACCGCCCACCCGTTGGAGGATTTCGCCGAGACCTGGACCCACTACCTGCATATTGTCGACATGCTCGACACGGCGGAGGCCTTTGGCCTGCGCTTCGCGCCCGCCATTGATCCGAACGGCGAACACGCGGCGAAGGTCGATTTCGATCCTTACGGGCTGGGTTCGATGGCCGACATCATGGACCGCTCGACGCCGATGGTCGTTTCGATGAACAGCATCAATCGCGCGATGGGCCGGCCCGACCTCTATCCCTTCGTGCTCGCGCCCGGCGTGATCGAGAAGCTCGGTTTCATCCACGATCTCGTGCGGGGTGCGCGACGATTGCAGACGCGGCCGGCGACCCGCGTTTAGCACGCTCGGCGAGCGCGCTAAACAATTCCGCTCAGGCGTTCTCCTGAACGTGCGCCTCGAGGAACCAGAGCGCCTTGTCGAGCGCCCGCGAGTAGGCTGTGAAGATGTCGGAGGTGTCCCGGTCGCCGGCGTCGTCGGTCTGGTCGATTGCTTCGCGCACGGAGTTCGCTGCGGCGGAGTAGCGGTCGATGAGTGCCGCGAGGTGGTCCCTCGATTTATGGATCTCGGTCGGATAGGGCTCGAGCTTCGTCGCCGCCGCGACGACCTGACTCGTTCCGAGCGCCGTCCCTCCGAGTTGCGCGACCCGCTCCGCGATCGTGTCGACATGGGTGTCGATTTCGGTGCGGAACGTGTCGATCATCTCGTGCAGCGCGATGAACTGCGGGCCCTTGATGTTCCAGTGCGCCTGCTTGGTCAGAAGCGCGAGATCGATCGCGTCTGCGAGCCGCGCATTGAGGACCTCGATCGACACCGACTTGGCGTTGGAGCTCAACGCGTTCTTCGTCTTCATTTTGCGCCTCCATCCTTGATGTGAATCCTGCGCCAGGCGCCCCGTCAGTTCAGTTCGTCTTCCAGCATGGGCATCGGCATCACGCCGACCCCTTCCTCGATAAGCGCCTTGGCTTCCGACAGGCTCGCCTGCCCACGAATTGCGCGCTCCGGCTCGTCGCCGCAATGGATGGCGCGCGCGACATCTGGAAAGCGCGGGCCGACATCGTCGGTGTTCTTCTCGATCTCGCGCCGGAGCTGCGTCAGCACCTCGCGCATGCGCCGACGCTTGTCGTCCGTCAGCGTCTCGGGAGTCGGCGATTCCGACCCACGCTCGCCGCCAACCACCGCAGGCGCCATGATCGCCTTATCGACTTTGGTCGAACCGCATTCGGGGCAGAGGACGAACCCCCGTTTGCGCTGGGTCTCATAGGCGGCGCTGTCCGAAAACCAGCTGTCGAAATCGTGTCCGCCGGCGCAATGAAGCGCGTATTTGATCATGGCTGAGTCGCCAGCATCTCGTCCAGCTCGCCGGCCGCCTCGAGGTCGTGGAGTTCGTCACATCCGCCAACGTGTTTGCCGCCGATGAAAATCTGCGGCACGGTCGATCGCCCGCCGGCCCTCGCCGCCATCTCCATCTGGCCGATCCGGTCGCCGTCCAGGACGATCTCTTCATAAGGAGCGCCTCTCGCGTCCAAGAGCGCTTTCGCCGCGTGGCAATAGGAACACCACGACTTTGTATAAATGACGATCGGCGGCACTTAAAACGAGCTCCCCCAAGGCGGATTCAGCGTCCCCTTGGCGTATATGGGCAGTCACGCCCCCGCAACAACCCGAGCGAAGACGAGCACGTCCACCCGTGCGGCGCCAGCCCTTAAGAGAACGCGCGAGGCCGCGTTGACGGTCGCGCCCGAGGTCAGAACGTCGTCGATGAGCAGGACGTTACGTCCGCGCACGGCCGCGCCATCGGCGACGCGAAAGGCCCCCTGCACATTGTCGGCGCGCTGGGCGCGTGTGAGGCCGACCTGGCTCTTGGTCGCCTTGACCCGCTTGAGGGCGCCGACGTCGCATGGCCGGCCGGCCTCGCGGGAAATCTCCCTGGCGAGCGCCGCCGCCTGATTGAACCGCCTGCGCCAGAGTCGCAGCGCATGAAGCGGCACCGGGACGAGGAGGTCGGCCTCGGCGAGGAGGTCGGCGCCGGCGCGCGCCATCCAGCGGGCCATGGGCCGGGCCAGTTCGGCCCGGTCGGAATATTTGAGCCGATGCACGAGCCTGCGCGCCGGCCCTTCTTCGAAGCGGGCCACGGCGCGGGCGCGCGCGAATACCGGAGGATCGGCGACCGCCTGCGGCGAAAGGAGCCCGGCGCCGAGGTCCTGCTCAAAGGGCGTGCCGAGCCGTTCGCAGAAGGGCCGCTCGATGAAGCGCATCGCGCGCCAGCATTCGGGACAGAGCGCGCCGTGCGCCTCGATCGCGGACCGGCAGGCGAGGCAGGTTGGCGGGTAGAGCGTGTCCGAAACCGCTCGCGCGAGACGGGAAAGAAGCGCAGCCGGCGCCGAGCCCCAATGCGCAGGGGCGATCTGGTCCGCGCCAGGAAAAGCGGAATCCGCGCTCATGGCGTTCAGTTTAGCGCGAAGCGCGGCTTTGCGCGAGGCCAAGGAAAGCGCATATGAGCCCCGTGCCGCCGCCATCCGCGCCGCCCGAAATCTTTGACCGCGCCCTGGTCAACCTCCGGCTCGACCGGGCGCTTGCTCAGGCGAGCCCAGGCGACGGGCGGGATTTCCTGCTCGTGCGCGCCGCCGAGGAGCTCGCGGACCGGCTGGCGCTCGTGAAAAGGCGCTTTTCCGTGGCGGCGGACATCGGCTCGCCGGGGCCCCAGGCGGCGGCCGCCTTGGCGGCATGCGGACAGGTCGACCATGTCCTGCGCCTAGCGCCGACTCTCTTAAGCGCCGGCTTAGGAGGCGTTGCGGTAGCGGTCGCAGATATCGAGCGGCTGCCGCTCAAGGAGGAGCGCCTCGACCTCGCCGTCTCGCTCCTCGCCATGCAGACGGTAAACGACCTGCCCGGCGCGCTTGTCCAGATCCGACGCGCGCTCAAAGGCGACGGGCTCCTAATGGCGGCGCTGGTTGGAGGCGAGTCGCTGACCGAGCTTCGCCAGAGCCTCATGATCGCCGAGAGCGAGGTCATGGGCGGCGCAGCCCCCCGTGTCGCGCCGTTCGTCGAGGTGCGCACGCTCGGCGCGCTGGCGCAGCGCGCCGGCCTTGCGCTGCCGGTCATCGATCTCGAACGGACCACCGTCCGCTACGCCGGCTTGTTGGCGCTGATGGCCGACTTGCGCGCTTTCGGCGCCGCCAATGCGCTTAAGGAGCGCAGCCGCAAGCCGTTGCGCCGCGAGGTCCTCGCCCGTGCCGCGCAGGTCTATGCCAAGCGGTTTTCCGACCCGGACGGGCGCGTGAGGGCGACGTTCGACATCCTGTGGCTGAGCGGCTGGGCGCCGCACGAGAGCCAGCCGAAACCTTTAAGGCGGGGCTCTGCGAAGACGCGGCTCGCCGATGCGGTGAAGAGACGCCCGTGAGCGCCGCGCGCTTTTGCCGCGCAGGGCGCGTTTGACGAGCCTCGCGTCACGGCTAGAATGACCCGACTCACGTCGCCGAGCGTTGCGGCGAGGGACGGGAAGGAGTTCGGCAATGGATTGGATCGCGATGAGACCTGGGCCTCAAGCGAGAAAGCGCCTCGACCCGCTCGTCCGCTATATGATCTTCCATTGGGTTCTCGGCGCGCTGGGCGGCGCGCTCGCGGCAACCGTTTTCCTGGTCTTCGATCCGTTCGACATGTGGCGGCTCATGCGCGACAGCGGCCTTGGGCTCCCGGCGCTTTTCCTGCTCTACGTCGGGTTTATGACCTCGGCCGGCGGCCTCGTCTGCGCCGTCGCGGTCATGTTCCCGCCGAAAGACGACGATCCGCCGCGCGGGGGCTTGAGGGGCATCGTGACGCCGCCCAATTGGAAGCCCCGGCTCGCCCAGATTCGAGTTTCGTCGCACTAG
>Ga0335083_10008166_pt1 | contig 12813 bp, 15 predicted proteins | sample Lox_Sample_42_FD_206716 | JGI IMG/M metagenome (GOLD analysis project Ga0335083, IMG submission 206716) | Soil microbial communities from Loxahatchee National Wildlife Refuge, Florida, United States - Lox_Sample_4.2 | ecosystem: Environmental > Terrestrial > Soil > Wetlands | place: USA...
GAGATGCTTGCGCGGCAGAATCGGCGCGGGCTCGCCCTCGAGCGAGGGCAGCTTGTCCATGAAGTTGTAGAGGGGCTTGAGTTCGCCGCGCCAGGAGTCGACGAGGACCTCGTCGAGCCGATGCTCCTCGGCCTCCCCGGCGAAGAGAGAGACGCCCATCGCCTGCGCCTCGCGCATCTCGGAGGGCATTTCCGGCAACATAGCGATGCAGCCCGAGACGTGGAATCCGCCGATGCACACCTGCACGCCGGCGGCGCGGAACTCCCGCGCGATGTCCATCGCGCGGGGAAACTGGTTCGACTGGACGCCGACGATGCCGACGAGCGACCGGCCGCCGCGGCGCTTGAGGTCGCGGATGATGCGGCTCGGGACGACGCGGCGATTTGTTTCATCGTAAGTGTCGACGTGGAAACGGACGCCCGCGCCGAGCACCTCGCGCTTGCGCGCGTCCTCGGCAAGCGAGTTCATGCAGGCCAGCGTATTCGACGGCAAAGCCGAGCGGTACCACAGGATTGGATAGCCGTCGTCGTCGTAATGGGTCGGCTTCACCAGGACGAAGGTGAAATCCATTGGCTCTGCGGACGAAATCGGCTTGCTCGCGGCCAGCTCATTGCACATAAGCGTCTCGGGCGTCGGTGGCATGAATCCGTCCCGCTTACACGGGAAAGCCGGTTTCGGCAAATTTCGAGGCCGATTCCGCCTTAATTCTACATTGGCGGGACGAGGCCGTCCTTGCCGACGAGGATGCGGGCGGCGTCGATCGTCCCGTCCCTCTCGCGCGTTCCGCGCGCGATGACATGCGCTCCGGGTTTGAGGTCGCTCCGCGATCCCGGCGCGAAGGCGACGACAGGCGCCTTCGGGTCGACCACGATGCTCTGCCGGCCGCCCTTGTAAGTGACGGTCAGCTTCGACCCCTCCACGCTATCCACGCGCGCGGCGACCGAGCCGTTGGTCATGGTGCTGCCGGGCGCGAGGTCGAACTGGCGGAAGCCCTCGCCCATTCCTCGCATCGATTCGGGGAATATATGCACCTCCATCGCCTTGAGTTGGTCGCCCTCGCCCGGCAGGGCGGCGACGCCGATGAAGGCGCCCTTCTTCGCGTCGGCGAGCGAGGCCGGCACGACGAGCGTGATCGCGGTCTTGTCGTTGAGGCGCACGGTTTCCTGTTTGCCGTCGCGCGTGTGAATGGCGAGGCTGGCGCCGTCCGGCGCAATGGTTTCGATGGTCGCGCGGGCGGTCGCGGGCGGGCCGCTTTGGGCGAAGGCCGGTGCGGCGGAGAGCACAAACGCTGCGGCGAGGGCAGGGCCGAACGATCTCATGGCGGTCTCCGAGTTGAGACGGATGTAGGCGAACGTCGCAGATCACCCGGTCTTTGGGGCGACTTTGGGGTGGATAAGCGCAAGCGCGATCGCGCAGGCGTTCGAGACGTTGAGACTCTTGACTGGGCCGGGCGTGTCGAGCCTGACGACGACGTCGCAGTTTTCTCGCGTGAGGCGTCTTAGACCCCTGTCCTCCGCCCCGAGGACCAGCGCCAGAGGCCGCGACGACTCGAATTCGGAAAGGGGGGCGGCGCCCTCCGAGTCGAGCCCGACTCGGAAGTATCCCATATCGCCAATGTCCTTAAGCGCCCGGGCAAGATTGGGCACGAAGGCGATCGGCACATGTTCGAGGCCGCCCGAGGCGGATTTCGCCAGCGCTCCGGAGACCTCGGGCGAATGCCGCTCGGTCGTGACCAGCGCGTCCACCCCGAAAGCCGCCGCCGTCCTCACAATCGCGCCGACATTGTGCGGGTCGGTGACCTGATCGAGGACGAGGACCAAGCCGTTTGGCGGGAGGTCCGAAATGTCAAGCGGCGGCAGCGGTCGCGCCTCCAAAAGCACGCCCTGATGCACCGCCTGCCGGGGTGCACGGGCGGCGATGTCCTCGAGGCTCACAATTTGTGTGTCCACACCCCGCGCCTCGATCTCCGCGCTGAGCCGCTGCGCGGCCGCGGCAGTGGCATAAAGGCGGATCAACTTGCGACGCGGCGATTTCAGCGCCGCCTCGACGCTGTGAAGACCGTAGATCAGCGCTAGGTCTGACCGGCGCCGCTCGCGCTCCTCTCGGGCTCGCTGAGGCCGCGCGGATTGCGATGGCGGCGGCTTCGCCTCGGCTCCGGGACACGATCGCCCGGCAAAAGCTCGGTTTAAGGCGGGTTGCTTCCGCTTGCGGCTCATGCTGCTCCCTCGGGAGTGACAGCTTGCGCCCACGCTGTCGTCGTCTTCAGCATAGCGGGCCGGCGGATCTTGAGGCGAGAACGACAGACATTGCGATTGACAGGGCGGCTATCGACGCAACATAAGCCTCGCCTGCATGACGAGGCGCTTTCACTTTCGGAAAGCGGGCTCGCGCGGGGGAGTGTCCCGAGCGGCAAAGGGGGCGGACTGTAAATCCGCTGGCTAAGCCTTCGTAGGTTCGAGTCCTACCTCCCCCACCACTTAACCACGAACCGATTGATTTTACTGATGGTGGGACACCACACCATCCGCGGGTGAGACACTTGACGACCCTCATTTGTTCGCGACGACGAGGTGCAATAGCGGAGCCGGTGAGCTGCTCCTGGCTCGCCTCCTTGAGGCAGTGCTCCGCCATTTTCGCTGTCTCCCAGCCGAAGATCGCCATGGGTTGCGGCGCCGTCTGGTTCCGAGCTGCGGCCGAGCAGAGAATGAGGGCGGATGGCCGGACGGCGAGCAATTGGGGGTTGTGTCTGGACGGCGCCGGGCGGTCAAGGGTTGCTTTGAAGCTTTGTCAACGTCTCGCGCGGCGTAAAGGCCGAGGAAGGTGGAAAATTCGCGCCTGCTGGCGAAGGCGCCCGGATCCTGAACCGTGGCCAGGATCGCCGAGGCGGTGACCGGACCGACGCCGGGAATGGTCATCAGCCGCCTAGCCGTTTCGTCGGCCCTGACCGACGCGGCGAGCTCCTTGTCGATCGCCCCGATCGCCGCGTCGAGCGCGTCGATCTGGCGGGCGAGCGGGGCGAGCACCGCGCACACGCAGTCGGGGACCCCAACCTCGCCGTTGTCGTTGACCCCGTCGACCAAGAGGCGCTTGAGGCCATACGCATTGTGCGCTCCTTGCGCGGCTACCACGCCGATCTCGGCCAGATGCCCGCGCAAGGCGTTGAGCGCCGCCGTGCGCGGGCCCGACAGAAGCTCGCGCGTCCGGTGGCCCATCAGCTCGGCCTGGTTGTCGATCAAGCGCACCGGCGCGAACCGCTGGCCCGGCCGCCCCGCCGCCTGGCAAATCGCCGCCGCGTCAGCCGCGTCGTTCTTGTTCCGCCTAACGTACGGCTTCACATGCGCCGGCGGGATCAGCCTCGCCTCGAAGCCGAGCGCCATCAATTGCCGCGCCCAATGATGGGCCGAGGAGCCGGCTTCCACCGCAACGAGGCAGCGCGGAAGTCGCTCGAAAAACTTCAGCAGTGCCTGCCGCTTCACCGACCGCGCGACAACCACTTCGCCCTTCGCATCGACGGCGTGAACCTGAAACGCATTCTTCGCCAGATCGAGCGCGACGCGCGTGACAGCGGCCAAATTCCGGATCGACTTGCGCAATCGACGGCTCCCGTCAGATGGGTTGATGACAACGACCATCTTGGCGCGCTGATGCCGTTCGGGGCGCCGTCCACCCTACACCGTAATGCCCGGCTTTAAGGCGCCTTTCGTTCCGAATCCTTCCAATCAAGGTCCAAAACGGGTGCGGACATGGTCCGGGAATGGGCCTTTTCCTTCCCTTTCCTTCCCGATTTTTAGGCTTTTCAAGCGTTTGCGACGAATCCGACCCGGAATTTTTTCTTTTTCCTCCCCCGCTTCGCTTAAATCCGGGTCAGCCTCCCGCTCCCGTCCGTAGCGCTCGCTTTGCGCCTCGATTTTGGCGAGCAGCTTCCGGCGAATGTCTTCGTTGTCGGCCCGATGGGCTTTCGCGGCCTTCTGGTATCGGTCGAGTCGATCGAGCATCTTCAAGGCCGCCGGGATCGCCCGGACGTCGCCGCTCGCGGCCGCCTCCGCCCCGACTTTCAGCAATGGCTGGAGGCGGGTGAGTTGCATGAGCGCGTGGTCCGAGCCGTCGTCGACCTCGCGCTTGCGGAGAACTTCGGCGACGATCTGGCGGGCGCGTTTCGGGGTCAGCCGCTCCTCGCGCGCAATTTCGTCATAGGCCCAGCCCTCGCGCAGGCGGGCGAAGATGCGCTTTTGCCGCGCCGCCTTGCCGAAAATCGTGAGCCGCCGCCTGCGCGCCGGCGCCAATCCCTCGTCCATGGCCTTGTTCTCGCATGCCGCCGCGCTGACGCGGCTCCGATGAGGAGAAGAACATACTATGAACAAGGCGGAACGCGAAGATAATTCCACTTTTTTCGCAGGCGCGTCTTTCGGCTCACGGAAGGTGGCGTTGTCGTCTTGGGGCCAAATGGGAGAGAGCGGAAAATGACCTATTGATGCCTGGGCTGTCGTTCAAATCCCACTGCCGAGAGAAGCATCAGCGTCAGCACCAACAGCGCAAGAGTCGCGCTTGCAGGCGGCAGGCCTTCGCGTCTCCTCATCTCCGACTGCCTTTCCTATTTCACCATCACCCAGGTTGGCTGAAGAATCGGAAAGGCGATCAGTCCGACCACCGCCGCCGCAGCGATCACATGGGTCAGCATGGGATTACTCACGTTGCAACGGAACAACACCCCAAGCGACGCCAGACCAATGAGCGCCGTCAGCCAATCGCCGATGGCAATGCGGCCGAGCAGCACACACGCCCCAAGAATGGTCCCGATCGCCGCCCCATAGGCACCCTTCACGAAGCCCTGAATGTTCGTGTTGGCGCGATGCCGTGCGAGAATTGGCGCGGCGACCAACACCAACATGAATGACGGGAGGAAAATGCCGACGGTCGAAACCAGCGAACCCCAAAACCGGCGACGAGATATCCGACAAAGGTCGCGGTGATGACGACTGGGCCGGGGCTGAGCATGCCGATGGCGACGGCGATCAGGAACTGGCGCTGATCAAGCCATCCGTACTCTCGCACAAGGCCCTGCTCCAGGAACGGCACGATCACGAGGCCGCTGCCGAAGGTGAGCGAGCCCGCCTTCAAGAAAAAGAGCAGGAGCTTGGCCAGGGTGAAGCCGCTGTCGGCCGGCGCGACGGGCGCGGTCGCGGCGAGCGGCGCAGCAATCGCAAGCGTCGTTGGGCGGCGGAACGTGAGCGCGTTCCCGCAGTATAGAATTACGACCAGACCAGCGCCGACGAAGAGGAGCGCAACTTCAGCCCGCAAGGCTAGAGTTACGGTGAAGCAGACCGCCGCAATCGCCCATTGCAGCCACTCCTCCATGCCAAGCTTCGCCAACCGCCAGCACGAATGCAGAATCAGAGCGATCACCGCCGGGCTGACGCCTTAAAATATCGCCGTTACCGGGCGGAGGTCGCCAAGATAGACGTAGAGCGCTCCAAGCCCCACCACGATCACGAAGTTCGGCAGGATGAAGGCCCAGCCCCCCGCCCATGCGCCCCAGAACCCGGCGCGCAAATAGGCAATGTAGACGCCGACCTGGATCGCGAGCGGCCCCGGCAGCGATTGGCAGATTGCGACGGCCTCGCGCATCTCCTCCTCGGTAAGCCAACCGCGCTCGTCCGCGAGTTCGCGTCCCATCTGACCGACAGTGCGACCGGGCCGCCGAAGCCAAGCAGGCCAAGGCGCAGAAAGTAGAGAACGACTTCCGCGACCCGATCGCGCGATCCTTCGAAGGCTTTTGTCATTTCGGCAGCGCCGCTGTGCGCGCTCAGTTCTGCGCGACGTTGACGGTTTTGAGCGCCGCGCCGAGTCCGAGCGCGAGCTTTGTCGCGTCGTCGTTGCCCAGAAGTGAACGAAGAACGCGCGCGGCTCTTCGCCGACCATGTGATTGTGGATGGCGGTCACCTCGATCCCGTTGTCGCGCAGCGCGGTTATGAGCGGATTGAGTTCGCTCGACAGCGCGACGAAGTCTCCGGTGATCGCCGCCTTGCCGCCGCCGGTCGGCTGGAAGTTGATGGCGATCGCCGTCCCCATCGCCGCGGGGACGGTCATCCCATCCATCTTGATGCTGCCGGCGCGCGGTATGCCGAACTTGTAGACGCCGCCGTTCGCCTTGCCCTTGTGGCCGATCGCCGCGTCGACCTTCGTTGTGTCGAAATCGATACTTGCGCTTGCCGCCGCCGCTTCAGCCGGGGGTTTAACGCCGTCCGGCTCTCTTCGAGCGCGGCGCGCGCCAGCCGTGCAAGCTGGGCGGGGTCGCCGGTCCCTTCGACATGCATGTAAAACGTCGGCGGACTGGCACGCAGCAAATGGTTGTGGAGCGCGGTCACTTGAAGGGCCTCGGCGAGCAGCTTGCTCATCACCGGATTGATTTCTTTTTCGGTGAGGACGAGGTCGCCCATCATCATGGCTTTGTCCCCCATCGGCTCGAAGTCGAGCCAGCCGACGAGGGCGAAGCCAGGCCTGAGCGCCACCCCGTCAAGCGTGACATCGAGGTCGCTGCGGGGTAACCTATAGCGATGAACCTCGCCTGAGACCGCCGCTTTCCGGGTCAGAACCGTGTCGACGATGTACCAGTCCGTCTCCGCCTTCGCCCGAAGGACACGGCGACGCCCAGGCAGATCGATGCGAGGGAAAGAACGCGGTTCATGGGGTCTCCTTTCGTGTGGATCGTCGCCGGAGGCTTCACGTCGGTTTCCCCGGCTTGTTGGTGTGCCAGTTGTGGGTTTCGTCGCTCGCGTCGCGGCACCAGCGATAGAAGGCGTCATAGAGCGTCATGGCCGCTGCGAGCTGTTCGAGATCGTCGAGTGCATGCGCGACAGGCCGAGCGAGGCGGCGAGCAGGCCCGGCGCTTCCGGCGCGAGATCGGGGCGCGCCGTGTCGGCGCCTCTAACGATCGCGGCGAGGCGGTCGAGCGGCTCGCTTCGAAGCCCAAGTTCGTTGAGCATCGTGTCAAACGTGCAGAGCGCGCCACGGTGGCTCCAGAATACCCCTTCGATATCGAAGGGCGCGCCGTTGAACCGCTCCGCGACCGACTGCACTTCTGCGGGCGAAACGAATAGGAACACGGCGTCGGGATCGACGAAGCGGCGGATAAGCCAGGGACAGGCGATGCGACCGATTTTCGGTCGCGAGCGCGTCACCCATACCGTTCGCCCCTGTGGGTCGCGCGGCGGCAATTTGCCTTCGGGCACGAGCGGCAGGTCCGCTTCCGCCCAGGCGGCATGACCGCCGACAAGAACCTCGGCCGAAGGCGAGCCGGCGTAGCGCAGCCACGCCGCAGCACTCTCGCCTAGCGTTTGGCCGCTTTGGCAGACGACAATGGCCGCGCGGCCGGAGAACTCGGAAGCCCAGTGTGACACGGTTGCGGAGCAGCGTCGGACGGCTCCAGGCACGAAGCGCGGATCGGCGTTGAAGTCCGCGTCAGTTCGCACGTCGACAAGCGCGGGGCCATGCGGCACTCCGATCAAACGAACGAGCTTGTCCGGCGAAATCGTGTTGAGTGACGGCACGCTGCGCCCTGGGTGAGCAATCGGGCGCGATTCTTCAGCTGTCGCCTCATGGGGAGATCGCAATCCCCATAGCCGATTAAATAGCCGCGACCGCCGAAATTGTTAATTCTCGCGCGGTGCCGTCAGCCATGCCGGTGCCGATGATGCAGGTCGGGATAGTGCACGTGCTTGTGCCACATCGGCCTGTGCCGGTGCCAGTGGGTATGCCGTTCCGTTACTGGCACGTCGTGCTCATGCTGGTGATGCTCGTCATGCACATGGCTATGCTCGTGTTCCAGCGTCGCGTGAATGTGCTCGTGCTCGTGTCGCTCGGCCAAGTGCAGCCAAAGGCCAAGGCCCATCAATAACCCCGCCCCAATCAATTGCATTGTCACTGGCTCATGTAGCAGGCCGACAGCAACGACAGCGCCGATGAAAGGCGCGAGCGAGAAATATGCCCCGGTTCGGGCTGTTCCAAGGTGGCGCAGCGCCAGCACGAACAGAACAAGGCTTACGCCGACGCCGAGAAAGCCGACCAGGGCCGACGCGCCGATCATTACGCTCGCCGGCATAGCCGCGCCCATTGCCAAGGCGATGGAGAGATTTACACTCCCGGCGATCAGCCCCTTGATCATAGCGATGAGAACAGGGTCGGCCGACGACAGCTTGCGGGTAAGGTTGTTGTCGATGCCCCAGGCCAGGCATGCCGCCGCGATCAAAGCCCCGCCGGCGTCGAGCCGGATACCTCGCCCCTGCCAAGACAAGAGGACGGCGCCCGTCAGTATCGCGACCGCACCCAAAAGAAGCCGCCGATCAACGTTCTCCTTAAATACCAGCCACGCAATGCCCATGGTCGCCAGCCCCTCTAGGTTGAGCAACAGCGAACCTGAAGAGGCAGTCGTTTGGCTGAGACCGAGCATCAACAACAGCGGTCCTACGATACCGCCAAACAACACCACGGCCGCGAGCCAAGGCATATCGGCGCGGCGCAATGGCGCTTCCGGGACCGGAATGCCGAGCAGCGCGCAACCGCTATGGATCGCAGCGAGGCCAATACCCGCGCCGAGATACAGGAGTCCCGCGAGGAGCTGCGGATCGACTGCGCCAAGCAGAAGCCTGGACAAAGGTGTCGAGACGCCGAACAGGACGGCCGAGGAAAGCGCGAGCGGCACGCCGGGCCAGAGAGCGCTATGGGAATGGCTAGGCATGCACCCAGTCTAGCAGACTGAGTGGGCTGCTTGCGGCCGTCCAGAAATCAAGATTTTGCAGAACATACCGGCGTCAAGGGGATCGGCCACTCATCACATGCAAATATCGAGCGCGAATTCCCGCTTTCCCGCCCCAGCTGTGACGTTCGCGGAAACGGTCTGCAACGACCGCTTCACGTCAAAGTCCAGCCGTGCGCGCCCGCGTCCTGGCGGTCCGGCTCAAAACTCCGGCAAGACCCGAAGCCCCGTCACCCGCCGATGCAGGCAAAAATGTCGCGCAACGGCGCGCCGCCCCAGGCGGAGGTGACGAAGTCGTTGTGGTCGACGGCGCCGACGTCCACAAACGCAATGTCGCCCGCCGCGGGCCACGGGCAGGCGTCGCCGGCTCAGCTTACGCCCGGGCGCGGCCTTGTCGACCTCGAGGAGGCGCTTGCGAACGAGCTCGCTAGCGAAGAGCGAGCAATCGCCTTCGCCACGGGTCGCGCACGGGCGGTGTCGCTCGTGGGAGAGCTCCTCTACCGTCGCGAACTCGAGCACAAGACGCTCCTGACGCCGGAACAGGAGTTGGTGCAGAAGATCCGGGAATTCGAGCGCGGGATCTCGCGTTTCGAGGCGGAGAAGGCCGACCTGTCGACTTCATGGAGATGGATCGGCGTCGACTGCTGACCGAGTTCGAAGCGGCGACGGACCGGATCTGGAAGGAGGGCCGGTCGAGGTTCGCGAAGCTGGTGGAAGAGGAGAAGCCGCCGGGGTTCGACGAACGGAACGTGCGCGCCAAGCTCGGCAAGGCGCTCGAGAAGCACTTCGAGGCGGCGGCCCATCAAGCTACGGAGTCGGCGAGGGCCGAACTGATCTCCAACTCGCGAAACATGAGGGTTCAGGCTAACGCCTTGCTCGGACAGGTGCGCCAGGCCGGCGGCGGACCTCATGGAGATCTCCGTGCGGTTGCCTCTGCCCGAGCATGCCTTCGAGCTCGGTCGGGAAGCCTATTGGGTCGCGCCCGCGCCCCAGAACTCGATCATCGACGCTTCGGCGCTCGTAGCGATTCGCATCCTGCCGAAATGCGTTCCGCGCGAAGAAGCTCCGCGGCAAGATCGCGGCGGGCACGGAAAGAGCAGTGTTGCGCAACGTCGCGAACCTGGAATGGGCGCTCCGGCAGAACATCGAAGACGCGTTCCGTCGCTTCCAAACGTCCTTAGCGAAGCAGCTGTCGGGCACCGTGGAGGAGACACGGGGGGTTCTGCAGACCGCCCTGGAGAAGCGGTTGGCGAGGACATCCGAAGTTTCAGCTCTTGTCGCGGAGACAGAAGAGTCGATCGCCACATTGTCGGCGATTCTGGAGGGGCTGCAGAGGGCTGAGCCTTTCTGACGGACTCGTTTCTGCCGCCGTCTGGGCGAGAGCTGTCGACGGCGTTCCTCGGCGCTTCGAGCGGGACCGTCGTCACAGGATACTAGGACAGCCGAGCCGATCACGGCTCCCTGCAGATTATCAACTGGGCGATGGTCCCGACGACGATCTCCGACAGAGCCGTCGATATCCGCAACCATATCGAGAGAAGGCTCGCAATCAGCGCGAGTCCCAACCACAACGCCGCGAGAGCCCAAACGGCCGTCTTGCTGTCCCTCCTGCCCAGTCTCCACGCCCCGCTGCGACCTGCATCAGCAGGGTAGACGACGAGTGTTCGAGACGGCCGTCCCGACGTAGACGGACGTATGTCCTTTCACGTCAGACAACCCGCAGGAGTCATCAGCCTCTGCGGCGGTTTAAGGGGGACCCCATCCCCTGTCTCAGTTGAAAACCGGGTTCAAGTTAGCGGATCACCACGTCCATCGCCAGTACCATGGTTTCGTTCCTTGGCGAATGTCTGCTCGCCGGTCCAGATCCGCGGCATGAAGCGGGAGAAGAATTCACGCCGGCTTTGGGGGCAGCGGGGTCGAACCATGCCGCCGTGCAGGCCATGACACCATATGTCCGCCGGGTACGAGCGCGCGAAGCAGGTCTATGACGGCCTCGGCCACTTTCGGCTGGTCGAAGAACTCGATGACGATTGGAAGGTTGACATTGAGACGCAGGATGTCGTCGGCGTGCACTTCCCCATTGGCGCCGAAACCGGCGATCGCTCGAAACACGGCGACTCCCTGCACCGCGTGCTGTTCCTGAAGCAGCGAAAGGATTTCCCGCATTGATCGCTTGTGTTTCCCCTGATCTGACTCGTGAATATAAACGCGGACCATCAGGACTTCACTGATCATGACTTCCTCCCCTCAGAGGTTTCTTGCGATGTACGCGCCTCCGAACGCGGCGGCGAACCCGAGGCCGACCGATAGAACGACGTAGAGCGCCGCCTTCGCCATCTCGCCCCTTTCGGCAAGCAGAAGCGTCTCCATTTCGAATGTCGAAAACGTCGTGTACCCGCCGAGAAAGCCGGTCAAAATCCCGGTGCGAACCCAGGGCGGCAGCGTGAGGCGCTCGAGGGTTTCAACAAAGAGAAATCCCATGAGAAAGCTCCCCATGACGTTGATGGTCATCGTCGCATAGGGAAAATCACGACCGTACACCAACTGCACGAGGTTCGCCTGTGCGTACCGCGCCCAACATCCGAGTACGCCGAAGAATGCAATTGGCCCATACGTCCAGATCACGTCGAAATTTCCTTCTTCCCTTCAGAACAACGTCAATCCGAGCACCAGCACGAGGAGCAGTCCGATTAGACTGAGGTAGAGGTTGAGCTGCCCCGACTGCAGAACCCTCAGCCGCGCCGCCAGTCCCTGCACGAAGGCGACGGCGGGCTGAAACACCAGAGGCCCGAAAATCGGGGCCACGTCGTGCTCGAAACTCAACTTCGTCACGAAATAGCCGCCGGCGTCCGCATCGCGCTCGGTAGCCGCCGTGGGCCGGTAGACGAAGCTGTAGAAGGTCCGCATCGCGTTGGAGAACGTGAGGGCCGTCGTCGAAGCGCGCCTGCGATCTACAGAGAGACCTCCGTACCAGACCGGGGTTCGCCTGATCGGCCTCCGGGACGCCGCGACCACGAGCGCGATCGGAATGAGCGAGAGGAGCGGCATCACGACGACGAGAAGGCTCGGCGATATGAAGGCGAATTTGGCCGTGAGCGGAACGAGCAGCGGCCCGTCACGCATACGAAACGCAATCTGCATTCCGAACAGCTCCGTCGTGGCGCCGTCGAGCGCTCTGAGCCAGAGCGGCATTCCCGCTCCGAGCGCGAGCACCAGCACACCTAGGATGCCCATCGAGGCGACGTAGGGACGTCCGATAGAAGCCGAAGGAACGCGGTTTCGCGAAAGGACGCCGAGCCCCACAACCTTCGCGAAGGTCGCGAAGGCGACCGCCGCAGTGAGGGCGAGTCCGGCGCCCGTCAGGGCGAGCGTCAGCCGGCCGACGAGATAAGGCAGATGGAAACCCTGGAAGACGGTCTGGAACACGAACCACTCGCTTGCGAAGCCCGCGGTCGGAGGCATCGCCGCAAGACTCATCGCCGCAAGAAGGGCGCCGACGCCGAAGAACCAGTGTCTTCCTGCTCCGGCATAAGCGACGTGATAACTGCCCGTTGCTGCCCGCAGTCCATCCGCGGCGAGGAAGAGCGCTCCTTTCGCCAGCGCATGTCCCGCAAGGTGGAGCAGCGCCACCGTCCAAGCGAGGCCCGCAAGGTCGTTCAGGCGCTCGACGCGGAACAGCATCGCAGCCCCGAGAGCGGCGACCGCGATCGATGCGTTTTCCGCGGACGAGAAGCTCAGGAGGGACCGCCAGTCGTCCTGCTGGAAAGCATACAGGATGGTCAGAATCGCGCTGATGGTGCCGACCGCAATGACCAGGACGGAGAGCGCGGGAAACGCGCCTTGGGGCGCGATGGGCAGCCAGCTCATCAGCGCGCGAGCAAGCGCAAAGTAGGCCGCATTCATAACGACGCCCGACATGATCGCGCCCGACGCGCCGCTTCCGGAGCCATAGGCGCCGGGAAACCATTCATAGAAAGGCAGCAAGCCGAGCTTCGCGCCGAAACCCATGATCAGGAGAATGCCGAGGCCGATCTCCAAGGGTTGCGACAAGGAAGGCGCCG
>Ga0335083_10008167_pt1 | contig 12813 bp, 11 predicted proteins | sample Lox_Sample_42_FD_206716 | JGI IMG/M metagenome (GOLD analysis project Ga0335083, IMG submission 206716) | Soil microbial communities from Loxahatchee National Wildlife Refuge, Florida, United States - Lox_Sample_4.2 | ecosystem: Environmental > Terrestrial > Soil > Wetlands | place: USA...
CGGTAGTAAAATAAACACAAGACTCTCAGGAGACTGACACCTTTATGGCCTACGTGATTGCTGAGCCGTGCATTGGCACCAAAGACACCGCCTGCGTGGACGCGTGTCCGGTGGACTGCATTCATCCCAAGAAAGACGAGCCTGCGTACGCGACCGAGGAGTTGCTGTACATCGATCCGGTGGAGTGTATTGATTGCGGGGCGTGCGTTCCCGTGTGCCCGGTTTCGGCCATCTTCGCTCTCGACGATCTGCCGGAGAAGTGGAACGCGTTCACCGAGCGCAACGCCAAGTATTACGGTCGGTAAGGTTCGGATCTGAGCCTGGACTTGGTGGCAGGCTGAAGCTCTCGACAGAATGAAAGGCGCGCGTCCTGTCTGGATGCGCGCCTTGTTGCTTCCGGCAAGAAGTTTTGACGCCGAAGAGGCTAGCGTTTTTTGGCGTTTCCCAGAATCTCGGCGTCGATTCCAGTGTGCGCTTTCAGAGCATCCAGAATTCGCAGGTAATTGTGACTGTCCATGTGCAGCACGTAAACCTTCGGAGTGGCCTCTGCGCGGTAATGAACCTCCAGCCAGTAGTCTCTCTCATTCATCAGGCCGACCGAGTATTCGTAAGCGCACTTTTCGATCTGGCCGAACGGGATTGTCACGGGATCGCCTTTGGCTGGACGCACTTCGACTGCCTTGTCTTTATCGCTGAAGGTCAATATAGCCTTGATGAGTTTGCCCTTCTGGTTGGGCACTCTGACATGGTTGAAAGAAGTTTCTTCCGCGAAAACAAAAGTGGCGGCAAGGGAAATCACGAGAAGGATGGCGGCGATTCTTTTCACAGTCTAAGAAGTATATCGAAGCCGGAAGGCGACAATTCAACCGGAATTTCGGTTTGTGCCGGCGCTGACGGTTGAGGGCCGATTCCACTAGAATCAACCCTTCACTCGCGAAATCCCATGGCCCTGAAAGAGTCGGAAGCGATCGTGCTGCGTAGTTATCCTCTGCGAGAGGCCGATCTGCTGGTTACGTTCTTCACGCGCGCGGAGGGCAAGGTCCGCGGTGTGGCTCGGTCAGCCAAGAAATCGAAGAGGAGATTCGGCGGGGCACTGGAGCCGCTGACCTATGTGCGGGCCTTCTATGACGTGCGCGAGCGGCAGGAATTGGCGCGGTTGGATTCGTGCGAAGTCCTGGAGTCTCCGATGGCATCAGAGGTGAGCTACGCGCGGGCGGTGGCGTTGGGGCACATTGCCGAGTTGCTCGATGAAGTGCTACCCGACCATGAGGCCAATGATGCCATCTTCCGGCTGACGCTTTCCGTGCTGCACGTTTTGAAAGGTCCGGAGATATGGATGCCGGTCACTTATTTCGATTTGTGGCTGACGCGCCTGGTCGGCTTCCTCCCGGAATTAACGGAATGCACGGTCTGTGGCCGCAGCCTGAACGGCAGCCGCGCTTATTTCCACGCGCTGGCTGATGGTCTGATGTGCCCCGACGACAAGCGGCTGGCGTCGTCAGAAATTTCAGGGGAATCGCGTGCGCTTGCGGCGCAGATGTTCCGCGCGCCGGTGGAGAGTTTTGCCGAAAGGCCATGGCCGAAGGCACAGGGCGCGGATTTGCGGAAATTCCTGATCCAGATTTTGGAGCGGCATCTTGAGAAGAAGCTGGTCGCGGCCGGGATGTTGGAGAAGGGCGGGTTCCAGGGTTGAAGTCTCCGTACGCCCCCCGCTCCTGTGGTAGAAGTTAACGCCACGAGGAAGGAATACGATGACCGACAAATGGGGAAGGCGGCTTTTCACCACTGGGGCTGTGCTGTTGATACTGCTGGGATTGATTCATTCTCTGTCGCTGCTCGAAACGCTGGTTCCGAAGAATGACACCGAGCGGCAACTGCAAGATCTGATGTCCAACTACAAGTTCAACGTCATGGGATCGATGCGCAGCATGGACAACTTCATGCGTGGGTTCAGTATCTCTTTCATGCTCGGTGTGCTTTGCCTGGGAGCGCTCGATCTGGTGCTCGCCCGCGAAGGTTCGGGGCTGCTCAAGCGCGTGGCTTTGATTCAAACCATTTGGTTGGCCGCGATGACGGCTGTGGGGCTGCGTTACTTCTTTGCCGCCCCGACGTCGTTTCTTGCGGCAGCCTTACTCATCTTTGCTGTGGCCTGGCTCAAGCTACCGAGTTCGGCTAGCTGACGACAGGCGACAACTTCCATTACAATCGTTGATTAACCTGCTGGGCTCGGGCTGCGCTGTAGGAGTTCGACTGTCCACTCGCATTCTGGGGCTTTGAACTAAGAGCTACAACTAGAGCCGAATCTTGTGAATCCAGCTACCTCCAATTCGCTCACGTTTCAGGAACTGATCCTGCGCCTGCAGGCATTCTGGGCGGAGCGTGGTTGTGTGTTGCAGCAGCCTTATGACGTGGAAGTCGGGGCGGGCACCATGGCGCCGGAAACATTTCTGCGCGTCTTGGGGCCGAAGCCTTATAAGGTTGCGTATGTGCAGCCGTCGCGGCGTCCCGCCGACGGGCGTTATGGTGAGAATCCCAACCGGTTGTTCAAGCACATGCAGCTGCAGGTGATTTTGAAGCCGCCACCGGAGAATGTGCAGGAGTTGTACCTGGAGTCGCTGAAGGCGATTGGGATTGACCTGCGCCAGCACGACATCAAGTTCGAAGAAGATAACTGGGAGGCTCCAACGCTGAGCGCGTGGGGAGTCGGATGGCAGGTTATGCTCGACGGGCTGGAGATCACGCAGTTCACCTACTTCCAGCAATGTGGCGGAGTGGATCTGTTTCCGATTTCGGCCGAGTTGACCTATGGTCTCGAACGCATCGGCGCGTTTTTGCAGGATGTGGATTCGATTTACGACATCGTGTGGGCACGCGATCCTGAGACCGGCCGCATAGTGAAGTATGGCGATGTGCGGTTGGCGGATGAACTGCAGTTCTCGGTGTACAACTTTGAGTTGGCGGACGTCGATAAGGCCTGGGAACATTTTGCATTATGCGAGTCCGAGTGCAAGGGATTGCTCGATCAGTATGCGGCGTTGATGAAGGATAGCGACGCTGGAGATGAGATCAGCCGAGACAAGGCTCGGTTCCCGCTTTTGGGTGCTTACGACCTTTGCCTGAAGTGCTCGCATCTGTTCAACATCCTCGATGCGCGGGGAGCGATTTCTGTAACTGAGCGGGTGGGCGTGATTGGGCGCGTACGAGCGTTGGCTGTCGGGATCGCGAAAGCGTGGGTGGATCAGCAAGAGAACGATCCGCCGAAAGACCAGCCCGCGTCAGAGAAGTCTGACGAGCCTGCGCCTGTGAACCAGAAGAAACCGAAGGCGAAAAAAGAGGCATTGTCGCCGGTGGGCTAGAAGACGCGCCGGCGAGACGCCAGCGCTACGATCGTTTTTTCGTCAGACGCCTTGTGATGCCCGTCACATGCGACTAGGGCTCCGTTTTGAGAGACTGGATGGTTTGAAGGCATGCCAGACTTCTTATTAGAGATCGGATGCGAAGAGATTCCGGCGCGCATGATCGGCGCGGCGTCCGAGGAACTGCGCGAACGCGTGGCTGCGCTGCTGAGCCGCGAACGACTGTCCGGCGGGGAAGTCAAGCATTTCGATACTCCGCGGAGACTGGCTGTCCTAGCGGCTGGAATCTCCGCCTCGCAGGCCGACGTCGTCGAGCAAGTCACCGGACCTTCGGTCAACGTTGCTTATAAAGAGGGTGAGCCCACCCCGGCGGCTCTGGCTTTTGCTAGGAAGGCCGGAATCGATGTCGCCCAGTTAGAAAAGATCACTACCTCCAAGGGCGAATACATCGCCGCCAAGGTCACGAAAAAGGGCCGCAGTGCCGCCGAGATTCTTGTCGAGGGCCTGCCCAAAGAACTCTCCACAATCTACTGGCCCAAGAACATGTACTGGCAGAAGCCGAATGAGCGCTTCGTGCGTCCCATACGCTGGCTGGTCGCGATGCTCGATGGAGAGAGGATTCCTCTGGAATTTGATGGCATTCGGGCGGGGAACATTTCGCGCGGACATCGGATGCTGAGCGAAGGCGCGGTGGCGATTCCGCACGCGGGATCGGCCTACTTTGAGTCCTTGCGCGCGGCAAAGGTGTTGGGCCGGGGCGAGCGCGAGCACCAGATTCGCAAGGCACTCGATGCCGCGACTCGGACGATCCCTGGGGCGCGGTGGCGAGAAGACAAGGCTCTGCTCGATACGGTGGTGAATCTGACGGAATTTCCGTCGGCGATTCTGGGCAGTTTCGATCCGCAGTTTCTGGCGTTGCCGGAAGAAGTTCTGGTCACGGTGATGCGCGATCACCAGAAATATTTCGCGGTGGAAGATTCCGCCGGCAACCTCGCGCCGCATTTCCTGGCGGTGCTGAATACTGACAGTGATCCGCAGGGACTGATTCGCCACGGTAATGAGCGTGTGCTGAGAGCCCGCTTCAACGACGCACGGTTCTTCTGGGAGACCGATCAGAAAAAATCGCTGCTGGAGCGGTTGGAACTGCTCAAGAACGTCACTTTCCAGAAGGATCTGGGAAGCTATTTCGAAAAGACGCAGCGGGTGCAGCGGCTGTGCAGTTGGCTGAGCGAGATCCTCAAGCAGGCTGAGATTGCGGTTCGGCCCGGCGTGATTCACAAGGCTGTGTGCCTGTCGAAGACGGATTTGACCACCGAACTGGTGAAGGAATTCACCGAACTCCAGGGGATCGTGGGCGGCCTGTACGCGCGGGCGCAGCAACTGGACGAGGGTTTGCCGGAGGCGACGCGGTTTGCGATCGCGGACGCGATCTACGATCACTACAAGCCTGAGTCGACGGACGACGATGTTCCGCGCTCGATGGAGGGCGCCGTGCTTTCCATCGGCGACAAGGCCGACACGATTGCCGGGATGTTCGCTTTGGGATTGGTGCCGAGCGGATCGAAGGATCCATTTGCGCTGCGGCGGCAGGCAAACGCCATCGTGAAAGTGATCGCCGAGAAGAAATTGCCATTGCGGCTGGGCGAACTTATGCGGGATGCGCACGCGGGCTACCAGAAGTCCGAGGCGGAGAAGAAGTTCGTTGAAGAAGCGAAGTTTGACGAGTCGATTGCAACGTTCTTCCGAGAACGGCTGGAATTTTATCTGAAAGATGTACACGGATACACCTACGACGTCGTGAAGGCCGTGCTGGGCGCGGACGCGCAGGATGTCGTCGATGCGGTGCAACGGGCAGAGGCGGTGAAGCAGGTCCTGCATATGCCCGAGTTTCAGGCGATCGGCGCAGCTTGCAAGCGCATGCGGAACATTCTGAAGCAGGCAGCAGAGAAGGGAATTGAGCCGGCTGCGAAATTCGAATTCCTGCCCGATTCCGCACACGAAGAGAAGAACTTGGCGGCTTATGTCGAGGCGAACGGCCCGAGAGTCGAAGCGCTCCGGAGGAAAAAAGAGTACGGCGAGGCGTTGATGTTGCTCTCGACGGCGCGCGAACCCGTAGATGCGTTCTTCGACAAAGTTATGGTGATGGTCGACGACGCGAAGCTCCGGGCGAACCGTCTGGCGCTGCTGCGGACATTGCTAAAAGACTTTTCCACGATCGCCGACTTTTCCGAGATCGTGACCGAGAGCAAGGTGTAAGTTTGTGCCGTCCCTCCGGGACTAGTTCTTGATTTTGCTTTGGTACCCACCGCTAAAGCGGTGGGTTATGATCGCGACGCCCCTCCGGGGTTGAGCAATTTGAAGCGCAGAGATTGCGAGTTGCGCTGAAGTCAACAAAGGCTTAGCTGGATGAAATCTGAATTTACACAAAGGACTCATACCTATGGCAACGATGACACTCCCCGAAACTGAGAAGCAAGAATCCAAGAAGTCCACAACCAAGTACGTTTACTCGTTCGGCGGCGGCAAGGCCGACGGCAACGGCAAGATGAAGGACGTGCTGGGCGGCAAGGGCGCCGGACTGGCCGAAATGACCAATGCCGGACTGCCCGTACCCCCCGGATTCACGATCCAGACGGAAGCCTGCCGCGAGTACATGCGGACGGCGACCACGTCGAAGGAAGTCGAGCGGCAGATGGACGAAGCCCTCGCGAAGCTGGAAGCCCTGCAGGGGCAGAAGCTGGGAACCGGGGAGAACCCACTGCTGGTCAGCGTGCGTTCGGGTGCAAAGTTCTCTATGCCGGGCATGATGGACACGATCCTCAATCTCGGCTTGAACGATAAGAGCGTGGAGGCTCTGGCCAAGCGTACCAACAATCCTCGCTTCGCGGCAGACTCCTATCGCCGGCTAATCCAGATGTTCGGCAACGTTGTCCTCGACATCGAGAAGGCGGCGTTCGACGAAGTGTTCGACAAAAAGAAGCATCAGAGGAAAATCAAGCTCGACACCGAGCTGACTGCCAAAGACCTTCAAGAAGTGATCGTCGAATACAAGAAAGTCGTGAAGAAGCACGCCAAGCGTGACTTCCCGCAGGATCCGCGCGAACAACTGGTCCTGGCCCGCGACGCCGTATTTCGTTCCTGGCAGAACGATCGCGCCAAGCACTATCGCCGGATGAACAACATCGACGACATGCTGGGCACGGCGGTCAACGTCCAGGCCATGGTGTTCGGGAACCTTGGCGACACCAGCGGATCCGGCGTGGGCTTTACGCGGAATCCCGCGATCGGGACCAAGGAATTCTATGGAGAATTCCTGATGAACGCGCAGGGAGAAGATGTGGTTTCCGGTGTACGCACCCCGGTCCCAATTCTCAAACTGCATGAGATTCTGCCGGAAGCGTACAACCAGCTGCGGGAGATCACCACCCGGCTGGAACAGCATTACAAAGACGTCCAGGACTTCGAGTTCACCGTGCAGGACGGCAAGCTCTACATGCTGCAGACGCGCAACGGAAAGCGCACTGGGCTGGCCGCCGTTCGAATCGCGATTCAGATGGTCGATGAAGGCCTGATCACCAAGGAAGAAGCGATCTTCCGCGTTGATCCGAATCAACTTTATGACTTTCTCGTTCCGCGTTTGGATGAGAAGAGCACGAAAGTGGAAGTGCTCGCGACTGGATTGCCGGCCTCACCAGGAGCAGCGGTTGGACAGATTGTTTTCACTGCGGACGAAGCTGTCAGGATGGCTGGGCACGAAACGGAGAAGAAGCCAGTGATTCTGGTACGTGCCGAAACGACACCCGAAGACATTCACGGTATGGAAGTCGCGAAGGGGATTCTGACCTCTCGGGGCGGCATGACCAGCCACGCCGCAGTCGTCACGCGCGGCATGGGCAAGTGCTGCGTGGCGGGCGCGGGCGACATCGACGTCAATGAAAAGACCCGCGAAATGAAGGTAAAGGGGCAGACCTTCAAAGAGGGCGACTGGATTTCGCTCGACGGAACGACTGGCCGCGTGATCAAGGGGAAACTGAACACACTTGATCCATCGCCCGATGATCCAGAGCTGCAGAAGTTCATGAACTGGGCGGATCCTTATCGCAAGATGAAGGTTCGCGCCAATGCCGACATTCCGCGGGACGCAGTCCAGGCGAGGGCATTTGGAGCCGAAGGAATCGGGCTCTGCCGCACCGAGCACATGTTCTTCGGCGAGAAGAAGATCGGTCCTATGCGCGAGATGATTCTTGCGGACAATGAGAAAGGCCGCCGCGCGGCGCTAAAGAAACTCCTGCCCCTGCAACGCGAGGATTTCGCGGGGGTCTTCAAGGCGATGGATGGACTGCCGGTTACGATCCGCACGCTGGATCCGCCGCTGCACGAGTTCTTGCCGCGCCGCGAAGAATTGATGGTCGATATCGCGCTGTTGTCGTCATACAGCGCGAAGCAGAAGAAAGAACTCGTATCGAAATACAAAGACTATGGCGTGAAGGGTGTGGGCGACCTGAAGAAGGCTTTGCCCCCGCTTCTTGCGCGAGTCGAGCAGTTGCACGAGTTCAACCCGATGCTCGGACATCGCGGGTGCCGTCTGGGCATTACTTATCCCGAGATCACGGAAATGCAGGCACGTGCCATCTTCGAAGCGGCTGTTGATTGCACGAAGAAGGGAATCAAGGTGTTGCCGGAGGTCATGATTCCTCTGGTTGCCACGCTGAAGGAAATGGCGAACCAGGGCGCGATCGTGCGGCGCGTTGCGGACGAAGTCTTCAAAGAGAAGGGAATGAAGGTCGAATACATGGTCGGCACCATGATCGAGCTGCCGCGTGCGGCACTGGTTGCGGACGAGATCGCCAAAGAGGCGGAGTTCTTCTCGTTCGGCACCAACGATCTGACGCAGACGACCTTCGGCTTCTCTCGCGACGACATCAACAAGGTGCTGCCGACATATCTGGCGGAAGGCATTCTGAAGCAGGATCCGTTCGCGGCGCTGGATCAGGAAGGCGTGGGACAGTTGGTGAAGCTGGCTACAGAGCGCGGACGCAAGACGCGGTCTACGCTCAAAGTGGGAATCTGCGGAGAACACGGCGGCGAGCCGTCGTCTGTGGAATTCTGCTATAAGACCGGCTTGAACTACGTGTCGTGCTCGCCGTTCCGCGTGCTGACAGCGCGTTTAGCTGCGGCGCAGGCTGCGGCGGCTGAGACACTGAAGGTTGAAGGCGGACGAACGAAATAGAGCGGGTAATCACAGAGGACACAGAGATCACAGAGTAATTTCAAGACTCTGTGTCCTCCGTGTCCTCTGTGGTTTTTATTGCACTTTCTGCAGTCGTGCGATCAGCTTCTGCGGCAGACTCTCTTCCGATTCCGACCACAGGCGCCGCGAAGTCGCACGGGTATTGCTCTCTGCCTTCTTGGTGAACTCAACGAGTTTCGCGACATTGTCGCGAATCTTCGCCTGGGTTTCATCCGTGAGTTCCACATTCTCCTGAACGAACAGCGAGTCGAGGCCGAAGTCAATTTCGATGTGGCCGGTTTCCTGATGAGTTCCGTCGTCGAACTCTTCTCCCTGCACGATAAACTTCACGAGGCTGGGGACGAGCGTCCACTGGTGTCCGCTTTCATCGGGCGTCCATAAGTCCCAGTAGGCGTCGAAAACGTAGGCATAGTCGTCATGAATGAGATCCGCCGCAACTACTACCGCTTCTTCCGGCGTGATCCCAGGTGAGAAGCGACGCTCAAGCACGCTGGCTTCGTTCCACGAAACGGGTTGCACTGCGGCATAGGTTATGCCGGGCCGACGTTCGGAGAAAGGGAATTGTTGCAGGACGGCAAACATGTGCGGCAGCATTGCCGGCCCGGAAAAGTCGGGAAACCAGAGGCTTAGGTATAGGGGATCAGCCATAAGGGGCGAGAAGCCAGTGCTTCACAAGGTATTGTAAATTGCGATGTCCTCCTGTGTCCGGAGAGCACGAGGAGCATCAATCGGCGGCAGGGAGTCAGAGTCAGATCCTTCGTCTTCTTTGCTGATTCCTGTCCTACAGTCTCGCGGTGTATGTGTTTTTGACAGGCCACAGGGCGACTGCTAACATCAAATGTTCACGAGCACTCCAGCCTCAGTCCCCGTCGTCTAGCCTGGCCTAGGACATCGCCCTTTCACGGCGGTAACACGGGTTCAAATCCCGTCGGGGACGCCAACAAACCAAGGTAATTATTGGAATCGCCTTTTTGTCAAATGGCTTAAAAAATTCGATATAAAGAAAACCCTCCTTGGAAGAACGTTCGAAGCGGCAACAGGCATCGCGCTCGATGTTTGGTTCGCGAACCCGCCCAAGGAGCGCACGCCTGGCCCGCGGAGAGGAGCGTTGCCGGTTGAAAGTCCCTGCTGTTGCAATCGTTCGGCACGCACTGGCCGCATCGAAACTCCGTAGAGCTAAGGTCCTCGTGGTGATGTTCTCTGCGCTGTTCAGCGCGATTCCCCAGCCAGCATTCGCTCAGCTTGCTGCTCAGCAGCAGGAGGCACGAGTTAAGGGGCTAGTCCGCGACTCAAAAGGGAAGCCGGTCGCGGGCGCGTCGGTACTTCTGCAGGGAAAGAGCCAATCAAATCTAGCGCGGACCAAAACCGATGCGGACGGAATGTTCGCCTTTGTGGCTGTTCATGCCGGCACCTATGCGGTGAAGGTGGAGAAAGCAGGGTTCATCGACGCGAGTGAAGATTCCATTCAGTTGGCTCTCGCAGAAACGAAACAGTGTGAATTCGTCCTGCGAACGCCGGCCGAAGCTTCTCGTTCGTCAACGGAAGGTGGAACTCCGAAGACCGGGATAGAACTCGACGACAGGCCGAACTTCGCCGTTGCAGGCATCACCGATTCGACGGGTTCGGGTGGGCACGGATCAGAGACTCGCATGCGAACAGGCGAGGGGCTGGCTAGGGAGACGTTGAATCTCGAATCCGGGCCCAGGGATATTCCAGCCGTGGCCCCGAAGACGGAAGCGATCGATCCGGAGATGCGAACATCGGAAGAAGGGCTGCGGGCGGCGGTGCAACAGAGTCCGCAAAACTTTGAAGCAAATCACCGGCTGGGCGCGTTTTATTTGCACTCGCAACGGTATCGCGAGTCGATCCCTCCTCTGGCGGCAGCCTATCAACTCAATCCCCAAGATCTTCAGAACCTGTTTGATCTGGCGTTGGCCTACAAGGCTAGCGGAGAGGCATCCCGGGCGCGGGAACGAGTGGATCAAATGCTCTTGATGAAAAAGGATCTGAGCCGGCAAGAGGAAGCGAGCTTGCGGCGCCTGCTTGGCGATCTCGACGAAACGTTGGGCGATCCTTTGAGCTCTGTCAAAGAGGATGAACGCGCTGCCACTCTCGATGGGAGTGAACAGAATTATTTTGCGTGGGGTGCGGAGCTGTTGCTGCACAGGGCAGCTGTCCCAGCCGCCGAAGTGTTCAGCGCGGGGGTTCACGCGCATCCCGGCTCTGCCAGGATGCTGGCGGGGCTAGGTGTGGCTCTCTATACGAGCGGAGCGGCCGACGAGGCGGCGCGGCAGTTGTGCGATGCTTCTGACTTGGAACCGGCTAATCCAGTGCCCTATCTTTTTCTAGGCAAGATGCAAGAATCGACTTCTACTCCTCTGCCATGTGCCGAGCAGAAGTTGGGTCGCTTCCTCCGCAACCAGCCGGAAGATCCTCTCGCAAACTACTACTACGGGCAGGTTCTGTGGAAGGGAAGCCGCGGTGCTCTCAATTCCGGCGCCCTGCAACAGTCCGAGACTCTGTTGGAAAAAGCGATTGCTCTCGACCCCAAACTTGATGTGGCGTACTTGGCGCTCGGTAATTTGTATTTTGCCCGTGGAGAGTTTCAAAGGGCTGTGAGCACTTACCAGAAGGCAATCGCGGCAAATCCTGCAGGCGACGAAGCCCACTATCGACTCGGTTTGGCCTATAAGAAGAACGGCGACGAGGCGAAGGCGCAGCACGAATTCGAAGAATACAAGGAACTCGACAAGATCGAAGCGGCCGCGATAGAGCGACAAAGGCGGGAACTTCGGCAATTTGTCTTTGTGCTGAAAGATCAGCCAGTGAATGCGCATCCGAATTCCGATCAACCGCTCTCAAAGTAGCCTGCCGAGAGCGCTTGTCAGCTCCAGGGATCGGCATTCTTTCTATGGTGACGACCTGTACATTGGTCACAGAAGCTGGGAACGATGATGCGAATGTGGTGCGTCTCGAGATCTAATCGGCTTGCTAATCGTATCCTGCGCGCATACTCTTAAGGATAGGTTGCTTATCGGGCCGCAAGGGAGAACATCTGACACACGACGAACTCAAGGCTTCTTATGTTGTGATCCGTCACAACGTCCGCACCTATGAATCTGCGGGGGTTGTCGAAGTAGTGAAGGGACGACAGAACGCGGAGTCGACCCTGAAGAACTTCGAAAGCGAGCAGAGCCCCGCGGACCGGCATGAGGGCTGGCGATACTTCCTTGAGAAATCCTCGTTGAAGGCCGGAACCGATCCGGCGGAGGCCACCGAACTTCGTCAGGCGGAATTGGAGAGCCGGGAGTCCAAGGCAACGCAGGAAGGCGACGGGTTTCAGGGTGGAAGCGGTTCCTCGAGGTAGGCAGTGCCGCGCTAGATCCTCCATCAATTTGCTTGCTAACATGCGGTGTGCGGCGTAGCATCGGTCTGTGCGTTAGACCGAATCGGTCGTGAGCAGTTCTCGCCTAAACAGCCAGTGACCTCTCGCAAGACCTCCGAATCTCTCCAGCGTAAATTGATCAAACAAAGGAACACCTAAGATATGGCAGAACAAGGAACAGTAAAGTGGTTCAACGACGCCAAGGGCTATGGCTTCATTAGCCGCCAGAATGGCGAAGACGTTTTTGTGCACTTCTCGGCGATCCAAGCGGGCGGCTTCAAGAGCCTGCAAGAGGGCCAGACAGTGCAATTTGACGTGACCAAGGGCCCCAAGGGCTGGCAGGCTGAGAACGTCCAGCCGCTCTAACCGTATATTCCGGGATGCGAAGGGGCGATCTCCAAGGAGATCGCCCCTTCTTTATTGGAGAGTAGAGAGATTACCGCTTACTTGGCTGCCCTGCCGAAAAATCAGCGGTCCCAAGCTTGACGATCGTCCCACGAGGTTTAGGCTTTATCTCCGCAGGATCTTTCGTCCCTTTACTTTGTTCAGTCGCCTCCGTCGCTTCAGGCACAGGCTTCTCCGTCCAAACACCGTAGACCCGTCCGCCATAGGCGGCGAGGCCGCTGTAATCCCCGAAGAAGACGTCGGAGGCTTCGAATGGTGTGCTGGTCCACGCGTAGTTGGTGAAGGTACGACCCGCGTCTGTGGATCGGGCGAGAACTACGATCTGCTTGTGGTTCTGAGGATCGCCCCGACGATCGTAAAAGACGAGGTCGATCGATCCGTCAGTCGGATCCACGGCCAGCCATTGAAAAAACTGC
>Ga0335083_10008168_pt1 | contig 12811 bp, 12 predicted proteins | sample Lox_Sample_42_FD_206716 | JGI IMG/M metagenome (GOLD analysis project Ga0335083, IMG submission 206716) | Soil microbial communities from Loxahatchee National Wildlife Refuge, Florida, United States - Lox_Sample_4.2 | ecosystem: Environmental > Terrestrial > Soil > Wetlands | place: USA...
CCCAGCAACCGCAGCCACGCCGGCGTCAGCAGGCTGGCATACAGCGGAAATAGATAGTTGCGCGCGCCGTCCATCAGCCGCTCGGTCGCCCACAGCTGCCAGCCGGCGCTGCTGCGTACCGGGTGGTAGCCCTCGCGCAGCCCGATCGACAGCATCCGCACCCCGACCAACGTCAGCAACGCATACATCGCGAGCGCGGCCAGAGTCGCCACCGGCGTCCACAGCAGCGCCGGTCCGATCGCCTCCGACAGGCGGCGGGTGTGGTGGACGGCGGCCACGATCACCGCAAGGCCGGCGGCCAGCGCGATCAGCGGCAGTGCGCCGAGCACAGGCGACGTCAGCCCATACACGGCGACCCAATAGCTTCTCCGGGCCGGCCGCTCGTCCGGCCACGGATGCTTGACCCGGCCGGATTTCACTGCCGGTGAGCCCTTCCAGTACTGGCCGTTCTTGATCTTGTCGACGACGCCCGAGCCCGGTGCCACGTCGGCGTTCTTGCCGACCACCGCGCCGGGCAGCAGCGTGGTCCGGGAGGCGATCGTCGCGTCGTCGCCGATCGTGATCCTGCCGAGGTGGAATACGTCTCCGTCGACCCAGTGCCCGCTCAGGTCCACCTCGGGCTCGACGGCGCTGCGGTGTCCGAGCGTCAGCAACCCCGTGACCGGCGGCATCGAGTGCAAGTCGACGCCTTTCCCGACATCGGCGCCCAGCGCGCGGGCGTAGTACACCAGCCAAGGCGCGCCGGCCAGGTTCTCGGCGCCGCTGGCCTCGGCGAGCCGCTCGGCGAACCATACCCGCAGGTGCACCGACCCGCCGCGGGGATAGGTGCCCGGCTGCACCTTCCACAGCAAGACGCGGGCAAACAGCACGGCCAGGCCCATCCGGCCCGCCGGCGTGACGAACAGGAGGAGCGCCACCGCGACCAGCCACCAGTTCACCGCCACGGTCCACGGCACCAGCTGCAATGCGTGGGCGACGTTGTTGCCCAGCGCCAGCCACGTCACCCACTGCAGTGCCGCCAGCGTGGCCAGCGGCACCGCGGCAGCGGTCTGGATCAGCTGGGTCAGCCGGGGGGTCGGTCGCACCACCCGCTCGGTGACCTGCGGCGGGGGCTCCTGCTCGTCGAGGAATGCGGCGAGTGAGCCGAGCCGCGGATGGTCATACAGGTCGGCGACGGTGATCTGCGGGTACTGGTCGCGCAGGGAGACGACGAGCTGCGCGGCGGCCAGCGACCCACCGCCGAGGGCGAAGAAGTCGGCTTCCGGACCGGAAATCGCCGTGCCTAGCAGATCCTGCCACAGTCCCGCCAGCCGGCCGGCCGTGCCACCCAGGTTGGCGCTCTCCGGATCCGCGCCGCCGGGTGGTGGCCACGGCAGCGCGTCCCGGTCGACCTTGCCCGACGTGCGAGTCGGCAGCTCCTCGATTTGGACCAGGCGCGGCACCAGCGCGGCGGGCAGGTGCGCGGCAAGCTCTTTGCGGGCCGCGCTGATGTCGAACGACGGATCCGCGCTGACCAGATAGCCGACCAGCACCGACGTGCCGGTGGCGGTCTGCCGGACCGCGGCCGCGGCGCCGCTGACGCCCGGCAGGTTGACCAGCGCGGAGTCGACCTCGCCCAGCTCGATGCGGCGGCCCCCGACCTTGACCTGGTCATCGCTGCGGCCGCAGAAGTACAGCCCGTCGGGTTCCAGCCGCACCAGATCACCGCTGCGGTAGGCGCGCTTCCAGTCCAGCGTCTCCATCTCGGCGTACTTCTCGGCGTCCTTCTCCTTGTCCAGATAGCGGGCCAGCCCGACGCCGCCGATCACCAGCTCGCCCACCTCGCCGTAGCTGACCGGCCAGCCGTCCGAGTCGATGACGGCGAGGTTCCAGCCCGGCAACGGCAGCCCGATGCTGATCGGTCCGGTGCCGTCCAGCCGGGCCGCGCACGCCACCACCGTGGCCTCGGTCGGGCCGTAGGTGTTCCACACCTCCCGGCCCTCGACCGCGAGTCGCTCGGCAAGTTCCGGCGGGCAGGCCTCGCCGCCGAAGATCAGCAGCCGCACCGCTTCCAAGGCCTCGGCCGGCCACAGCGACGCCAGCGCCGGCACCGTCGACACCACGGTGACGTCCCGGGTGACCAGCCACGGACCCAGGTCCATCCCGCTGCGCACCAGCGACCGCGGCGCGGGAACCAGGCAGGCGCCGTGCCGCCAGGCCAGCCACATCTCTTCGCAGGACGCGTCGAAGGCCACCGACAATCCGGCCAGCACCCGGTCGCCGGGACCAATCGGGTTGTCCTGCAAGAACATTCGTGCCTCGGCGTCGACGAACGCGGCGGCGCTGCGGTGCGAGACGGCTACGCCCTTCGGCGTGCCGGTCGACCCGGATGTGAAGATGATCCACGCGTCGTCGCGGGCCAGTGGCGCTACGGCGCGCCAGCCACGCGACGAGCCGGGGCCCCTGAGCAGCCCGTTTTCCGTGATGACCGCGACAACGTTGGCTTCGTTGAACACCAATTCGGCACGTTCGTCCGGGTCGTCGGCGTCGACCGGCACATAGGCCGCCCCGGCGGCCAACGTCGCCAGGATTGCCACGTACAGCGCGTAGCTGCCCGACGGCATCCGGATGCCGATCCGGTCACCGCGCCCGATACCCCGCGCGGCCAGCCAGACCACGCTGTCCTCGATGTCGCTGATCAGCTCGCTGTAGGTGAGTTGCACTGTGCCGTCGTCGATCGCCGCGGCATCCGGATAGCGCGCGGCGGTTTCGTTGATGATGTCGATGAGCGTGCGCGGGGCCGGTGCGTCCGAAGACAACAGGTACTGCGCAGGGATATCCGGCACCTTACGAAAATACTCAAGTCGCGCCAGGATCGCTTGAGCAACGCTGGCTACCGCAGATCTAAACGTCAGATGCGTTGCGCTGCAACAGTGTTTGAATCGCCAGGTACGCTGAGTTGGTGGCTTCAAAAGTGGCAACGGCGCAGACGGTCGATCTTTCCGCACTGCTCGAGTTCATTCGGCCGAGGCACAAGATGATGTTGACCACGTTCCGTACAGACGGTTCGCTGCAGAGCTCTCCGGTGACGGGCGGGGTCGACGAGCAGGGTCGAGTAGTTATCGCGAGCTATCCGCAACGCGCAAAATCCGCGGACATCCGCCGCAACCCCACCGCGAGCGTGGTCGTCTTCTCCGATGAGTTCAATGGCGCTTATGTGCAGGTCGACGGCGACGCCGAGGTGATCGACGGGTCCGTGGCGGTGGAACCTCTCGTCGACTACTACCGCGTGATCGCCGGCGAGCATCCCGACTGGGATTAATACCGCCGCGCCATGGTCGAGCAGGGCAAATGCCTGATTCGCATCACGCCGCGGCGCTGGGGTCCGGTGGCCACCGGCGGCTTCCCGCCCAAATAGCTGTTCAGCGCTGCCCCTGAAGCCACTCGACCAGCGAGCGCCCGGCGTCCAGGACGTGCCGTTCGGCGATCACGCGGGCCCGGTCGGCGTCTTTGTCGCCCAGCGCGTCGAGCAGCTGTTGGTGCTCGTCGAGCGAGTGCTTCTCGTGGTCGGGAAACAAGGTGAGGAAGTTGGTCGGCACGACGCGCGCGGCCTGCTTGATCTGGGCCATCAGACGCGGGGAGTGCGCCGCGCGGTGGATCTTCTGGTGGAAGTGCCAATTGGCCTCGCCGATGCTGTCGTCGCCGGAGCGGGCGACGACGTCTGCCGCGAGTTCGCGCAGCATCGCGAGTTCGTCCGGCTCGACCCGCTCGGCGGCCCAGGCCGCCGCCTGCCCGGTCAGCACACCGAGGATGGTGAAACTGTCCAGCACGTCTTCGGGGCTGATGCCGATCACGGTGACCCCACTGCGCGGCGCGACGTTGACCAATCCTTCAAAGGAGAGTTCCAGCAGCGCCTCGCGCACCGGGGTCCGGCTGGTCGCGAACTCCTCGGTGATGGCATCCAGGTCGATGCGTGACCCGGCCGGCATGGCACCGGTGAGGATGCGGTCGCGGAGTTCGCGTGCGGCGCGTTCCCGCACGGTGCCGGAGATATCGATGGCGGCCACCCTGGCACCCTACCACGCACCTAGCGTTTGAAATCTGATATATCAGATGTTAGATTCGCGACATGAGAACCGACAAGATGGCCCTCGTTGCGTTCATGCAGGCAGGCAGCACCTCCGTCTACGCCGGCTCGTGGCGACACCCGGCGACCGAACACCGGTACCTGGACGCCTCCTACTACGCCAAAATCGGGCGCCAGCTCGAAGAAGGCTGCTTTGACCTGATGTTCTTCGACGATCGCCTGGCGATGCCGGGGGTCTACGGCGGATCGGTGGCAGAGGCGGTCCGCTACGGCGCTCGCCCGGTCAAGCTGGACCTCGGCGTCGTACTCGGGGTGCTGGCGCAGGCCACGTCGCGCATCGGGCTGGGCGCGACCTACTCGACCACCTATTACGCGCCGTTCCATGTCGCGCGGACCTTCGCGACGCTGGATCACCTTTCCGGCGGCCGGGCCGCCTGGAACGTGGTCACCTCCGTCAACGACAGCGAGGCGCAGAACTTCGGCGTCGACGCCCACCTGGGCCACGACGAACGCTACGACCGCGCCGACGAGTTCATGCAGGTGGTCACCGGACTGTGGGACACCTGGGAAGACGACGCCGTGTTGCACGACCGGGCATCCGGCCGGTACGCCGACCCCGCCAAGGTGCGCGAGCTGGGGCATGCCGGCCGGTACTTCTCCGCGCGCGGACCGCTGACCGTGCCGCGCACCCCACAGGGGCGACCGGTCATCGTCCAGGCCGGGTCTTCGGGGCGGGGACGCGAATTCGCTTCGCGCTGGGCCGAATTGATCTTCACCGGTGACCCGGGGATCGACGTCGCGCGCAGTCACTACGCCGACCAGAAGGAGCGCATCTCGGTGGCGGGACGTGATCCTGCCGCGGTACGCATCTGCCCGATGGCCTACGCTGTGGTCGGCGAATCCGAGGCCCACGCCAAGGACCGCGAAGCCTTGTTCCTCAACGATCTGGTTCACCCCATGGCGTCACTGACACTGTTGTCGGAGTTGATGAATTACGACTTCGCGCAGCACGATCTGGACGATCCGGTGACCGACGAGCTCATCGCGTCGGTCTCCGGCATCCGGGGACTGGTGCAGAACCTGCGCACGCATATTTCTGTCCAAGGCGGGGGCCGGCAAGTGACCGTGCGGGACTTGGCCGGACATCGCGCCACGCTGTTGCAGGGTCCCCGCTTCGTCGGCACCGGCGAGCAGGTCGCCGACCAGATGGCGGACTGGTTCGAAAGCGGCGCGTGCGACGGCTTCGTCCTTGCCGCAACGCATCTGCCCGGCGCGTTTGAAGACGTGGTGCGCATGGTGGTCCCGGAACTGCAGCGACGCGGGCTGTTCCGCACCGAATACGAATCCTCGACGCTGCGGGGACACCTTGGGCTGCAACGACCTTCGAACACCCTCGTCGGCGCCGATGCTTGACGGCGTGCGGGTGCTCGACCTCGCGACCCTGGCTGCCGCCCCTCTGGTGGCGACCTATCTGGGCGAGTTCGGCGCCGACGTGATCAAGGTCGAAGAACCCCGACACGGCGATCCGATCCGGGCGTGGGGCAACCAGCGTGACGGCGTCGGCCTGATGTGGAAGTCGATCTCGCGCAACAAGCGATCCGTCACGCTGGATCTGCGCTGCGCCGAAGGTCAGGACTTGGTGCGTCGCCTGGTGCGGCACGCCGACGTCGCCATCTTCAACACCCGGCCGCAGACATTGCGCAAGTGGGGTCTGGACTACGACAGCCTGCGCGCGGTCAACGACCGGATCGTCATGCTGCACATCACCGGATACGGGTTGACCGGGCCGAAAAGCGAGCGCCCGGGCTTCGGCACGCTCGGGGAAGCGATGAGCGGCTTCGCGCATATCACCGGCCAGGCCGGCGGGCCGCCCACCCTGCCCCCATTCATGCTGGCCGACGGCGTCGCATCGTTGAACGCTGCGTACGCGGTGATGATGGCGCTGTACCACCGCGACGTCCACGGCGCGCCGGGACAGCTGATCGACATCAACCTCGTCGACCCGCTGGCCCGTCTGCTGGAGCAGACGCTGTTGGGCTACGACCAATTAGGTTTGGTACCTGAGCGTTCCGGTAACCGGTGGGATATCTCGGCGCCACGCAACACGTATCGCACCTCGGACGGGCGGTGGCTGGCCATGTCCGGCAGCTCACCGGCGTTGGCGCTCAGGGTTTTTCGCGCCATAGGCCGCGGCGACCTGGTGCACGACGCCGACTTCGCCGATCCCCAGCGGCGCCTGGCCAGGGCGCGCGAGGTCGACGCGGTGGTCGCGGATTGGGTTGCGACCAAGACGCTTTCGGAGGCGATGGCGGTGTTCGAGGCGAACGAGGTGGCCGCGGCGCCCGTGTACGACATTTCGGATTTGGTCGGCGACGAGCAGCTGGCGCATCGCGGGGTTTTCGTCTCCGTGGAGGACGACGAGCTGGGCGCGATGACGGTGCAGGCGCCGGTTCCGCGGTTCTCCGCGGCGCCGGGGACGGTCGGCCGTCTGGGTCCCCGCCTCGGCGAACACAACGCCGAGGTCTACGGCGAGTTACTCGGCCTGACCATTACCGAAATCGACGACCTCCGCGCGCGCGGTGTGTTGTGAGAGAAGGAATTTCACGTTGACCCAATTGCTCCGTCGCTCCGAGCTCGCGGTGCCCGCAAGCAACGACAACATGTTCGAGAAGGGCGCCGGTTGCGGCGCGGACCTGGTGTTCCTCGACCTCGAGGATGCGGTTCCGCCCGCCTTCAAGGAGGAATCGCGCGATAAGGCAATCAGCGCGCTCAACGACATCGACTGGGGGCGCACCGCACGCGCGGTGCGGATCAACGGCCTGGACACCCCGTGGTGCCACGACGACGTCATCGACGTGGTGACCAAGGCCGGCGAGAACCTGGACACAATCATCATCCCGAAGGCGCGCCAGGCCCGCGACGTCTGGTGGGTGGATGTGCTGCTCACCCAGCTTGAGTCGAAACTTGGCCTGCGCAACCAGATTCGGCTCGAAGTGCTCATCGAGGAGGTCGAGGGGCTGGCCAATGCCGAGGCGATCGCGGTGGCCAGCCCACGGTTGGACGCGTTGATCTTCGGGGTGGGGGATTTCTCGCTGTCGCAGGGCGCGCGGGTGGACACGAACTTTGTTCCCCTAGGCGAATACCCCGGTGATTTCTGGCATTACGCGCGCAACAAGGTGATCGTGGCGGCGCGGATCGCGGGCATCGACGCCATCGACGCGCCCTACCCCGACTACCGGGACCTCGACGGGTATGAGCGCGACGCGCGACGGGCGTCACTGCTGGGCTACACCGGCAAGTGGGCGATTCACCCCGACCAGGTTCCGGTCGCCAACGAGGTCTACTCGCCGACCGCCGACGAAATCGCCCGTGCGCAGCGCAATGTCGCCGCCTACCGGGAGGCCGAGGCGAAAGGCCGTGGCGCGGTGGGGGTTAACGGTGTGCTGGTCGATGCTGCACACGTGAAGATGGCCGAGCAGACGCTGGCCCGTGCCGCGCTGATCGACGGCAGCCGCTAGACTTTCTGATGGCCAAAATCCTGTTCGTCCTCACCGCAACGAGTTTCTGGACGCTCAAGGATGGCACCCGACATCCGACTGGTTACTGGGCCGAGGAATTTGCCGCGCCGTACAGCGCGCTGAGCCAACCCGGCCACGAGATCGTGGTGGCGACTCCCGGCGGTGCGGTGCCCTATGTGGACGTCATGAGCTTGCGCCCCTCGATGGCCGGCAGCCAAGAGATCGCCCTACAGCTGGAGGAAGTCCTGCGATCCGCCGAAGAACTGCGCAGGCCAATCGAATTGGCCAACGCCCGACTCGAGGATTACGACGCCGTGTACTACCCCGGCGGCCATGGCCCGATGGAAGACCTATGGCAGGACGCCGACTCCGGGCGGCTGCTCACCGCGGCACTGGCGTCAGGCAAACCACTTGCCATCGTCTGCCACGCACCCGTTGCTCTCCTGGCCACCCGTCGCAACGGGGTATCGCCCTTCGCCGGCTACCGGGTCACCGCGTTCACCAATGAGGAAGAGGACGGCGTCGGACTACGTGAGAAGGCCCCGTGGACCGCCGAAGACGAACTGGTGAAGTTGGGTGTCGATTTCGTTCGCGGCGAGATCTGGAAGCCCTTCACGGTCGTGGACCGCAACCTTTACACCGGGCAGAACCCCGCCTCGGCCGGGCCCCTGGCGCAGAACCTGCTCACTGCGCTTTAGATACCTATATGGGCGCGTCGTCGGCGAGTCAGATCACGATGACCTCAACATCCGGCATGCCGGTGTAATCACTATCTTGCGTGACGATCGGAATATCGTGAGCGATTGCAGTCGCCGCGATCCAGCTGTCGTTGACGGGTACTCGCCGGTCAGCCGCGCGCAGCCGGGACACTAACAGCGCCCATGCCTCGGAGACCGATTCATCGATATCGAGGGGCTCGAACCGCTGGGCGAGCTGATACGTCGAGAGCCGACGCGCCGATGCTTCAGGACCGGACGCTTGCAGCACCCCGAGCCGGAGTTCACCGAGCGTGATCACCGAGACACCCCATTCGTAGCCGGCAAACCGGTCCGCGGCGAGTCGCGCTGTCTCCAACCCGGTAAACACCGAGGTGTCGGCCAACGCTCGTCGGGGAGTCACCACGACAGATCGTCGGTGGTGTCCGTCAGCGCGTCGCGGAGTTCCTCGCGGAGCCCGGTGGTGTCGGGTCCGAGGCGCTCCAGTTCTCGGACTATCTCTGCCGCGGGTAACCACTGTCGGCGCCGGGGCAGGGGAACGATCTTTGCCACCGGTCGGTTTTCCTTCAGCACCTGGATTTCCTCACCGGCCTCGACGCGACGCAGTATCTCAGCGGTGTGGTTACGAAGGTCACGCGCCGCCACGTTAGCCGTCATGCTACGAGCGTAGCGAGATGCTACAACTGTAGCAACACGGCTTTTGGGTCGCTGACAGGCGACTCGTCGGACTACCGTGGCCCAATCCGGGTGGACGTGTGATGGGAGTTTGATGCCATACGTCGAGTCCGCGGTGCGTAGCAAACAGGCAGTGGCCGCCGCGCGCGCCGTTCTGATGCGTGACGGGGTCGGCGGCACCTCGATGCGCACGGTGGCGACCGAAGCCGGCATCCCGCTGGGGACGCTGCAGTACGTCTTTCCGACCAAGCAGGGCCTGCTGCGCGCGGTGATCGAGGACGTCGTGGAGGAGATCGCCGACCTGCTGCGCAGTTCTGCCGAACTCGAGGCCGGGCTGGAACACGCGATCCGGCGTGGGTTGCACAACTTCTGGGAAAAGTTGGTCGTCGACCACCGCAATCTGCAGCTGGTGCAGTACGAGCTCGTCACCCACGCCTTGCGTACGCCCGGGCTGGAGGAGCTGCCGCGCTGGCAGTACGAGAGGTACACCGAGGTTGTTGCCGTAGCAACCAAGTCATACGACTGTATGAATTCAGAGGAGTAATCATTTCGGACGTGGATGTAGTCGTCGTCGGCGCCGGGCTGGCCGGGCTCTCGGCAGCCCGCAAGCTCGTCGCGGCCGGGAAGTCGGTGCGAGTTCTCGAGGCGCGTGATCGGGTCGCCGGTCGCAACCTCGGCGGGTTCCTGAGCAACGGGGTGCCGGTCGAGCTGGGCGGCCAGTGGGTAGGGCCCAGTCAGGACGCCGTGCTCGAGCTGATCGACGAACTCGGTCTGGAGACGTTCCCCACCTACGACGCCGGCGACGCGATCTCGTTCTACGACGGGCAGCAGGTCCGCTACTCCGACGAGACCTTCGGTCTGCCGCTCGACAGCCTCGCCGAAATCGGTCGCCTGGTGGTGGAGATCGAGACGCTGGCGGCTTCGGTACCCACCTCGGCGCCGTGGCAGGCGGCGGACGCGGCGGAGCTGGACCGGCAGAACTTCGACACGTGGCTGACCGCGAACACGACCGACACCGTGGCACTGCGGTTCTTCCGGCTGATCGTGCCCACTCTGTTCTCCGCCGAGACCCCCGAGCTTTCGTTCTTGCACTTCTTGTTCTACATCCGGTCGGGCAACGGCCTGGCGATGATGCTCGCCACCGCCGGCGGTGCACAGGAGCGCCGTGTGGTCGGTGGCACGCACCGGATCTCCGAGCGGATGGCCGAGGAACTCGGCGACCGGGTGCAACTCGGGGCGGTTGTGCGCACGATCATCCAGGACGACGAGGGGGTCGCCGTCACTTATGAGGACGCCGACGGTGGCGGGACCAGCACGGTCACCGCCGGCGAGGTAATCGTTGCGATCCCGCCGACGCTTGCGGGCCGGATCCGGTATCTGCCGCCGCTGCCCGCGTCCCGCGACGGCCTCACCCAGCAGTTCCCGGCCGGGTCGGTGATCAAGTTCCAGGTGGGCTACCAGTCTCCGTTCTGGCGCGAGGCGGGTTTGAACGGGTCGGTGACCAGTCTCGACGACGCGTTCGGCATCGTGTTGGACAACTCCCCGCCCGACGCCTCGTGCGGCGTCCTGGTCGGGTTCCTCGAAGGCGCGCACGCCCGGGAGGCGGCAGAGTTGCCGACGGAGCAGCGCCACAAACTCGTCATCGACGCGTTGGTCAAGTACTTCGGTCCGCAGGCCGCCGAGCCGTTCGACATCGTCGAACAGAATTGGGCCGCTGAGGAATTCACCCGCGGGTGCTACGGCGGCCGGCTGGGCGCCGGTGGGTTGACGCAGTACGGCAAGGCGCTGTCGGCTCCGATCGGCCGCATCCACTGGGCCGGGGCGGAGACCGCTCAGGTGTGGAGTGGCTACATGGACGGCGCGATCACGTCCGGCCGGCGCGCCGCCGACGAGATCCTCACCGGCGATAGCCGACCCTGATCGAAACGGCCTGGGCTGACGCCAACGCAGCTACCATCACACGAGGCGGGATAGCGCCCCATTGGCTGAAGGGGAGTCCTGATGGTGGAGGTAGATCCCGGCGCGCTGGCGCAGGCGGCGGCCGAGGTGGATGGCATCGGGGCGTCGCTGCGCGAAGCCACGCTGGCCGCCGCCGTGCCCACCTCCTCGGTGTTGGCGCCCGCGCGGACGAGGTGTCGGCAGCTATCACCGCGCTGTTCAACGGCTACGGGCAGGAGTCTGCACGGATCGCCTCGGCGGCGCAGGGGTTCCACCAGCAGTTCGCCGGGCTGTTGGCGCAGTCGGGCCAGGGCTATCAGCAGGCTGAGCAGGCCGCCGAGCAGTTCCTGCGCGACACGGTCACCAAGCTCGAGCAGCCCTTCGACTTCCTCTTCCCGCAGAATGCCACGCCGGTTCCACCGACGGTGCCGGAGAATTCCGCCGTCGGGCTGATCGTCGGCGGCACCAACAGTCCGTTCGATCCGAAGAACTGGGCGGTCAGTGACCTTTACCTGAACCAGGGGAGCGTCAACTCGCTGCTTTACACCCCTGAGCAGTTCTGGCCTGTCTCGCCGCAGCTGGGCGGGCTGACGCTGGGGCAGTCGGTCCATCAGGGGGTCGGGCTGCTGGACGACGCCATCGGGACGCAGCTGGCGAACCACAACACAGTCACGGTCTGGACCACCTCGCAGTCGGCGGTGGTCGCCACCGAGGAGATCCGCAATTTGATGGCGCAGGGTTCGCCGAATTCCGCCGAACTTTCGTTCATTCTGACCGGCAACCCGAACAACCCGAACGGCGGTTTCTTCGAACGATTCACCGGCTTTTACATCCCGCTGCTGGACGCCTACGCCAATGGGGCGACACCGGCCGACAGCCCTTACGTGACGTCCGTCTACACCATCCAGTACGACGCGGTGGCCGACTTCCCCAACTACCCGCTCAACGTGGTGAGCGACCTCAACGCGGTGACGGGCTCGCTGACGGACAGCACAACTACATCGTGCCGAGGACGTACTACGAGCTGCCCACCAGTCCGGACTACAACGGCCACACCACGTACTACATGTCGCTGGACAACGGGCTGCCGTTGGTTCAGCCGCTGCGCAGTCTGGGTGTCCCCGGCAATGCGATCGCCGACCTGCTGCAGCCGGATCTGCGGGTGATCGTCGACCTCGGCTACGCCAGCGGCCAGTACGCCGACATTCCGACCCCGGCGCAGTTGATTGGGATCCCCAACCCGCAGACTGTGCTGCCGGCGCTGGCCACCGGGACGGTGCAGGGTGTGCAGGCGTTCGGCGTGGACGTGGGCCTGTTGCCGCAGTCGATGTTCCCGAACGCCTACCCGTATCTGCCGTCGCTGGATCCCGGGCTGAACATCCCAATGGGCCAGCCCAGCGTGACGGCGGTCTCGCTGCTCACCGGCGGTGAGGGGCAGTTGATGGATAGCCTGGGTCTGATCCCGAGCTGGGACAAGTGAGCAGGTGGGCCAAAAAGTCACGGCCTCAACCGATCTCGTCGGTGGAGAGGTCGACGAGGGGTACGGCAAGGTTGCCGACGCCTTTCGCCGCAACCTGAGTAGCGGCCAGGAGGATTCGCCGACCCGGACACCGGCGTTGGATACGCGTATGTGATGAACAGGCACGGCTTTCACGTAACCGCCGATCCGAGAGAACGCGCCCTCCGCAACGCCCTGTTCCGTGGCGTCCCGGGTTGCCGGCCGCAAACCTGAAGTCGTTATCAGAACGCGGGTCCCCATCCCGGTGCGGGTACCGGACACACCGGCGAAGTGAGCGGAATATGCCGCGCGTCAACGATTCCCGGCTCCACATCGTCGACGCCGGCCCAAGGCGCGCACTGTCGGAAAATCGCCGCATTCTTGACGCGGCACGCTTACG
>Ga0335083_10008169_pt1 | contig 12810 bp, 13 predicted proteins | sample Lox_Sample_42_FD_206716 | JGI IMG/M metagenome (GOLD analysis project Ga0335083, IMG submission 206716) | Soil microbial communities from Loxahatchee National Wildlife Refuge, Florida, United States - Lox_Sample_4.2 | ecosystem: Environmental > Terrestrial > Soil > Wetlands | place: USA...
GTGGACCAGCAGGTACTTCACCGGCTTCTTCCAGCCGGCGACGTCGTGCTCCCAGCGATAGGGCTCGTTGCTGGCGTACCCCTGCTGGATGATCTTGCCGCGCTCGGCGACGAAGCGGCTGGGCGTTCCGTCGAACGACGCGTCCAGCTGATCCTTGGTCACGAACCCCTTCGAGATGAGGAAGTCCATGAAGGGGAGCCCCTCCAGGTACAGCACCTTGGCCCTGGTCTTGGCGATGTCGGGCCAGCCAGCGACGGTGAACGACGCCGGATCCCAGATCAAGACCTGCGGGTTGATGTCCAGCGGCGCCACCACCGCCTTGGTCGGGAACTTCGCCGCCGCCTGCACGGCGTCGTCGGTCGCGACGTAGCCCAGCAGGATCTCGGGGTTCTGGTACATCAGGGCCGGGATGGGCTGGAAGCCGATGAACGGGCCGCCCAGGCGCACCTCGACGCTGACCCCGGTGGTCCCCAGCGGACCGCTGTAGGTCCCCTTCTTCTTGTCGATGGTGCCGTTGGGGCCGGCCAGCTGGTAGGCCGCAGCCCGCTCCGGCGTCGAGAACCAATCGGTCTGGATGACGATCTTGTCGGGACAGACGCCCTTCAAGGAGGCGGCCGGCGCCGCCAGTGCCTGGCCGGTGATGAAGGTGGTCGCCAGCAGCGCGAATGGGATCTTCGTCATGCGTTCTTGTCTCCTCTAATGGGGGCCCTTGGCCCGCCGCAGCTTGTCCACGTGACTTCCCCAGAGGTCGAAGCTGAAGAACAGCGCCAGCCCCACCAGCGACGAGAGCAGCAGCGCCGTCATGAGCTGCTCGGTCTGCAGCCGCTGCCGGTAGACGTCGATCAGCCGGCCGATGCCCGGCTCGCCCTGGCGGAAGAAGAAATCGGCGACGATCGCGCCGATCACCGACAGGCCGCTGGAGATCTTGAACCCGGTGATCATGGCGGGCAGCGCGGCCGGCAGCTGCAACCGCCACAGGCGCTGCCAGCGGCTGGCCCCGTACAGCGTGAAGAGATCGTGGTGGCCCGTCTCGGCCGACTTCAGTCCGAACAGCGTGTTGGTGATCATCGGGAACAGCGAGACCAGCACGCAGACGATGACGCGACTCAGGAAGTCGAACCCGAACCAGAATCCCAGCAGCGGCACGACCGCCAGGATCGGGATGGTCTGAAGCACGATGGCGTACGGGTAGATCGAGTGCTCGACCCAGCGGGCCTGGCTCATGAGGACGGCCAGGGCCACGCCCAGCACCATCGCCACGGCGAGCCCCACCAGCGCCACCCGGATCGTCGACCAGAGGGCCGCCAGCAGCTCGGCGAGGTTGGCCCGGTCGAGCAGGCCGGTGCGCAGCACGTCCCCGGGCGGCGGCAGCAGGAAGCGCCGATCGGGATCCAGCAGCACGTGGCTGGCCAGCGACCAGAGCGCCAGCACGGCGGCCAGCACCAGCAGCGGGGCGACGATCCGCCCGGCCGCTCCTCGGCGAGGCTGCCGGATGACGGTCGGGCGCGGCCCGAGCTCGGTGGCTGCCGGCGGCGACTTCTGCTGGGGCAGGTCGGTCCTCTGCGAGGGGGCGGCCTGGGCGCTCACGACGACACCTCGCGCAGGGCCGCCGAAACCTGGCCCGCCAGCGCCGCGAACTCGGGCTGGTAGCGCAGCTCGGGGGCCCGCGGGTAGGGGAACGGCACGTCGATGTCGGCCACGATGCGCCCGGGACGGGCCGACATCACGATGACCCGCGTCGACAGGAACACCGACTCCGGCACCGAGTGGGTGACGAACAGCCCGGCGAACGGCTCGGCCACGAACAGCGACAGCAGCTCTTCGTTCAGACGCTCGCGCGTGATCTCGTCCAGCGCGCCGAACGGCTCGTCGAACAGGAAGACTCGCGGCCGCAGGGTGAGCGCGCGCGCGATCGAGGCCCGCATGCGCATGCCGCCGGACAGCTGGGCGGGACGGTGGCGCTCGAAGCTGGCCAGGCCCACGCGCCGGAGCGCCTCGCGGGCCTGCGCCCGGCGCTCGTCCGGCGCGATGCCCAGCAGCTGCCCGGGCAGCTCGACGTTGTCCAGCACGGTTCGCCACGGAAGCAGCGTCGCGTCCTGAAACACGTATCCCAGCGCTTGCCCCGGCGACGTCACGCTGCCCGCCGTCGGTCGCTCGAAGCCGGCGACCAGGCGAAGCAGCGTCGACTTGCCGCAGCCCGACGGGCCGACCAGCGAGACGAACTCGCCCAGGCGCACGCGCAGCGAGACCCGGTCCAGCGCGTGCGTCGCGCCGTGATAGGTCATGGAGACCGTGTGGAAATCGATCGGTGGTTGGTCGCCGCCTTCGACCGCCCGCTCCATGACCGCGAAGCTATTCGCGCATCGTGATCCTGGCGGTTTCCGCTCGAACCAGAGTGTGTAACAAGTAAGTGTTCATTTACCGCCGGCGGACGGGCGGCCGCCGCGCACCCGCGCCAGGGCTTGCTCGACCGTGAAGGCGCCTTCGTAGAGGGCCTTGCCGACGACCACCGCGGTGGCGCCGGTGGGGACCAGCGCGTCCAGGTCCTCGAGCCGCGCGACGCCGCCCGAGGCGATCACCGGGCAGGGGGCCACGTGCCCCGCCAGCCGCCGCGTCGACTCGAGGTTGGGGCCGCCGCGCATGCCGTCGCGGCCGATGTCGGTGTACAGGATCGCGCCGGCGCCCGCCCGCGCCACGGCCTCGCCGACCTCCAGCGCGTCGGCGTCGGTCGCCTGGGTCCACCCCTCGATGGCGATCTTGCCCTCGCGGGCGTCCACGGCGACCACGATCTTCCCGGGCCAGCGAGCGCAGGCCGCCTGGACCATCCTCGGGTCCTTGACCGCGGCGGTCCCCAGCACGACGTAGGCGACGCCCGCGTCGAGCAGGCGCGCGCAGTCGTCCAGCGTGCGGATGCCGCCGCCGCTCTCGACCTGGACACCGGCCGCTTCCACGATCTTCTTCAGCGTGTCGCGGTTGTCGATCGGGGCGGCGGTGCCGCGGGTCAGCGCCGCGTCCAGGTCGACCACGTGGATGCGGGTGGCGCCGGCCGCGGCGAACCGGGCGGCGATCTCCCAGGGGGCGCGGCTGTAGACCTTGGCGCTCTCGCGCCGTCCTTGCTCCAACCGGACGGCGGCGCCGCCCAGAAGGTCGATTGCGGGGTAGACCTGCATGCGGTCCGCGGTTTTACGCGACCGCGAACCGCCTGAGAAGCGCCAACCCGGCCGCCTGGCTCTTTTCCGGGTGGAACTGCGTGGCGAAGATCGGGCCCCGACCGACGGCGGCGCAGAACGGCGCGCCGTGCTCGCTGGTCAGTGCGACGTCCTCGGGCCGCGCGGGATCGGGGAAATAGCTGTGTACGAAGTAGAAGAACGAGCCGTCCGGGACGGCGTCCGTGGCCGCCGGGCCCCGCCGCGTCTGGTTCCACCCCATGTGCGGGATCTTGAGCCCCGGCCTGTCCGCGAACCGCCGCACCCGGCCCGGCAGCACGCCCAGGCCCCGGGCCTCCGGGTTCTCCTCGCTGCTCTCGAACAGGAGCTGCATGCCGATGCAGATCCCGAAGAACGGGCGCCCCGTGGCCAGAAACGCCTGCAGGGCCTGCCTCAGCGCCCCGCCGTTCCGGTCCAGGGCGGCCGCGCAGGCGCCGAACGCCCCCTGCCCGGGGACGACCAGCCGTCCCGCGCCCGCGATGGCGTCGGGGTCGCCACTGACGGTCACGCCGGCGCCGACCGCCGCCAGCGCCTTCTCGACGCTGCGCAGGTTGCCGCTGCCCAGGTCGGCGACGACAACGCGTGGACGGAGCTGGGCTTCGCCCAGCGGAGTCCGTCGCGGGAGGGTGTGGGAACCCTCTGAGGGTTCCCGCGGTTGATCGTTCATGCCGTGAGCGTCCCCTTGGTGGACGGAACGCCCACGACGCGCGGGTCCAGGCGGGCCGCGGTCGAGGTGGCGCGCGCGAACGCCTTGAACAGCGCCTCGATCATGTGGTGGGCGTTCTCGCCGTACCGCACCTCCAGGTGCAGGTTGCACAGCGCGGAGGCCACGAAGCCCCCGAAGAACTCGCGCCCCAGCTCGAGATCGAAGTTTCCCACCCAGCGCCCCTTCAATGCGTCGGCGCGATAGACGAAGGCCGCCCGGCCGCTGAAGTCCACGGCCGCCGAGACCAGCGCCTCATCCATGGGGATCGTGGCGTCGCCGTACCGGGTGATGCCCGCCCGGTCGCCCAGCGCCTCGCGGAAGGCCTGCCCCAGGCAGATCCCCACGTCTTCGACCGTGTGGTGGGCGTCGACCTCGACGTCCCCGGTGGCCTGGATGTCCAGGTCGAAGAGGCCGTGCCGGGCGACCGCCTCCAGCATGTGGTTGAAGAAGGGGACCGGCGTCTGGATCCGGCGCTGGCCGGTGCCGTCCAGGACCAGGGTGAGGGCGATGTCGGTCTCCGCGGTCTTTCGCTTGATGGTCGCTCGGCGCGTCATCGGAAGTCAGTAATTTACCCCGGGAGCCGCCCGATCGCGCGACAAAGACGGCGAGAAAGGCGCGAGATCTTCAAGGTATTTGCCATGGCGCGCGATATAATTTGCTGTTCGTCCGATGTCGAAGCCACGCAGCCCGGTGCTCGGCTACAACCACAACCTGCGGTACGGCGGGCGTGTATTCCACGTCCAGACCGAGGACTCCGGACAGGGCTACGCGCGGCTCTACACGCACCTGTTCTTCGAGGGGACGATCCTGTCCTCGAAGAAGCAGGAGTACGATCCCGAGTCGGCCGAGGACTCGGTCCGCTCGGCCATGCAGCAGCTCCACAAGGCCATGATCAGGGAGCTGACGCGCGGCGAGCACGACCTGCGCATCGCCGCGTTCTTCTCGGCGCGCGGCGAGCCCGCGATGCTGGAGCCGCGCCCGGCGCTGGCGGTCGTCCCCGCGCCCGCGGAGCCCGCGCCAGCCGCCGCGGCGGCACCCGAGGCGGTTGCTGCGAGCGCGCCACCCGCGGTGGTGCCGCTCCCTCCGCCCGCCATCAGCAAGACGCCCGGCCCCAAGCCGATGGTCACCCCGAAGCCGATCGTCACCGTCCAGCCGACGGCGCTGAAGCGCTCGCCCGTGGTGGTGTCGAACCCGGCCGACGGCGTGGTGGTGCGCCGCAACGTCGTGATCGACGTGGGCGCCGGCAAGCCGCCCGTTCAGGCACCCTCCTCCGCGTCGACCCCGCCGCCGATGGCCACGCGGCCGCGCGCCGGCGCTCACATCGCCACGCGCGACGGGGCGGGGTTCATCGCGGGCAACCGCGCGCGCCCCGTGCCGGGCGAACAGCAGCCGCACCAGCCGCTGGCGTCGACCCGCGAGATCCGCATGCCGTGGGAGACCCCCTCGCCGCGCCGGCCCGCGCCGCCCGTCGCCTCCGCGCCGACCACGCCCGCGCCAGCCGTGCCCGCGGTGTCCGTGGTGACCGCCACCGGGAAGATCCGCATGCCCTGGGATCCGCCGGGCGCCTCCACGGAGACTTTGGTCTCCGACAAGAGCCTCGACGAGGTCATCCTCGAGTACCTCGCGGACGATCCTCAGGACCCGCCGGCCCAGTAGGTCAGCCCAGCTTGGCGACCAGGCCGGCGTCGCCGTCGACCAGGACGCGATCGCCGTCGGCCAGCGCATCCAGGGCGCCGGCGGCGCCGACGACGGCGGGGATGCCGCGCTCGCGGGCTTGAGCCGCGACGTGGTCCAGCACGCCGCCGGTCTCGACGACCAGCGCGGCGGCGGCGATCAAGGGCAGCTCGGTCGGCAGGATCGTGCGCGCGACGACGATCCCCGCCTCGTCGCTGGTGCCGCTGATTGGCCACCGGCGCACCCGGCCGATGCGCGCGCCCGGTGACCCGGGGCGGCCGCGAATCACACCCGCTTCCGTTTCGACCGCTGCGTCGAGCGAAGGGGGTTCGGTCCGGGCGCGCTCATTCCCGGCGCGGGCCGCGGCGACGTACCTGGCGACGAAGTCTCGCGGCACGGTCACGTCGCCCCGCGCCAGGCGGCGAACGATCTGCAGCGACAGCCAGAAGACATCGTCGGCGCGGGCCAGGATGCCGGCTGTGACCAGGCGTTCGCCCTCCGCCAGCAACGCGCGTCGGACATGGGCCTGGGCGCGGGCGTAGAGCCCGTCATCATCTTCTGCGACGGCCGCCGCTTCCCGAGCGCGCGCCAGCGCCTCTTCCCAGCGCTCCTGGTCATCGGGCGGCAGCCGATCGCGGACGGCGGAGGCGACCCCCGCGTCGTTCTCCCGGACGGTGGCTGGAGGCAGCCGTGCCGGGATCGCCATGGGTTGCTCGCTCCAGGTCGGCTCCGCCACGTCCCAGACCGGCGACTCGTCGCCGAACGCCGAGACGTAAGCGGCGCGGGCGCGATCCCGCTCGCTCTCCGTCGACGCGCGCGCGATCCGGTCGGCCGCCTCTGCGCGCGCGGTCGCGGCGCTCCGCACGCCGGCGAGCAGCGCGGGCAGCACCGTCGCGGTCTCCGCGCCGGCCCGCCGCACCAGCCGCGCCAGCTCCTCGCGGGCGGCGCGGGTCGTCGGCTGCACCACGCCGAAGAGCTGGTCGTAGATCGCAACGAAAGTCTCCAGCGCTTCTTCCAGCGACTCGGGCTGGGCCAGGCGCCGGTTCGCCATCTCCTCCAGGATCGCGAAGGCCTCGCGGGGCGAAACAGGGCCCCGCGGCCCGCGCGCCGTCCGATGTTTGTAGAACAGGTAGCCGCCGGCGATTCGCTGCGCGAACGGCACCTGGCAGCGCTGGTCGACCAGCTCGACCAGCCCCGCCTGTGCCGCCGACAGAGGAAGCGGATTATGGGACGCGTCCCAGCGCCAGTCGTCGCCGGCCGACACGATTGGCCGCCGGGCGCCGGGCTGGTACGGGCGGAGCTGCAGGAAGACCGGCGCGTCGTCGCTGGCGACCCATTCCACTTCGACGGCGCCGTGACGGGCGGCGAGCACCTCGAGCGCGTTCTGCAGAGCCTGCTGGACGGGGGCGCTGGCCGTTCCTCGGGTCTCCATGACCGGTGTGGTCCCGTCGGTGGCGGCGGTTCCGGCCGCTCCTCCGCGGAGGTACGGGTGGATCACCACCGCCAGCACCGGCTCCGTCGCCCGGCCGCGCGCGGCCAGATAGGCGATCACGCCAGGACTCAGCGCCGTGGCCAGGACGTCCCGCAGCGCCTGCTCGACGGACTCGCGCGCGACGCGCAGCCGCGAGGTGAAGAGGCCCGCCGCCAGCGCGCCGCTTTCGTCCTCGATATCCCCGGACGACCGGATCGAGAGACGCTCGCCGGGAAGCCAGGCGAGCGCGCCGGTCAGCTCGTCCAGGAAACCGTCAGGCCAGGGCGCCGCTCGCAGCGCCTGCCCAGCCTGCGCGATCGTCTCCAGCGCCCCGGGGGCCGTCAGGTCGGCCGGCAACGGTGGCCCGCCTCGACGGAGCGCCGCGAAGAGCTCGGACGACACCGCGAAGGCCGGCGGCACCGGCAGCCCCGCTTCGGCCAACCCGATCAGCGAGCGCGCCTTGCCGCCCACCCGGTCGAGCGGCGCGCCCGGGCGGAGCGGGACGCAGAAGGAGATGACGGAACGGCCCGACATGTTCGCTCAGTTGCTTGCATGTTAGCGTGCGGGCGACATGCGTGGTCCTTTGCTCTCCGGTCCCCTTGGCAGCCAGCCCTCGCTGGAGGCGTTGCTGCGCTGGACGCAGGGTCATGCCCCGGTGGTCGTGCTGGGGCCGGCCTGGTTGGGGTCGGCGCTGGCCCGCGGCGGCACCGCCCTGGTGCTGGTCGAGAGCGAGGTCCGGCCGCAGGCGCTGCGGGCCCGGCGGCGGGCCCGCAAGGAGAATCGCCCGCTCGAGGTCGCGCTGGCGGCCGCCGAGCTGCCGTTCCGGCGTGGGTCGCTGCCCGCGCTGGTGATCGAGAACGTCGCCGGGCTGCCGGCCGCGGAGGCGCAGCGCTGGATCGGCGCGCTCACGCCGGCGCTGCGCCCGGGCGGCCGCTTGATCGCGGCCGACGCCACCTCGAGTGACGAGGCGGTGGCGCGCATCGCCGGCGCGTTCCTGTCGGCGGCTCTGCAGGAGATCGTCCAGGAGTGGCCGCGCGACGGGGCGGTCCTGACCGTCGGCGTCGCGCCCCCGGCCACCGTCGTGGCCGCCCGCTACGGCGGCTGAGCGGCCCTCACGCGATATAATCCGCCGATGGCGCGACGGTGGGGCTTCGCGCTCGCCCTGTCGGTGCTGGCCCACATCGGCCTGGCGCTGGGGTTGCTGGGCGCGGGCGCGCGACCCTGGCACGGGACCATCGACGTCGAGATCACCGGCGTTTCCAGCGGTCAGGTGACGGAGCTGCCGCTGGGCGGACCACCGCCCGGCGGAGAGAAGCGGGCGCCCGCGCCCCGGCGCGTGCACCACCACGCGGCCGCCGCGCAGCCCAAGGAGACCGACTCGGAGGCGGGGCAGCTGACAGAGAAGGAGCAGCCCGGCCAGCCGCGCGCGCCGGAAGAGGGCGGCGGCCCGGCGCCCACCGACGACCTCACCGCCTACGGGCCGCGCGGGTCGCGGCTGACCGTGCTGCTGCGGCTGGATCGGCTGCGCGCGAGCGATCTGGCGCCTGGCATCGACGCTCTGCTGGCTCGGCTGCCCGATCACCAGGACCTGCTGCAAGGGACGGGGCTGGACCTGTTCAAGTCGTTCGACGCCCTGCTGATCGCGACGCCCCACCCGCTGGACCCCACGGTGACGTTCCTGGCCGCCCGCCACCACCTGGAGAGCGGCGAGCTGCGCCAGGCGCTCACCGACGGGGCGCGCGCCACCGATCGGACCCTCGCCTGGCGCGCCGATCACGGCCGCTGGATCGGCGAGCGGCACGCCAAGCGCAGCGGGCAGGGATCGTTGGTGACGCGCGACGACCGGTTGATCGTCTTGCCGGCGCAGGGGCTGGTGGTGGTGACGCCGCCCGCCTACCGCGCGCTGCTGCTGGCGCCCCCCGCGCGACCGCCGCCGGCCGACGCGGGGAGCGACGCCGACGGTGGGGCACCGGGCGGCCTCGACTGGACGTCGCTGCTGTCGCGGATCGACGCCGAGGAGGGGCTGATGCCCCCGGACGGTGACGCGATGATGAGCGCCGCCGACATCTTCAAATCGGCGGGCGGCGCGACGCCGCTGGTCTACGGCATGGAGGTCCCGGCAGCCGCGCGCGCGGTCGCCGGCATGGACGGCGACGAGCCGTTCCTGGACCTGACCGCCCAGTTCGCCGACGAGGCCCAGGCGCGCCACTGGGAGACCGAGTGGCCGAACCTGCGGGGGCGGCTGCGCACGAACCCGTTCGTGATCCTGGGCGGCTTCTCGGCGATCGTCGGACGCGTCACGCTGGAGCGTGACGAGCGGACCATCCGCGTCCACCTGACCGCGACCCACGACGAGACGGTGCGCCTGCTGGGCGTCGCCCTACGCTTGCTGGGCGGCTGATTGACCGGGTTCCCGCCGGACGGTTCAGCCGTTCCCCGTGCAGGTGACGTCGCAGGGGTGCGTATGGTCCAGCGTGGTGCTCGACTCGACCGATCTCGTCACGCCGGCCTGCAGGTAAGCAAAGTCGTAGCCCGACAGCGTGAGCGTGTGCGTGTGGCCGGTTCCACCGTCTTCCAGAAGGTAGGGCGTGTCCTGGTACCCGCGCTCGACGTCGCTGCCGGGCACGGTCAGCGGGTGGGTGTGGTTCAAGACCATCTCGACGACGCTCGTGCACATGATCGTGGTTCCCCCGTCGCCGCCGGCAGCCCCGGCGCTGCCCGCGCCGCCCTGCCCGGCAGCGCCGCCGCCCGCGCCGCCGGTCCCGCCGCCGGCCCCGCCGTCGCTGCAACCGCTCAGGCTGAGGGCGGCCCAGGCCAGCACCGACGTGAGGAAGGTCTTGCGGTCGATCGTCGAATCCGTCGCCACGGGGAAATCGACCCTAGCACGCCGTCGGTGACTTATCCTTCAGCCAGGGGCAGCGTCATCGGATGAAACGGAAGATCGCCATCGTCGGGGCGGGATCCGCGGGCCTCTTGACCGCGACCCACCTGTGCACCTGGCTGGATGACTCGTGGGAGGTCTGCGCCGTCCACGATCCCGGCAAGGACATCCTGGGAATCGGCGAGAGCACCAACGGGGCCTTCATCAGTGTGCTCGAGCGCGGGACCAACTTTTCGCTGGCCAATCCAGGCGACATGGCCGCCCTGGACGCCACGCTGAAGTTCGGAAGCAAGTTCGTCGGCTGGCGGGCGCGCCCCTGGATCAACCCGCTGCTCAGCGGCAACATCGCGATCCACTTCAACAACCGGCGGTTCAAGGACTTCGTGTTCGAGCGGCTGCGCGCGCTGTGGCCCGGCCAGTTCACGATGCTCGAGGCCGGCGTGCACGAGATCGCGAACTACGCGGATCGCGTCCGTCTGGACACGGATCGTGGCGCCTTCGACTTCGATTACGTGGTGGACTGCATGGGGACGCCGCCGGCCTTCGAGGGCTACACGCTCAGCGACTGCACGCTGGTCGATCGCTGCCGCATCCACGTCGTGCGCGACTACGCGTTCGAGCCCTTCACCGATCACATCGCGACGCGCGACGGCTGGATGTTCGGCGTGCCGCTGGACGGCCGCAAGACCTACGGCTATCTGTACAACCAGGCCATCACCGACGAGCGGGCCGCCGAGGAAGAGATGATGCGCCTGCTGGGCGCGCCCAGCCTGGACGCCGGCGGCTACAAGCAGTCCTACGCGTTGCGCTGCTACCACGCGAACCAGCTGATCTCGGGACGCGTGTGCAAGAACGGCAACCGGGCGCTGTTCTTCGAGCCGCTCATCGCCAACTCGATGTTCCTGTACATCTACGCCTCCCGGCTCATCTACGACCACGTCGCCGGCGGACAGGAGGCCGGCAAGTGCAACGACCTGTTCGTCAAGGCCGTGCAGGAGATGGAGGACGTGATCAGCTACTACTACCAGGGCGGTTCGACCTTCGACTCCGAGTTCTGGCGAACCGCCGCCGCTCAGGCGCGCGCCCGCCTGGACCGCCGCCCGCAGCTGGCCGAGTACCTGCAGAAGCTGGCGACCCTCAAGCGCCGGGGCATCCTGAACGCAGCGCCCGGCTACGCCCTCTCGCCTCACACCTGGGAGATCGTGGACGCCGCCCTCGGCTACCACTCGTTCGAGGCCGCGCCCGCATGAAGCGCTTGTCCCGTGCCAGCGCCGTCATCTGTGCGCTGCTGGTCCTGGTCGGTGCGTCGGCGATCCTCGCGACGTGGCTGACGCGACGGTTCGACGTCGGCGCCGTGCGCGCGGCGCTGCCGCCCAGCAGCCAGGGGGCGTTCGACCTCTTGCTGGCGCTTCATCCGCCGCCGGGGGGCGACCCTGACTGGGGAAGAGCGGAGCGGATCTGCCGCGACCTCTGGTGGCCGCGGTGCGATCGGCCGGCCCTCGACGTCATGCGGAAGCACAGCGCCTCCCCGATCGGCACGCGCCGCGACGCCGTCCCCACGTCGGCGGCGGCCACCGCGGACCTGATCTGGGGCTTCGGGAGCGAGGACGCCGCGCGGAAGATGTTCCGGACAGAGCTGGATCGGCTCCCGGAGTCGGACGGTCCAGGGCGAGCCCGGGTGTTCCTGCGGTTCGGGATCATCGACACCAATCCGGACGGTCAAGCGGCGCTCTTCAATCAGGCCTGCGCCGCCGACGCGCAGATCTGCGATCACATGAAAGAGGCGGCGCTGCGCGAGGTGCACGCGCGCTTCATGCCGCCCGGGAACGTGCTGCCGCTCTATTTCGGCAACGGCCGCGGTCACCCGGCCATCCCCGGGAAGCCGTGACGGACGGACGGGTGCACCTCAGGGTGGTCCGCGACGCCGCGACGGGCGAGGAAGCGGTCGCGCTGGCCGCGCCGGTCTTCGACCAGGAGTGGCAGAACGAGATCGCCGCCGGCGCGGCCAACACCGCGCACGCCGCCTGTGCAGGCGCGCCGGCGCTGGCCGCGATGGTCGCGCTGGCCCGCGAGGCGATGGCCGCCACGTCGCGCATGAGCGAGGCTCTGCTGGCGCGCGCGCCGGCCGGGTCGGTGGCGTGCCGGGCGGGCTGCGACCACTGCTGCTATCAGAGCGTGGGCGTGACGCCGCCCGAGGCCCTGGCCATCTTCGATCACCTGTCGCACGCGCGCTCTGACGACCAGCTGGCGCGGCTGGCGGCTCACGTGAGCGCGCGCCGCGCGGAGACGCGCGGGCTCTCGGCGGCCGAGCGGTTCTCGCCGGCGCACCCCTGCGTGTTCCTGGAGGCCGGCCAGTGCACGATCTACGAGGTCCGTCCGCTTTCGTGCCGCGCCATGAACTCGCTGGACGCCGGCGAGTGCGAGCGCCGGCTGCGCGATCCCGAGGCCCGCGCGGCCTTCGTGGCGGCGGGCCTGGGCGGGCATTCGTTCCTCGAGCCAATCCGCGCGTCTCACGCGATCAGCGCGGGCCTGCAGCTGGCGCTGGCCGAGCTGCACGGGCTGGACATGCGCCCGCTGGACCTGATCGGCGCGATGGACCTGCTGCTGAACGGAACGCGGGAGATCCCCGACGCCTGGATCGACGGTGAAGCCGCGTTCCAGGCGTCTTACTCTTCGGGCAAGAGCCCCGTCAGCCCGCCGAAGTGATCTTGGTGACCTCGCCGGGGTTGGTGATGCCGCCGGTCGTTCCGGTTCCGTCGAACTGACCGAACGCGGTGACCTTGCCCCCGGTGGGCGTGCCGTCGGCCGTACAGCCAAGCGCGTTCATCAGCGTGACGTACAGCTTGTTGATGGGGAGCATGCCGCCCGTCGA
>Ga0335083_10008174_pt1 | contig 12805 bp, 13 predicted proteins | sample Lox_Sample_42_FD_206716 | JGI IMG/M metagenome (GOLD analysis project Ga0335083, IMG submission 206716) | Soil microbial communities from Loxahatchee National Wildlife Refuge, Florida, United States - Lox_Sample_4.2 | ecosystem: Environmental > Terrestrial > Soil > Wetlands | place: USA...
GAGCAGCGCGAACGACTTTTGGCGCCAGAGCAGGCCCAGGTAGGTCATCGCCTCCGGGTAGCGGGGGCGGCGGGCCAGGGCCCTCTCGAGGTAGTCGATCCCGTCGTCGGCCAGCCCGATCCGCGCGTCGCCCGCCACCTCGCCGGCGCCGGCCGTGGCAGGCGCCGGCGGCTGGTCGGGGTGCGCGGTCACCGCCGGCCAGGGGGTCAGGCCGGCCGCCTTCTCACCACCGCCGTGCGCCGACAGGATCTGCCACACGAAGGTGCCGACCCCGTACTGCGCTTCAGCGTCGTCGGGGCGAAGCGCGGCCGCCTTCTTGGACCAGTCCAGCGCCGGCTGCCACTTGCCCCATCTATAGTAGACGTCCTGCAGCCCGTGAACGGCCTCCAGGTCGCTCGGGTCCCGGCGGTGGCGCTCCAGGAACGTCGCCTCCAGCTCGGGGAAGGCGCCGATGTCGAACCAGGTCTGCAGCGTCAGCTCGGTGGCGCGCTGGTCGCGCGGCGCGACCTGTCCCAGCCGCTTGAACGCGTCCAGCGCGCATTGCGCCGCCCACCGGCTCTCGGGATCTCGCCCGCCCGGCCCGATGAGCTGCCGGCAGGTGTACCCCTTGTTCAGCCAGAGCGTCGGCAACTCGGGGACGAACGCCTCGGCCTGCTCGAACAGCGCCACCGCCTCGACGTATTTGCCGCGGCGGTATAGCTCGTTGGCGTCCTGGATCCGCTTGCGCCCGCGGACCTGGTCGCAGGATGGCAACAGCAGCAGCGCCGCGACGGCGATCGCCGCGGATCTACCTGAGATCGAAGACCTGCAACTCATCGCCCCCCCGAGCGAAGCTCTTGAACCGCTTGAGCACCACCAGTGAGTCGGCGCGCGTCCGGTACGTGACCGGGCGGGGGATGAAGACGCGGCCACGCAGGCTCACGCTCCCGTCGGACACATCGGCCGCGTAGAGGTCGAGCATGGGCAGATCGGGCTTCTGGCGCTTGATGGCGTCGGGGTTCAACGGATCGATGGCGATCCCGAACGTCAGGTGGTTCGCCTTCGGCCCCTCCTCGACCAGCAGGGTCTTGGGGTCGTAGAGCCGGAAGGGGGCCACCAGCGCGGCCGGGACCTTTTTCCCCATTGCGTCGATCACATCGACACCCGAGGCATCTTGATTGAGGTCGACGAACAGCGACTGTCCCGGGTGGTCGCGCCGCAGCTGGCCGGTCACCTCCCACCCGAGCAGGTCGGGGATCTCCGACTCGGAGACGGTCTTTCCGGTCAGCGTGTCGATGACCGTCTTCCGCGGGCGGTCGCGTACGTCGGCCGCCTTGTCGTAGGCGCCCGCGCGCTCCCCCAGGATGCGGGTGTAGCCGTCGAAGAACCCGACCAGGCGGACGGGCGGCGTCTTCAGGTCGCCGGCCGGGTCGGTGTGGTAGGCGTGCGGCTTGCCGGCGGGGGCCAAAGTGGCCAGCGCGTAGGGGGTCACCGTGTAAGTCGCCTCGGCGCCGTGCGCGCCGGGTTTGCGGTCGAACGCGATCAGGTGGCCGTCGGCGTCTCCGGGCGGGCGGGCAAAGGTGGTCGCCGGTCCGACCTTGGCCGACACCTTGCCGGTCGCGTCCAGCAGGAACGCCCAGACCGGCGCGTTGTCGTCCGGGTTGGTGCGCGCGATCAGCACCAGCCCCTTGCCGGGGGGAAGCACCTCGATCCGGACCGGGACCAGCGTCTTGTCCACGTTGAAGGTCGCGGTCTGCTTGGGCGGCGTGGCGGTCAGGTCGTAGAGCTCGACCTTGGCGAACGTGGCCCCGTCCTCGCGGATGGCCGCCAGGGTCGCGCCGCGGTCGTCCAGACCGAACACGTCGTCGAAGTAGCCCTCGCCTGCCGCCGGTTTCAGGCTGGCGCGCGGCTCCAGCGGTTTCGGCGGCTTCTCGACACCCGGCGCGGCGCCGGCCGCGGAGACCCCCACCAACATCCCGAGAATCGCCGCGAGGGAGCGCCCGCTCAGCATCAGGCCCCGGCGCGGCTCAGGAAGGCGTCGATCAGGGCCCGCGCCTGTTCGTCCACGCCGGTGAACTTCACGCCCATCCTCAGATCCTCGGGCGGGGTGGCCGAGACGATCTCGCCCGTGACGCTGATCGGGACGTTCTCGCCGGGCAGCGTGAACGTCAGGTTGACCGCCGTGCCGACGGGAAGGGGGATGGTGTGTTCGAGGCGCAGCCCGCCCCGAGACAAGTTGCCCGCGCGCCGGAAGTAGCGCTCTGTCCCGGTCGTCTCCTCGACCCACATCTCGACCGGGATGCGCGCGCCGCCGCGGCGCTCTTCACCCGTTCCGGACATGGCACCGGATGGTACACGCGGAGGTCGGAGGGCGCCAGAGTTTGGCGAAAGGCACGGGGCCGCGGTACAAAGGAGGGAATGTCACGACGTCGCATACTGGTCACTGGAGGCTCGGGGTTCCTCGGATCGCACCTGTGCGAGCGCTTGTTGAAGGAGGGGCACGAGGTGGTCTGCCTCGACAACTTCTTCACCGGTTCGCGCGCCAACGTCGAGCACCTGCTGGACCACCATCGCTTCGAGCTGATGCGCCACGACGTCACCGAACGGATGACGATGGAGGTGGACGAGGTCTTCCACCTGGCCTGCCCGGCGTCGCCTATCCACTACCAGCGCAACCCGGTCCGCACGATTCGCACCGCGGTCGAGGGGACGCTGAACATGCTCGACCTCGCGCGCGAGGCCAAGGCGCGCATCCTGATCGCGTCGACCTCCGAGGTCTACGGCGATCCGATCGAGCACCCGCAGCACGAGGCCTACTGGGGCAACGTCAACCCGATCGGCCCGCGCGCCTGCTACGACGAGGGGAAGCGTTGCGCCGAGGCGCTGGCCGTGTCGTACGCGCGGCAGTACTCGGTCGAGGTGCGCATCGCGCGCATCTTCAACACCTACGGACCGCGCATGCACGAGAACGACGGGCGCGTGGTCTCGAACTTCGTGGTCCAGGCCCTGCGCAACGAGCCGATCACCGTCTATGGCGAGGGGCAGCAGACGCGATCGTTCTGCTTCGCCACCGATCTGATCGAAGGGTTCATGCGCCTGATGGCCAGCCCGCACGGCTCCGACCCGGTGAACCTGGGGAACCCGCGCGAGACCACGGTCCTCGAGCTGGCGGAGATCACCAAGCGGCTGGCCAAGTCCAGCTCGCAGATCATCCGGGCGCCGCTGCCCAAGGACGACCCCACGCGGCGCAAGCCCGACATCACGCGCGCGCAGCAGCTGCTGGGCGGGTGGGGACCGGCGGTGCCGCTCGAGCAGGGGCTGGCGGCGACGATCGACGACTTCAAGAAGCGCCTCGCCATCTGACTCTGACACCCGCGTCGGGCGCGGCGCGGTCCAGCGGCTCGCCGGTGACGGGGTGGACCAGGCCCGGCTCGGCCACGTCCGCCAGCGGGATGCGCACGAACGGGCGCTCGAGCAGGCGCGGATGCGGAACCAGCAGCGACGGCGCATCCTGGATGACCGAGTCGCCATACAGCAGCAGGTCGATGTCGATCAGGCGCGACGCCTGCGGCCGCTGCGGCGGGCGGACGCGCCCGAGCGCCGCCTCGATCTGCAGGCAAAGCGCCAGGAGCGCGTGCGGGTCCAGTCGCGTGACCACGCGCGCGACGGCGTTCAGATAAGGCGGCTGCGGCTCCGGCGCCACGGCGTCGGTCTCGTACAGCGGCGAGCAGGCGCTGACCTCGACGCCGGCGGCGGAAAGCCGGGCCAGGCTTTCCTGGATGGCGCCTTCGCGGTCCCCCAGATTGGCGCCGAACGCGAGATAGGCCCGCACGACCCTGTATAGTGTCATCGGACCTTGCCGCCTGGAACTCTCCCCGCCGCCATCTCGGGCCTTGCGACCGGGCTGGGCGCGCTGCCGTTCTTGTTCGTGCGCGACCTGCCCCGTCGGGCCTACGACGGCATTCTGGGGCTGGGCGCCGGCCTCATGCTGGCCGCCGCGACGCTGGGGCTGATCACCGAGGCGCTGCGTGGGGTCGGCGAGGGCGGCACGCTGCACATCGGCCGCCTGATCCTGGTGCTGGCGGGGATCACCGCCGGCGCGGCGCTGGCCGCCGCCATGGACCGCCTGATCCCGCACCGCCACGCCGGCGGCCACCACCAGCACCTGGGGCACGAGGAGGGACACGACATTCACGATCGCGACGCGCGCCGGGCCTACGCGGTGGTGGGCGCGCTGAGCCTGCACCGCATCCCCGAGGGGCTGGCGATCGGCGCCGGCTTCGCGCCCAGCCGGTCTCACCTGGGGTTCGTGCTGGCCGTCGCCATCGGCGTGCAGAACGTGTGCGAGGGGATCGTCATGTCGGCGCCGCTTCGCCACGAGGGGGTGGGGCGCTGGCGTGGCTTCGCGGTCGTCGCGCTGACCGGGCTGGTGATCCCGGCGGCCGCCGTGGCGGGTGACGCGCTGGCCGCGGCGGCGGTCGCGACCATGCCGTTCGTGCTGGCGTTGGCCGGCGGCACCCTGACCTACGTGACGTCGGTCGAGATCATCCCCGAGTCGCACAGCCACGGCAACGAGGGGACCGCGTCCGCCGGGCTGGTCGCCGGCTTTCTGCTGACGACCGCCCTCGAAGCGATCCTGCGCTAGCAGCCGGAGGCGCCCGTTAGTGGGGTGAATGCCTCATGCGGCGGGCCGGGGAAGGCCCTAGCGTCTCGACCAAGGAGACCGACCATGAGGACGACCATTCTTGCTGCCGCACTGCTCTGCTCGCTGTCTTTCGGCGCGCGCGCTCGAACCCGCGATCCGGCCACCGAGACCTATCCGGACGCCCAGGCTCGGATCAAGAAGCGGCTGGACGAGATCTGGGCCAGCGCCGCCGCTCGAGACTTCGCCAAGCTGGAGTCATTCCACCTGTACGGACCCAAGTTCACCTCCTTCAAGGAGGGCCAGCCGCGAGGCAACGCAGAGGCCAATCGAGCAGGGGAGCGCGAGATCTTCAGCGCCCTGGTGGATCCCAAGGTCGACATGAAAGATCTCGCGATCGCCGTGTATGGCGACACCGCCGTGGCGACCTTCAACGGCGATTTCAGCGGAAAGCTCGGGGGCAAGCCGACCGCCCTGAAGCAGGCGGCCACCCTCGTGTTCGTGAACTACAAGGGCGACTGGAAGATCGTTCACGAGCACTTTTCCATGCTCGGCCCGCCACCTGCCGCCGGCCGCTAGTGGCCGGTCATTTGATGTTGAGCAGCTCGACGTCGAACACCAGCGTGCCGGCCGGGGCGCCGGGACGCTCGGGGTGGTCGCCGTAAGCCAGCGGGCCGGGGATCCAGAAGCGCGCCTTGTCGCCGACGACCATCAACTGCAGCCCCTCGGTCCACCCCTTGATGACCGCGCCCAGCGGGAACGTCGCCGGCTCGCCGCGAACCACCGAGCTGTCGAACATCTTCCCGTCGGTCGTCCAGCCGGTGTAGTGCACCTCGACGGTGTTGTCGGCCGTCGGGTGGGTCTTGCCCTTGCCGTGCTTCAGGATCTTGTAGGCCAGACCCGAGCTGGTCTTCTTCGCGTCGTCGGGCGCCGCCGCGACGTCGGGCGGAGTCGCAGGCGGCGGCGTGACCTTCTTGATGTCGAGCAGCTCGACGTCGAACACCAGCGGCCCGGCGGGCGCGCCCGGCCGTTCCGGCGTGTCGCCGTAGGCGAGCTTCGAGGGGATCCACAACCGCCGCTTCTCGCCCTTGACCATCAGCTGCAGCCCCTCGGTCCAGCCGGGGATCACCGCGTCCAGCGGGAACCGCGCCGGCTCGCCACCCGGGATCGAGCTGTCGAACATCTTCCCGTCGGGCGTCCACCCGGTGTAGTTCACCGTTACGCGATCGTGCGGCCCGGGGTGGTCCTTCCCCTTGCCCTTGTACAGCACCTTGGACGCCAGCCCGCTGGCCGTCTTCTTGGCGTCGGCCGGCGGCGCCGCGACGTCAGGCGGAGCGGCGGGCGCGCTGGGCGGGGCCGCGGCCGGCAGCGGATCGATGGGGGCGGCATGCAGGCGGAAGCCCGGTGCCAGGACCCCGACGGCGAGAAGGCTCGACCAGAGAAGGCGTCTCATGCGTGCCCCATATCATGTCCGGGGCGGGGTGGTGAAGCGCCGATCGTTGAGTGGAACGGACGGTTTGGGATTCAATTGTTTCGCCACGCCGGCCGCACCAGGTGCCGGAAGGCGCGCTGGAAGACGGGCACGCTCATGGCCACTGGCCCCAGCCGGTTTCCCACGAACTCCAGGATCACCTTCGGGCCCGACAGGGCGCGAATCTCGACGCAAACGCCGCGATCGCTTTCCCACCGCTCTCCAGGCGTCAATGTGGGGGCTTTCTGCATTTCGCTTCAACGATGTCCACCACCCTTCCGCGCGGGAAGCCGGCTTCCTCTTGACCCGAACGTCGCTAGGAAAGAGAGCTCAGCTGTTTCTGGAGCCAGAGCTCGAGCAGCCCGAGCTGCCACAGGATGTTGATCCCCAATCGCGATCTCTCGTTCGGGTGCTCGAACAGGGGCTGAACGTACTCGTCGCGATACAGACCGCGCTCGCGCGCGGCGCGGCTGGTCAGCGCGTCGCGCACGGTGGCCAGCACCTTCCCCTCCAGATGGCGGATGCCGGGCACCGGAAAGTATCCTTTGGGGCGATCGATCACCTCGTCGGGCACCAGGCCCCGGGCGGCGTCCTTCAGGACTCCCTTGCCGCCGTGGGCCAGCTTCAGCTCCGGCGGGCAAGCGGCGGCCAGCTCGACCAGCTCGTGGTCCAGGAACGGAACGCGCGCCTCCAGCCCCCAGGCCATGGTCATGTTGTCGACCCGCTTCACCGGGTCGTCGACCAGCATGATCGTCGTGTCGATGCGCAGGGCCGCGTCCAGCGTCGTGTCGGCGCCCGGCGCGTCGAAGTGCGCGGCCACCATCTGCCGGCTGACGTCGGCGGCCGGCAGATAGTCGGGGCTGACGATCGCCTCGATCGTCGCGCGGTCGCGGTCGAAGAAGACCCCGGCGTAGGCGTCCAGCGCGTCGGTCCGCGGAACGTCGCCCAGCGGTGGATACCAGTCGTAGCCGGCGAAGATCTCGTCGGCCCCCTGGCCGCACTGGACGACCTTCACGTGTTGCGACACCTCTTGCGACAGCAGATAGAACGCGACCGCGTCGTGGCTGATCATCGGTTCGCTCATGGCCGTGATCGCGCCGTCCAGAGCCGTCAGCAGGCGCCCGTTGTCGATCCGGATCTGGTGGTGGTCGGTGCCGAACTGGCGGGCCACCAGATCCGAGTAGTCGAACTCGTCGCCGGTCAGACCGCCCACCTGCTGGAAGCCGATGCTGAAGGTGCGAAGCAGTCCCTTCTGGCCCCTCGTCTCGACTTCTTGGGCCAGCAGCGCGACCAGCAGGCTCGAGTCGAGGCCGCCCGACAGCAGCACGCCGATGGGGACGTCCGCCACCATTCGCCGCCTGACGGCCGTCCTCAGCCTGGCCAGCAGCGCGCCGCGCCAGGCCTCGGGCGCCATCGGTCGCTCGGTGCGCGTGAAGCGGGGCCGCCAGTAGACGTGCGACTGCTGGCGTCCGTCGGGCTCGATCGCCAGCACCGTTCCTGGCGCCAGCTTGCGTACCCCGTTCAGGATCGTGTGCGGAGCCGGGACCACCGAGTGGAACGAGAGATAGTGATGAAGGGCGACCCGATCGATCGAGGTGTCGACCTCGCCGCCCGCCAGCAGCGCCGGCAGCGTCGACGCAAAGCGCAGCCGCCCGGGCCCCGGCGCCAGGTACAGCGGCTTGATGCCCAGCCGATCGCGCGCCAGCACCACGCGCCCGCTGTCTCGCTCGCAGATCGCGAAGGCGAACATGCCGTGGAATCGCTCGACGCACGCGCTTCCCCAGCGGTGGTAGGCCTTGAGGATGACCTCGCTGTCACTGGTGGAGAAGAAGCGGTAGCCGTGCCCCTCCAGCTCGCGGCGGAGCTCGGGATAGTTGTAGATGCACCCGTTGAACGCCAGCGACAGGCCCAGCTGACTGTCGACCATCGGCTGCTCGCCCGCGCGCGTGAGGTCGATGATGGTCAGCCGCCGGTGGACCAGACCCACGCCCGCCCGCCGCCAGGTACCGGAGCCGTCGGGGCCGCGCGCGCGCATCCGCCCGCTCATGCGCTCGAGCGCCACCACGTCGGCGTCCTGACCGTCGAACCGAACCTCACCCGCGAAGCCGCACATCGTTCCCCCTCAACGTGGGATCCAGGTGTCCTTGGCCCCGCCGCCGCGGGACGAATTGACCACCATCGATCCGGCCGGCGCCACGCGCGTCAGCGGCGCCGGGACCACCACCGCGCCGGCGCCCTGATACACGAAGACGCGCAGGTCGACGTGCCGGGCCTGGAAGCTCGGCTGGCGATCGCCGGCGCGCGCGTCGAACGTCGGGTGCGTCGACAGCGCGATCGTCTCCTGCGCCACCCAGCGCGCCGGCTGCTGCTGAATCAGGGCGCGCACGGCAGCCAGCTCGCGGTCGGTCGCCTGCGGTCCGATCACCACCCCCATCCCGCCGTACCCGTCCACCGGCTTGACGACCAGCTGGTCCAGGCGCGACATCACCTCTCGTCGCTGGTCGCGATCGGCGCAGTGGTAGGTGCGGACCTGTTCCAGGAGGGGTCGCTCGCCCAGGTAGTAATCGATCAGCGCCGGAACGAACGCGTAGGTGGCCTTGTCGTCCGCGACGCCGTTGCCCGGCGCGTTGGCCAGCGTCACGCGGCCGGCCCGCAGGGCTCTGACCAGCGCCGGTCCCAGCGGCTGGCCGTCTGCGCCTCGGCTGCGCGCCAGGCGATCGTCCAGGCGCATGTAGATGACGTGTACGGGGCGGCGGCGCCCGTCGGCGACCAGCCAGACCGCCCGATCCTCGACCAGAAGGTCAGAGCTGGTGACCAGCGGGATCTCCATCTCCGTGGCCAGCCAGCGATGCTCGAAGTACGCCGAGTCCTCGGGTCCGGAGGTGAGCAGGCAGAGCTGCGGCGTCGACGGCGCGCTGGCCGGCGCCGACTCGGCCAGCGCGCGCCGCAACAGGCCGGTCGCCTCCGCCGGGTCGTGCAGATCGACCAGCCCGAACAGTTCCGGGCAGGCGGCGCGCAACAGCCGCCGGCAGGCGACGGCGTACGCCACGCCGGATGGGACCCGGACGTTGTCTTCCAGGACCAGCCAGCGGCCGTCGCCGTCGCGCACCACGTCGAACCCGACCACCTGGATGCGGCGCCGCCCGGCGGGGACCGCCTGGCCCGCCGTGCGATAGCCGGGCGTATCGGTCGCGACCCAATCAGGCAGGACGCCGTCGCGCACGATCCGGCGCTCGCCGTAGATGTCATTCAGGAACGCGTCCAGCGCCCGCGCGCGCTGAGCGGCGCCGCCCTGCAGCCGGCTCCAGTCTTCGGCCGGCAGCACGCGCGGGACGACGTCGACCGGGAAGGGGACGGCCGCTCCCTCGCCGGTGGGGCGAAAGACCAGGCCCAGGCGCCCCTTGGCCTCCTCGAGCGAAGCCACCTGGCGGCGCAGCGCCTCGGGGGGGAGGCCGGCCAGCGTCTCGAGGATCGCCGCGTGCGAGGCGCGCGGCTCTCCGTCGGGCCGGACCGCCTCGTCGTACTCACCCGGCTGATAGCCGGGAAGGATCGGCGCTGCCGGGCCGGGCCCGCCAAGCGGGGCGCGCCCGGCCGTCTCGGCGACCAGCAGGTCGACGACGTCGGTGATCCGCGAGCGGCGCCGCAGCGCCGCGCGCTGGCGGGCGGCCGAGCTGCCCTGGGCCAGGGCGGCCTCGCACAGCTGCTTGACCGTCGCCCAGCAGCGGTCGGCCTCCAGCTCGGGGCGCAGGTCCTCGACCATCCCGCGCACCAGGACGGCCGCCGGGACCGGGTGCGGGCCGGACAGATCCACCAGCTCGCCCTCCAGCGCCGAGCGGGCGGCGCGCCACATGGCCGCGCGCAAGAGTGCCGGCGGCGGGGCCAGCGCCGGCGCGCCGCGCAGGTGGCGGGCCCGCTCGCGTTCGACGACCGCCCGAAACAGGCCCGCGATCAGCACCGCGGTGTCGATCGACGGGCAGGCGTCGCAGACGCGCAACTCCAGGGTCGGCGCGTGCGCCGACGGGCGGACGTCGAAGTAGATCATGCCGCGGTCGCTGATGACGCCCGAGCCGATCAGGTCCTGAACCAGGCGATCGTATTCGGCGGCGCCGGCGAAGCTCCCCGCGCAGCCGGTGGTCGGCCAGCGCGACCAGATCAGGGTGCGCGCGCTGGCGTACCCCGTGTCTTGTCCGTCGTGTGAGAAGGGCGAGCTGGCCGAGAGCGCCAGCAAGCCGGGCAACCAGCGCGCCACCCGGTCGATCAACGCGGCCGCCAGGTTCGGATCGCCGATGCCCACGTGAACCTGCAACCCACAGATGAGCTGCTCGCGCACCAGGACCTGGTAGTCGGCCAGCATGCGCCGGAAGCGCGCGTTCTCGGTGATGGTGATGGGGATCGGCAGGGGCATGGTGCCCGCGGCCGCCGCGCCGATCCCCAGCGGCTCGCAGGCCTGGGTCAGCTCGGCACGCAGGGTCCGCAGCGCGCGGTGCAGATCGTCCAGCGTCCGAACCACCTCTGTGTTGGTCTCGACGGTGGTCTGCTGCAATTCAGCCGCGTAGGTGCCCTTGGCGCCGGCGAGCCGGTCAAGGACCTCATGGGCCCGCGGTGTGGATCGACGCGTGACCAGGTCGACGAGGTGAAACTCCTCTTCGATTCCCAGCGTCAGCTGCATTGACTGTCGTTCCTTACGTAACTCCCGCAATGCCAGGAACAAGGGGCGTCGGCGATTTGCGAAGTGCCGGCGAAGGGAGTGGCTACCTTTGCCGGGGCCATGTGCGAGCTCCTGGGCGTCGACGCCAGCCAGCCGATCGACATCGCGTTCTCGTTCTCCGGCTTTGCTCAACGCGGTGGACGCACCGGGCCGCACGCGGACGGGTGGGGCGTCTCCCTGTACCAGGGCCACGTCGCCCGGACGTTCCTCGAGGAGCACCCCGCCTACCGCAGCCCGCTGGCGCGCTTCCTGCGCGAGAACCCGATCGAGACCCCGCTGGCGGTCGCGCACATTCGCAAGAAGACGCTGGGCGAGCCGAAGCTGGAGAACACGCACCCGTTCGTGCGGGTGTTCGGCGGCCGCCACATCGTGTTCGCGCACAACGGGACGTTGCCGCACGTGCGCGCCCGCGCGCTGGCATGCGAATCACCGCTGGGCGACACCGACAGCGAACACGCGTTCTGCTGGCTCCTCGAGCAGCTGCGCGGCATCCATCCCGACGGCCTCCCGGACGACGCCGAGCAGGCGGGGGGGACGCTGTTTCGGCTGCTGAACGATCTGGGGAGCGACGGGATCTTGAACTGTCTGGTGGCCGACGGGCGATTCCTGTTCGCGCGCTGCGGGGATCACCTGTCCCACATCGTTCGTCAGCCGCCGCTGGGCGTGGTGACGCTGGCCGACGAGGAGGTCGCGGTGAACCTGGCCGACATCATGCGGGGCCACGGATCGGTCGCGGTCGTGGCCACCCATCCGCTCACGCGGGGCGAACCATGGGTCGCCGCGACCCCGGGGACGTTGTGGGTCTTTCGCGACGGCGCGCTGGTCAAGACCTTCCCGGGGCTGCCCGAGGCCGCTCACGTCGCCGCCACCGGCTGGCGTCCGGGCAACGGCGTCCCCCTGCCCGCCACGACACCGATACGTTGACGCCAGCCTCGAATCAGCCGGGCGTGTCCTCGGCGTCGATGAACAGGTCGAGGCGCTTGCAGAGCTCGCTCACCTCGAAGGGCTTCAGGAAGCCACGATGATGACCGACCTCGTCCAGGTGGGGCGCCCAGCCGGTCATGAATACGAACGGAATCGTCGTGAGTGAAGGATCGGCTCTGAAGGTTCGCTCCAGCGCGGGGCCGCTGGTTGGCGGGATCCGGATGTCTGCCACGACCACGTGAACCTTCGTTGTCCTGGCGACCCGCACCGCGTCGTCGGAGTCGCTGGCCGTGACCGTCGTCCAACCTTCCAGCCGAAGGGTTTCCGCGAGCAACTCGCGGAAGTCTTCGTGGTCCTCGACGATCAAGACAGTCTTGGCCGGCCCCATGCCTTCGAGGGCATATTAGCCGAGTCGCGGCGGTTGGATGGGGTGGGATTCCGTGGTGGGATCCAGATCACGGAAGAGCGACCCATCGGCGGGTCCCACGGCACGGCCACCGCCGCACCGGGCGGTCAGAACGTCGTCAGGGTCCCGGCGAACGCGGCGGCCAGCATGCCGCCGATCGCCACGACCGCCAGCAGGCAGAGGCCCAGGCGAGACGAGATGGTCCCGGGCTCGACGATCGGCGTTCGGAAGACCTGCGTGATCTCGACGCTGTCGTCGTCGGCCAGCGCGATGCCCGCACCGGTTTCGATCCCCTCGAGCCAGGCGTCCTGGTTCCCCTGCGGCGGTACGTTGTCGAACAGTTCCTGATTGGTCGCGGCGTTCATGATCTCCCCCCTCCGGTGCTCGGAGACAGGCGAATGCACGGACGGTGCCAAGTGCTCCAACCCCCCGGCCCCACGCGATTTCGCGGCCGGCCGCCGGGCAAACATGCGCCGTTTGACCCACTTGTTTGCACAAGTTGATCAGGGGTGGCGAACGTTCTTGCACAATTGGCCGAAGGGCCCGTCCTGCGGCGCTCCGATCTTTGCGAGCCTGATTGTTCGGCCTCCGGGGTTCAGTACCCCAGCTGCGGTTGCCGCTTGTGGCCGTACTTGTCGGGCACGAACGGGGCGGGGCGCTTGTCGCCGCCGACGG
>Ga0335083_10008175_pt1 | contig 12803 bp, 5 predicted proteins | sample Lox_Sample_42_FD_206716 | JGI IMG/M metagenome (GOLD analysis project Ga0335083, IMG submission 206716) | Soil microbial communities from Loxahatchee National Wildlife Refuge, Florida, United States - Lox_Sample_4.2 | ecosystem: Environmental > Terrestrial > Soil > Wetlands | place: USA: Florida...
CGCATTCGAGCTGCTCGGCGGGGGAGTCGCTGTGGGCGAGAAAGCTGCCGGGGAAATCGACGCGCGCGCCGCGCCGCACCCCGGCCGAGAGCTCGCGGCGGCGGGCCTCGTAGTCCGACCAGTCGCAACTCTGCAGCTGCACGTAAAAGCGCTCGCCGGCGATGTAGGGGGCCTCCGGAGCCACGGCGAGCAGCGCGTCATACGCGGCGAGCGCCTCGGGGCGACGCAAGGCACCGAGACACTGGGCGCGGCCCTGCAGTGCCTCGACATTGCGCGCATCGCGCTGCAGCGCCTGCGCGCAGCACTCGACGGCCTCGGCGAAGCGCTGCGCATGGATCAGGAGCCGCGCGGCGAGCAGGTAGACATCGATGTTTTCGGGATCCGCGCGCGCGGCATCCTGGGTTGCCGTGAGCGCCGCCGCGAATTGCCCGAGGGCCTCGAGCGAGCGGGCCCGGCCGACGCGCGCGGCGGCATCGCCCGGCGCGCGCCGCAATGCCGCCTCGAACAGCTCGAGCGCCGCGGACGCCTCGCCGCGCTGCAACAGCACGAGACCGTGCACGACGAGCGGCAGCGCCTCCCGCTCATCGAGCGTCGCGGCACGCGCGGCGATCGGCAGCGCCTCCGGCGCGCGCCCGCTCAGGTGCAGGAGCAGCGCCTGCACCGCGAGCGCCCGAGCGCAATCGGGGCGCTCCGCGAGCAGCGCATCGATGACGGCAAAGGCTTCGGCGAAGCGGCGCAGCCGCGCGAGGCTGCGTGCGCGGCCGATCCGGGCGCCGCGATCCTGCGGCTCGAGCGCGTGCGCGCGTTCGAAGGACTCGAGCGCCTCGCGATCGCGGCGCACCGCGAGCAGCGCCCAGCCGCGCGCCCGCAGCATCTCGGCCGACGCCGTCGCGGCGGACTGGGCGGCGTCGAGTATCATCGCGGCATCTCCCGGGCGCTCCGCGGCCGTGAGCGTGGCGGCCAGCTGCAGCCAGGCATCCGGCGCGGCCGGCTGCAGCAGCACCGCGCGCTTCAGTGCGTCGATGGCCGCGGCGTGACTCATGCGATCCAAAGGGCGCGCAGCAGCGGCAGCTGCCGGTCGAGAAAGTACTGCGACTGCGCCGTGACGAGCGCGAGGCTCTCATCCGGCGACCCGATCGGCTGCCCGTCGCGAAACAGGCCGATGCCGAGCGCGCGGAAGATCCCGAGGGCGTGCGCGGCAAGCGCGCGCGGCTCGCGCAGCCCGCGAACCATGGCGTCGAGGAAGAACAGCGCGATGCGTCCGCCGTCCGCGGCGTATCCCGTGCCGGTCACGGGGCTCGCCAGCGCACGCACGTCAGCGCCGCGCAACGCCGTGGCGCGCAGCAGCGCGTTGAGCTCATCGGTCCGCGGCCGTGCCGCCTGCGCCGGCGCGTCGCCCTGCACCGCCGCCACCGCCTCGAGATCCACCAGGGCGACGGTCGCCGCGCACAGCTGCGCCGCATCGAGCGCGGGAGCGAGTGCATCGCACAGCTCGGCGAGCGGACGGGGCCGATGATCGGCGAGCGCCCCGATCACCGCGGTGAGCGCCGGGTGGAACGGCGCGGAATAGGCCTTCGCGAAACCCGCCTGCGCTTCGGCGGGCTGCCGCACCAGCATCACGCGCCGCCCGAGCAGCCGCTCGATCCGCTCCGGTGCGTCGAGCCGCCTCGCCCCCTTCACCCAGTAGTCGATCCGGAATCTGCGATTCACCATCAGGTCGCGCACCACCTCGCGATAGCTCTGATCCGGGATCTGCGCGAGCAGTGCCCGCTGCTCCATGCTCAGCTCGAGGCTCGCGGGGCTCTGCGGGACGCCCGGGGAGCAGGCGAACTTAAGTCCGGCGCCCGCCAGCGCCTCCGCCACCCGCGCGAACGAGGTTGGGGCCCAGTTTGCGTTGAGGTACTCGTGGGCGAGATAGCGGCGGTCGTAGGCGCGCATCGAGCGCAGCAGGTCGAGGACGCGCGGGTGGCCTCCCATATAGCCGGGGCTGACCGCCAGCACGCGTTCCGCGAACTCCAGGGCCGCGCCGACCTGCGGCGCGAGCGCCGCGCCGCTGCGGCCGAAGGCCGCCGCATGGCCCATCAGCACCGCGTGCAGCGGGATCAGCTCGGAGAATCCCGGCTGCACGTTGTAACTGATGCAGGCCACGCCGCCCGCCGCCAGCTTGCGCCGCAGGAAATCGACGAGCAGCGCCTGATTCTCGTGATTGATCCAGGTCCACACGCCGTGCAGGACGATCAGATCGAAGTCCGGCAGGTCGGGCCGCGCGCAGAATTCGGCGAACGACTGATCGCACAGCTGCACGTCGGCCCCGGAGGCCGCCGCCAGCTGCCGCGCGAAGCCGACCTGCACCGGGTTGAAATCGGTGCCGTACCAGCGCACGTCCTGGGCCGCCGCGTGGATGTTCACACCCAGACCCTGGCCGAAGCCGAGCTCGCACGCAGTCGCGATCCGCGGCGGCGCGATCCCGGCGCCGAGCAGCGCCATCTCGACCCGCAGGGGACTCGTCTCGGGCTGAAAGTCATACAGATAGTCGATGCCCGAGACGTAGCCGCCCGTCGCGGAGCTCATCGGTCGCTCACCACGATCGGCGCCGGCGGCGCGCCGCGCGCATGGCGCGACCACATCTCGAGGTAAGCGCGCTCGAGCCGCCGGCAGTAGCGCTGCGGATCGAACAGCTCCGCGGTGGCGTGCGCCGTTCCGAGCCGCGACCGCAGACGCGCGCGCTCAGGCGCGCTGCGCGCGAGCCGCAGCGCGAGCGCCTCGTAGTCCCCGGCCGACGCCGTACACAGCTCGTCGAGCCCGAGACTGTGCAGCAGGCTGCCTGCGACACGGCTCGGGAAGGAGCGTCCCGTCAGCGTGACGACCGGCACGCCCATCCACAGGGCATCGCTGGTCGTCGTGTGCCCGTTGCAGGGCCAGGTGTCGAGACACAGGTCGGCGTGATGGTAGCGGGCGAGGTGCGGCTCGAGCTCCAGGTGCGGCGCGAACACCAGCCGCTCCGGCGCCAGGCCAGCCGCAACCGCGCGCGCGCGCAGGTTGCGCCGCGCCTGGTGCGAGCCCATCAGCAGCCACAGCACCGAGCCCTCGACGGCGCGCAGCAGCCGCAGCCACGTCTCGAACATCATCGGCGCGATCTTGTAGACGTGATTGAAGGAGCAGAATACGAGCGCCTCGTCCGGGAGACCGCACGCCTGGCGCCCGGGCCCCGCCGCCGGATGCGGCCGCTGGCGGTCGTTCGGCTGGTAGCAGCCCGGGAGCTCGACCACCTGCTCGCGGTAGAAGCACCGATCCGGCTCGGGGATGATCTGGCGGTCCGCGACGATGTAGTCGACGTAGGGAGCGCCCAGCGTGCCCGGGTAGCCGAGGAAGTTGACCTGTACCGGTGCGGCCCTCGATGCCAGCACGCCGGTGCGCGCGCCGCCGGCGTGACCCTTGAGGTCGACGGCGATGTGCACGCCCCGCGAGCGCAGCACCTGGACGAATTCCTCGTCCGAGCTGCCGCGCAGGTCGATGAACTCATCCACCGAGCGCTCGAGGCGCGCACGCAGCGGGCTCGGATCGTCGGGCCCGTAGGAAGCGGCGATGACGCGGAAGCGCTCGCGGTCGTGCGCCTCGAGGAGCCCGGCGATCAGGTAGGCCGTGGCGTGCCGATGAAAGTCGGGCGACAGGTAGGCGATCGTGAGCGGTTCGCTCGCGGCGGGCGTTGCGATCGCGGGCGCGGGCGCGCGGGGCGGATGACGCTCGGCTACGAACGCCTCGGCGCAGCGGCGTTGGCCCGCGGCCGAGTCCGAGTACACGAAGTAGGAGAACGGCCGCTCCACCGGCAGACCCTCCTGCACCTGCGCCTCGAGCGAGGCGCGCCGCGCGCCGTACTCGCTCCAGTCGCACTCCCACAGCTCACAGTGAAACCGCAGACCTTCGAGGTAGGGGAGCCGGGCCCGCGCGTAGAGCAGGCGATTGAGGAGCGCGCGCGCCTCGGCGTGCCGGCCCGCCGTCATGAGGCCGATCGCCACGCTCTCCTCGGCATGCCAGCGCGCGAGCCGCGCAGCCGCCGGATCGGACTGCTCGAGGAGCGCCGCGAGGCGCAGATGCGCCTGCACCAGATGCGGCTCGAGCGCGAGCGCTCTGCGGTAGCTTTCCTCGGCCGCTGCCGCCGCGCCGCCGAGCTCCTGCGCCAGCCCGCGGTTCAGGTGCGCGTGTGCATTGTGCGGGTCCACGGCGATCGCCGCGCTGAGCGCGCTGAGCGCCGCGGCGGCATCGCCGGCGCGCAGCAGCGCCAGGCCGAGGTTGTTGTGGGCGCGTCCGTTGGCGCCGTCGAGCGCAATCGCCGCCCGCAGCGCCGCGATCGCCTCGGGGTAGGCGCGCGTCGCGAGCAACGCGGCGCCGAGCTGCCGCCGTACGGAGGCGTCCTGCGGACACAGCTGCGCCAGCCGCCGCAGTGCCCGCAGCTCTTCGGCCGCGCGGCCCTGGCTGTTGCACAGCTCGGCGAGGAAGCGCAGCCCATCGAGGTGATCCGGATCCTGGTCGAGGAGCTCGGCGAGGGCGGCCTCGGCCGGAGCCCGATGACCTTCGCGCCAGAAGGTCATGACCTGCCCGAAGTCACTCATCGACGTGCCTGAGAGTGGCCGCTGCGCGGGCCGGACGCCTTCAGGCCGCAGCGCGCACCGCAGCGCCGTGCCAGCGCCGGCGCACCGCGGCTGCCGCGGCCAGGCCCCAGAACGCAAGCGCCGTCAGGTCGAGCGCGCCGCCACCGCCACTGCCCGAGCCGGAGCCGCCGCCCGAGGCGGGCGTCGCCGTGACGGTCGTCGTGGCGGAATCGGTGCCGGCCGGACCCGAGCATTGCAGCAGGTAGGTCGTGGTCGCGCTCACCGCGACGGACTGGCTGCCGTTGGCAGGGGCGATGCTGCCGGTGAAGGCTCCGCCCGATGCAGTACACGCCGTCGCATTCGTCACCGTCCAGCTGAGGGTGACCGATGAGCCGGCGGTGGTCGAGCTGGCGCTCGAGGTGAGGGTCACGCTCGGCGCCCCGTAGGTCACGCCGACGGTGTACAGCCCGAACTGCTGCGACGCTGCCGGTGTCGCGATGAACGTCAGCTGGTAGGTACCCGGCGTGGCCGCGAACGAGAAGGTGCCGCTACCGAAGATCTTGCCGACGATCAGCGAGCCCTGCGTGACGGCCAGCGCGAGATTGCCGAAAGGCGCGGGAAACATCTGATCGGTGAGCGTGGCGCCGTAGTTGCCGGCGCTGGCGATCGTGAGCGCCCGGGTACTGAAGAAGCCCGGTGTGCTGCTCACCGCCTGCGCCTGGTCGAACACGAGCTGCGGCGGGTTTGCCGTGGACTGAACGCTCACATCGAAGAGGCCGTTGCCCGTGATCGCGCCGCTCGCGGGCGTGCTCGCCGCCACCAGCACGACCGCCGGCTCCGCCCTGGCCGGCGTGAAGCTGATCGACGGGCCGCCGCCCGATTGAGGCGTGACCGCTCCGTCGACTGCGACGGCGAACGACAGCGCGGAGAGCGCCGCGGGGAATTGCAGGTCCACCGCCGCGGCCTGGTAGGCGGTGCTGGCGGTCAGCGCAGGCGTCACGAACGCGTAGGCGTAGTTGCTGGCCGATTGCGCGACGCCGTAGGCGTTCAACGCGAGGTCGGTCGTGCCCGCGGCAACGTCCACCGCATAGGTGCCGGCGGACGCGCCGGGCGCCGCGTAAGTCCACAGCTGCAACGTACCTGCCCCGATGGAGCTCGTCACCGGGCCGCCGGCGGCGCTCGTGCCGGCCAGCCGGGCTGCGCCCGCCGTAAGCATGGCGCTCGCCTGCGCGAGCGCGCCCGGGAAACCGTAGTCCGTCACCGTGAGCGTCACCGACTGCTGTGCCGGGTTGGTCACCGCGGTGGGAGTTGCGAGCTGTCCGACGGGCACAGTCACCGCGAGCAGCGTGCCCGCGGGGCCGCTCACCGTGAGACCGTAGCTGCCCGCCTTTGCGGTGGCATCCGCCAGCGCCACCGCGAGCAGCGTGTAGGTACCGGGACTCAGGGTGAAGCTGGTGCCGGAGGCGAACCCGAGGCCGCCGCTCACGGGCGTCGAGCCCGAGAACAAGCCGAGACTCGGATTCGGCTGCAGCGTGTTCGAGGAGCTCAGCGCGACGGGGAACCCGAGATCGGCGTAGTTGACCGTGTAGCTACCACCCGGCGCCGGCACGACCAGCGTGAAGGCGGTGGTCGAGAGCGCGGCATTCGCGGCCGCGCTCGGCGCGCTGATGCTGCCGGCAAAGGAAGCGACGTTACCGCCGAGGGATGGCGCCCCGGGCAGCAGGCAGTTGGCCGGCGCGGAGCTCGGCGCCACGCACACCGAGAAAGTCCCGGCTCCGCTGCTCGCGTTGGGCACGCCGAACACCGAGATCGTGTAGGTGCCGTTGGCGCCGGCGAGGGAGGTCGTGAGAGTCTGCGCCGAGAGTGTGTAGCTCGCGGCAAGCGTTCCGCCCTGCGTGATCGCGACGTTGAGGGCGGTCAGCGCCTGCGGCTGCGCCAGATCGGTCAGCGTGATCGTGAGGTCCTCGGGACCGGCGATCGTGAAGGTGCTCTGCGTGGGCGGCGCGGCGGCGGTGCTCGCCACCACGCTGGTGGTGGCCGGCAAGGGGTCGGTCGCGGCCTGCGCGGCGGCGCCGGCGCAGGCAATGACGAGGCCGGCCGAAATCAGCAGCGCACGCAAGCTCGACCCGTTGCACATGCAGGGCACCCGCCATTGATCGTGTCGTTATCCGGGGATGTAACAACCTACGTGCCGGACGTGACGGCACGATGACGCGTGCCGCACGCAGTCACGGCCGCTAGGACTTCGGTGCGGGCGTTCCGCCGTTCAGCTCCTCGAGCGCCGACTTCGCCTCGGCGAAGCCGGGAAAATGCTTGCCCGAATCCACCGCCCGCGTCAGGTTGTCGCGTGCATCGGCGCGATTGCCGGCGAGCGCCTGGGCCATGCCGAGGTGGTAGCGCGCCACCGCGGCGTCGGGCGATTCCGCCACGATGCGCGCAAATACCGGCACCGCCGCGGCCGCCTCGCCGCGCTTGTAGAGCACCCAGCCGTAGGTGTCCCGGTAGTCGGCGTTCGGCGAATCGGCGAAACGCGCGGTCAGGTCCCGCGCCCGGTCGAGGCTCGCCGCATCCGACCTGTAGGTCACGAGCAGCATCGCGAGGTTATTGGCGGCGAGATCCGAGTGCGGATACTTGTGCAGTGCCTCCTCGTACTCGGCGATCGCCTCGCCCGGCTTCCCGGCGCGCACCAGCACGCTCGCCAGCACCTCGCTGAGGCGCTCGCTCGGATTGACGACGGCCTTCGCGCGGCGCAGTCCGTCGATGACCGTGGCCGGATCCTCCCTGGCGAGCAGCTGCGCCTTCACCAGGCCCCGGTACGCGGGCCACCAGGCCGGAGCGCGCGCGATGGCCAGCCGGAACGCCTGCTCCGCGTCGGCGAAGCGGCCGTTCTCGATGAGCAGCTCGCCCTTGAGGTCGAGCGGCATCGCATCCTGCGGATGCTTCTGCGCGGCCTCGTCGAGGCGCTTCAACGCCTCCGGCAACCGACTGCTCACCGACAGCACGTGCACCACGGCCGCGAAGGGCTCGAGCGCGTCGGGCCGGAGACTGGCCGCCGTCGAGTAGAGGCGGAATGCGTCGTCGTAGTGCTTTTCGGCCTCGGCCACCTGCCCCTGGCACATGTAGCCCTGGGCGAGCTTCGGAGCGTGAGCGACGATCGCATCGGCGGCCGCCTTGGCGTCGTGCAGATCGCCGCTTGCCATGGCGAGCCTGAACTGCGTGCCGAGCGCCTGCAGGTTCCCCGGCAGCTGCTCCACGGCCCGGGCGATGGTCGTGTTGGCCTCATCCGACTTGCCGAGGCTCGCCAGCAGCTCGGCAAGCTCGCTCTCGAGCGTCGCGTCGCCGGGATTCAGCTCCACCGCCTGGCGCATGACTTCCTCGGCCACCCGCGGCTCGCCGTTGGCGAGATGCGCGCGGGCCAGCGCGCGCAGCACCCCCGGATTGGCGGGCTGGTCCCGCTGCACGGTGCGCAGGTCCGCGATTGCGTCGCGCGCATCCTTACGCGCGAGCTCCACGTCCGCGCGCATGATGAGCGCGTCGTTGTCGCGCGGGTTCTGCGCGAGCACCTCGTTGGCGAGGCGCAGCACGGAGTCGGGATCGTTCTGCTGCAGGCGCAGCGCGGCGAGCCCGTCACGCGCCACCAGCCCCGGGGGATCGGTGCCCTCCTGGCCGATCACGCCGCGGTACACGGCCTCGGCTTTCTGGTTGTCGCCGGCGCCGTGGTAAATCCGTGCGAGCGCGAACTGCAGATCGTAATTCTTCGGCTCGGCTGCGATCATCTTGCCGAGCTCGGCCTCGGCCACCTCGCGGCCGCGGCGCGCGTCCAGAAACTCGATCAGCGAGAGCCTGGCGGTGCGGTCGTCGGGGAAGTCCCGGACCGCGCTGCGCAGCGTCGCCTCGGCGGCATCCAGCTGGTTCGAATTCGAGTAGAACTCCGCGAGACGCAGCCGATGCGCGGGATTGGCGGGTTGCAGCTCGATGAGCTTGCGGTATTGCGTCTCGGCATCGGCGGCACGGCCGCTGGCGGTGTAGATCTGCGCGAGCATGAAGCGCAGATCCACCGAGCCCGGGATGTCGCGCACCGCGCCCTCGACCAGCGCCCGGGCCTGATCCCTTTCGCCCTGCGCCTGGTAGATTCCCGCGAGCGTGGCGATGGCATCCTCGTTGCGGGGCGCGAGCTCGACGGCGCGGTGGGCATCCGCCGCGGCACCGGCCAGGTCCTTGAGCTGCTTGCGCGCCACGGCGCGCACCGCGAGCAGCTCGGCATCGTCCGGGTGCTGCTGCACGGCGGTCTTGAGGAGCTCGGTCGCGCGCTGCGGCGCTCCGTTCAAGGCCATGAGCTTCGCGAGCGCAATGGCCGCCTGCAGGTAGTCGTGCTGCGGCGTCAGCTCGACGGCGTTCTCGTAGGCCTGCGCCGCGCGCGGCAGATGACCGAGTTTCTCCTCGGCCACGCCCACTTCGTAGTAGGCCGGCGCGGACTTCGGATCGATCTGCAGCGCGTTCTGGAACTCGACACGCGCCTTCTCGTAGTTCTGCGCCGCCAGATACTGGCGGCCCTTCTCCATGTGGGCGCTCTTGCGGGCCACCGCGCCGCCGCAGCCCGTCAGGCCGACGAGCATCGCCGCGAGGATACCCAGGGCGAGGCCCCGCATCACCACGATCCGACCGGTCATCTGTAAAAACCCGCGCACCAGCGAAGGGACGGGGAATGTATGTCGAGGAGGTGACATGCGTGTGACGCCGCGCGGGGTGGCGCCGTCACGGGCGCTTGTATAGGTTCCGGCCGTGCCATCCGCAAGTACCGCCGAGACGCTGCACCGGGCCGGCACCGTGGCCGTGGGCCGCGGCCGCCTGCCCGAGGCGCTCGAGCTGCTGACGCGTGCGGCGCTTCTCGATCCGCGCAACCCGATCATCCAGTTCAACCTCGCCGCGACGCTCGCGGGCCTCGGACGCGCCGACGCCGCCCTGGCCGCCGTCGAGATCGCCGCGCGCGAGGCCCCGACGCTGCTGCAGGCGCAGCGCCTGCGCGCCGATCTGCTGAAGTCCATCGGCCGCTTCGATGCGGCCCTCGAAGGCTACCGGCGCCTGGCGGCGCTCGCGCCGCGCGATGCGGCCGCCCGCATCCAGTGCGGCAACATGCTGGCCATGCAGGATCGGATGGAAGAGGCGCTGACCGCTTTCGAGGCGGCACTCGCGCTCGAGCCGGACAGTGCCGAAGCCCACCGCCAGCGGGGTGCCGTGCTCGGCGTGCTGGGGCGTCAGGCACAGGCCATCGCGAGCCTCGACCGGGCGGTCGAGCTCGCCCCTGCATCCGCGGACGCGCACTTCCTGCGCTCGCTCGCGCTGCTCACCAGCGGGGATTACGAGCGCGGATTTCGCGAGCACGAGTGGCGCTGGCACAGCGGCCTTGCCCCGAGCAGCCTCGAGCGGCGCACGTTGGCGCAACCGCTGTGGCTCGGGCGCGAGAGCCTCGCGGGCCGGCGGATCCTGCTCTACAGCGAGCAGGGCCTCGGGGACACGCTGCAGTTCTGCCGTTATGCCAGCCTCGTGGCGCAGCGCGGCGCCCGTGTGGTGCTGCAGGTTCAGCCGCCGCTCGTCGAGCTGCTGCGCACGCTCGCGGGAGTAAGCGAGATCGTCGGCAGCGACGCGAGCCCGCCGCCCTGCGACTGCCAGTGTCCGCTGATGTCGCTGCCGCTGGCGCTCGGTACGCGCCTCGAGAGCGTGCCGGCGCCGGCGCGCTATCTGCGCGCCGATCCGCAGCGCGTGGCCGCGTGGCAGCAGCGCCTCGGCGAGCGGCGCGCGCCGCGGGTCGGTCTCATGTGGAACGGCAACCCCGACAACCCGATCGAGCGCTTCCGCGGTTTGCGGCTGGCCGACTGGCTGCCGCACCTGCCGGCCGGATTCGAGTACGTGAGCCTGCAGCGCTTCGTGCGCGACGAGGACCGCGCGGCGCTGCGCGGCGGCGCGGTGCGCGATCTCGCAGCGCAGCAGACCGACTTCGGCGATGCCGCGGCACTGTGCGAGTGCATGGACGTCGTGGTCAGCGTCTGTACCAGCATCGCCCACCTCGGCGGCGCCCTGGGCCGGCCGACCTGGGTGCTGCTGTCGCGGATGGCCGACTGGCGGTGGCTGCTCGAGCGCGACGACAGTCCCTGGTACCCGACGGTGCGGCTGTACCGGCAGCGGGTGCGCGGCGAATGGACGGCGGTGTTCGCTCGCGTGGCAGCCGACCTGCGCGAGCGGCTGCGCTAGGCAGTGCCCCTTCAGGACTTCGGCGCCGTGGAGCTCGCGGCGCTGCGTCCGCCGAGGCGCGCGAGGGCCATGCGGGCATCGTCCATGCCCGGGAAGGTCTTGCCGCTCCTGAGGGCGTGGGCGAGGTTGTCGCGAGCGCCGTCGGCCTGTCCCGCCAGCACCTGCGCCATCCCGAGGTGATAGAGCCCGAGCGGCGCCTCCGGCGCCCTGGCCACCACGCCGCGCAGCGCGACCACCGCCGCCGCGGCGTAGCCGCGTTTGTAGAGCACCCAGCCGTAGGTATCGAGGAAGTTCGGATCGGTCGACTGCGAGAAGCGCGCCGCCAGCTGCGCCGCGCGGTCGAGGCTCGCCGCGTCCGACCGGTTGTTGACGAGCAGCATGGCGAGGTTGTTGGCCGCGACGTCGGCGTTGGGATTGCGCTGCAACATGTCCTCGTAGATGCGGGCCGCCTCATCCGTCCGGCCGCGCGTCTCATAGAGCGCCGCCAGCGAGATGCGCAGCGGATCGGGGTCGCCGGACCTGACGATTCCGTCGTTCAGGGTCGCAATGGCCCCGCTGACATCGCCCGCAGCCAGCTGCGCGGTGGCGAGCCGTCCGTAACCGACGGCGGACTTCGGGTCGCGCGCGATGACGATGCGGAACGCGCCGGCGGCGTCCCTGGGCCGCTGCACGCCGAGATAGACATCGCCCTCGATGAGCGCGGCTTCGGCACCCTGCGGGTAGCGCTGGATCGCCGCGTCGAGCGTCGCCACCGCCTCGGGCAGGCGCTTTAACTCGACGAGCACCCGGGCGAGCCTGTGCAGCGGCTCCGCCGCGTCCGGCTCCCGCTCCAGCGCCGCGGCGTAGAGCTTCGCGGCTTCCTCGGGCCGCTCGCCGGCCTCTGCCAGCATGCCCTGGTAGACGTAGCCGGTGCTCGAGTTCGGCTGCAGCGCCACCAGCGCATCGGCCGCGCTCCTGGCGGTCGCCATGTCGGCGGTGGCTATCGCGATCTTGAACTGCGTGTCGAGAACCTGTGGGTTGCGCGGCTGCTCGCGGGCGAGCTGATCGATCAGCGGCTTGGCCTGCACCGCGCCGTCGGTTTCGGCCATGAGCTGCGCGAGATCGAGGCGCACCCCCGGGTCCTTGGGGTTCGCCTCGACGCCGCGGCGCAGGATCTCCGCCGCCAGGTCCGGCTCGCCGTTGGCGACGTGGGCGCGGGCGAGACTGCGCATGACGCCGAGGGCGTTGGGCTGATCGCGCAGCACGATGCGCAGATCCGCGATCGCCGCCTTCGGATCCTTGCCCTCGGCGAGGGTGATGTTGCCGCGCAGGATGAGCGCATCGGCGTCGCGCGGCTCGCCGGCGAGGACCTCTTCCACCAGCTTGCGCGCCCCGGCGAAATCGCCCTGCGTGAGCTTCAGGGCCGCCAGCCGGTCGCGCGCCACGACGGTCGGCGCCGCGAACTTCGAGCGCGCGATGACCTCGCGGTACTGGCGCTCGGCCTGCACATAATCCCTGGCCTGCTCGTAGAACTGCGCCGCGGCGAAGCGCAGGGCGGGGTTGTCCGGTTCCGCAGCGATGAGCCGCGTGATCTCGCGCTCCGCCACGTCGCGGCCGCGCGTATGCGCCAGAAAATCGATCAGCGCGCCCTTGAGGCCCGGGTCAGCGGGAATCGCCTTGATGGCATCGCGCAGGACCGCCTCGGCGGCATCGGGCTGCTGCATCTTCGTGTAGTACTGCGCCAGCTGAATGCGCAGCGCGCTCTCCGCCGGCCGCAGCTTGGTCACCTCGATGAGCGTCGCTTCGGCCTGCGAGTTCAGGTTGAGGCTATCGTAGACGTGGACCAGCATGAGGCGCACTTCCACGCTGTCCGGGATCTGCCGGAGCGTCGACTCGAGCAGCGCGCGCGCCTGCTGCGCATCCCCGCTTCCCTGGTAGAGCCCGGCCAGCACCCCGACCGCATCGAGGTTCCTCGGCTCGAGCCGC
>Ga0335083_10008178_pt1 | contig 12802 bp, 9 predicted proteins | sample Lox_Sample_42_FD_206716 | JGI IMG/M metagenome (GOLD analysis project Ga0335083, IMG submission 206716) | Soil microbial communities from Loxahatchee National Wildlife Refuge, Florida, United States - Lox_Sample_4.2 | ecosystem: Environmental > Terrestrial > Soil > Wetlands | place: USA: Florida...
CTACAGCACAATGGACAGCAACAGCGATCCGAACATGATCGTTTGGGCAGCTGCAGCCAAAAACGCGCAAGGTGATGATCAAGATCAATCCAATGCAGGTTACGATCCAGTCGAAGCATCGAAACTTCGCACACCAGCACCCAATTCAGCGTCATTGGACGAAATGGACAGAGCATTCTTGAAAGGCCTCGAACGGGCACAATCCCTCCAACTCGACCAGGGCAATAAGGAGCCCGGGGGCATGGGATATGACGAGGGGGGCGGCCACATCGGCACGACTTTGCATTTTGGCGATCCAGGAAGTGTGTCTACGGGACCCGTTTTGGATGACGCGGGCAATCCCGCGATATTTGGATTTCATGGTCACGGCCCCGATGTGAAAGGCGATCCGTACTATAACCCCGTAAACTTCAACCCTTCGCCCGGAGATCGAGCAAAAAACTACGCGGTGGCAAACCAGCAACTTCGTCAATCTGGTCATCTTGGCAAGGACCAGGAACTACGCCAATATTTGATCACTCCGGACGGAGGGATACGAAGATACGACAACCCGGTTTCCCGACCGACCGAGTATAGGCCGATAGCACCGTCCGGATATTATAGATGGGGGGATCCATGAACTGCCCAGCGCGACTCCGGACGTGTCTATTGCTTATAGGTGGTTTGAATTCTTCTGCCCATGCCGCGACCCCTATTGTCTACAAGGAGCCAACAGTAGTTTCGTTCGCGAGCGCGACCTTTGAATTCAGTTATCTTGAAGTTCGTGACAAGCTTACCGCCAGCGTCAGAACGACCAAGTCAAGCGGGAAGACCAGAGCCGCTCTCGATTCAATAGGGTTGAGCTTTCGGAATTCGACTGTCACGATAGATCGCGCCGCCTTGGAGGATATTTCTTCTCCAAACTTGCTTCGTTTCTCATCTTCGATTGTGCCGTTAGATGATCGGCATGTTCTTATTGCGATTTATTTGATCGACGATGATGCCGAATGCGCCAAGCACGTTCCACCTTCATGTGGAGTTGTTGAATTCGATTGGAAGGTCGGCGATTCTCTAAAAAAGCTGGACTTCAGAAAATAGGCTTCGGGATCGACTCCGCAACTGCCCCCTCTCCGTCACCGACCCGACGGGCAACAGCGATTATCCCTTCCTGCCGCCGGACTCCTATCCCAACGCATCCTGCGAGGGCAATTGCGGCTCGACAACGTTCTCCGGAACGATTGACAGCAACGGCACGGTCAACATCACCAAGATCACTCTGAACTTCAACAGCAACGGTGAAATCGCGCAAAGTTTCAACGAGCAAAGCTCCTCGTCCGGCGATCCGTCGTTAGCTCCGTCGAAGTTCTCCCACTACAGCACAATGGACAGCAACAGCGATCCGAACATGATCGTTTGGGCAGCTGCAGCCAAAAACGCGCAAGGTGATGATCAAGACGACGATTCCGCCGCCGCCACCGCGTATTCAGGAACGGCTAATGGACAAAAACTTGAATATGCATCCGTCCCCGCAAGCGGTGGATATCAAGTTCCCGGATATTCCGGCATCACAGTATACGGCGACGACAACAATAGGTGGGCGGCCAAAGCGATAGCTGAGGATGTAAACAGTGTTACACAGGCTGCAGGCATAGTCGAAAAGGCTTCTGAATTTGGCGTGTCAATCATAACCGGCTCCTATCAAGATCTGGAGCACTACCAAGACGGCAAAAGAGTTATTCAGTGGAACCCCTACGCCAGCATCGTCGATATGAAGGGAAATAGCATAACCCCAGCGCTGGCGTTATTGGGGGAAATTGATCATGCCTCCATACCCATTTCGCAGTGGCAAAGCAATGTCAATTCTCCTAGTCCAGTATTTGGATGGAAGAGTCTCGAGGAGTACCGCGTTCATGCAGTGGACGAACATGCTTGGGCTATCCAACTTGGACAGGGTTTACGCACGAACTTGGAAGGTGAACAAAGACGGGTCGACAGTCCTTTTGACAGATGGCGGGAGACGATATTCCGATGACCGAGAAACGAATATCAAGCGCATTGGCTCTGACCTTGCTCGCGGGCTGCTCCATCGTGCCACTGCAAGCCTCGGAGCAAGCAAGCGCGCGCCGTACATTGTCGGGTATCGATGGCGATTTGACGTCTGGAAGTATAGGACGTGTCGAGATTCTCGCTATCCCGGATCCGATATCTGTCGAAGTCGCAATGACGGAAAAGGGGCTCGCGGAAAGCGCTTTTTTTCGCTGTGAATATCGAAAGGGCGAGCATGAGTTTGACGAACTCACTTCTTCGATTTTGAAAATGCGCGTTACGGGGCCTGCTGAATTTCCGGATATTCGTTGGGGACTAATCTTTTTTGACGCGCACGACCGCGTAGTAGGAACGATTTATCTTGAACAGGAATATCCATCCCTTCCCAATATCTCCGGGAAAATTGATGGCCATGTGGTCACGGTGGACAAATCACTTATCAACTGGCTTGTGAATCACATTCCGTCAAAGGATTGCATTGATTTGCGCATTCGACCACCAAATTAGTTTGAGCGTGCGCCATGATCACAACAGCAATACTTCGAAACTTTGATGGAATCGATATTGAGGTACTGAGGTGATGCGGTTCTTCGCCAGAGCACATCAAGGAACCCGGAAATCCGGCGCCGAATACGGGCCGCCAGGCCTTCTAACCGACAATACCTCCGCTATCGCTACCCGAACATGGCAAGATAACGTGCCATGATTCGCAAAGTGTCAATGTTGCTCCCGTTGTGGGTCTCGATGAGCACAGCGTGTTGTTCCGGCACAGTGCCGGAGCCAGCAATCCACTCCGTGCCTACGCAAGCCGACATCGTGAACGACATCGACGCTGTGACGCGGGAGAAGCTGCAAACCGAACGCGAACAGCTGTCAAAAAGAATGCTCCACGACATCATGAGGATATCGAATGCCGGTCAAATCGATACTCTCGACAACCGAGTCATCGAGGGAATCATTCCGCTACTCGATGACGAGAGCGACATCGTTAGAGGTCGGGCCGCGTGCGCGCTCAAGTATTTCGGGCCGCGCGCTCGAGCGGCTGTTCCTTTCCTGCAAAAGGCTGAAACCCGTATTCTCGAAGAAGAACGAAAAGCCACAGAGCATGATGAGTTCGCCATGGTTTCTGCGTACGATTCCACTGCCTGTATTGACGAAGCACTGAGCCGCATCCGGGGCATCCAATAGAGCATGAATTCGAGTGTGGTGACGAACTATCGAACTCTTTTGAGCAATTCTGCCAACTGGAGGCGTCAATTCGATGGTTCACCCACTTACGACACGCTGAGCCGGCCGAAGAAGGTGACCCTCGCCGTCAACGGCAGCTCCGCCTTCTACACCCGCACCTACAACGGCGACGGGCGGATCGACACGCTGACCTATCCGTCGGGCTTCGTGGCGAAGTACGTCTACACCGCGCGCGGCTATCTCCAGCAGATTCAGGACAATTCCAACGGCGCCGTGTTGTGGCAGGCGAACCTGCGCGATGCCGAGCAGCACCTCCTGGACCAGGGCGAAGGCAGCGCCTTGGACGTCATCCAGGTGTTCGACCCGAACAACGGCCTGGTGACGCAGGTGCGCGCCAGCAACGACGGCAATGACGACGGCAGCGTGACCTCGCTGAACTTCACCTACGACAAGTTCGGCAACCTTCAGGAGCGCAGCGACGCCTTCGGCGCCACCGAGTTCTTCTGTTACGACGATCTCAACCGGCTCCAGAACTATGCCGTCAACGGCACCGACTGCCATACCGGCAGCCTGGTGAAGACGGTGGGCTATGACGACACCGGCAACATCGCCTCGAAGTCGGATGTCGGCAGCCTCTATCAATATCCGCTTCCCGGACAGCCGCAGCCGCACGCGGTGAGCGCCATCACCGGCACGGTCAACGGCATCGTCAATCCCAAATACAGCTACGACTCCAACGGCAACATGACCTGCATCTACACCGGCTCGAGCTGCCACGGCACCGGCATTGCGCGCGAGACCGACACCTGGTGGTCGTTCAACATGCTGCACACGATGAGCCAGGGCGCCAACGTCCTGTCGCTCACCTATGACAGCGAGCATGCACGGCTGGTGCAGACCCTGACCTATGCCACGAGCATCACCACCACGACCTACCTGGGCGATCCCGCGAGCGGGTCGATGTCGGAGAAGGTCGTGGTCGGCGCGGCCACGACCTGGAACGACTATCTCATGGCCGACGGCCGCATGATCGGCGAGCGCATCTGCATCTCCGCCTCGCCCACCTGCACCGGCACGCCGACGTTCGAGTATTTCGTGGCGGATCGCCCTTCGCTTGCGCTCCGGGCGTTCGTCGCTGGAAACAGCCTGCTGGCTGTTTCCCCGGCCTGCGGCCGACCGCTCCTCACGGATCGATCGCGGTGGTGACCGACAGTAGTGGCCATGTCGGGCCGGGCGACCGCCAGAGCTTCGACGCCTGGGGGCGTGAGCGCAACGAAGACGGCAGCGACGACCCCACCTGCTCCGACGGCTCCTCCGCGCCCACCAGCCGCGGCTTCACCGCACAGACATGCTCGACAGCTTCTACGGCGATATCGGGACAGCGTTTGCCACCCTACCCCGCTCTGGAACAACGCGCTCTCGACAGGCTTGAATTTGAGAGCGAAGTTTTCGCGGACCCAGCGCCGTACCAGTCGGAATCCCTCGAACTTTCTCCCTCCACTTGTGACGCCAAATTTGGCGCCAACTGGCCGCATGTTCAGTCTCCACGCCTCGCGAGGGAGACCCGAAACAGGGAAATTTTGCGCCCTCTGCCCGCCAGTCTCCAACCGCCGAAAAACCGACCTCCACTTTGGGCGAGAAGTGAGGGTTCGCAAGTTTTTCCGATCCGTAACTGTGCGCCTTTAGGTTGACACGCGATGAAGGCGGAATAGACTAAACAGCAAATTCGCGTGCGTTGATATTCGCCTTCGCTTCGAACCTTGGGGCAGATAATGCGCCACATGCCAATGCGCTTGGTCGCGCCGCGTTTCTTGCCCGGTGCTGCGCTCGTTGCCGCAATCCTGCTCGTCGCAACTCCGGTTTCCTCGCAACAGGATTTGCGGACTCTCGTGCGGCAGTCCGGATTTATCTTTGCGGGCCAGATCGAAAAGATTGGCGCTGCCACGACCGGTCTGAGCGCGAGCGCGCAAACCGCTGTCGTGCGCGTGGTGCGAGTGATCGACGAGCAGCCACCCATCGACGAGGTGAAGGGCCGAGATGTGACCGTTCGACTGCGGGACCCAAAGACGGCTCGGGTCGGACTAGAAGCGGTTTTTTTCACCTATCTCTATGGCGGCGGAATGAGCTTGGGCCTGCAGGAAGTGGCGGAAATGCCAGACGACGGCAAGGTCGACGAGGTTGTGCATGCGGCGCGCGCGGGCCTCGCGGACGACGCCTTGCGATCCCGCCTGGATACTGCGTCGATCGTCGCAACGGCGCGCGTGCTGCGCACCGAGCGCGTGGAAGGACCGCCGCCTCGCGGAGAGCATGAGCCGATGTGGTGGAACGCAACGCTCGAGGTCGCCTCGCCCCTCAAGGGCGACGTAAAGGCCGGCGCGACTATCACGGTGCGCTTCCCATCCAACTATGACGCCTATTGGGGGAACGCTCCAAAGCCGACGCCGGGCGAGACCGCGATCTTTCTGATGCAGCCGGCGCGCATGGTGCCGGCGATGCCCATGGAGAAGGGCGAGCGCGAAGGTCGGGAAGATCTCACCGGACTGTTCCTGTTGGACCGCCTTGACCAACTCAAGGCGAGCGAGATCGAGCGCGTCCGCAGACTTCTCGCAAAATGACACTGGCGCGACTGGGGGCGCTGGAACCATGACGCCAAATCGCATCGTCCGTCTCGGTTATCTGGTTGCGCTCGCGATCGTCGCCGGCAAAGCGGCAGCGAACCCTGTTCAGGTCGTCGACATCATTCCGCCCTCGATGAACAGCGAAAGCCAGAACAATCCGGAACCGTTCATTGCGGTCGATCCGGCGAACAACCAGATCATCGCCGTCAGCGCCTTCATCACCACGCCCGCCGGTTCGATGAACGGTCCGCTGATGGTGTCGACGGATGGCGGCGCGCATTGGTCGCCGAACAACATCCTCCCGAGCGCCGCGGGCTTCCTCAATACCGGTGATATCACCATCCACTTCAATTCCGCCGGTACCATGTTCTATGCCGGGATTCTCCAGGCCACCGGATCCTACGAGCTGAATGTCCTGACCACGAGCGACATGACGTTGACGACACCGATGACGGTGGTGAGCGCCGCCACCGAGACGCCCGTCGATCAGCCCTACACGACCGCCCAAACGGTGCATGGCTGGGTGGACGCGGGCAAGGATCGCGTCTGGATTGGAAACCGCCAGATGGCGCTCGATCCCGCGGGTCCTTCCATCGACACGTCGCTCGATGCGGCGATCGGGTCCCCGACCTTCGTCCAGCATCAACTCGATCCTGCACCGGGATACTGGGACGCCTACCAGACGCGTGCAGTGTCCGCGCCGGACGGGCGCGTCTATGGCGCCTATTACCGGCGCCTCACGACATTCTCGGGCGGCTTCAATGCCGACGTCGTGGTCGTGCGCGACGACAACTGGGGCAATGATGCCTCGCCCTTTACGGATCTCAAGGATTCGATGACGATGATCGCCGGCCAGCGCGCGGCCATCAATACACCGGTCTCGGATTCGGGGGGCAGCAGCTCCTCGCTCGGCAACGAGTGGTGGACGGGGGATCTTTTCCTGACCGTCGATCCGAACAACTCCTCGACGGTGTATTTTTCGTATTCCGATGCCAATCCGAGCAACAATACGCTGCATCTCGTCCGCTCCATCGATGCCGGACAGACCTGGACGCCGCTGCTCGCCACCACCCCGGGACACAACGCGGCCATCGCCGTCAACAGCCAGGGCGCGATCGCCTATCTCTATCAAACACTGACCGGCGCGGTGGGCAGCCATCATTGGCAAACCCATCTGCGCCGCTCCTACGACAACGGAATGACGTTCGACGACGTGACGCTTTCCGATTTTCCGGGAGAAGGTCCCACCGCTCCTCCCGGCGGCAGGATCGTCGGCGACTATCTGGACATGGTGGCTGTCGGCAAGAATTTCTACGGCGTGTTTTCGGCAGACAACGACCTGGTCAATGCGACTTTTCCCCAAGGGGTGTCTTTCCAGCGCAACAAGACGCCTGACGGGGCCATGAACCCGCATTTCCTCCAGACCGACAACATCACGATCGTGCCGCCTTCGGTCGATCCGTTTTTCTTCAAGACCACCGAGCTCGCCGCGAATGAGGACTTCTATGTCCGCGACTGGACCGACAGTTCCTCATCGCACGACCAGGGCCAGGAACCATCCACCCATGGCGACTTCTTCAGCACGAGCGATGTGTGGAACGAGCGCACCAACGATCCGCTGCCCTTCGACGCCAACGACCGGCCGCAGGTTCATGACCCGCAACCCATGGCCATGGGTCCCGACTACGCCTTCGTCAGGGTCAGCCGGGAGGCGACCGGCGTGGCCCAGGATGTGTCGTTGCAGTTCTACTATTCCGACGGGGGCGTGGGCGTGAATTTCCTCGATGCGGGTTCGGCAACGTCGGTGCATTTCAATGCCGGCGACTCCGTCAAAGCTCCCGCCGCAGGCGACGGCGTCACCTGGCAGCTGCCATCCGGCGCCTCGAACCATGTCTGCCTCGCCGTGGAGATCTCAACTCCGGACGATCCGATCATCCAGCCAAGCCTTTTCATGCGGGCGCCTGGCTGGCCCGGAACCGATCTTGCAGTGATGGGGGACAACAACAAGGCGCAACGCAATATGCAGGTGTTCGGCTTCGGCGGGATGGCCGCAGGGAACGCAGGCATGTCGATGTATGCGATCGTGCACAATGCCGCGACCTTCACGCGCAACATGCAGATCGCGGTCACCACGGGAAGCCGCCGCTTGGATGATGCTGCGCAGGGCGTAACTCTCGGCACGGTGACCGGCGATGATCGAAAGGCCCAAAGCGTCCGGCCCGGAAACGTCTTGACCTTGCCCGGCATGCAGCCCGGTGAAAACCGCTGGGTGGAATTCCGCTTCAACGCGTCTGCAGCGCCGCAGACGCTCCAAATCCTGGAGCTGGCGAACAACCGCGTAATCAACGGTTACGCCTTCCAGGCCGAACCCATGGCGTTGTCCCAGGCGATCCGCGAATCCATTTTCCAGCATGCCGCTGTGTTCTCGCGCCTCGACGAACTCGGCATCGAAGGAGCCCGCGATCAGGCGAAGGCCGCCATCGAACTTTCCAGGGCAAGGACCATCGATCCTCGCTCCTACCTCGGGTTCCTGCAGAAACAATCCGGCGCGATGGAAGCCGTACTTTCGCGCCTCCTCCAGGCCGCTCGCATGGGCGATCCCGTGTCGGCGGGATCGGCGTTCGAAGCATTGCGCCGCTCGTCGGATAACCCCGGCATGGCGCAGGCGATGCATTTGACGCTGCTCAACAAGATCGACGCGCTGGCGACGATGCGCCAGAAGCAGGATGGCGACATCGCAGACATCGGGCAGAATGTACGCTGGCAGCGAGACCTGTTTTCCGTGCTGGGCCGCACCGACGGTGCCATGGAGGTGGTCAAGCGATCGGACGAGTTCCTGCAAGCCCTCTCTCATAGAAGAATCAGGATCGAGGCCTTTGCGGCTTTGGTTTCCTCATTGTCGACCGCCTACAAGAGTGCGGCCGCGCATTTCGGCGGCGGTCTTCCGAGCCTTGCCGAGGCCATGCTGCACGCGAACTCGCTCGCGGCGCTGCAAAAGGCGCACAGAGCTTATCTGATTTCGCTAGGCGAAGCAGCCAAGCATCGCTAGACGGCAAAGTTTGTTGCCGATTTTCTACTACCTTGTTTTTTAAAATCGAAATCGTGCCAAAGGAGAAAATCGTAGATGGTCGGATGCCTGTCCCGTAGATCCTTGAGAAGTTGCCGACGGAGAGAGGTGTGAAGTACCTCGTTTGAAAGGCAAACGAACAAACACCTCGACCGGAAGTTGTTCGGACATACGGTTCAGTCTATGGTATAAGCGAAATACGGCTTCATTGACAGGCTTCACCGGACAGGAAGAGATCCCGAGCTTCTGCCTGGTCGACCTCAACGCCCGGCTCTACGACCCCACCCTGGGCCGCTTCCTCAGCGCCGACACCATCGTCCCCGACCCCTATGACGGACAGAGCCACAACCGCTACACCTATGTCGACAATAGACCACTGTCGCTGACGGACCCGACAGGCGGCATCGCTGCGCTCCTGCAGGTTGCCGAACTTGTCGTAGGAGAAGTTCAGCGAGGTCACGCTGCCGTCGTCATTGCCGTCGTTGCTGGCGCGCACCTGCGTCACCAGGCCGTTGTTCGGATCGAACACCTGAATGACGTCCAGCGCGCTTCCTTCGCCCTGGTCCAGGAGGTGCTGCTCGGCGTCGCGCAAATTCGCCTGCCACGAGACATGCGCGCACGGAATGCCTTTCACTCGTCATTGACAGGTTCTTTGCCACTGACGCCGCTGCTCTTTCGGATGCTCGGATGACGACAAAAGCCGTTCGTCCCTCGACACAACGCTGATCGGTCGCGATTGCCAAGCGCACAACGGCGAGAGCTGGCCCGCGGCGTCAGCGTCGAGCAACGCCGCCTCACAGCGATAACTTGGAATTTTCGTCGCGGATCGCAGCGAGTTTTGAAAATTCCCGCAAAGACCCGTAGAAAGTTTATGGGACTTGCCGAATATGCGTTGACTACTATGGATTGAATTGGCCGAAATTCTTGGGTAAAAGCACAACATTGCCAACGGCGGCATTCTTCTTAGCTAGTACGTTGTTGGTTGTTCGCTCCGTAGCTCTTACCCACCAGGGGAGCGGTGATGCACCGAGCAGCTGAGTTCGATGTAGATCTGCTCGCGTCGCGCTGCGGCGCGGCAATAGCGGCTGGTCGTGATCTATGGTCGTGGGTCTGGCGACCACAGAAAGATAGGTTGCTAAAGGCTTGGGACGACACCGAGAACGATCCGCTCGCCGGCCAATCGGAGATATTTCTCGGCACGGCATCAATTGGCGGCGCGACACAAGGGCTCATTGGTTGTCGCCAGCGGCTATTGCTGCCTTGTCGAGGTCCAAACATAGGTCCGAAGGCGCTGGAGGATTTCGCGCTCGATGCGTTTCTGGCGGGAGCACATTGGCACACCGCCGGTGGCCGACCGGCCGGCTTCACCATCCGCCGTCTGCTGGCGCTGGCGGGAGACAACCTCGAGCGCAATTTTTCACCCGGCGAGGCGGGACGCCCGGCGGATTGGCGGTCCTTGGACCAGACGCGGCCATGGGTCGCGTTCTCCATCGAGATCCATGATTTCCACGTTCGAGTCGGCGCCCTGCGCAAATATATTCGACAGGTTGCCTTTGTTCTTCAGCACAAGGATTTTCTGAAAATCGAGCGTGAAGGAGAATGCTCCGGCGGCGCGCGATGGCGCGCGACGTTCGGTTACTCCTTTATCCCTTACGCACCCCTGAAGACACCCTTCGGTTTCGGGCCGGGCAAGTTCGGCGCGGCCCTCAAGACATACGCATTCGCTTTGATGGATGACGGCACAGTGTGTATCGACATGCATTTCCTGGCATCGCCGCGTTGCGCAAAGGTTCTGGAGCTCGGCCGAAATGTCCCGGATCCGGTTTTCGGGAGTCTGGATATGCTGGCGAGGGCGACCTTCGGCGCCTTCGACGCGCAAAAGCGGAAAGATCGATTGGAAGCCCTCATGCTGGGAATCCATTGCCGGGTTCACCACGCGCTTATCGAGAACGCAGCGCAGAGGCTGTGTCCTAAATTTTCGGCTACCACGCCGGTATAGGAGGCCGCCTTGGAAAACCGATTGGTACTGGCCGTCATCTCTGTGATCGCTCCGGCATTGGTCTGGTTCATGAGCCTGTTCGTTCCGGGCCGCTCGCCCGCGATCATGGCGCGCGAATGTCGCAACAAATGCCGTGTGATGACTTGGGTTCAGCGCCATCGCAGCTACATCGATCTCTTTGGCTCCAAAGCTCCTGCCCTGATCGTGGACGAAATCTACGCAGCGGATCCGTTCGGCGGGTTATGGATTTTCGAAGGTTTGGGGAAAGATGTGTTTGAGGCCGGGCTGATCCGATCCCCTCTCATGGACGGGTTGTTGGCCGCTAGGGCGCCAGCCGATCCGCGCGGCGATCCGCGCTTCATGCTTTACGCCGGGATGGGCATCGGCATCGCCCGCAAAGCCATCAAGAAACTTGATCGGGGCGGAGACGAACAATCATTGATACGGGCGGTTTCCGGCGTTCTGGCGCAATGCGATGAGCTGGCTCCTTCGGGTTACGTCGGAGCAGCGGTGGAATCTCTGGGCCTTGCTTCGCGCTTTATGCGCGACGCCGATTTTTGCCGACGCGTTCAGGGAGTTCTCGCGGTGTCGAGGCCGTCCGCGCTTCCCTTCTTTTGGCACGGCGTCGGCCGCGCGATCTATTTTCATCCGCTGACGTTTCTGCCGACGGGGCGAACCGCACTGCCAGCCGTCGACTTGTGCCGCAGAGAGGCACCCAACGCCGAGGCAGAATCCAGCATGCTCGCGGGCGTGGCGTGGGCAGCCACTCTGGTGAACATGTCGTGCCCAGAAGTCGGCGAGTGGATCCTACGTGACTGGCCAACGGACCAACGCGAAAAAGAGCCTCTCGTCGCAGGCGTACTGTCCGCGGTCGCGATGCGTTGTGCGACCGCGCCGATGGATGAAAACGTCGCAATCGCGATTCGCCACCGGTCGACAGATCGCGCCGCTGTCTGGCAGGCCTTCGTGCAGGCTCCTTTTGTCGCGGCGCGGGAAAGGCTGTGTCCATCACTACTGCGCCGTGGCAACCTAGACGAGGTCTTTGGCGCGTCCTCACGCCGCGTTCTCGCGGAGGCCGCCGGAGAGGATTGCTGGCCGCTGGAATAGGCGAAGTGTCCACCGGTCACGGCGATTGAACGGTGTCGACTGCGATCTCGGCGCGGCCTTCGATCCATGTATCAAACGTCTCATGCTCCGAGACCATCAGAAGCTGGCAAACATCATTCTCGCTGATGAGTACGGCGAAACAGTTCTCGCCCACGGTGGCCCGGGTTTTTTTCGGAATCGAGAATTCAATCTCGAATACGCGCATCGTGCCGATTCTTGCTTCTCTCATGCCCAGCAAGCTGCCCCTCCAAGTCGCGCCATGGACGAACGTGACGGCACACCCATCCGGCTGGCGAGCCTCGATAGATAGAGCCAAGTTCCCTCCAAAACGCCCACGAATATGCTTCGTGCCGAAGAAGTTGATCGTGCCATTGGCGTCTTTGAAGGCGCTTTCTTCAACCGCAGTGATGTTGAGAAACGGCAGCAGGTGCGAACCTTCGCCAATTTGGGTCTTGCCGCCACTGGGCAGGGGGAAAGCATAACCGCTCGGATAAGGGATCGTGAAATCCCCGTAGAGCTGAAGTATCAACCCGTCGTCAGTCGGCTGGAAACGGCCGTCGCAGACATAACAGAACGAGTCCGTCGGCGTGCGTGGTTCGGCGATTAACAACTTCCGCATCACATTCTGGAAGAGATATTTCCGCAATACTGTATTCTCAAAGCGCCCCGTTTCGATATCGACGATGCCAACGGAGACCTTGTAGGGATCTGTCGTCAAACTGAGTTCATGCTGCATATAGGTGCGGTTGGGAAAGTGGAGCTGGCCATGCATACCTACTAATCCGGGCTTGGTTCCCG
>Ga0335083_10008181_pt1 | contig 12801 bp, 7 predicted proteins | sample Lox_Sample_42_FD_206716 | JGI IMG/M metagenome (GOLD analysis project Ga0335083, IMG submission 206716) | Soil microbial communities from Loxahatchee National Wildlife Refuge, Florida, United States - Lox_Sample_4.2 | ecosystem: Environmental > Terrestrial > Soil > Wetlands | place: USA: Florida...
CGGCGCGACTCGCTTCGACCCGGCGACCGACAACATCTATGTCGGCGGCGAAGGCGGCGTGCCGTGGGATGCCGGCGCCACCGCCACCAAGAAGGATTTCGGACCCCGGCTGGGAGCGGCCTACCGGCTCAACGACAAGACGGTTCTGCGCGGCGGATACGGCATCAGCACCGATCCCGATAACATGCGCAACCAGCGCAACCAGTATCCGGCGATCGTCAACCAGGTCTACCAGCCGCTGAACACCTATCAGTTCATCAGCTACGCGGGCGTGCCGAACTCCGACGGCTCAACCCAAGTCAAACTCTCCGATGGTCTGCCGCTGCCGAACTTCCCCGACATCACGGCCGGCGTCATCAAGCCCTCGCCCACGGCGTCGCTCACCACCTATCTGCCCTCGATCAGCACCGTGACCTTCCCGGCGAATTTCGACCGCGGATATTACCAGAGCTGGAACGTATTCGTGCAGCACGAATTCTCGCCGACCCTGGTGGCGCAGGTCGGGTACGTCGGGACGCACGGCGTGCACGTCGATATGAACGTGAACATCAACGGATCCGCGCCGGGTACCGGCACGGCGGGTCGCCAACTGTATCCGTATGTCACCAGCGACATGAATATGATCGAGCCGTTCGGCGACATGACCTACAACGCGTTGCAGGCCACGATACGGAAGCGCATCGGAGCGTCGATCATCGGCCTGAGCTATACGTTCTCCAAGGCCATCGACAATACCAACGGCGACAACGGAGACGGCACCTTGTGGCGCGCCTATCCGACATCGTTCACGCTGGACAAGCAGATCTCCGGCTTCGACCGGCCGCACAATGTGCAGCTTTACTGGGTCTACCAACTGCCGCTCGGCAAGGGGCACACCTGGTTGAAGACCGGGCCGGCGGCCTGGATCGTCGGCAACTGGCAGATCTCGGGGACTATCGGGCGGGAGAGCGGACTGCCGTTCGGTATCGGCACCAATTCCACAATCAATGCCGGCGGCCAGGCGGACAGCGCCAACCAGATCAGCCCGAACGTAGCGATTCTGGGAGGACACGACCAAAACCATCCGTATTACGACGGATCGGCCTTCGCCAACCCGCCCAACAACGTGCTGGGGACCACCGGCCACTACGTCGGTGGCTTATTCGGTCCGGGCTTCTTCCAGATGAACATGAATATCCAGCGGACGTTCGTGTTGGGAGAGCATTTCAAGCTTCAATTGCAGGGCGAGGCGTACAACCTGACCAACACCGTGGTGTTCGCCAATCCGGGCGGCAACTGCTGCTGGTCCACCACAACCACCGGCGCGGCTAACTACAACGGGTTCGCCGTGATCAGCGGAACGCAGTCCACGCCGCGGTATCTGGTGGTCGCGGGTTATTTGCGGTTCTAGTTTTTTTTGTGGGGCAGGTTTTTAACCTGCGGCGGGTTTTCTAACCCGCCTCTTGATCTGCGAATCCTGCCCCACAAGATCTACCCAATCCCTAATTCGTCGATCTTCTCCAGCGGCGTGCCGCAGACCCGGCAGATCAGCGCGTGGCAATCGCCGCAGACAAGCGGGTCCGTGACGGCGCGGGCACAGGCCGGGCAGTAAAAGTCGGCGGGAGATTCGGACATACCGCAACTATTGTAGGGCAGCGCGTAACCCTGCCGGTCTTCACCTGCAACTCCATCCAGAGCGCGTCATAACCTCATTTTCACGCCTGGTTGTAGGGAGAGTCTACGGAGTTTGAGAGTCTCTTGACCGAATTATCTGGAGGCCTCGGATTGCGTTGTCTCCGTCCCCGGATCAACTTGATCCGTCGCAAACACATGTAACCTTCTGATTCTTAAGAACGTCTTCGCAAGACTGGCGGATCAAGTTGAGCCGTTTCGACCCAAACCGCCAGCCGGGACTAGCTCTGCGATACAATTGTCGCCAGTTCCCAAATCACAGCTTGAGGGGTTTATGCGCAGAATTCTGATCAGTTGCACCGTCGCTGGTGCGCTCACCTTTGCGGTTCTTTCTCTCGTTCCGCACCGCGCCGCCGCGCAAAGCAAGTCCAAGACTGTCACCGCTGCCAGCAAGGCGGCCGCGCCTCCTGCCTACGGCAATTCCGACGCGATCAACGAGGACACTCTCCGGAATTATCTTTTCTTCCTCGCATCGGACCAGCTCGAGGGCCGAAATTTTCCATCGCGCGGCTACGATACGGCGGCGCTGTTCGTCGCCAGTCATCTGAATGACTGGGGCGTCAAACCTTTCGGCAGCACCTCGGGCACCAACGGCCCGTTGCAGCCCTATTTGATGCCGATCGAGCTGGTGAGCCGGCAGATTGTGCCGGAGGAGAGCAAGCTCTCGATCACCGCGCCTCCCGCGGCGCAGGGCCGCGGCGGATTCGGCGGCGGCGGCGGACAAGGCGGTGGCGGCGGACGTGGACGCGGGCGCGCCAATAATGAGCCGGTAACCACCGACTTCGCATACGGCACTGAATGGACGGTCGGCGCGGCCGGTGGGTTTGGCGGAGGCGGTGGACGCGGTGGCGCCGTCAACCCGTTGAAAGCGTCCGGCAACCTGGTATTCGCCGGCAACGGGTATGTGATCACCAAGACCAACACCAACCCGTATGACGGCCTCGACGTCAAAGGCAAGATCATCGTGGTCGCCGGCCTGCCCGAGGAACTCGCGGCGCAGCAAGGTGGCGGCGGCGGACGCGCCGGACGCGGCGGCGGTCGTGGGCGCGGCCAGGGTGCGGCCGGAGCCAACAACGCCGCTGGCGGCGCTCCCGACGCCAACGCGCAGCCGGCCGGCGGCGCCGCCGGACGTGGCGCGGCGAATCCGCTGGGCGAAGCCTGCAAAGATTTCTACTCGCCTGAACAATACGCCGCCAAGAACGGCGCTCTGGCGGTGATTACCATTCCCAACTTCCAGCAGCTTACCGCCATGGGCGGCGGTGGCGGACGCGGCGGTCGCGGCGGAGCAGGTGGCGGTGGCGGACGCGGTGGCAACCTCAACGGTCCCCCTTACTCGGTGGTGAAATTCGCGACTCAAGGCGCATGCCCGTCCGCGACGAACGTTACCGCGGGTCTGGAACTCACCAACGCCATCTTCCAGGGTGAGAAGCTGAATGCATCGCAGGTGTTCTATGGCGCCGGCGAAAACGCCAAGCTGGAATCCTTCGCGCTTCGCGATGCCAAGACCATCAATATCGACGTGGCCGTGCACAGCCAGGCCGGCCATGGCGAAAACGTGGTCGCCATGCTGGAAGGCAGCGACCCCGTGCTCAAGAACGAATTCGTCATCATCAGCGCGCATCTCGATCATATCGGGCTGGCGCAGCCGCAGCCGGACGGCCACGCCGTCAACAATGGCGCGGATGACGATGGCTCCGGTTCGGTCGGTTTGCTGGGCATCGCCAAAGCCTATGCCGAGGGCGCGGCCAAGGGCATCCGTCCCAAGCGCAGCATCATTTTCCTGTGGAACGGCGGCGAAGAGAAAGGGCTATGGGGCTCGCAGTACTTCGCCGAATTCCCGCCCATCGATCTGACCAAGGTGGTGGCCGATTTGAACATGGACATGATCGGAAGGACCAAAAATCCCAATTCCGTCGACAACGATCCGACGCATTTCCTGGTCGATCCGGGTGAGGTTCTTCTGGTGGGCCCGAATATCTCGAGCGACGATCTGGGGCACACCATCGATTCCGTCAACTCCTCTTACCAGAAGCTGAAGGTCAATCACTTCTACGATGTCACCGCGCCCGATGCCACCCACGACAACCTGGGGCCGCAACCGCGCGGCCAGCGGATCTTCTACCGCAGCGACCACTACAACTTCGCCAAGATGGGCGTGCCGATTGCGTTCTTCACCATCGGACTGCACGTGGACTATCACCGTCCGTCGGACACTCCCGATAAGATCGACTACCACGAATTGCAGACCATCGCCAAAACGGTTTCGGCGGTCGGATGGGAGTTGGCCAACCAGGCGGGCCGCCCCAAGCTGAATGACAAGCTGCCGGATCAGTTGATCACGGACATGAAGCTGGTGCAGACGGAAGGTTGGGGCAAGATTACGCCCGTCCTGCCGCCGCTGCCCGGCATGCCGTATTAGTCTTGTTGTGGCGCACGCACTCGTGCGTGCTGCGCCGGCACTCCTGCCGGCGTGTTCTGTCTTGCAGGCGGCTACGCGGTCAGGAGTGACCGCGCAGCACGCAAGAGTGTGTGCGCCACGTCTGAGGCGTCATGAAGTTTTCCATTGGCCTGCTGCTCTTCACATCCGCGCTTCACGCCCAATCCGGCAGTCTGACCATCCACATGATTCTCCACGCCATCGGCGAGGAGCGCTACCAGATCGCGCCTGCCGATGGCGGCCTCACCCTCACCACCACCATCGAATACAACGATCGTGGCATGCAGCGCAGCACGTCGGCCACGCTGCGTCTGAAGGCCGATTACACGCCGCTCGGCCTCGAAATCAAAGGTGCGCGCCCGCAAACCTTGACTCCTGACGCCACAAAATCCGCCCCATATTTCACCATCTCCGGCGCCTCGCCATTCGCCATCCAATCGGCGATGATGCGCTATTGGGCCGCACACGGAAAGCCCGCCGATCTGCCTGTCGCAGGCATCGACGCCGCGGCGCCGCCAATACACATCACAGGGGCGGGGAAGGACACGATTACGATCGGCGGGAAAGCCGTCTCGCTCGATCGCTTCACCATCGACAATCTGATGTTCGGCCGCGAGATCCTTTGGACGACTTCCGACGGCGATCTCGCCGCGGCCATGACGTTCGCGGGCGGCCTGCCGATGGAAGCCATTAAGAGCGAGTTCGAACCGGCGCTCCCGCAGCTTTATAAGAGCGGCGTCGCGCAGGAGATGGCCAACCTGGCCGAACTCGGCCGTCGCGTTCCGGCCGAACACAGCGGTACTTTCGCCATCGCCGGCGCCACCCTGGTGGACGCAACCGGCGCCGCGCCCGTGGAGGACTCGGTGGTCCTGGTGCGTGATGGCCGCATCGCCGCCGCCGGACCGCGCGGCAAAGTCAGCATCCCTTCCGGCACACGCATTGTCGATGGCAAGGGCAAGAACCTGCTACCCGGTCTCTGGGAGATGCACATCCACTTTTCGGGCGTCGAGTTCGGACCGGCGCTGCTGGCGGCCGGCATCACCACCGCGCGCGATTGCGGCGGCGAGTTCGACTACCTGGTGGCTCAGCGCGATGCCGTGGAAAAGCGCGGGGCGCTTGGTCCGCGCCTGCTGCTGGCCGGGCTGGTCGACGCCGGCGGCATCAAGGCGTTCGGCCACGTGACCGCCGAAACTCCCGAAGAAGGCAGGGCCGTCGTCCAGCGGTACCACGCCGCCGGATTCCAGCAGATCAAGCTGTACACCTTTCTCACTCCGGACGTCATCAAAGCCATCTGCGACGAAGCCCACCGCCTCGGCATGACCGTGACTGGCCATGTGCCGCAAGTCTTCAATGCGTTTCAAGGCGTCGAGGCCGGCATGGACATGATCAATCATCTGAACTACGTGACCACGGTGATGCGAGCGCCCGGCGGCGGCCGCGGACCGATCGACGTGAATTCCGATGCCGCGCAGAAGGCCATCCGGTTCTTCAAGGAGCATCGCACCGTGGTGGATCCCACCGCCGGTTGGGGTGAAATGGCCAGCCATTCCAAAGAAGTGGATGTGGCGTCGTTCGAGCCGGGAATTCTCAAATCGCCGTTCGTCCTCGATTCCAAATTCCGCGGCATGGGCGGCAACACCACCGCCGAACAGATGAAGACGCGCATGGCGCAGACTGTGGCCGCTATCGGAGCGCTGCACAAAGCCGGCGTCACGATCGTGCCCGGCAGCGACACCGGACTGGTGGGCTATGGATTGCTGCGCGAACTGGAACTGTACGTCCAGGCCGGAATGACACCGATGGAAGCCATCCAATGCGCCACCATTGTTTCCGCCCGCGCCATGAAGCTCGACCGCGATTCGGGAACCGTGGAAGCCGGGAAACGCGCCGATCTCATTCTGGTGGACGGCAATCCGCTCGCGAACATCGGCGATTTGCGGAAGGTGACGATGGTGGTGACGGATGGGCGGTTGTATTCATCCGCGAAATTGTGGCAATCTGTCGGATTCCACGAATAGCGCACGGTGAACACATCGTCTTTGGAACAAATCTACCGCCGCCGGGACACGCGCGGATGGCCGCGGCGCCTGCTCACGCCGCCCGACCCGTTCGTGATGAATCCTCGGGAGCCGAAGGATTACCCGCTCGGCCGCTGGAACCTGTATCTCGGGGGCGCCGGCCGCCGCGTTCCCGGGTATCTCAACCTCGACTTGTTCGCAATGCCGGGCGTCGATGTCGCGGCCAATGGCGAACAGCTTCCCTTTCGCGATGACGTCTTCACACGCGTGGAATGCGACGCTGTCCTGGAGCACGTGCAGCATCCGGAGCGCATGATGGCGGAGATTCACCGCGTGCTCGCGCCCGGAGGCTATGTCCACCTGGTGACGCCGTTCTGCCACCCCTTCCACGAGTACCCGCGCGATTACCGGCGCTTCACCCTCGACGGCTTGAAAGAACTGGCGGGGGCGCTCGAACCGGTCGCCGAAGGATGGCGCACCGGCCCCACGGCAACGGTCCTGGTTTTCGTCATCGAATACGTCAAGCTGCTGTTGCCGTGGAAGATCTGGCGCGTGCTGGCGCACGGCGTCCTGGGATGGCTCTTGTTCCCGTTCCGCTATCTCGATCTGCCGCTGCTGAAGACGGGACGCGCCGGATGGATCGGCAATCACTGCTACTTGTGGCTGCGAAAGCGGTCGTAGCTACCTGGCGCAAGCACTCTTGCCGCATCGAGACTCATCCGGATGCCCACTTCGAATCTGCCGCCGGCCACAAGCGCCTGCGCACAAACTTACGGCTGCAGTTCCAGCATCGCCTTGCCGGCCGGACCGTTGTACAGGAGGTCGACGGCATTGATCTTCTCGACTTTGCCGCGATACTGAAAGAAAATCAACCCTGCCTGTGGCAGCGCGCGATCGCCTTCCGGCAGCGATGCCTTCTGGGTGTGCAGCGCCATGGCGCGCTGCAACTCGATGGGCACATGAATCACGGGAGGCAGATTGCCCCCATCGTTGCCGCCGGTGCCGATGCTGGTGCTGGATTTCTTAGCTTCCTTCTCCTCCGGGGCCACCCATTCCGGATCCTTGATGGACGACAGCACCACCACGAACGACTGCGCGTGCAAAATGTTCTTCTGTTTGTTGTTGATGCGCAGCGTGAAATCGTCCCGCGAGATCTGCAGGTGCGCGTCGGCAGGGCCATACATGGCCACTTCGACCGTCACAAAATCTTCGGTGGTGAGAAGTTGTTCGCGCGTGGGCACGGAATGCTGCACAAAATCGCCGGCGATCGTGAAATTGCCGACCTTCGCCGATGCCTGATAGTCAGTCGGTGAAGCGCGCGGCGAAAGCCCTACCGCTCCGAGCGTTCGTGCGTCTTTCGGTGGCTCTTCCTTGGGAGCCTCCTTGGACGGTGTACTCTGGTCCTGCGCGCATAGACAGAAAACCGCAATTACGGCCGCCCCTAACGCCAGGCCGATGCGGGGAAAATCAGAAACTTGCATTCTTCCCACACCTTAACACATCAGGGTGGGCCGATCGTTCACGCTCACTGTGTCCGAAGGGCCTCAATTTCCTTCAGGATGAACTCAATCTGGGCGCGCACGATCTGCTCTCCCTTGGCGCGGGTGGCGAGCGTGGCATCGCCGAAGACGCCCGACGGCGAATACTGCGGCGCCTGCGGATCGCGCCACTGCATGAGGCCGCGGCCCGAGGGGAAGTCCTTGGCAGCCTTGCTCATATCGACCGTTTTGGGCGCGATGTAGAGCATCATCGATGTCTCGATCTCGTCGGCGTGGGTGCCGGCCGGTTCCTGGCGAATCTTGTCTTCCACCGCTTTCGATGCGTGCAAAATATCGGTGTAGCGCATCACGATCCCGTCCTTGGCCAGCAGTTCGGAAGCCGGCGCCAACGACCGCAGCGTCGAGACGCCGGTATTGAGGACGTAGAATTTGCGCGGTCCGAAATGCGCCAGGCCGCGGCAGATGTCGACGATCAGATCGCGCGCCGTTTCCAGCCGGAGCGAGGTCGCTCCGGGATATTCCACGAACGCCGGATAGTATCCATAATTGACCGTCGGCGCCGCCACCACCGGGGTCCGCTTCATCACTTCGCCCGCCAGGTATTCGGCCAGGATGAAGTCGTTGCCGAGTTTCAAGTGCGGGCCGTGTTCCTTGGATTCCGCGCCGAGCGGGATCATGACGATGGCGTCGGGCGTGAGCGCCGCGGCCGCTTCCTTCCAGGTGAGATCGGCCAGGCGCACGCTACGCGGCTGGGCATAGCTGGAAGCGGGCATAGTGGCCAGAACGAGAAGGCAGCAGCAACATCGATACATGCAGCTCAGTATAAGCCCGCATCGAACTCGCATGGTACGATGTGTGTTCAATGTCCACGGGCGGTCGCGCGTCGCGAACGCATGTCCTGATCGCGGGCGCTCTGGTTGCCGCGTTCTTACTGCAGACCATTAGCGCCAGCCTGCAAAAGAGCCCGGTCTTCGACGAGCCGGCGCACATCGCCGCGGGTTTGTCCTACATCTCGACCCGGTCGTTTTACGCCAATCCACAGCATCCGCCGCTGCTCAAGGAGCTAAGCGCGATTTCGCTTTTGCTGGCGGGTATTCGTTGGCCCAGTACGGCGCTGGCGAGGCAATTGACGCAAGGCACGGACCCGTCGGCGGAATGGCCGGTCGGAGCGGACATTATCGCTTCGAACGGCGCGGATCGCGTGATGTTTTGGGCGCGCCTGCCGCTGATCTTGTTGGGCGGTTTGCTTGGCGTGCTGATTTTCCTTTGGGGCTGCGACCTGGCCGGGCCGCAGCCGGCCCTGGCCGCCCTGTTTCTGTACGCATTCGATCCCATCGAGATCGCGCACTCCTCGTTGGTCGCCACCGACGCGGGGGTGGGGACATTCACAGTGCTGTTTCTGTTTTTGCTATGGCGCTATCTGCGAGGTCCGTCGGCCAGGAGGCTGGTATGGTGCGGCCTGGGGTTGGGAGCGGCCTTGGCGTCGAAATTCTCCGCCGTGGCCCTGCTGCCGATTGGCGGCATGTTGCTGTTCGCCGGGATGTGGCGCCGTAAAGAGCCGGAAAAGCCAGCACCGCCGGCGTCGCTCAATGCGCCCTGTCCGTGCGGAAGCGGAAAAAAGTTCAAGCGATGTCACGGCGCGGGACAAGCAGAGAAACCGGCGTCCGGCTGGTTCACCACGGCGGTGGCGGCGGCCCGCGGTGCTGTCTTTCCGTTTCTGGCGATGGCCGGTGTAGCGTTCGCCTTCAACGAAGTGACGTATCTGTTTTTGAATGCGCCGTCGCTCTATATACAGGGGCTGCGCAGCGTGAACGCTGACCATCTGGCTGGTCATGTTGGCTATCTGCACGGCATTCTGGAGGGTCGATCGCCGTTCTATTTCGCGGCGGCGTACCTGCTGAAAGAACCGCTGGCGACGATAATCCTGGTGACGATTGGCTGTTTCCTCTGGTGGCGCGCGCGGGCGGCGCAGCCGCTCGCCAAGTGGTTTCTCTTCCTGCCGGCCGCAGTCTTGTTGGTTGGCTATTCCATGGGCGCCGACCCAGCGGGCGTCCGCTACATAATTCCGGTCTTACCCTTTACGTTTCTGATCGGCGGCCTGGCGATTTGCCGGCTGGCGGGCGCGCGAGCGGCGGTCTGGCGGGCGGCGGCCGCGGTCTTGTGCGTCTGGGTGGTGGTCGCCGCCGTCGGAATCTATCCGGATCACCTCTCCTACTTCAACGAGAGCGCGTGCGCATTGGAGCAGCCCGGCCAGATTGGCTTGGATGGCGGCAGCCGGTGCGGTCCGTTATGGCTGGACGACAGCAATGTCGATTGGGGACAGGGGCTGAAACAACTGCGGAGCTGGCTGAATACTCAGCCGGCAAGCCAACCCATTCGTCTTTATTACTTCGGGATCATGTCGCCCCAGACCTATGGCATAACCGTGGAAAGCAGGAATCCCTCGGAGCTATTGGATGCCGCCCCAGGCCGGTATGCAGTCAGCGCCAATTACGTGGCTCGCCTGCAGCCGGAGCGAGGCGCCCGGCTGCGCGACCTCGCCCCCAAGGCCATCGTCGGCCACGCATTCTATATTTACGACGTTCAACCCTGAAGCGGCGCCGGCCTACTTTCCCGCCAGCGCCTGCTCGCGATTTTCCTTCACGGTCTCATTTGCCGGTTCGATAGCGAGGGCGCGGTCGAACTCGGCTACTGCCTCGGTGCGCTTGCCCAGCTTCAGCAGCGCGATGCCGAGATCGTTGTGCGCCGATGCATCATCGGGATTCAATTGCGCCAACTCGCGATCGCGCGCGGCGGCCTCCTCCCATTTCTCCTGCCCCGCCAATTGGCGGGCGCGGCTCTTCAGAGCCAGCGACAGCCGCTGTTTCGCCTGAGCGTCATTGGGAAAAATCTCGCGCGCGCGCCGGTATTGCTCGATGGCGTCGTCCAGGCGGCCTCCCTTCAGGAAGGCGTTGGCCAGGTTGAAATGCGCGGCCGCGTAGTCCGGTTTCAAACGGAGCGCCGCTTCGTATTGTCCAATAGCCTCGGTGGTGCGCCCGGTGGTCGCCAGCGCGAGTCCCAGCATATTCCGCGCTTCCGGCTGATCGGGTTTGGCGCGAACGGCGGCTTCCAGAACTCCCACGGCGTCCTGCGCGTTCAAACGCGAGAGCATGACCGCGCCCAGGTTGAAATTGGTCTCGAAGTCTCTTGGATTCTTTTGCAGCCGATGGCGCAGTACAGCTTCCTGCAGTTCGCGCCGGCGGTCACCCGCGCCGGCCGGCAAGAGTTGCAGCCATAGATGCGCCATTTCATCGGTTGTCTGATTCCCGGCCTGCACCCGCTTCGGCGGCGAATTCGGGTTGCGGATGTTCGCGGCCGAATTGTCGTAGTGATAGCGCAGGGAAACCACCGACCCTTTGGGCAGCAGCAGCGGCTCTTTGAGCGAATAGACCGCCTGCCACGACGGGTCCCAGTTGGGAATGCGGATCAGCCACCGGCGCGAGCCATCCGGCAGCGTCGCGTATCCCTCCAACAACTTGCCCAGATAGTGTGCGTGCGGATATACCGCCAGCACTTCCACATCCATGGGAAGCTGAAAATCGTCGCTCACCGGAAAATCGCGGGCGCCCGGAGGAATGTCCAGAGCCTGATCGGCTTCGAGTTCCACCACCAGGGGAAAATGCGTTTGCGGCTTATCGGTGAAGTAGAGGCCGATCTCGGGCCGCACTTCTTCCGGCTTGCCCGAAGGATGCATGTGGGTGTTCAGCACCAGCTCGTTGCCCGGATCGAGGCGCCAGGCGAAGCCATCCGGCTCGACCGGCGGCGGCGCGCCTGGCTTCCAGAACAGCAGATGCCCGTCGGGATCGAACGGACTGCGCAGAAGCGTGACGTCCATGCCGCCGAAGCCCTGGCCCGGCGCGATCTCCTGCTGATGCGCGCTGCCCAGCCGGTCGACCAGCAGGTTTGAATGGTGAACCACCGCGCGATTGCCCGGTCGAATCTCCACCGCGCGCACGAAGTGCGGTTGGGTCACGTTCGGGCGGAAAACGAAATTCCAATACTGGTCGAGGCCGGAAGCGGTCAGATGGTAAGCCGCCGGGGCTTGGAGCACCAGGTCGGGAGTGCCCAATTGCCACCCGCTGGTGAAGACCGGCGGCGGAGTTTCGGCAGGACTGCCCTCCGGCGCGCCTTGCGCCACCCAATCGGCGATTTCGTGGATTTCGGCATCGCTCAGGCGCTGCTCATTCTGAAACTCGCCGTAGCCTTTCTCCGGCAGCCATGGGGGCATGTAATGGCTGGCCGTGACCGCGGCGATCTGCTGCGCCCGCTTCCGCACATCGGAGTAGCTCAACAAGGAAAATGGCGCCGATTCCCCCGGCCGATGGCACGGCGCGCAGCTTCGGTAGACGATGGGCGCGATATCGTGGCCGAAGTTGAGCGGGTCCGCGCATGCCAGGAGTCCGCAGGCGAGCAACAGACCAAGCGTACGGGAAGCCACGGCGGGCATCACTTCTATCTTCCTATACTGGGACTCTGTGTCTTCATTCCTGGTCTATGCCATCGCAGCCGCCGCTATCGGAGGGATTTTCTTCCGGCCGCGCCAATGGCCGGAGGCGGTGTGGGCCTGCGCCGGAGCGGTTCTGCTGATCGCCCTGCGGCTGGTTTCCGTCGGCGCCGCGATGGCAGCAATCGGCGAAGGCCGCGATGTCTATCTCTTCCTGGCGGGGATGATGATGCTGGCGGAACTGGCGCGCCGCGCCGGCGTCTTTGACTGGCTGGCCGCAATCGCGGCCGCTCACGCCCGCCATTCGCGCGCGCGGCTGTTCCTGCTGGTGTACGTCGTGGGTACGCTTGTCACGGTGCTGCTCTCCAACGACGCCACGGCGGTGGTGCTCACGCCGGCGGTCTATGCGGCTGTGAAACGGGCTCGCGCGACGCCCTTGCCGTATCTGCTGATCTGCGCGTTCATCGCCAACGCCGCCAGCTTCGTCCTGCCGATTTCCAATCCCGCGAATCTGGTGGTCTATGGAGCGGCCCTGCCGCCGCTACTCACGTGGCTGCGCAACTTCGCATTGCCTTCCGCGCTTTCGATCGGCGCAACCTTCGCGATTTTGCGCCTGCTTACGGCCCGCGAATTGCGCGGCTCGTTCGAAGACGACGCTCCGCCGCCGCGATTGACCAGGGAAGGCCGGCGCGC
>Ga0335083_10008182_pt1 | contig 12800 bp, 11 predicted proteins | sample Lox_Sample_42_FD_206716 | JGI IMG/M metagenome (GOLD analysis project Ga0335083, IMG submission 206716) | Soil microbial communities from Loxahatchee National Wildlife Refuge, Florida, United States - Lox_Sample_4.2 | ecosystem: Environmental > Terrestrial > Soil > Wetlands | place: USA...
CGCCTGCTGCTGTAGGTAGACGCGGAAGGTGTACGTCCCCGGAGCGAGGATCACCTCGTCGCCCGGCTGTGCCATCTCGATCTTCGCGTACGTGTCGGTGGGCGCGACGTGAATGACCGCCATGCGTCCATGACACCGCGCGGGCCGGCGCGCTGACAAGCGGCACGTGCGTTGCTGAATCGCCCTGCCGACTCGGGGATCCGCGCACTTGCGGGTCCCCGAGCCCCGACGGGGGTCGGACACGGCTGTCGTGGGGAACGTGACCGGGGATTCACTTCAGGAGGCTTCGATGCACACCATCACTCTTTCTTGGCGGCTTGGCGGCTTGGCGGCGCTGGCGTTGCTCTCGGTCGCGGCGGGAGAGCCCGACGCGCGCGCCTGCGGCGGCTGCTTCCACGGCCCGCCGGCGCCGCAGCAGACAGTCACGCTGATCAACGACCACCGCATGGTGTTCTCGATCTCGCAGACGCAGACGGTGCTCTGGGACCAGATCGAGTACACCGGTCAGGCCAGCGAGTTCGCCTGGGTGCTGCCCGTGAAGCCGGGGGCGCGCATCGAGCTCTCGCAGGACTCGTGGGTGGCGTCGCTCGAGGCGTCGACGCAGACGGTCATCCAGGCGCCGGTGAACAACTGCGGCGTGCAGCAGACGCAGGACGTCGGCGGTCCGTCGAGCGGCGGGTGCATGGGCTCGAGTGCGAGCGCCGAGGCCGCAGGCGCGGACTTCGGGGCCGACGACGCCGGCGCCTCGGGGGACGCGGGCTCCCCGGTGCAGGTCATCACGCAGGAGGTCGTCGGTCCTTACGACAGCGTCACCGTGCGTGCGTCGCAGGGCGAGGCGCTCAACGCATGGCTGCAGGCCAACGGCTACGACGTCCCCCCGTCGATTCAGCCGGTCATCGACGCCTTCACGACCGAGGGCTTCGACTTCATCGCCCTCAAGCTCGCGCCCAACGAGGGCGTGCAGGCGATGCAGCCGGTGCGCATCGTCTCGCCCGGCGCCGACGTGAGCCTGCCCCTGCGCATGGTGGCCGCCGGTGTCGGCGCGCACGTGGGGCTCGAGCTGTTCGTGCTCAGCGAGGGCGCCTACCAGCCTCAGAACTTTCCCCTGGCTACGATCGACTTCTCGCAGCTGGTGTGGGACCCGACCAACGTCGTCTCGAACTACACGACGCTCGCCGCCAACGCTCTCGCGGCCAACGGCGGGAAGGGCTGGCTCATCGAGTCGAGCGGCCCCGCCAACCTGGGCGGCGGCTTCAGCCAGGGCGGCAACCCGTCGCTCGACGCGGCGTACCAGCAGGCCTGCGTGCCGCAGACGCTGGCACCGCCTCCCAACTGCGGCGACGCCGGCGCGAGCCCCACGACCGACGGCGGCGGCGGCGACGGCGCGACCGAGGGCGGGAGCCCGGCGAACGACGCGGGTACCGACGCGTCCGCGTGTCAGCCGACAATCATCGCCTGCGACGACCTGGACCTGGCGATGACGGGGATCTCGTCAGGCAGCCTCTGGATCACGCGCATGCGCGCCGACCTGCCGGTCGCCGCCCTGAACACGGACATCGTGCTCGAGGCGAGCCCGTCGCAGGACGTCGTCCCGAGCTTCCACCAGACGACGAAGTACACCATCCCCAACTACAACCCGTGCTCCGGGCAGAACCAGAACAACGGGTCGTCGTCGAACTCGCAGCAGCCTTCGGTCGGCGCGTGCGCCATGACCGATGCCGCGCCGCTGCGGAGCCGTGACCTCGTGCTCCTCGCCGTCGCCGGGCTCGGCGCTGTGCTGTCCGTCCGGCGTCGGCGCCGCGTGTGATAGCTTCGCTCGCGTGCTGCTCGTGGGTGACATCGGAGGGACGCACGCGCGTCTCGTGCTCCTGTCGCCCGCGGGCAAGCGCGTACGCCACGAGGTGTTCGACAGCCGCACCTTCAAGTCGCTCGACGCCGTGGCGCGCCAGTTCCTCGGCAAGAAGCCCCCGCGCATCACGGCGGCGGCGTTCGGCGTCGCCGGGCCGGTCGTCAACGGCCGCTGCGTCGCCACGAACCTGCCGTGGGTCATCGACGCGCGGGTGCTCTCGCGCAAGCTCCGCATCCGGCAGGTCACGCTGCTCAACGACCTCGTGGCCCTCGCGCTCGGGGCGATCGCGGAGCCGGCGTCGAAGCTCCGGCGACTCGCCGGCGGGGGTCTCCCGCGCACGCGCGGGGCGACGGTCGCGGTCATCGCGGCCGGGACCGGCCTAGGCGAGGCCATGCTCGTGTGGGACGGCAAGCGGCACGTCGCGAGCGCCACCGAGGGCGGCCACGTCGACTTCGCTCCGCGCGACGAGACGGAGGTGGAGCTGTGGCGCTTCCTCAAGGCGCGACTCGGTGGGCGCGTGAGCTACGAGAGGCTCGTCTCGGGCATGGGCCTGGGCAACCTCTACGACTTCTTCCGCGAGGCGCGCGGCGTGCCGGAGACGGTCGACGCGCTCGAGGCCATCCAGTCGGCCTCCGATCGCAACGCGGCCATCGCGCAGCTCGGCATGGCGAACCGCAGCGAGGCGGCCCGTCAGGCCGTCGGCCTCTTCGCCAGCATCTACGGCGCCGAGGCCGGCAACCTCGCGCTCAAGACCCTCGCCGTCGGCGGGGTGCTCGTGTGCGGCGCCATCGCCGGCAAGATGCTGCCGGTCCTCGAGCGCGGCGGGTTCCACCTGGCCTTCGTCGACAAGGGTCGCTTCCGCCCGCTGGTCGAGAAGATCCCGATCGCCGTCGTCCTCGACGACGACGTGGGCCTGAAGGGCGCCACGCGCGTCGCCATGGGCGACGTCTGACCCTGACTGCTGCGCTTGCGGTCTGCTACGGTGGGCGCCCCCGGAGGGCAAGACGATGAGCAATCTCCCCGTAGACAGCCTCGCCAAGGCCGCCACCATCGCGCGCGGTCTCGCCATGGACGCCGTGCACGCGAGCCAGAGCGGGCACCTGGGGCTGCCGCTGGGGTGCGCCGAGATCGGCGCGGTGCTCTTCGGCTCGGCGCTCAGCCACTGCCCGGCGCACCCGGAGTGGATGAACCGGGACCGCTTCGTGCTCTCGGCGGGGCACGGCTCGATGTTCCTCTACGCGTGGCTGCACCTGAGCGGCTATCGCGAGATCACGCTCGACGAGATCAAGCGCTTCCGGCAGCTCGGGTCGAAGACGCCGGGGCACCCTGAGCTCGAGTTCGAGCACCCGCCCACCGGCGTCGAGACGACGACGGGCCCGCTCGGGCAGGGGGTCGCGAACGCCGTGGGCATGGCCGTCGGCGCCAAGATGGCCGAGGCGCGCTTCAACACCGCCGAGCACAAGATCTTCGACCACCACATCGTGTGCCTGGCTGGCGACGGCTGCATGCAAGAGGGCGTCGCGATGGAGGCCGTCGAGTTCGCCGGCCACCAGCAGCTCGACAACTTGATCCTCATCTACGACTCGAACGCCGTCACGCTCGACGCGATGGCCAAGGAGACGCAGAGCGAGGACACCGCCAAGCGGTTCGAGGCCATCGGCTTCGACGTGGAGACGGTGGACGGCCACGAGATGGAAGCCTTCGCGGCGGCCTTCGAGCGCGCGAAGAAGGCGGGCAGCGGCAAGCCGCAGCTCATCATCGCCAAGACCCTCATCGGCAAGAGCATCCCCGAGGTCGCCGGCACGCAGAAGGCGCACGGCGAGGCCGGCGCGAAGTTCGTCGAGGCGGCCCGGAAGGCGCTCGGCCTGCCGCACGAGCCGTACTTCGTGTCGGACGAGGTGCGGTCGTTCTTCGCCGCGCACGAGAAGCAGCTCGACGCGGCGTACGCGTCCTGGTGCAAGACGTTCGAGGCGTGGAAGGCGAAGAACCCGAAGCTCGCCGAGGAGCTCGCAGGCTCGCGGGCGGCGGCGTTCACGAACCTGTTCGGGAACGAGAAGGGGGCCCGCGCCCTGGACACGGCGGCGCTGCTCGCGGCGGTGCCCGAGTTCCCGGCGGGCACCAAGATCGCGACGCGCAAGGCGGGGCAGGACGTGCTGCAGCCGCTCGCCGCAAAGGAGACCCTGCTCGTCGGCGGCAGCGCGGACCTCTACGGCTCGACGCTCAACTACATCGGCAAGCCCGGTGAGGACGACTTCAAGCCCGGCCACCGCAGCGGGCGCAACATCCGCTTCGGCATCCGCGAGCACGGCATGTGCTCGATCATGAACGGCATCGAAGCCCACGGCATCTTCCGGCCGAGCGGCGCGACGTTCCTGGTCTTCGCCGACTACTGCCGCGCGGCGATCCGCCTCGCGGCGCTGAGCCACCTGCCGGTCATCTACATCTTCACGCACGACAGCGTGGGGGTCGGCGAGGACGGGCCGACGCACGAGCCCGTGGAGACGGTGCCGGGGCTGCGCGTCATCCCGAACCTCGACGTGATCCGACCCGGCGACCCCGAGGAGACCGCGGGCGCATACGTCGCCGCGCTCGAGCACCAGAGCGGGCCGACGCTGCTCGCGTTGACGCGGCAGGCAGTTCCGCTGCTCGAGTCGATCCCGGCCAAGACGCGCCGCGAGGGCGTGCTCAAGGGCGGGTACATCGCGAAGAAGGAGAGCGCGCCGCTCGATCTGATCCTGCTCTCGGCGGGCAGCGAGCTGCAGCACGCGATGAAGGCCGCCGAGACCCTCGGTCCCGGCACGCGCGTCGTGAGCATCCCGTGCTTCGCGCGCTTCGATCGCCAGCCGAAGGCCTACCGTGACGAGGTCCTTCCGGCGTCATGCCGGCGCCGCGTGTCGATCGAGGCGACGGTGACCTCCACGTGGGCCAAGTACGTCGGGCTCGACGGCGCGAGCGTCGGCATCGACCGCTTCGGCATGTCGGCCCCAGGCGCCGAGGTGATGAAGCAGCTCGGGATGACTCCCGAGAAGGTCGTCGAGACCGCCAGGTCCCTCTGACGATTCCCTCAGTCGGTGAGGCCGCCGGCGGCCTTGTCGATGATCCAGGTGACGACGCCGCGGCAGCCGCGCACGACGCGCGCCGGCGTCTCGTGCACGTTGCCGTGGAGGGCCCAGATGCGCTCGAGGGCCGGACGCTTGGCGGCGCCCGTGGCGAGGATCAAGACGTGGCGGGCGTGCTCGATGATGGGCACCGTCACCGTCAGGCGCGCCTCGCGGGAGTCCTTGGCCGGAACCGAGGCGGCGTAGCGATCGACGATGTCGACGGTCGGCTCGCCCGGGAAGAGGGACGCCGTGTGCCCGTCCTCGCCGACCCCGAGGACCATCACGTCGAACGCGGGCAGGCCGTCCGGGCCGAGCTCCACGAGCGCGCGGATCTCCTTCTCGTACGCGCGCGCGGCGGCGTCGAGATCGGGTGAGTCGGCCGGCATGCGGTGCACGCGCGACGGCGCGATGCCCGTCGCGTCGAGGAGCGTCGCCTTCGCCCAGCGGTAGTTGCTGCGGTCGTCCGTCGGCGGCACGGCGCGCTCGTCGACCCAGAACACGTCCACCCGGGTCCAGTCGAGCCCGGATTCGCGCGCCAGGTGCGCATACGCGTCGCGCGGCGTGTTGCCACCTGAGAGCGCCAGCGTCGCCCGTCCGTTGCGAGCGATGGCGTTGCGCAGGCCCTTGGCCATGCGCGACGCCGCGTCCTTCGCCACCTGCGCTGCGTCGCGCGACGCGACGAGCTGGCCAGGCACCACCTTGGTCGTCATGGGATCCAAGACGTTAGCGGCGGTTCACCCGCACGCCAACTCCTCACCGCGCAGCTCGTCCACCCAGGCGGCCGCTTCCTCGAGCGCCGGATCGTGCGTCGGCCGGTGGAGCGCGCGGTCCAGGATGGCCGCGTTCGACTGGTCGCGCAGGCGCACGCGCTGCTCGATGCGCTGCGGCTCGCCCGAGCCGCCCCGGACCTCCATGCGCCAGTTCGCCGCGTTGCCCTCGCGCTCCATCTCGCCGTGGACGGACAGGTCGGTGCCCCCCGCATCGAGGCGCACGGCCCGGACGGACGGCCCTCCCGGGGCGCCTCCTCCCTCGGACCGGAGCGAGACGGCAATCGTGCCGCCGTCGCGTCGCACGAGTCTCAGCTTGCCGGCCAGCGACGCCGCGTTCCATCCGAGTCGCGTCGCGAGCCACCCGAGCAGCAGCGTGCCCTGTGGACCCAGCACGGCGCCGGGGCTGCCATCCTGCACGATGGTGACCCCCGTCACGTGCTCGGCCAGCGGGCGGAGCCGCGGCTCGTCGAAGATCCGGGCGCACAGCTCCTGCCACGTGGAAAGCCGTACCCAGGTGAGGTCCGTCACGCCGGGCCGTTCGGCCGGCGCCCTGGTGCGCAGCCAGTAGACCACGTCCGCGAGCCCCGCGAGCGAGCCCGCCGACGCGTCGAGCAAGATGCGCGTGGCGTCCGACGCGAGCGCCGCGAACACCGGGTCGTGGGCGTGCACCCGCCCGAGCCACACGAGCGTCGTCGGCACGTCGGTCACCGTGAGCGCTGCGACCACGCTCGGCAGGCGCACCGACACGGCGCCGCGCGCGACGAGGGAGACCCTCTCGGAGCAGAGCAGCGCGCCCGCATCACCCGGCGTGCACACACCCGACACGTCCGCCTCGAGAGCATCCGGCCCGTCCGGATCGAGCCCGACCACGAGGGCGCGCGCAGGCGTGCCCTGCAGGATCTCGTCCACGACGGCCACCCACTCGCGCGCCACGTCCACGCTCGCCGCGACGAGCACCAGGTTCATCGTGCACGCGCGCGACTTCGGCACCTCCCCAGGTGCAGGGGGCGCCGCCCACAACGCCCTGAGGTCTCCCTCGATGCGCCCGATGACGGCCGCGGGGCCGGGGCTCACGGCTTCCTCCACCGTCGCCCGTCGCGCGAGAGCAGATCATCCGCCTGCTCCGGGCCCCACGTGCCCGAGGGGTACGTCGGCGGCGTCGGGTTGCCATCGGCCTTCCACGCTTCGAGGACCCGGTCCATGTACGCCCACTGCTCCTCCACCTCGTCGCGTCTGGTGAAGAGCGTCGCCTCGCCGCGCATCGCGTCGAGCAGCAGCCGCTCGTACGCCTCGGGCGTGTTCGACCCGAACGCCGTGCCGTAGCGGAAGTCCATCGCGACGTCGCGCAGGATGGTCTGCTGGCCGGGCTCCTTCGAGATGAAGCGCAGGGCGATGCCCTCGTCCGGCTGGATGCGCACCGAGAGTACGTCCGGCGTGATGCCTCCGTCCTGCGCGTGGAACAGCGCGTGCGGCACCTCGCGGAAGACGACGGCGATCTCGGTCACGCGCCGGGCGAGGCGCTTCCCGGCGCGGACGTAGAAGGGCACGCCGCTCCATCGCCAGTTGTCCACGAAGCAGCGCATCGCCACGTACGTCTCGACGGGCGAATCGGCTGCTACGTCCGGCTCCTCGCGGTACGCCGGCACTTCCTCGCCGCGCACGACGCCTCGACCGTACTGCCCCCGCACGACGTGACGCCCGACCTCGGCGCGCTCCATCTTGCGCAAGCTCCGCAGCACCTTGACCTTCTCGTCGCGCACGGCGTCCGCCGCGAGGGAGATCGGAGGCTCCATCGCCGTCAGACACAGGAGCTGCATCAGATGGTTCTCGACGATGTCGCGCGTCACGCCCGTCTGCTCGTAGAAGCGCCCGCGCCCCTCGACGCCGATGTCCTCGGCCACCGTGATCTGCACGTGGTCGACGTGGCCGCGCCCCCACACCGGCTCGAAGAGCGAGTTGGCGAAGCGGAAGACGAGCAGGTTCTGCACCGTCTCCTTGCCGAGGTAGTGGTCGATGCGGAAGACCTGCGACTCGTCGAACGCTGCCGCTACCTCGTCGTTGAGCGCACGCGCGCTCGCGAGATCGTGGCCGAACGGCTTCTCGAAGACTACACGCGTCCACGGCCCGCCGGTCTTCTCGCCGCCAGGCGGCGCGACCAGGTTCAGAGCGCGCAGCCCCTCCACGATGGGCCCGAACTCCGCTGGGGGCACGGCGAGGTAGAAGAGGCGATTGCCCCGCGTCCCGCGCTCGGCGTCCATGCGCTCGAGTTGCGCGCGGAGCGACTCGTACGTGGCGCGAACGTCGGCAGAGCCGCGCACGTAGGACAGCCCACGCTCGAAGTCGGCCCAGAGCGAGGCATCCACGGGCTTGCGTCGCGAGAATGATGCGACCGCCTCGCGCATCTCGGCGCGGAATGTCTCGTCCGTCTTCTCCCGTCGAGCTACTCCGACGACGGCGAACCCGCCAGGCAAGAGCCGCCCTGCGGCCAAGTTGTAGAGCGCAGGCATCAGCTTGCGGCGCGTGAGGTCGCCAGATGCCCCGAAGATGACGACAGCGCACGCTTCGCTCGTCTTGTCTTCCACGAGCCCTCTACGCAGTGGGTTCATCGGCTGAGCCATGGCGACGGCGGAGCATAGCTGTTCGCGAAAGACGCGCGGGATCGGAGGGATCAGGTACTGGCGCGGGTCTTGCGCATGCTGACGCGATGTTTAGTTTGGGTGACACAGAGGAAGGTCATGCGAGTCACAGGTCACCCGGAAGGTCGCTTTGTCGGCCACGTGCAATTGAAGGTCGCCTCGCGTGTGTACGAGGTCCCCGTGCAGGAAGCTCCGCTCGCCGGGACGCCGTTCGAGGCCGGTTTCTTCACGGAAGGGAAGGATGGCTTCGGCATCCTGGTCGACAGGGACGCGGCCGAGTCGCAGCAGCGAGAGACCATCGAGAAGGCATCGGAAGAGGCTGCGAAGTTCATCTCGCGCAAGCTCCTGAACTGAGCCGCTGACACCTCGCACGGTGTGTGCAGAGCATCCGGAGCGTGGGGCGCGACCAGTCGAGATTCGAACGGCATGAGACGGAAGGGGCCGTTGGAATCAAACGAGCTTGTCGGGCCTCCACTCAACCGAGATGCCTGGAGAGGTGAGAGCGTCATGAGCGCGGCAATTACGGGGCCCGAGCCCCAAGCGACAAACCAACAGAACCCTCAGGTTGACCCTGACCCGGAGCAGCGAGAGCGTGAGGAGCTCACGCCCGATCGTCCACCGCAGCAGGTGGTCGAAGGCGAGAAGCCCAAGCGTCCGCGCGGCTTCGCGGCGATGGACCGGAAGCTCGTCAGCGAGATTGCTCGCAAGGGCGGGAAGGCGGCGCACTCGGCGGGCACGGCCCACGAGTTCACCAGCGAGGAGGCCCGGATCGCCGGCCGCAAGGGCGGCAGGGCCACTCACGCGAAGCGCCGCAAGGCCATCGAGGAGCAAACGGGCAAGACCGGTGAATGATTCTCCTCAGGCCCCGTGGCCGTCGAGGACGCGCGCGAGAAGCTCGAGCGCGTCCGCGACGCGCTGCCGTTCGGGTCGCGGGAGACGCTCGAGCATCGTCGAGTAGGCGAACGTCCACTCGGAGATCACCGCTTCGGCGGTGCGCTTTCCGCGCGGCGTGAGCCGAACGTCGGTCTGCCGCCCGTCCTCGGTTCCGCGCTTGCGGACGACGTAGCCAGCCCGCTCCAGCCCAGCGAGGTTCCGGCTAGCCGTCGACGGGTCGATGCCCAGCATGATGGCCAGAGAGGTGGTCGACATCGCCCCGCGCTCGGCGATGAGGGCCAGCGCTTCCGCCTGCTGCGGCGTCACGTCGCCTGCACCGCGCGCTCGCTCGCGTCCGAGTCGGCCCAATGATCGGGCCACGACTTGAAGTGCGCGAGCGGTCTTGAGGTCGGGCACGGGGCGGAGACGAATCGCCAAGCTCGGGCCCGGCGTCAAGCGACGACTTGCACGCGCGCGAAGCCCTCGCCGCGTAAGGGCTTTCGCGGCCGGGTGCACGCAGGCTCTAGCTTGTTGCGTGCCCGCGGCGCGCGCTCTAGGTTTGGCCCAGCCGATGACGACGCATGTCGAGCGAGTCGAGCGAGTTGTTGGTCGCCCCTTGGCGGACCGGCCGACGACGTGCCGGATGTTCGAGAACGACTTCCTGGAGCGCTTCTCGCGGATCCATCCGTCGACGCCGTTCGTCGTGTGGATCCCCGTGGCCGCGTTCTTCTTCGGCCGCAGCATCCTGAGGCACGACCTCGCGATTCCCAGCGCGGTCGGCTTGTTCCTCCTCGGCATCCTGGCCTGGTCCATCGCCGAGTACGTGCTGCACCGCTGGGTGTTCCACTGGACGAACGAGACCGCGTGGGGCAAGCGCGTCCACTTCCTGCTCCACGGCGTGCATCACGATTTCCCGAACGACAAGGACCGTCTCGTCATGCCGCTGCCGACGAGCGTCCCTCTGGCGATCATCTTCTACGCGCTCTTCACGCTCACGCTCGGACGCAGCATCGGCGAGCCGTTCTTCTCGGGGTTCGCCATCGGATACCTCTTCTACGACGGCACGCACTATTACGTGCACCACTTCGTGCCGACGACTCGCTGGGGCAAGTTCCTCCGCCGCCATCACATGACGCATCACTTCGCGGATCACGATGGCGGCTTCGGCGTGTCGTCGCCGCTCTGGGACTACGTGTTCCGCACCCTGCCGGCGAAGAAGAAGCCGGCCGCGCAGAGCTAAGGAGGAGAATCATGGGGGAGCCGAAGCTCGCCAGACTGGGGAGAGACGTGTTCGTCGCGCTCGCGGCGGTCGCCTGGGCCGACGGGACGCTCGACGCCGACGAGGCCGACGCCATCGTGCGTGCCGCGGTGGACGAGGGCCTCTCGCTCGAAGAGATCGCCGAGATCGAGCATGCGACGAAGAACAAGGTCGACCTCGGCGTCGTCGACCGCGCCGGTCTGAGCAAGGAGGACCGCCTCTTCGTCTACGCCGTCGCGTGCTGGATCGCGCGGATGGACGGCGAGGTGAAGCCCGAGGAAAGCGAGGTCCTCGCGCAGCTCGGCGAGAAGCTCGGCATCCCCGAGCGCCCGCGCGGGGCGGCCGAGGCCGTCGCCCGCGAGGTGGCCGAGATGCCCGAGGGCGACCGTCCGGCGCGTTACGACCTGGCGGCGGTCCGGCGAATCCTGGGCGAGCGGCTGCGGCAGTCGCAAGCGGCCAAGCAGACGAACTGATTGCCCGCATCCGGGCGCCGGGCGGGGTAAGCTCAGGGTCCGGTCCGGGCCATGACGACAGGGCAGAAGGGGAGCACCTCAGCCGCCCAACCGAGCGAGATCGGGACCGTCCTCGCGACGCGCTACGAGGTCGTCCGGGAGCTCGGGCGCGGGGGAATGGGCGTCGTCTACCTGTGCCGCGACGTCGTGACCAACGACCGCGTCGCCCTCAAGCGCCTGCGCGCGCCGGAGAAGGGGGAGGCGAGGCCCGAGGAGAACTGGTGGTTCCACCAGGAGGCCCGCGCCGTCTCGTTGCTCGATCACCCCGCGATCGTCCGCGCGCGCGACTTCGGGCAGCTCGCCGACGGCACGCCCTTCTTCGTCATGGACGTGCTGCCGGGCCGGAGCGTGCACGAATGGATGCACACGACCCATCTGCCCTGGAGCGTCATCTGGTCGATGGTCGACCAGGTGATCGCCGGCCTCGCGCACGCGCACGCGCGCGGGGTCATCCACGGCGACCTGAAGCCGTCGAACATCATGCTCGACCTCGCGTCGGCGGGGCGGGGACCGCGTGCGTACCTGCTCGACCTGGGCCTCGCGTGGCTGCGCGAGTACCGTCACGACTCCCGGCTCGACGGGGCGCGACAGCCGGAGGTCGCCGTCCACTCGGGCGCGGGCACCGTCGGCTGGGTGGCTCCGGAGCAGATCCGGCGGCAGGCGGCCCTCGTGGGACCGGCGACGGATCTCTACGCCCTCGGGTGCGTGATGTACCGCGTGCTCAGCGGGCGCGAGGTGTTCGAGGGCAACGCGCAGGACGTGCTCCGCGCCCACAAGCGCACCCCCGTTCCCACGCCGAACCTGCCGCAGGACGTGCCCGACGAGGCGGGGAAGTTCATCCTGCGCCTGCTCGAGAAGAAGCCGTGGAACCGCTTCGAGCTCGCCGCCGACGCACGGCGGGCGTGGATGCGCCTGCGTCCCCCGACCGCCGCGCCGCTCGAAGACGTGGTGCAGACGGGGCCGAGCTCGAGGGCCGCACCCGCGGGGTACGCGCGATCGCTCGCGCCGGGGCTGCTCAGCCTGAGGGCGCCGATGCTCGTCGCGCGGCAGGACGAGCGCGCGAACCTCTGGTCCGCCGTCGAGGACGTGGCGTCCGGGCGGGTGCGCCAGCAGCTCATCGCCGTCATCGGCGACGCAGGCGTGGGCAAGAGCCGCCTTGTCGAGTGGCTCTGCGCCGAGGTGCACGAGCGCGGGACGATGATGCCGCTGCGCGCGCGCTACGGTCGCATCCCCACGCCGCTCGACGGCATCACCGGCGCGATCAACGCGCACTACGGCCTCGAGGGAGCGGACCGGGCTGCCGTCGAGCAGGCGCTCATCACGCGATGGGAAGTGGGCAAGGACGACGACGACGCGCTCACCTGGGTGGCGGCCACTGCCGAGTGGCTCCGGCCCACGCCGCCCGGTGTGCTGGCGCCGCTCGGGCCGAGCGGCAAGCGCTTCGTGCTCGACCGTCCCGAGCTCCGCTTCGTGGTCATGAAGAAGGTGCTCGAGCGGCTGACGAGAGACCGTCCCGTGCTGCTCTGGGCCGACGACCTGCACTTCGCTTCGCCGAACACCTTCGAGACGCTCGCCCGCTTGCACCGCGACGCGCACGACCTGCGCCTGCTCGTGGTCGGCACCGCCCGCAGCGAGACGCTCACCACCGACCTCGACGCCGCCCTGCGCATGGAGTCGATGCGCGCCGAGTGGAGTGGCAAGGTGTTCGAGCTCAAGCCGCTCGGGACCGACGACACGCAGGCGCTCCTGCGGACGGCGCTGCCCCTGGACGACGACGCGGTGGCGCGCGCCGTCGAGCAGA
>Ga0335083_10008183_pt1 | contig 12799 bp, 13 predicted proteins | sample Lox_Sample_42_FD_206716 | JGI IMG/M metagenome (GOLD analysis project Ga0335083, IMG submission 206716) | Soil microbial communities from Loxahatchee National Wildlife Refuge, Florida, United States - Lox_Sample_4.2 | ecosystem: Environmental > Terrestrial > Soil > Wetlands | place: USA...
CGTCGTTTTGCAGTTCGGTCTGGAACGACGCAGCTGTCGCGTAGGTGCCCGCGTTGACGTGCACCGTCGTGATCAGGCTGCCGCCCGTGTTACCGGCGTCCAGGTTCAAGCTGAAGTTCACGCTCGCCGTGGTACCGGTGAGCGTGATTCCGCCGGCGTGGCCGGTCGATGCGGAGGTGAGCTGGGCTGCCTGCGCACCGAAGCTGCCGTCGAGCAGGTTCTGGTTACCGAACGCGGTCGTGTTCCCGATCCGGTCGATTTCGTCGCGGAGCTGCACGATCTCGTTCTGCGCAGCAGTACGAGCCGTGTCGTCCGACGACGCGGTGTTGGCCGACTGCACGATCAGGTCGTGGATGCGCTGGAGCATCGAGTTGACCTGGGTCAGTGCACCTTCTGCGGTTTGCACGACCGAGATGCCGTCTTGGGCGTTCTGGGTCGCGACCTGCAGGCCGGAGACCTGCTTGTCCAGGTTCTGGCTGATGACCAGACCCGACGCGTCGTCGGCGGCCCGGTTGATCCGGTAGCCCGACGAAAGCTTCTCGAGGCTGGACGCCAGAGCGTCGTTGGTGGTGTTGAGATTGCGGTATGCATCCAACGCCATGATGTTCGTATTGATGCGCATCGGCGCTTCTCCTCCATGACCTGCTCGCCCAGCTCCCTGGGCTGCCTCAATGCACTTCTACCGAGATCTCGGTAGGAATCCCGTCCTCGTCGGCGCCCGATCTCCGGATCTGAGGATTTCGGGCGCCGAATTCGGACAAGAGCGCGTGCGCGGCTCCGGCGCGATCAGAAGTTGGAGATCCCGACCATCCGGCTCGCGACGATCGGCCGCTCCGACAACCGCTCGCGCGGTGACGAACCCTCGGCGACGGCCGCGTAGTAAGCAGCCTTGCGCCGCGCAACCCGACCGTTCGGGCGGGCCTCGGGCGCGACCGCGTCCGGTTCCAGCTGCGAGTTGATGCCGTCCTTCAAGAGCAGCAACGCCTCGGCGCGCAGCTGCGAGATGCGCGATTCGCTCACGCCGAGCTCGTCGGCAAGATCCTGCATCGAGCGCTCCTCGAAGAAGTAACCCTGCACCACCCGCTGCAGCCGCTCCGGGAGCGCGTGCACTGCGTCGATGAGGTAGGCCTTGCGCTCGCGGTCGAGGATCGCCTCTTCGGGACCGTCGTCGTCGCCGGCGATGAACGACTCGGCGTCACCCTCCATCACGAGCGAGTCGTAATTGAGCACGGTTGCGCGGTGGACGTCGTCGACGAGCTTGTGCACCGTCTCGGTCGGGACGTCGAGCATCGTCGCGACCTCCTCGGGCGTCGGTGTGCGCCCGAGCTTGTTCATCAGCTCCTCGTGCGCGGCTTGCAGGCCGCGGGCGCGGGCTCGCACCGAACGGCTGGCCCAGTCGCGGCCGCGCAGCTCGTCGAGGAGTGCCCCCCGGATCCGGGTCGAGGCGAAGCGGTCGAAGGCGATCCCCCGGTCGGGGTCGTAGCTCCGAGCCGCTTGCGCGAGGCCGAGCATGCCGGCCGAGACGAGATCGCTGCGGCTGACGTGGCTGGGCACCCGGTGGGCGACCTCCGAGACCACGTACTGCACGAGCGGAAGATGCTGGCGAACGAGGCAGTCTTCGTAGGTTGCCCGTTCGATGTCGATGTCGGCCTTCTGTGCTGGTTTCACTTGCCGTGCCCCCCGGTGTGTTCCCTCGCAGGTCTCCACAGGTGTTGTGGATCTGGACGCAAACTTCGGCGGACGCCGTGCCTTCGCTTGATTGACCTTGGGGTTGAAAGAAGCGACCGCTTTGCGTGGCTTTGAGCCGCGCGGAAGGTAGTGTCAGCAGATCACGACCGCTGGGAGGCCTGCGTGTCGCTCGAACCGGGCGGAAAACGGCGCGACTGCGCGATCGTCGCGGACGAGCTCGCGCTGGTCCGCGCCGGCGTCGCGTCGGTGCTCGACTCGCGGGGAGTCGAAGTCGTCGCGCAAACGCGGTCCGGTCGGGAGGCGGTCAGTCTCGCTACCGTCGAGCGGCCCGATCTCGTCGTCGTCGGCGCGCCCGCCGACATCGAGATCGTCGAGGTCGTACGCCGTCTCGTCCGCCTGCGGCCGCATCCCGCGATCATCGTTCTCCTCCCGCCCGCGCAGGAACATTCGGTGCGGTATCTCGTCGCGATGGGCGCGCTCGGTGTCGTTCTGCGCACCTCCGACACCGATGAGCTCGGCGCGGTCGTTGATGCGGTCCGCAAGGGTGCGCGCCACGTCGCGCCTGCCCTGCACCATGCACTTTCGGGTCCGACCTCGCTCCCGGCGCTCGCCGACCGCGGCTCCGAGCTCCTGACGTCGCGCGAGCGTGAGGTCCTCGTCCTGCTCGCCCAGGGCCGGAACAACCGGGAGATCGCCGCCTCGCTCTCGGTCACGCTGGCAACGGTCAAGTCGCACCTGATCCGGGTGTACGCCAAACTCGAGGCCGGGAACCGCAACGAGGCGGTTGCACGCGCCGTTGCCCTCGGCGTCCTGCAGTAGGGACGCCCCGGGGCTCGGCCGCCGGAGGGGAATCGGCCGGCTGCGCCCGTTTCGGGGCCGGTCGGGGGACGGCTCGGCCGCGATGCGAGTGACACCTGGCACGGCCAGTTCCTTCATATCGCCTGCGTCTGCGGCCGATGAGACACCGGTAGCGAGTCGTCAGTCGCGGCTCGCGCGATGGGCCACGAGGTCTGACGATGGCGCTGAGCGACGTATCGAACATCCTGTGGCGCGAACGACAGCTGCTGGAGCTACTCGTCTTCAAGCTCGAAGAGGAACAGCTCGTGCTCGCGGCCGGGCGCTCGCGCTGGCTCGCGTACGCCACGCGTGAGGTCGAGAACGTCCTCGCCGAGATCAAGCGCATCGAGCTCGAGCGCGCCGTGCAAGTCGCCGACGCCGGGCGCACGCTCGGGTTGTCGGGATCCCCGACGCTGCGCGAGCTCTCGGGTCTCACTCCCGCGCCGTGGGACGGCATCTTCGCCGAGCACCGGCGCGCGTTGCTCGCACTTGCGCAGGAGATCGACGCCATCACGCGATCGAATCGCGAGCTGCTGCAGCGCGGCCACCAGGCTGCGCGCGAGGCGATCGCGTCGATGGGAGAGATCGACATCGACGCCTACGACGCGCACGGGACGCTGCCCGACCGTTCGCTGGCGTTGCGAATCGTCGACGAGGCGATCTGATGTCCGATATGTCGGGGCTGCAACTCGCGCTGACCGCGCTGCAAGCGCAGCAACGCAGTGTCGACGTCTCCGCGCAGAACGTCGCGAACGCGAACACGCCCGGTTACTCACGAGAGACGGTCAACCTCGTCAACATCGGTGCACCGGCCGTGCCCGCGAGGTACGCGACCTTCTCCGGCGCGGGGCAGGGCGTGAAGGTCGACTCCGTCACACGCTTTCGCGATCAGTTCATGGAGATCCGCGCCGCGTTGGAGCACGGCTCGATGGCGAGCCTCGATCAGGCCTCGTCGACGATGAACTCGATCCAGCAGCTGTTCAACGAGCCCTCCGATTCCGGGATCCAACAGCAACTTTCGGATTTCTGGAGCGGGTTCGACGATGTCGCCAACAACCCGTCGGACACCGCGGCGCGAACGCAGCTGCTCGAGCGGGCCGACACGCTCGCCGCGAGCTTCAACTCGGTCAGCCAGAGCCTGACGCAGCAGAAGAACGACACGATCAGCGAGCTGGGCGCGACCGTGTCGAGCATCAACACGATGTCGCAACAGATCGCACAGCTCAACAAGTCGATCAAGGTGAACACGATCGCCGGCCTCGCGGTCAACGACCTCGAGGACCAACGCGACCTGCTCGCCAACCAGCTCGCCGAAGCAAGCGGAGCCACCTTGCGGGAGGGTTCGTTCAATCAGGTCGACGTCATGCTGAACGGAACGGCCCTCGTGCAAGAGGACACGTCGAACACGTTGAACGTCGACACATCGGGTTCGGGCGCCGTCCTCCGCTGGGCGTCCGACAATTCGGCGGCCACCGTGACCTCGGGCAAGGCGGGCGGTGAGCTCGAGGCGATCAACGCCACGATCCCCAACTACCTGGCGAAGCTCGACAACGTCGCGACGACGCTTCGCGACCAGGTCAACCAGGTGCACGGTGCCATCGGCGGCTCGCTCGCGGTCGGCGACCAGGACCAGAGCGCGGCGGGCAACCTCCAGTTCGACGTGTCGCTCGACGGTGGCGCCTTCACGACCGTGACCATCCCCGGGGCCGACTGGTCCGGTGCGGGTGGCGACGTCGCGCTCCAGGCCGCGATGCAGGGCGCGATCGACACTGCCGTCGGCGCCGGCAACGTGACGGCGACCGTCACGGGCGGCAACGGGAGCCCGCTCGCGATCAGCGTCGTTCCCGCAGCCGGGCACCAGCTCCAGGTGCAGACGACCGGCGGGACCACCGGATTCGCGACGTTGCTCGGCTCGACGGCGGTCGGCGCCGACGGTATCGGCGGGCGGCCGCTCTTCACGGGAACCGACGCGGCCACGTTCGCGGTGGCACCCGGCGTCGAAGGAAACCCGAACGGGATCGCGGCCGGAACCGCGGCCGGCGGTCCGCTCGACAGCAGCGTCGCGCTCGACCTCGCCGAGATGGGGTCGAGCCAAACCGGCGCGGATGCGGTTTACCGGCAGATGATCGTCCAGCTGGGCGTGGACACGCAGACCGCAACCAATCGCGATCAGATCCAGCAGACCGCCACGACGAGCCTCGACAACGCGCGCTCGCAAGAGTCGGGCGTGAGCATCGACGAGGAGATGACCAACCTCATCGAGTACCAGCACGGCTACGACGCGGCGGCCCGGCTCCTGACCACCGTCGACACGATGCTCGACACGTTGATCAACCACACCGGGTTGACCACTTAAGGGGAGGGAGCAGCTGATGCCGTCATCCGATTACCGCATCCCGAACCAGATGCTGGTGAACAACTCGCTGATCGCGCTGCAGCAGTCGTTCGCCAAGCTCGCCGATCTGCAGGGCGAGGCGTCGTCGTTGAAACGGCTGCAGAAGCCGTCGGACGCGCCCGCCGACGTCGTCTCCGCGATGCAGTTGCATGCCGGCATCGACCGCAACGACCAGTACTCCAAGAACATCAGCGACGCGGAAGGCTGGCTCGGCAACGCCGACAACGCGCTCACCTCGACCGTGACTCAGCTCCAGCAGGTGAACAGTCTCGTCGTTCAGGCGTCGAATGCCTCCCTCGACTCGAATGCCCGGGCGAGCATCGCCGCGCAGATCGACTCGATCCGCCAGGGCCTTATCGGCGTCGCGAACACGCAGTACGCGGGCCGGCCGATCTTCGCCGGTACCGCCAGCGGCAACATCGCCTACGACGCCTCCGGGCAATACGTCGGCGTCTCGGCGGCCGTCGAGCGGAACATCGCGCCCGGTCAGCAGATCCAGGTCAACGTGAACGGCGACACCGTGTTCGGGTCGCCGGGTAGCGACGTGTTCACGACCCTGGCACAAATTTCCAACGCGGTTCGTACAGATCCCACCCAGTTGGGCACCCTCCAAACCCAGCTGGGTACACAGACGACGCAGGTTCAGAACCAGCTCGCGCTGGTCGGATCGCAATATCTCCGCGTTCAAACCATGGAGAGCCAAAACACTTCCGATGGGCTGACGATGAAACAGAACCTGTCCAGTATCGAAGACGCCGACGTTGCCCAGGTGATGGTGCAACTGCAAGCCCAACAAGTCGCTTACCAGGCGGCGCTCTCGGCGACGGCGCAGGCAATCACGCCGACGCTCACCGACTTCTTGAAGTAGGGGACCATGCTCGAGACCCACACCGCGACCGACATAGCCGAGATCACGTTCCCGGCCGGTTTGCCCGGCTTTCCGCAGGCACACCGGTTCGAGCTCGCGCCGTGGGGCCCGGCGGGCAGCCCTTTCATGCTGCTTTCGTCGATCGAGGATGGCGACGTCGGCTTTGTCGTCGTCGCGCCGTGGGTGTTCTACCCCGACTACGAATTCGAGCTCGATACCGCGACGGCAGAGCGCCTGGCGCTCACCGCGGCCGAGGACGCGGTGGTGTTCGCCGTCGTCACTCTGCGCGAGAAGCCGGAGGATTCGACGCTCAACCTGCTCGGCCCGATCGTGGTGAATCGCTTTTCTCACGAGGCCGCGCAAGTCGTGTTGCCGACCGCCGGTTACAGCGTTCGTGCGCCTCTCGCGATCGCGAGCTGAACGCGCACGAGGCCGGCGTGAGACCGCCACGGAACGTGTTTGTGCGCGGGTGCGCGCATTGAACTGAGCGCGCGCGCTCGATATGCGCGTATGCTTCGAGCCCGGCGCCCTGGCCGCCACGGAGGGGGGACATCGTGCTCGTGCTCACACGACGTGCGAATCAGAGCATCATGATCGGCCATGAGATCGTCGTGACGGTGCTCGAGGTACGGGGGGACCAGGTCCGACTCGGCATCAAGGCTCCGCGGTCGATCGATGTCCACCGCGAGGAGATCTTCGCTCAGCTCCAGCAGGCGAACCGCGACGCGGCGCAGGCACCGAAGCAGGCGCTGGAGCAACTCGAGAGCTTCACCAAGTCGAGCGAGGTCGATGAGCGCGCGAGCGGCTGATCGCTGCCACTAGCGCGCGTCCGCGATCGTCGCGGGCTCGACGTCGAGTACCTCGGCAACCGCGGCATTGGTGACGGAGCCGTTGAGTGTGTTGACGCCCGACGCGAGCGCGGCGTCCGCGGCGGCCGCGTCGATGCCGCCGGTCGCGATGTCAACGGCGTACGGCAGCGTCGCGTTGGTGAGTGCATACGTCGACGTGTTGGGCACCGACCCGGGAATGTTGCCGACCGCGTAGTGGAGGACGGCGTGGCGCACGAAGACCGGGTCGGAGTGCGTGGTCTCGTGGATGCCTTCGACGCTTCCGCCCTGATCGATCGCGCAGTCGATGATCACCGCGCCGGGGCGCATCGTCGCGATCATGTCGTCGGTCACGAGCACCGGTGCCCGGCCGCCGGGGAGAAGGACCGCGCCGATGACGAGGTCGGCGTCGCGCACGGCGCGCGCGACGGCCGCGCGGTTGCTCGCGAGTGTCTGGATCCGGCCTTTGTGGATCTGATCGACCCACCGCAGCCGATCGATGTTCCGGTCGAGGAGCAGGACCTCCGCCTCCATGCCCTGCGCGATCCACGCCGCGTTCCAGCCCACGTTCCCGGCGCCGAGCACGACGACGCGCGCGGGCCGGACGCCCGGCGCGCCACCGAGCAGTACGCCGCGCCCGCCTTGGCCCCGTTCGAGGAAGTGCGCGCCGATCTGGGGGGCCATGCGGCCGGCGACCTCACTCATGGGCGCGAGCAGCGGCAGCTGGCCGTTCGTCTGGACCGTCTCGTACGCGATTCCGGTCGTGCCCGACTCGATCAGCGCGCGGCCGATCTCGGGGTAAGCGGCGAGATGGAGATAGGTGAACAACACGAGGCCCGGTCGCAGGAGCTCCAGCTCCGCGCGCTGAGGTTCCTTCACCTTGAGGACGAGGCCGGCCCGGCTCCAGACGTCGGCGGCATCGCCGACGATCTCCGCGCCGGCACCGCGGTAGTCGTCGTCGCTGATCCCCGAAGCCGAACCGGCGTCGCGCTCCACCAAGACGCGCACGCCGTGATGCTGCATCTCGAGCACGCCGTCGGGCGTGATCGCCACGCGGTGTTCGTCGGTCTTCACCTCTCGGGGGACGCCGACGACCAGCGGTGTGGTCACGAAGTCAACGTACCCCGGTGCCCGTCGCCGGTACGACCTCTTGCATGAACCGCTCGATCGTGTGCGGAGTACCGAAGTCGGAGAACTGACACACGAAGCCCTCGACGCCCCGGTCGATCTCGCGCGTCAGCGCGTCCGCGACCTCGGGCGCGGTCCCCGCGATCACTCCTCCCCACGAGCCGAACCGCCGGTTGGTCGTCGCGACGACTTCGTCGCGCTCGGCTTCGCTCGCGGCGAGCCCGATCGGGTGCTGCACCGAGATCCGGGCGTGGCCGATACGCGCTCGGAGCTCGTCGATGCGGTCGAGTGCGTAACCGGGGCAGTTCCACCAGTCCGCGAACCGCTCGACGATCGGCATCGTGAGGCGCGGCCCGCCGCCGCCGATGTGGATGGGCACGTGTGATTGCGCGGGAACCGGACGCCCGCTCGCGCCGCGCAGCGTGAAGTGTTCGCCGTCGTAGTCGAACGCCTCGCCGGAGAACATCTGCTCCAGGATCTCGAGCGTCTCTCGCAGCTTCGCGGCACGGGTCGCGGCCGGTTCCGGGCCGAAGCCGAAGGTCCGTAGCTCCTCGGGCACCGAGCCCCACCCGATCCCGAGATCGAGGCGCCCGCCCGAGATCACATCGAGCGAAGCGGCCATCTTTGCGAGCAGGACGGGGTGCCGGAACGGGTCGCACAACACGAGGTGGCCGACGCGGATGGAAGTGGTCCGAGCCGCGAGCGCGGACGCGACCGTCCAAGCCTCGAAGGTGTCGACCTCCGGGGCCATCGGCGCCGCGAGATGATCCATCAGCCAGACCGAATCGAAGCCGGCCGACTCGGCGGCGAGCGTGCGTTCGAGGATGCGGTCGAAGCCCATGCGGAGCTGTGGGAGGTAGAGCCCGAACCACGGAGAGGTCACGGGAGCGGACGCTAGCGTCGTCGTCCGATGGAGCTCCACGGCGCGCGCGCGATCGTCACGGGTGGTGCGAGCGGGATCGGCGCGGCGTGTGTCTTGCAGCTGCGCGCGGCCGGCGCGCGCGTCGTCTCACTCGATCTGGACGACGCGCCCGATTCCGACCGGTCGTTGCGCGTCGACGTCGCCGATGAGGACGCGGTCGTCGCGGCCGTGCACGAGGCGTCCGAATATCTTGGCGGTCTCGACATCGCCGTCTTGAGTGCGGGGATCGGAGGTAGCTCGCCCCTGCTGGAGTTGAGCACCCGTGAATGGGATCGGGTGCTCGCCGTGAACCTGCGGGGCGCGTTCGTGAGTCTGCGCGAATGCGCGTTGGCGATGATCGCCGGCGGCCCGCGCGCGCACGGGGCCGTGATCGTCGCGGTCACCAGCATCTCGGGCTCCTCGAGTGAGCGTCTCATGGCTCACTACGCCGTGTCGAAGGCCGGGCTCGCACAGCTCGTGCGCACAGCCGCCCGCGAGCTCGGTGTCAACGGAATCCGCGTGAACGCGGTCGCGCCCGGTACGACCGAGACGCCGATGTTCGCGGCAACGGAGCGGCTGCCCGGCTACCGAGAACAGGTCACGCGCCGCGCCGCGCTCGGCCGCCTGGGCACCGCGGCCGATGTCGCGCAGGCGGTCGTCGCGCTGTGCACCCTCGACTGGGTCACCGGCCAGGTCGTCGCGGCCGATGGCGGCATCTCCTTGCACAGCCCGATCGACCCGCAGGAGCCGCTGGAGGCAACGGACGGATGATGCACGTCCCTTGGATGATGCGCCTCGGACGATCCGAGTGGTCGTGAGCACCGCCGCGATCGTGTTCGACTTCGACGGCCTGATCCTCGATACCGAAGGGCCCGTCTTCACCTCGTGGCGGGAGGAGTTCGAGCTCCACGGTTGTCCCCCGCTGACGGTCGGCGAATGGGCGGCCGAGATCGGGACTGCGGGCGGCCTCGACCTGGTGGAGTTGATCCGCACGCGGGCGACGAAGCCGTTCGACGAGCTCCGCATGCAGGTGCGCCGTCGCGATCGTCGCGACGAGTTGCTCGCGCGGGAATCGGTGCGGCCCGGAGTCGTCGACTGGCTCGCCGAGGCCGAGGCATTGCGCTTGCCCGTTGCGATCGCGTCGAGCTCGGAGCGCGAGTGGGTCGAGTCTCACCTGGAGCGGCTCGGCCTCGCCGAGCGTTTCGCGGTCGTCGCGTGCCACGGACCCGGGCTCGCGGCGAAGCCCGAGCCCGACACGTATCTCGCCGCGTGCGAGGGAATCGGCGTCGACGCGGCGACCGCGATCGCGATCGAAGACTCACCGCACGGAGTCCGCGCGGCCAAGGCCGCCGGATTGTGGTGCGTGGCCGTGCCGCACGCGATCACGGAGCGCCTCGATCTCTCGCAGGCAGATCTGAACCTGCGCTCGCTCGCCGACGTGTCTCTCGGCGATGTGCTGCGCCGCCGAGACGCTTTCCGCGGATAACGGCGAGCTGTCGGCGGTTATCGGCGCGTCACCACGTTCACACACGGCCGCGCGTCAGCAGCGTCCGCCCCAGGGACCTTTGCCCTGCCACTGGTAGAGGGCCCACGCGGTTTCGTCCTGGTCGTACGCGGACGCGCGTGAGGGGAGCACGCCGACGAGGTCGAGCCGACCTTCGCGAGCGGCCACCGTGTCCCAGGTGGACGGCAGGAACTGGTACGCGCCGTAATAGCCCGAAGGGCTCACTGCGCCGTACTCCCCGCCGCTCTCGCGGTCGCGGGTACACACGAGGAAGGGGTCGTCGTGATGCGGGCTCACGCGACCGTCGTTCGCGCTCGAAGCGGTAACGGCTACCGGAGCAGCGACGTCGGGAGGCGCTGTCGGCGGCGCGAGATCTGAAGTGGTGATGACGCGCGGCGTGCCGGCGAAGCGGCGATCGCGCGACACGGCCAGCGCGACGCCGCCGTCCTGCTGGCGCGCCGCGAACGTGCGCAGCACCGCGAGCTGATGGTCGAGTGTCTGGCGCTCGCCCGCCACCTCGCTCAGCACCTTGTCGAGTTGCTTGCGCTGCGACTGGAGGCTCCGTTGCTGCGCGTTCAGATCGTCGACCGCCGCGGTGAGCTGCGCGATCGCCTCGTCGCCACCCGCGTTCGCGTCATCGACCAGACGCGCCCGGCGGGCCGAGTCGAGCGCGGTCGTGCCGAACATCGACGCGATGCCGACATCGGCGGTCTTGTACATGATCACGGCGCGCGCAGTCGCGATCTTGCGCGTCTGCACCATGCTCGCGTCGGCGAGCGCGATCTGATGCCGCACATCCGCGATCCCCGCGTCGATGCGCGCCGCGTTCGACTGGGCGCTGAACCAGCGCTGGGCCGCCTGCTCGATCGCCCGGGTCGTGGATGCGATGGAGTCGCTCGGCGTCGTTGCGTGCGCGGCGCCGGCCGGAACAAAGACGAGCGCGCCGGCACACGCGACCGCGGCGATGCGGGTCACGTAGCGTCGCGTCAGCCCGGTGCGAAAGTGGTGCTCCGCCACACCGATGCTGCGCCCGACGTCCACCCGAAGGTGGCCGGGTCGGCGCATGGATGTCGAACATAACAAGCGTGGATCTCAGGTAGTCGCATCACAGATCACGCTTCGTGGTGGTTCTCGTACCCGGTGCAAGAACCTCCTGCTCAGCGGCAACGCGAAAATCTTCGTGAAAAATGGACAGTTCGCGTGTTTACGCGATTGTTGCGCCGCCTTCGACTGGCACGGTCTGTCCGGTCAGGTACCGCGCGTCGTCACTCAACAGGAAGATTGCGACGTCGGCAATGTCGCGCGCTTGCGCGTACCGGCCGATCGGAACGCGCTGTCGCGCACGCGCGATTGCTTCTTCGGTTGCGAACGCACCACCGGTCATCGGCGTGTCGACTCCACCGGGGCAAATGCAATTCGCGCGCACGGCGTGGAGACCGTATTGAACCGCGAGCAGTCGTGTAAGCGCGTCGACTCCTCCCTTACTCGCGGTATAACCCGCGCCGTAACCGTGCCCTCGAATCGCCGCGGTCGATGCGATCGTCACGATCGCGCCACCCCCGTCGATGAGCATCGGAAGCGCATGCTTGATCACCGCGAACGTACCGACGAGGTTCACGCGAAGAACGTGCACGAAATCGTCGACCGTCACTTCGTGCGCGGGTCGCAGATCGGGTCCGTGGAAGATCCCCGCCGCCGTGACGACACCGGTGATCCGGCCGAGATCTGCGCCGGCTCGTTGCACCGTCTCGGCCACCGCCGCGTCGTCCCCGACGTCGCACGGGTACGCGACCGCGCGTCCGCCGGCGTCGTTGACGACGCGTGCCGTCTCTGCCGCGTTCTCGGCGGCGCGGTCGATCACCGCGACCGCGGCTCCCTCACGCGCCGCCCGTTCCGCGGTCGCGCGTCCGATGCCGCTGCCGCCGCCCGTGACCAGGACCGTTCCTTCGAGCATCTCAGCCGCCGCCTCTCTGCCCCGGGGCTCACCTTGGCGGTCGAAGCTAGGCCGCACGTACTGTGACTCGCATGTCAGCGAGCGCGACCGACATGCACAGTGTCGACGGGAAGGTGATCATCGTCACCGGATCGGGCCGGGGTGTGGGCCGGGGGATGGCGCTTCACCTCGGTCGCGGCGGCGCCCGCATCGTCGTGGCGGAGTGGAAGCCGCATCTGCTCGAGGAGACCACTCGCGAGCTGTCCGAGCTCGGCGTGGAGCATCTCGGCGTCGTCTGCGACATCCAGGTGCGCGACGAGATCGACGCGATGGTCGGACGGACGGTGGAGCGGTTCGGGCGCGTCGACGCGATCATCAACAACGCGCAGACCTTCCGACCGCTCGCGCCCGTTGCCGAGGTCGGCGAAGACGACTTCGACGTCTTCTACCGTTCGGGTGTCAAGGGAACGCTCTGGGCAATGCAAGCCGTGTACCCGCACATGAAGTCGCAGGGCTGGGGTCGCATCGTCAACTTCGCGTCGTCGATGGGCATCACTGGTGGGAGCGGGTTCGCTGCGTACAACGCCTCGAAGGAGGCGATCCGGGCAATCACGCGCACGGCGGCGCGTGAATGGGCGCTCGACGGGATCGTCGTCAACGCCATCGCACCGGCCGCGGCGACTCATCACGGCGACGCCGGTAAGCAGAGCGAGGGTT
>Ga0335083_10008184_pt1 | contig 12795 bp, 8 predicted proteins | sample Lox_Sample_42_FD_206716 | JGI IMG/M metagenome (GOLD analysis project Ga0335083, IMG submission 206716) | Soil microbial communities from Loxahatchee National Wildlife Refuge, Florida, United States - Lox_Sample_4.2 | ecosystem: Environmental > Terrestrial > Soil > Wetlands | place: USA: Florida...
CGGCGGCGTGGGCGTGACACGGCGGGACAAAGCAACGTCCGTGCCAGAGGAAGGGGCGTGTCGTATCAGAAGGCCAGGGCTCTGCCCTGGACCCGTCACGCGAAGGCGTGCTTTCGCACGACGGGGTCAGCGCCCCCAGCCCCGCACGAGTTTGGAATTATTCACGAAAAGGGGGCTGGAGCCGACGGCCCCGTCACGCGCAGGCGTGCCTTCGCGTAACGGGGTCCAGGGGCGGAATGGCCACGAAGGGAAAGCCCCTGGCCTTTCAGGTGGGTCAATCAATAAGACGGTTGGTATAACTGGGTCAGTTACCCCAGCAACTCCCGCGCGTGATGCGCGATGTGGTCCGCGATCACGGTCTGGATGAACCAGTAGCTGTGGTCGTAGCCATGATGCAGGCGCAACGTCAGCGCCTGCCCGGAGTCACGCGCCGCCGCTTCCAGTGCCTCCGGATGAAGCTGTTTGGCCAGGAACTGATCTTCCAACCCCTGATCGACCAGGATCGACCCCGGCCTGGCGCCGCCGGCGCGGAGCAGCAGGCTGGCATCCCACGCCGCCCACGCCGTCCGGTCCGGACCCAGATAGTTGGAGAACGCCTTCTCGCCCCAGGGCACGGCGACCGGGTTGGAGATCGGGGCCAGCACGGAAACCGATTGCCACCGCTCCTTGTGCCGCAGCGAGAGCACGAGCGCGCCATGCCCGCCCATGGAATGGCCCATGATGCCGCGCCGCCCGGGCAGCGCCGGGAAATGCGTCTCGATCAGCGCCGGCAGCTCGTCAGCGACGTAGCTCGCCATGCGGTAATGCGCCGACCAGGGCGCCTCGGTCGCATCGACGTAGAAGCCGGCACCGCTGCCGAAATCCCAGTCGGCATGCTCACCCGGCAGGTCGAGACCGCGCGGGCTCGTATCCGGCGCAACCAGGATCAGCCCGTGCTCGGCGGCGAAACGCTGCGCGCCGGCCTTGATGAGGAAGGTTTCCTCGGTGCAGGTGAGGCCGGCCAGATAATACAGGACCGGGCACGGCCCCTTCTTCGCCTGCGGCGGCACATAGACGCCGAAGCGCATCTCCGTGCCGGTGCTGATGGAGGCATGGCTGTAATAGCCGAGAACGCCCTCGAAACAGCGATGCGTCTCGCGCGTGGTGATATCGCCCATTTTCAGTACACCACCACGGAGCGGATGCTCTCGCCGCGCGCCATCAGATCGAAGCCGTCGTTGATGCGTTCGAGCGGCAGGACATGGGTGATCATGTCGTCGATATTGATCTTGTTTTCCATGTACCAGTCAACGATCCGCGGCACATCGGTGCGCCCGCGCGCGCCGCCGAAGGCCGATCCCTGCCAGACCCGGCCGGTGACGAGCTGGAACGGGCGGGTGGAGATTTCCTGCCCGGAAGCGGCGACACCGATGATGGTGCTCTTGCCCCAGCCGCGATGGCAGCATTCCAGCGCCTGCCGCATCAGCGTCGGGTTGCCGACGCATTCGAAGCTGTAATCCGCGCCGCCATCGGTCAGCTCGATCAGGTGCTGCACCAGATCGCCCTCGACCTCGTTCGGGTTGACGAAATGCGTCAGGCCGAACCGGCGCGCCATCGCCTCGCGCGCGGGATTGATATCGACGCCGATGATCTTGTCGGCGCCCACCATCTTCGCGCCCTGGATCACGTTCAGCCCGATGCCGCCGAGGCCGAACACGACGACATTCGCCCCCGCCTCCACCTTGGCGGTGAACAGCACGGCGCCGATCCCGGTGGTGACGCCGCAGCCGATGTAACAAATCTTATCGAACGGCGCGTCCGGGCGGACCTTGGCCAGCGCGATCTCGGGCAGCACCGTGTAGTTGGCGAAGGTGGAGCAGCCCATGTAGTGCATCACCGGCTTCCCCTGGTAGGAGAAGCGGCTGGTGCCGTCCGGCATCAGGCCGCGGCCCTGGGTGGCGCGGATGCGGGTGCAGAGATTGGTCTTGCGGCTGAGGCAGGATTTGCACTCGCGGCATTCCGGCGTGTACAGCGGAATGACGTGATCGCCCGGTTTCAGCGACCGCACCCCGGCCCCGACCTCAACGACCACGCCCGCCCCCTCATGGCCGAGGATGGACGGGAAAATCCCCTCCGGGTCGGCCCCGGAGAGCGTGTATTTGTCGGTGTGGCAGAGGCCGGTCGCCTTGATCTCGACCAGAACCTCTCCCGCGCGCGGCCCTTCAAGCTGCACGGTGTCAACAACGAGCGGCTTGCCAGCCTCGATGGCGATGGCGGCGCGAACATCCATGCGCAGGCTACTCCAATACGTGTTTTCTGTCCCGTGAGGCCGGGATCTGGCTCGCTGTGATCGCGGCGGGGGGGGGGCGGCGACGCCCCCCGATCTTCCGCCTTAGCTTTCGGCCCCGATCGCGTCCTTGTAGATCGGGAACTCGGCGCACAGCCCGAGCACACGCTGCCGCACCTCGGCGATCGCGCCCGGCGCCCGTTCGGCATCCGGCAGTGCTGTCAGCACGCGGTCAATAAGTTCCGCCACCGTCGCGAACTCCGCCGGCCCGAAGCCGCGCGTGGTGCAGGCCGGGGTGCCGAGACGGATGCCGGAGGTCACCGCTGGTTTCTCCGGATCGAACGGAATGCCGTTTTTGTTGCAGGTGATGAACGCTTCGTCCAGACCATGTTCCGCGACCTTGCCGGTCAGCCCCTTCGGCCGCAGATCGACAAGCACAAGATGCGTATCCGTGCCGCCGGAGACGATGGCGGCGCCGCGCGTGGCGAGGCCCTCGGCCAGCACGGCGGCATTCTCCACCACCCGGCGCGCGTAATCGCGGAAAGCGGGCTTCAACGCCTCGCCGAACGCGACCGCCTTGGCGGCGATCACATGCTCCAACGGCCCGCCCTGGATGCCGGGGAACACCGCGGAATTGAACTTCTTCGCCAGTTCCGGGTCGTTGGTGAGGATCAGGCCGCCGCGCGGGCCGCGCAGCGTCTTGTGCGTGGTGGAGGTCACGACATGCGCGTGCGGCACCGGGCTCGGATGCACGCCACCCGCGACCAGGCCGGCGAAATGCGCCATGTCCACCATCAGATACGCGCCGACCTCATCGGCGATGGCGCGGAAGCGCGCGAAGTCGATGATGCGCGGATAGGCCGAGCCGCCGGCGATGATCAGCTTCGGCCGATGCTCGCGGGCGAGTCGCTCCACCTGCTCGAAATCGATGCGCTGCGTCTCAGGCTCCACGCCGTACTGGACCGACTTGAACCAGCGACCGGAAATGGTCGGGGCCGCGCCATGCGTCAGATGACCGCCATGGGCGAGGCTCATGCCGAGAATCGTGTCGCCCGGAGACAGCAACGCGAACAGCACTGCCGTATTGGCCTGCGCGCCAGAATGCGGCTGCACATTGGCGAAGTTGCACCCGAACAGCGCCTTGGCGCGGTCGATGGCGAGTTGCTCCGTCACATCGACATGTTCGCAGCCGCCATAGTAACGGCGGCCGGGATAGCCCTCGGCGTATTTATTGGTGAGCACGCTCCCCTGGGCCTGCAGTACGGCGCGAGACGCGATGTTCTCGGAGGCGATGAGCTCCAGCTTATCCTGTTGCCGATGCAACTCCGCGGTGATCGCCGCGAACACCTCCGGGTCCACGTCGGACAAGGATTGGCTGAACAGCGACGCGCCGGCCTGGTGTGAGGCGATCTGATTCATGTTGGCTCTGTCCGATGGAAAACGGGAGGGCGAAGCCGGGAGTATCCTCGTCGCGGCCGGATCGCGCGCGCCTGCACCCGACGCGTGATTTGAACAAAAACGACAGCGCTCGCATGTGTTCGCGATGCTTTGTTCATGGCGTGGGCCGCAGCACACCGATACGGCGCAGATGCGCGAGGATTTCTCGTGCCGCTTCGTACGGCGCCGGATCGATCAGCACGCGCCCGGTCGCCTCGCTCGTGCTCGTTCCGGCTTCGAGCAGGCGCGGGCGACGGCGATATGGCCGTTCTTCCACCGCGTCATCGGCGACCGCACTGGCCAGGGCCACATCTCCCACGGGGCGCGGCACGAAACCGCCGCGCCGTGCCCGTGCATAGGCGAAGGACAGTGGCGCCGGAGCCGCCGGATGCACCGTGACCACGGCCGGCAGCGCGACACGCACCTCGCGCCGTGCGCCGCGCGGCAAGGCCTGCGTCACCAGCAACAGGCCGGGGGCGACGAGCCGCAGCGCCGCGGCGTCGGCGACGATCGGCAGGCCGAGCGTCTCCGCCAGAAGATAGGGCAGCAAGCCGCCATCAGTGCTGCCCTGGCCGCGCTGCCCGGCGAGGATCAATGCCGGGGCCGTGGCGCGCAAATGCGCTGCGAGCGCCGGCAGTGGATCGCCATCCTCGGACAGGGGTAGCAGCCCGATCGTGTCGAGACCCATGCCAAGATGCTCGCGTAACCCGGCATCCTCCGTCCCGGCATGCAGGCCGGTGACCGTCGCGCCAAGATCCCGCGCCAGTCTGACCGCCTGTGTTTCCACCGGCACCGCGGCCGGGCGGAAGGAAACTGGGTGCCGGCCGGCGGAGAGCAACACCGTGGCCGCGCCCGTGAACGGCATTGTCTCCGGCGCCAGGCTGGAACCGGTCGTCGTGCGGTTCTCCGGCGCTCCCGCCAGTCTGGCGGAATTCCCGGCCGCGCCGGCCTCTTCCGCGAGCGCCGTGAGCAGGGCTGGAATGACGTGCTGCGCATCGGCGATGATCGAAAGTCCGGCGCGCGCGATCATGGCGGCGTGCAGGTCGGTGTTGACCGCCACCACATGCTGCACCCGGGCGATGCCCTGCAAATGCTGCGGCGCGCCGGCAATGCCGAGCGCCAGATAACAGGCGGCATCCAGCACCGAGCCGGAAGCGCCGACCTGCCGTTCGCGTGGCAAATGCCCTGCGTCACACACCACGCGGCTGCCGGCCGGGGTCGCGTTCAAGGCGCGTGCCAGGGCAGCGAAACCGGCGAAATCGGTGACGCCATTGCCGGCGGAGACGACGAAATCTGCTTCCGTCAGCTTCACTGTTGCCGGATCGGCCGGAATGCGCGGGCCGACCATGAGACGCGTCCGGCTCTCCGCCACCTCTGGCGGGCAGACGGTTACCGCGTGCGGCGGCCCGCGATGCGGCGCGACGCAATCGGCGATCACGGTGAGCAGGCGCGGCGGCGCGCGGCGCTGTTCGATCCGGCCGGCACGTGCCTTGCGGCTCACGGCGCGGGCGGTGATCTGCTCGGCCTCGGCGAAGAGAGTCTCACCAAGACGCGCGGCGACGCGGCGCGCGAGGTCGCCGCCGGTTTCGCTCTCAGGGAACAGCACATGCCGCGGCGCCGTTGCCGCGATCATGGCGGCGATGGCGGCAACACGGCGTTCGGGATCGGCCTCCGCCGGCAGTGGGCTCACTTGGTCCGCTCCGGCCGGACCGGCGGGTTCGGCGAGGTCCGGCGCGAGCAGCCGCACCGCGCCGCCGGCGTTCCCGGCATCGGCGAGCAGCCGCGCCGCTCCCAGGAGTTGGCGGTCATGCGGCGAAAGTCGGCCCGCGGGCGCATCCGCCACCACGAGTATCAGAAAGGCCGGGTTGTCGATGACGCGGATCGCCGGGGCCGCTGCCTTAACGGCGGCGCGCACGACCGGCGCAGTCCCGCCGCCCAGATGCAGCCGGTCCAGCCGCAGGCGCGGCGCGGGCGCGACCGCCGCCGCCCTCTCGCCGCGCGGGTCGCGCCGCTTGCGGCCGGAGGTGGGCACCACGGCGTCACGCGGCAACAGGCGGGGGCGGAGACCGGCCTGCACCAATCTTGCGGCCCGCTCGGCGCGGGGATCGCGACGCGGTCTCGTCATCACGCGGTCTCCACGGCGTCCAGCAGCAACTCGGCGATGTCGCGCACCTCGGGGCGTGGGCCGGTGACGCCTTCCAGCATGGCGGTGCAGCCTGGGCAGGCGACGGCAACCAGGTCCGCGTCCACATCGCGCGCCTGCTGCATGCGCAGGTCGGGGATACGCCGCTCGCCTGGCACGTCGGAGACCGGGCTGCCGCCGCCACCGCCGCAGCACATGGCACGTTCGCCGTGCCGCGCCATCTCTACCGTGGTCCGCGCGATCCGCCCCAGCAGAGCGCGCGGCGCCTCGGTTTCGCCGTTGTAGCGCGCGAGGTAGCAAGGATCGTGATAGGCGATGCGGCCTTCCGCCCGGCGCGTCGGTTTGAGCCGACCCGCTTGCACCAGTTCTTCCAGCAGGGCTGTGTGGTGCAGCACGGTGTAGGCCCCGCCGAAGGCCGGATATTCATTCCGCAGCACGTGCAGCGCATGCGGATCGGCGGTGACGATGCGTTGGAAGCGCCGCGTCGCGAGCGTCGCCACGTTGTCGCGCGCGAGACGCTGGAAGGTGGCCTCGTCGCCGAGGCGGCGCGCAAGGTCGCCGCAGTCGCGCTCCGCTGCGCCGAGCACGGCGAATTCCACCCCGGCGAGACGCAGCAGCCGCACCAGGGCGCGCAGGGTGCGGCCATAACGCAGATCGAATGCGCCCTCGCCGAGCCAGAGCAGCACGTCGGTGCTGTCGTCCTCGCCGAGCACCGGCAGGTCGAGCCCGGCGGCGAAATCGGTGCGGGCGGCAAGCGGGCGGGAGCCGGGATCGTCGGCCTGACGCAGTGCCGTCAAGAGCGGCACCGCCTTGTCCGGCGTCGCGCCCAGCTCCAGCGTCTGATGCCGGCGCAGCGCGATCACCGCATCGACATGCTCGATCATCATCGGGCATTCGCCGACGCAGGCGCGGCATGTGGTGCAGGCCCAGAGCGTGTCGGGATGGATCATCGCGTCCGCGCCGATGATCGGGGTATGCGCGCCACCGAAACCGGGGGTGTCAACCCCCGGATGCGGGCTACCGGTATAGGGCGCCGCGGTTCCGGTTGGGCGCATGGCGGCGGAGAGGTCCTGGATCAGCCGCTTCGGGTTCAGCTTCTGCCCGGCGGCATTGGCCGGGCAGACGTCCTCGCAGCGGCCGCATTGGACGCAGGCATCGAAGGAAACCAGCGCGGTCCAGGGGAAATCCGCCGGCGTGCCAGCGCCGAGCGTGGGCGCGTCGAGATCGAGCGGCATCAGCGCCGTGTCACGGCCGCCTCCGAAGCGGGCCGGACGCGGATGTACGACCAGGCTGAGCGCCCCGCCCAGGGCATGGCGCAGCGGTGCCTCCCGCAGCCGAGCGATGAGGCCGAAGCCGCCGATCACTGCCAGCGGCAGGCCAGCCGCGCCGAGGAGGGGGAGGTCGATCACTGCCCTGAGCGCCATCAGCAGCGCGCCGCCGGCGTAGAGGCCGAGCCAAAGCGGCAGCCAGAGGAAACGACCGCCGGAGAGGGAAGCCGGCCGCGTCGGCAGACGCCGGCGCGCCACCAACGCCGCGCCGAACAGCGCGCCGGCGAAGGCAAGCGCCAGCACGGACCAGTAGAAACGCGAGGCGGAGAATCCCGGCAGCACGCCGAGCGCCAGTAGCGCCGAGCCGCCCAGCAGCCCGCCCGCCGCCGCAACGTGCATGCGCGCCGCCGCCGGTCGCCGCGCGACGACATCGTGCACATCATGCAAATAGCGCCCTGGCAGGGCGAGAAGACCGGCCAGCCAGTTCACCCGCGCGACCCTGCCCTGCCGCCAGAGGGCGGCGAGACGCAGGGCTTCGAGCAGGGCCCAAGCAGCCATGAGCCAGGGCAGGAAGGGCAGGAGCTTGGTGGCCATCCCGGTCTAGTATCCCGCTGCGAAGAAAAGCGAGGCGGCGCGTCGCATCGCCCCGCGAAGACGATCAGCCACTACAGATCCTTGCAGAGTCGCAGCGCGTCATAGATCGCCGCATGGATGTTGCGCCCCGCGACGGCGTCGCCGATGCGATACAGCGCGTATCCTTCGCCACGCGGCTGCGGTTTCCCCGCGATCAGGGCGCGTGGATCGATCTCCCCGCCATTGCACGAGCCCGCACGCAGCACGTGGTAGAGCGCATCGACCGCCAGGGTGCCGAACTCCACCACCACGTGGTCCACCAGCCGCTCTTCCTCGGCGCCGGTCATGGTATTGCGCAGCGCCGCGACCAGGCGGTTGCCCTCGCGATAGACCTCGAACAGCTCCAGATTCGGCGACATCACCACGCCGAGCCGGTACAGCTCGCGCAGATGCACCGGCTGGTTGGTCATGCCGACATCCTCGGCCGCCATACGGTCCTGCGTCGCAAGTTCCACAAGCGCCCCGCGTTGCGCCATCTTCTCGGCGGTGGAGGCGGCATTGTGCTGCCCCATCGCGTCGTAGAGCAGCACCGATCCGCTTGGCTCCACCTTGTCGGTCAGCACATCCCAGGTGGAAACGAAGTGCTCCGCGCCCTTGATGCCGCCGAGATTGGGCACGCCGCCGGTCGCGACGATCACCACATCCGGCTTTTCTACCAGCACCAGCGCTTCCGTCGCCTCGCTGCCGAGGCGCAGATCGACGCCGAGCTTGCGCAGCTGTGCCTCCAGCCAGCGGGGGATGCCGGAGAGCGCCTCCCGCCAGGTGCCGCGCGCGGCGATGGTGATCTGGCCGCCAAGCTGCGCGTTCTTCTCGAACAGCACGACATCATGGCCGCGCTCGGCGCAGACCCGCGCCGCCTCCAGCCCGCCCGGCCCGCCGCCGATCACGACCACGCGCCGCTTCTCCGCCGCGCGGGGGATGATATGCGGCATCGTCGCCTCGCGGCCGGTCGCGGCGTTCTGCAGACAGAGCGCATCACCGCCGACATAGATGCGGTCGATGCAGTAGCCGGCACCGACGCATTGCCGGATGTCGTCCTCGCGCCCTTCGCTCAGCTTGCGCACGAGATGCGGGTCGGCGATGTGCGCGCGCGTCATCGCCACCATGTCGACATGCCCCTCCGCGACCGCGCGGGCGGCGGTGGCAAGATCGGTGACGCGCTGGGCATGAAACACCGGAATGTCGAGCGTGCGCTTCATCGCGCTCGGCAGATGCAGGAAGGGAGCGACCGGGAACGCCATGTTCGGCAGGCTGACGGCGTGCGACATATGGTCGCGCGCCTGGCCGCCGATGATGTTCACGAAATCGATCAGGCCGCGCTTCGCGTATTCGGCGGCGATGGCGATGGCATCCTCATGCGAGATCCCGCCCTCGTACATCTCATCGCCGGACATGCGCATGCCGATGACGTAATCATCGCCGGTCGCCGCGCGCATCGCCTCCAGCACCTCGATGCCGAAGCGCATCCGGTTGGCGAGGCTGCCGCCGTACTCGTCGCCGCGGGTATTGACCGAGGGGCTCCAGAACTGGTCGAGCAGATGGCCATGCGCACCGGAGATCTCGCAGCCATCGAGTCCGCCTTCGCGGCAGCGGCGGGCGGCGGCGGCGAAATCGGCGATCACGCGGGCGATGTCCGCCTCCTCCATCTCCTTCGGGATGGAGCGGCTCGCGGGCTCGCGATGCGTGGAGGGCGAGATGACCGGCAGCCAGTTATCCGTGTCCCAGCGCGTGCGCCGGCCCATATGCGTGAGCTGGATCATCAGCTTCGCGCCATGCCGGTGGATGCGATCGGCGAATTCCCGGAATGCCGGGATGATCGAATCGTCGGCGACCGAGATCTGATTCCAGGGCGTCGCCGGGCTGTCCGGCGCGACCGAGGAGGAGCCGCCGAACATGGTCAGGCCGATACCGCCCTTCGCCTTTTCCTCGTGATAGAGCTGGTAGCGTTCAAGCGGCTTGCCGCCGCTGCCATAGCCAGGGGCGTGGCTCGTGCTCATCACCCGGTTGCGGATGGTCAGCGACTTGATCTGCAGCGGCTTCAGCAGCGCGTCGGCGTGCGGGATCATGAGGGGCGATGGCTCGTCTGGCTGGAGGAAGAACCGATCTGCCGCTCGGCGCGCGGCGGATGACCGAACCGCGCACGGAAGGCGGCGCTGAAATGCGAAGCGGACGCGAAACCGCAGGCGATGCCGATTTCCGTCACCGGCAAGCCGGTCTCGCGCAGCAGGGTGCGGGCGCGGTCGAGGCGCAGCCCGGTGGAGAACGCGGCCGGGCTCTGGCCGAGATGCTTGCGGAACAGGCGCTCGATCTGGCGGGCGGAGATGTTGGTGCGTTGCGCGATTTCGCCCGCGGACATTGGCTGGTCCGGCGTCTCTTCCAGCAGGCGCACCGCTTTTTCGAGTTGCGGGTGCGGGGCGGCGGCGCGGGCGAGCGTTGGCTGCGGCGAGGCGCCGTCACGATCCCGCGCCACCAGAAATTGCGCCGAGATCCGCGCCGCCAGCGATCGGCCGAAGCGGGCGGCGATGATCTCCAGCATCATGTCAAGCGGCGCGATGCCGCCGGTGCAGGTGGCGCGGTCGCGGTCGATCGTGAACATCCCGGTCACGAAATCCGTGTCCGGGAATTCCTCGCGCACCGCGTCGAGATTTTCCCAGTGAATAGCGCAGCGATAGCCGCGCAGCAGCCGGGCTTCGGCAAGGGCGAAGCTGCCGGTACAGAGGGCGCCGAGCGGTATGCCCTGCCGCGCGAGGCGCCGCAGTACGGTCAGCACCGGGCGGCTGACCGATTGCCGCACATCGATGCCACCGCAGACGAAGAGGATATCGAACGGTGCCGCCGTCTCCAGCAGCACGGTCGGATGCAGCATCATCCCGTTGCTGGCGGTGGCGGGCACGCCGTCTGTCGTCACCACCTGCCATTCATAGGCGGCTTCATCCCGCAAACGATTCGCCATGCGCAATGCCTCGATGGCGTTGGCGCACGCGATCATCGAGTAGTTTGGCAGGGTGAGGAAGCCGAACCGGCGCAGGCGGGCGAGGTCCATGTCCGGTTCAGCGCTCGATCGTCACATCCGATGTCGGCTTGGCGCAACAGAGCAGGATCATGCCCTGGTCGATCTCCCGCTGCCTGATGCCGCCGGCCTGCGGCATGGCGACGCTGCCTTCGGTTTTGCGGCTCTTGCAGGTGCCGCAAACGCCCTTGGCGCAGGAGGAGGGCAGGCGCATCCCGGCCCGCCGCGCCGCGTCGAGGATCGTCGTCTCCGGCCCGCAGGTGACGCTGCGCTGGCTCTTGGTGAAGGTGATCGTATAGCCGGTCGCTTCCGCTTCCGGCGCGGAAGCGGTGGCAGGGGGTTCGGCCGCCACCGTTTCGGCGACGCTCTCGGCGCCGAAATCGAAGCTCTCCTCGTGGTAGCGGGCACGGTCGAAACCGGCTTCGTCCAGTATGGCGCGCACCGCCGCCATATAAGGCGCCGGGCCGCAAGTGAAGACCGTGCGCTCCAGGAAATCGGGCGCGACCAGGCGCAACGCCGGCAGGCTCAGCCGGCCGCGCAGACCGTTCCAGCTCTCCCCCGGGCTGTCCGCCTCGCAGAAGGCGATGGAGCGGAAACTGCCTCGCCCGCGCGCCAATTCCGCGAGTTCGGCGCGGAAGATGAGATCGGCCGGGGAGCGGGCGCTGTGTACGAACAGGATATCGGCCGGGTCGCCGAGATCGAAATGCGCCCGCGCCATCGACATCAGCGGAGTGATGCCGCTGCCGGCGGAGAGGAACAGGTATTTCCGCGCCGGGTGCAGCGCGGCGGAGAAGCTGCCGAGCGGACCGCTCGCGCGCAGCGCCATGCCGGGCCGCAGCCGGTCGTGCAGCCAGTTCGACACCGGCCCACCCGGCACGCGCTTGACGGTGATCGTCAGGCTGTGTGGCCGGGTTGGCGTCGAGGCGATGGTGTAGGAACGCTGTACCGTGCCACCGTCGAGCGGGATCTCGAAGGTGATGAACTGGCCGGGCAGATAAGTGAAGCGGCGTGACGCGCGGGCGGAGAAGGTGAAACTGCGTACATCCGCCGTTTCATCCCGCACCGCGCGGCAGACCAGCTCTTCCTCGGTTTCCGGGTCCCAGTACGGGACCCGGAGCGACGCGAGCGCGTCCTTGCTGTCGAGCGCCGTCATCAGCCGAAGGACGCCTTCAGGCGGTCGATGTACCAGGCCGCGAATTTCTCCACGAGACCCTCGGTGTATTCGGAATATGGGCCGGGCTCATAGGCGGGGCTCTGCACGCCCTGCTGGCTCAACTCGACCAAGTCGGCATCCTGCTGGTTGGTGGCTTCCCACACGCCGGTCAGATTGGCGAGGTCGTAATCGACGCCTTCAACCGCGTCCTTGTGCACCAGCCATTTGGTGCGGACCAGCGTGCGGTCCGGCGACAGCGGAATGGCGCTGAACGTGACGATGTGGTCGCTCATGAAATGGTGCCAGCTATTCGGCTGCGTCCAGAAGGAGAGGCCGCCGAGCTGTTTGCGGGTCAGGTTGCCGAGCAGACGGTTGCAGGCGACCTTCGTGTCCATGGTCTGGCTTTCACCAGCGCGGTCAAGCGGCAGGCGCTGGGTGCGGAAGCCGGTAACGCGGTCATCAAGATGGTCGATCTCGCGGGAGGGCAAGCCTTCGCCTTCCCATTCCGCGTGCATCGTCTCCACCAGACAATCATACCGGTTGGCCTCGGTGCGACCCATATCGTCCAGCGCGTCCGGCGCGAAGCCGAAGCCGTAGGCGAACAGCGGCACGGTCAGTTCAGGATGGTTGCCGCCGCAGTGGTAGCACTCGCGGTTGTTCTCCAACGTGAGCTTCCAGTTGCCACGCTCGATCAGATCGACCTGCTTGGCGATCCGCGTGTTCGCGACCTGATGCGGCGCGATATAGGGGGTCATCACCCGTTCCAGCTCGTCGATATCCGCCGGCGCCTCATCGGCGAGGCAGATGAAGAGCAGGCCGGCGATGGAGCGCAGATGCACCGGCTTCAGCCCGTGGCAGGACGGGTCGAATTTCGGCCCCATGTGC
>Ga0335083_10008187_pt1 | contig 12792 bp, 11 predicted proteins | sample Lox_Sample_42_FD_206716 | JGI IMG/M metagenome (GOLD analysis project Ga0335083, IMG submission 206716) | Soil microbial communities from Loxahatchee National Wildlife Refuge, Florida, United States - Lox_Sample_4.2 | ecosystem: Environmental > Terrestrial > Soil > Wetlands | place: USA...
AATGCCATTGCAGAACTCGAGCCGCGCGCGACGAATTATGACCTGGGCCAATTGGAAGCGAAGTTGACGCCGGAAAATCTGGCGCTCTGGACCACGAAATTGCCGAGGCAAAAAGTAGAAGTGTTCCTGCCGAAGTTCACCGCGACGTCGGAGTTCTCACTGGGCGGCATGCTGGGGGCGATGGGGATGACGGATGCGTTTGACCCCAACAAGGCTGACTTCTCGGGCATGGACGGGCGGAAGGATCTGTATATTAGCAAGGTCGTGCACAAGGCGTTTGTGGATGTGAATGAGGAAGGCACGGAAGCGGCTGCAGCCACGGGAGTCATCATGACGTTGAGCGCGGCGCTGCCTGCTCCAACTCCTGTCTTTCGCGCGGACCATCCGTTTCTGTTCCTGATTCGGGATAACAGCACGGGTAGTATTCTTTTCCTGGGGCGGATGGCGAATCCGACACCATAGTTCCTCTGCCCATGAATTTATTAATTAGAGCCTCGCGGACTCGGCTGTTCATGAGCTCGCCCTCACCCCGGCCCTCTCCCCCGAGGAGAGGGAGAATCGCCGTCCGATCAATCAAAACGACAACGGCCGCATCAGTTCAGTCGTTCAATGAGCAAACTTTTTCCGGAAATGCTTGGCCAGATCCGGCGCAACAATGAGTGGTAAAAGTATTATCTGGCTTGCGCTCGTTTTGGGTGGATTGAGTTTATTTCCATTGCCTGGCAAAGCTGCCATTGTGGCCACGGTTAAACTCAAACTTGTAAACGTGGACAGTGCGGAAACCAACGGAGAAAACGGTTATGGCGAAAACGCCCTGGATGGCAATCCCAACACCATTTGGCATACCCAATGGCAAAGCTCCAGTCCCGGGCTTCCCCACGAAATTGTCATTGAACTGATTCCTCCCGCGACCATAAAAGGTTTCAGCTATCTGCCCCGGCAGGACGAATCAGACCACGGCACGATCAAAGGTTATGAATTTTACGTTAGCAACGATGGCAAGCATTTTGGTCAGCCTGTAAGCAAGGGCATATTCGGGCCGGGAAAGAAGGAAAAGGTTGAAACCTTTGAGCCGGTAAAATGCCGTTTCATCAAACTCAAGGCTATTTCAGAAATTAACGGCCTGCCTTTCACCTCCGCCGCTGAAATCCGTGTCATTCAAGTTGGCGAGAATGCTTCCCCGAAGAACTACTGGCGGGGCGATGTTGGTCCGGCTCCCGTGCCGCAGGATTCCACCAGGCTCGATGCCATCGATTCAATGATTGCTGCTTTTTCAAAATACGGCGATCTTTGGATGAACGGGATAGACGCTTTCGACGGTTCACAGGCTGGTTCCCCGGAAGAAGTAATTTCGGAGACATTTCGAAAAGCAAAGTTTCAGAATGGCCTCATGACGAGCTATCGAATCCTCGACGTGCGAAAAGTTCGCATGGATGAATTGGACGGGGATTACACCGCGGCTCTGGTTGACACGAACCTTGGCCAAATGATCGTGCTCATGCGAAAGAGCGCAACGCCGGGACAATGGTGGCGGCGAATTTACAGCGCCGGTGCGCCGTATAATCGCCTGTATTAGCCGTGAACCTCAAACTCCTGCTCTACCTCCTCATGCTCGCGTTGGTTACTGCGCACTGATGACCCGCAGGGTCATATAATTCTGGCTGTCGTTGGGATTTTCGGCGATGAAGCCGATGATGCCGCCACAGCCCAGGAGCGGCGGATGCGGGTTGGTGATGAGCAGCGTGGAATTAATCGCCGGCTGGCCGTTGAGATCAATAGACATGGGCAGCGAATAAACCGCAGCCCCGCCGGGAATATTCCATTGCGCCGGCAGCGTGACGGGATGGACCTTGCTCAAACCGAACCCAATTTCGGCGTTGACGCCGCCGTGCTTCACAATGGACCACAGGGAGGGAAAGCTCATCACTTTCATGAGAATGCCCTGGAGGTTGGGCGTATTCCCCACGGAAGTGAAATAGGAATTCATGGCCGGAAACCAGGCGGCCAGGGCGCGTTCCTCTTCGGGGGTGATTTTTAGCTCCGTAGCGAGCTTGCGGTTGTGAGCGATTTTAGCTGCCGGGGGCGGCTTTGGTTCCACTCCAAAGTCGAAGTTGGTCGCTCCATCTTGTTTGTCTTGCCTTACACGGTAAATCGCGGCGGCGCCTTTATCCAGGCCCAGGCTGAGGAAGGCGCCGTCGATGGCAGCATTGGCGCGCTTATCTTTGGCCACGGGATTGCCCCAAAAAGAATCGGAATCCACATACGGCCCGATCGAGCGGATGCTGAAGGCCGCGGGCGAACGCGTGAATTCAAATTTATCGCCCATGGAATTGTACAATACCAACGGCTTTTCCGGCTTTGTGCTGTTGGTGCTGGCCACGACTTCGAAATAAACCAGCCATTGCGTGAGGCGATTTCCCTTTTGATGCAGGGTAATGAGTGCCGTGATGGAATTGCCAGGAACGAGGACGGGGGCATTGGTCAGCGGCTTCATGCCGTCCAACGGAATGTGCATCGTTTTTGCTGCTTTCTGCAGCTCGGGAAACGGCGGGACGGGTTCCAGGCGGGAAAGAAGATTGGTCGAAGGTTCTGCGTTACCGAGGCAGGCTGCCGCCATGAGCATCCCTATAAGAAACAGTTGGCATGGCGTCCCTGGACGTCGGCAATTGAACATCAATGCATTCTTTCACACTTGGGGATGAAATTCAATTTGTCTCTCGCTTTGCCCGCTCCTACACTCGGCGGATGGATACGCTGTACGCGCCGTGGCGGATTGAATATATCCTCTCGCCTAAACCAGAGTTGAAGGCCGGGTTGTTCACGCGCATCGCCCAATCGTCCGACGACGAGGCAAACTACGTCCTCGTGCGCGATCGTACCTGCTACGCCTTATTGAACGCTTATCCGTACGTGGGCGGCCATTTGATGACTGTGCCGTACAAAGAAACGCCGGACCTGGCTGGCCTGACGGATGAAGAGCTGACCGATTTGTGGAAATTAACACGCCGGTGCATCGCCGCGTTGACGACCGTGATGAAGCCCGACGGTTTCAACGTGGGCATCAACCTCGGAAAAGTCGCGGGCGCGGGCATCGAGGAACATTTGCACATCCACGTGGTGCCGCGCTGGAAAGGCGACACGAATTTCATGCCCGTCGTTGCCGGCGCCACGGTCCTGCCCGAGGCGTTAAAGGACATCGCCGCCAAATTGCGCGCCGCGCTGGCGTAAGGGATTAATCATCATGAGGCCGATTTATTTCACCGCGAAGAAATTGGGCCTCGTTTTTTTGTGTTTGGTTCTTCCGTTAATTTCATCGCGCGGACTGTTCGCGGCAGACGTCACACAGCCCGGCGGCACAATTGCCACGCAGCCGGTGTTTGTGCCCGATCCGGCCCGCGTTTCACAACACCTTGCTGAAACGATATTGGCCTGGGACGAAACAATGAAAGTGACGAACGTCCCGGCGGATTCCGCCAGCGCGCATCTCGTATTTAATTTTACCAACGTGAGCCCGGACACGGTCGTGATGATGGCCGCGAAACCATCCTGTTCCTGTACGAGCGCGCAAACGCCGCCGCTGCCGTGGATGATTGCCGCGGGCACGAATGGAGAGGTGGGCGTGAGCGTCAACCTGGCGGGGAAATTCGGCACGGTGGTTAAGTCTGTGCATGTGATGACCGACCACGGTTCGCGGGATATCATCGTGCAAATTAATATTCTCGCCCCGGTGATGGCGAAGCTGACTGATGCAGATCGCATGCGCCAAATGGAAATCGCCAAAGTAGATCGCCAGGCCGTTTTCAAGAATGACTGCGCCACCTGTCACATGAAGCAGGGGCAATTCAAGTTTGGCAAAGCCCTCTTCGATGCGGATTGCGCAATCTGCCACGAAGCGGAGCATCGCGCCTCCATGGTGCCGGACTTGCACCAGCTCACGGTGCCGACGAACCTGGAATTCTGGCACACGTGGATTTCCCACGGCAAACCGGGGACGTTCATGCCCGCGTTTTCCGAGGGCGACGGCGGGCCGCTGAACGACAGCCAAATCGCTTCGCTCGCCTCCTATCTTAATGCGGCAATTCCTTCGAAGGCTTCTAAATTCCAGTGAAGTCCGGCCGGCATTGCCGCGAAAATGACAGTCTGCTGATTCAGGGGTAATTGCTGGATTTTTTGGGAGGAACGGCTTCATCTTTTCGGCACTAATCCTGCTTTTTTGAGCCATTGAACACCGGGACTATGACTTTAAACTCGCCAAAAAAATATGAACAATTTAATATACTGGGATGAAATTTCGCCTGGTTCTATTTCGGGTTTTGGTCTTTTTAATTATCGCGGGGGCGGGCATTCGTGCGGCGCAAAACATCTCCCTTAATGGAGGCATTACCACCCAGCCCGTTTATGTGCCGGATGCGGCGCGCCAAAACCAGCATCTGTCCGTCTTCGATTGGGATGCGACCATGAAAACGACCAACGTTCCCGCCGAGGCCGCCAGCGCACACCTGGTTTTTTATTTTACGAACAAGGCCACCCAGGTCGTCATCGCGCCGGTGACAAATATTTTTACGGTGGTCTCCAACGTCGCGCCGAAACTTTCCACGCCGCGGTTGTCGGCGTCTTCCACCCGGATAACCACGGTGACGAATGTTGCCTGGGTCACCAACTCAATTCCGACGCCCGTGGTCATTACTGAAGTCCATCCGTCCTGCGGCTGCACGACGGCGCAATTGCCGCCGCTGCCCTGGGTGGTCGCGCCCGGCACAAACGGCCAGATTGGCGTGACGGTGAACCTGGCCGGAAAATTTGGCACCATCGTCAAGACCGTCCATGTGGCCACATCCGAAGGCACGAAGGATTTAATTGTGCAAATCACCATCCTGCCGGTGTCCATGACCAAATTGACGGATGCCGACCGGATGCGGCAAATGGAAATTGCCAAAGTGGATCGCCAGGCGGTTTTCAAGAATGACTGCGCGAGCTGCCATGTGAAGCAGGGGGAATTCAAATACGGCAAAGATCTTTTCGATGCGGATTGCGGCATTTGCCACGAAGCGGAGCACCGGGCCTCCATGGTGCCGGACTTGCATAATATCAAGGTGCCGACGAACGAAGAATTTTGGCGCACGTGGATTTCCCACGGCAAACCCGGGACATTCATGCCCGCGTTTTCGCAAGGCGACGGCGGACCGCTCAGTGACATGCAAATCGCATCGCTGGCGGCGTATCTCAATGCGGCTATCCCTTCCAAGGTTCCACCCAAACAGTTTCAATAAACCTCATGCGCCTGCCACGCCCCATCTTTTCACTTTTAGCAGTCCGCTTGAAATGGATGCGGCGGCAGCAATGGCGGCGATTCAAAAAATTCTGCCAGCCCGTGGTGCGCTGGGTGAGCATTAACAGCCTGCGCTATTCGTGGGGGCGCCTCATGGGCGACATGGGCAGTGTGACCTGGTTATTGTGCCTGGCTATGTTGAGCTTCCTCTTCATCAGCCATTTTGTTTTTGAATCCGTCCAGGTGCAGGGCTCCAGCATGTACCCGACGCTGTTTAACTCGAATTTTTATTGGCTCAACAAATTTGCTTACGTCATCGGCCAGCCGCATCGCGGCGATATTGTGGCCATAAAGGACCCGAGCGGCCATGGCTTTGACGTCAAACGCATTATCGCGACGCCCGATCAATCTATCTATATCAGCAATGGCAAAGTTTATGTGGACGGACAGGTTTTGCAGGAGCCTTACCTGCCGCTCAAGATGCGCACTTTCGCTTACGAAAAAAGTGAGGACGAGTTTTATTGCCTCGCGCCGGACCAATATTTTGTCATGGGCGACAATCGTGGGAATAGTTGCGATAGCCGCAGTTTCGGGCCGATCAAACGCAACGCCATCCTCGGCCGCGTGATCCGGTAATCTCCCAGTAGCTTAATGACTGTTGGACGGTGAGGCATTTTTCAAACTGAAGACCACCAGGCTGCATTGTTTAAATTGTTCGTTGTTTATCGGTTCAGCCCAGTGGCCGTCTGCCCCGTCACCGGTGATGTATCCGCCCACCATCTGGTAGTTTTGGTCCAGGAATTTATTCAGGAACGCAAAAAAATCAGGCGGCGAATCCGCATGCCGCAGCCAACTGGCGCCGGAGGCCACGAAGACAATCACCCGGGGCGGGCGCGCCTGTAAATCCTGGATGGCCGCCTGCTGATAGCCGAGCGCCAGGGGCGTGGGAATCATCAGCGGATAGCTGGTGATGAAACGCGTCGGGCTGTAGCGTTGCGCGTAGCAGAGGATTTCCGGCTCGGAACCGGCCACGTAAACGAAATCGTTCGGCGAAGTCATCCCGGCCACTTTATCCGCGACTAACGGCGCTTCGAGAAAGGGCGAGCCGTCATTGGCGCGGACAAAACGTTCGCTCGAGCAAAATATCCAGGGCGCATCCACATGGACGACCAGTAGGATCACAATTGTCGCCAGTAAAGGCGCCAGCCAGGGAACTGGTTTCGTGAGCTTCGCCTGGATTTTATCGGCCAGCGCGCGAATGCCCAAAGCGGCGAGCAGCGCCCAGAAAGGCATGATCAGGATATAATATTGGGCATAGGCGCTGCCGCTGGTGGTCAAAAAAGCGCCGCCAAGCATGCCGAGCCAAAACCAAACGCGCCGTTGCGGTCTGAAAAGAATGGCGCAAGGCATTAAAAATAATATCCACCAGGAACTCCAAAGCGATGCCAGCCTGGATCCTAAAAACGCCCAGCTAAAGAAACCTGCGGAGAGATAAAATTTGTTAAAGGCCACGGTGCATTCCCAAACCGATTCCAGCGCCTGATGCATGGCATAAAACCCGAACAGCAATATCAACGCCACGATGCCCCCGGCGACGGCGCATAGTGCGGCCTTAACGATCGCCGGTATACCGTGGCCGGACGTATACAGTTCAAAAAGCCAGGCGATAAAAACCAACGCAAAAATCGGGAGGATGTTGTATTTGAAAATGAGCGTAACGACTGCAAAAAAACCGGCGGCGAACCAGTGCCGGTTTTTGTTTTCGTGTCGGCGGCTGTAACAATAAATGGCCACGGTGGCGAGCAGCGGCAGGAGCAGGAACATTTCCGGGTTGCAACTAAACTGGTCAATCCCCGGCAGAAGAATCATGGGCGTCATCAGCCACATGGCGGGCAGGGCGATTTTTTCGCCAAATTCCAGCCGGGCAATGATGCCCAGTAAAATCGTAGCCGCGGCCACGAAGAGATAGGCCAGCAGGCGCGGCGACCAAAAAAATTGGGGAAGAACCAGGTTGGCAAACGCGTAACTGTAAATCACCCCGGGCGGTTTTTGGATGAACGCATGTTGATAGGGCGCGATGCCCTGGACCAGGAGCCGGGCCGAGTAATCGATTTCGCCTTCGTCATCAATGAGCGGGGCGTGGTAGTTGTTCCAGCGCAACGCCACGAACAGCAGCGCCAGCCCGAGCAGGCTGAGCCATTGGCTCCAAGGCAACTCCCGGATTTTGCGCTGGATGAAGATCATTCGCCGCGCATTAATTTAGGGGCACGCCGCGTTAAAACAAGTTTGAAGCCGCCATTGCGACTGTCTCAAAATTGGAATTTGAGTCCCGCCTGGTTGTTGAAAATCATCCACTAACGCTTCATTTTAATTTTAAATTCTCATTGTTCCCGCTTGCGTAAAGCAGCCTGTGGGTTATGCTGTCAACCATGAGCGAGCAAGTGGTTGACGCAAACAATCACGCGAAAATTTCCGGACTGGGCGAACGCGTTTTGTCCGGCGGCAATCTTTCCCGCGAGGAAGCGCTGTTTCTCTTCGGCCTCGAAAGCTCCGCGGATATTTTTGATTTGCTCTCCTGGGCCAACCGCATCCGCGAAAAATTCAAGGGCAACAAAGTCCATCTCTGCTCCATCGTCAATGCCAAGGCCGGCGCGTGCTCCGAAAATTGCCGATTCTGCGCGCAATCTTCTTTCTACCAGACTGGCTCGCCCAAATATGGTTTTGTGGATCCCGAGCCGGTGCTTGAGGCCGCTGATGAAGCGAATAAGAACGGCGTCACTGCCGTGGGGCTCGTCGCCGCGTGGCGCGGATTGAACGAAGGGCCGATGCTCGACGAAGTGTGCGACCGCATCCGCGAATTGAAAGCCAGCGGCAAGACGCGTCCTGATGCCTCGCTCGGCATCATCAAATCGCAAAAGGTCGCCGACCGCCTGAAGGAAGCCGGCCTGGAATGTTACGGACACAATCTCGAAAGCTCGCGCCGGTTCTTCTCGCAGCATTGCACTACCCATACCTTTGAAGACCGGCTCGGAACTATCCAATATTTGAAAAACGCCGGCATCAAGATTTGTTCCGGCGGCATCATCGGCATGGGCGAGACGCGCGAAGACCGTTGCGATCTCGCATTCGAGTTGAAAGCCATCGGCGCGAACGTCGTGCCGGTGAACATCCTCAATCCCATTCCCGGCACGCCCTTCGAAAACAATCCAAGGCTGCCGGCGCTGGAAATTTTGAAGACCATTGCGTGTTTCCGTTTCATTTTGCCCCGGCAGGAAATCATGATTGCCGGTGGCCGCACGGTGAACCTGCGCGACGCGCAAAGCATGATTTTCATGGCCGGCGCCAGCGCGCTCATGGTCGGCAACTATCTCACTACGCTGAACCAGCCCGTGGAAAAAGACCTGCAAATGCTCAAAGACCTCGGCCTCGATCCCTCTTGGGATAACCACGGTTTTGCGGACCAGGAGGAAAGTGGGTGCGGGTGTGGGGATGGGAGTTGTGAAGCTGAGCCAGCCTTAGCGAAGTAAGTGTTTCCCAATCCCAACAGGATTAAAAAATCGACTTGCAGCGCGTAAAAAACAAACTTTTCCCTGTTCCCGGCCCTCAGTTCAGCCGATGAAATGAATAAAACGTCATTTGACAATCCCCTCGTTTGCGACCAGATTCCACGAGGGTTGGGATATCAAATATCTTTACACATTGAGGCCAGACTCGCAGAATATAAGAGTGTTGACTGAAGGTGCATCAAGGGTTCAGCCGACGCAATCGCCTTCGTCAGTTCATGTAGCGGGAGGTTTTGCGCAGGACCTGGACACCGCCATTTTGCGGGCGCAAAACAACCTCCTCAGCTTGCAAAAGCCGGAAGGTTATTTCGTCGGCGAATTAATGGTGGACTCAACGCTTGTCTCGGACATGGTGGCTTACCATCACTGGGACGGGCGCGTGGACAAAGCGTGGCAGCGCAAGGCGGTTCATCGCCTCTTTTCCATGCAATTGCGCGACGGCGGCTGGAATATCTATTACGGCGGCCCTTCTGAAGTCAACGCCACCATCAAGGCCTATCTGGCGCTAAAATTGGCCGGTGTCTCTGAGACCGATCCCCGCATGCTCCGCGCCCGCCAGGTGGCTTTAAGCCTGGGCGGTGTTCCGCGCATGAACACGTTCTCGAAACTTTATCTCGCGCTGCTCGGCCTTTTCCCGTGGGAATATGTGCCGACCATCCCGTGTGAATTCATCCTGATTGGCAAATGGTTCCACGTGAATTTTTGGGAGATGAGCAACTGGTCGCGCGGCATGCTCGTGCCGCTGGCCATCATTAACCATTTCAAGCCCACGCATCCGGTCAAAGTGGATTTGGACGAGCTTTATCCCGAAGGCATCCATGAGCGCGACCTGGCGCTCGCGCCTGACCCGGAGAGGATCTCCTGGCGCAACTTTTTCCTGTGGCTCGACCGGCTGCACAAATTCGCCGAATGGTTTGCGGAGCATAAGGTCCATCCCTTCCGTAAAACGGCGCTTAAGAAGGCGGAGAGCTGGATGCTCGAACGCTTCGAAGGGGCCGATGGCCTGGCCGCCATTTTCCCGGCCATGCTCAACGCGCTGATTGCGTTGCAGGTCCTGGGTTATGCCAATGACCATCCGCAAGTGGTTCGCGCGTGGAATGAGCTGAAAAAACTCCAGCACGAGACGGAGAATGATGTGCGCATCGAACCCTGTTTCTCGCCCGTGTGGGACACGGCGATTGTTGCGATTTGCCTGCGCGAATCAGGCCTGCCGGAAGATCATCCGGCGCTCAAGCTGGCCGCGGACTGGCTGATTGACCGCGAAATCCGTTTTCGCGGCGATTGGAAATATAAAAATCCCGCGGACGTCGAACCGAGCGGCTGGGTCTTTGAATATAACAATAAATGGAACCCGGACGTGGACGACACCGCCATGGTGCTGCTCGCGCTGCGCAAGATTCCGACCGATAATCCGGCCCGCCGCGATGAATGTTTCCAGCGCGGTTTGAAGTGGATGATGACCTTCCAATGCAAAGACGGCGGCTGGGCATCATTCGACAAAGATTGCACCAAGAACATTCTCGAAAAAGTCCCCTTTGCCGACCACAACGCGATGATTGATCCCGAGTGCGCGGATATTACCGCGCGCATCCTGGAGCTCCTCGGCTACGAAAATTGGGACAATAGTCATTTCCAGATTGAGAAGGCGATGAAGTTCATTCGCGACACACAGGAAGCGGATGGTTCGTGGTATGGGCGCTGGGGCGTCAATTATATCTACGGCACCTGGCAGGTGTTGCGCGGGTTGCGCGCGATGAACATGGACATGAACCAGCCGTGGATTTTGCGCGCGAAATCATGGCTTGAAAGCGTCCAGCATGAGGACGGCGGCTGGGGCGAACGTTGCAATACGTACGACGATCCGGTTTTCAAAGGCCGCGGCCCGAGCACGGCATCGCAAACGGCGTGGGCCGTTATGGGCCTGTGCGCATTTGATGACCCCAATAACCCGCACCTCAAACACGGCGTGGATTATTTGATCCGCACGCAAAATGGCGACGGCTCATGGACCGAGCACGAAACGACCGGCACAGGTTTTCCGAAGGTTTTTTATTTGAAGTACGACATCTACCGCAACGCCTGGCCGTTGCTGGCGCTGGCGGATTATCGAAAATTAACCGTGGGAAAAAACGGAACGAACGGCCGCGCGGGGGAACCAGAATTAGGTTCACAGCCGTCGCGCACGGTTTAAGAAATTTTAACCGAAAAAAAATTGCCTGCTTCGTGGGGCAGCGGTAAGGTGGCGTGTGCCCGTTCAGTTTACTATTCTCGGCAGCGGTTCTTCCGGTAATTGTGCCTACGTTGAAACCGAAAATTCCCGCGTGCTCATCGACGCCGGGTTTTCCCCGCGCCAAATCCGGCAGCGCCTCGCGATGATTGGCCGTACGCCGGAAAATCTCTCGGCCATTCTCATCACCCACGAACACGCCGACCACATCTCCGGTTTGTTTGGCCTGGCTGAGAAACTGAGAATTCCCATCTACTGCAACCGTGACACGCAGGAAGCCATTGCCTGGGCGCTGAAAGAGCGGTGGAACGGCAAGCGCGACCCGCTCTTCGACGGCATGGAAAAGACCATGGGCGATTTTTTGCAAAGGCTTGAATGGCGATTGTTCCAGACCGGCGACCAGTTTGAATTGAACGATTTGCTCGTCGAAACTTTTCCCATCCCCCATGACGCGCAGGATCCCGTCGGGTTTTTGCTGCGCACTTCTGCGGGGAATTTTGGCTTTGCCACGGATTTAGGCCACATGACGAAGCTGGTGATGGAACGCATTCGCCCGGCCAATGTGCTGGTCCTCGAATCCAATCACGACGTCCGGATGCTGCAAAATTCGAACCGTTCATGGAGCTTGAAGCAGCGCATCCTGGGCCGGCACGGCCATCTTTCGAATGAGGCTGCGGCAGACGCCGCCACGGAAATCATGTCGGACGGCTTGAAACATTTATACCTCGCCCATTTGAGCCGCGAATGCAACAAGCCGGAACTGGCGATGCAAATCATGGCTGAGCGGCTGGGGAAAATCGGCGCCAGCCACATTCATCTCCAGGTGGCATCGCAACACGCGCCCTGCCAGACCTTGCAACTTTAAGCCGGGAAAAACTCCGCATGGGAAATCCGCCCGACCAATCGCCGGCTGTCTTGGAAAATAAATCAGCGATCCTTTGCCATTGGTTATTCGCCGTATTGTTTGCCGCGGCATTTGTGCTGGAAATGATTTCGTTTTTCTCGCCGATCCATTTTGCCAGCCAAAGCCAGATCGATACTGCCCTGATTTTGACGGCTGCCGGAAGCACGCTCGCCTCATTATGGCAGCGTTTGCCGTTGCAGAACGTTTTGACAGTGGCGTTCGGTATTGCCGTAATCGGCGGCGGCCTTTCCGCGCTTGGCGCCAGGACCGGTTTGCCGTTCGGTCCGTTTATCCTGAGTTCAGGCGTAGGCCCGGTTTTTTTTAAGTCACTCTCGTGGGTGATGCCGCTGATTTGGGTGATTATCGTTTTAAACTCCCGCGGGCTGGCGCGCTTGATCCTGCGCCCGTGGCGAAAAAATAAAACCTACGGTTATAAGGTCATTGGCCTGACGGCGATTTTAGTTTTGCTTTTTGACATCGCCTTCGACCCATTTGCTTCGCACGTGAAACATTGCTGGGTTTGGTTGCCCTCGGCCTTGAAACTGACCTGGCAGGGCGCACCGCTGGTTAATTTTATTACCTGGGCTGCCGTGACCCTCTTGATTTTGCTGGTGGCAGCGCCCTGGCTGGTGGTTAAAAAACCCCGGCAGAAAAAAGGGGCGGATCTTTATCCCTTTGGCGTTTGGATCGGCGGGCTGATACTTTTTGGGACAGGCTGCGCCGTCAATGGAATCTGGCCGGCGGTTTTTGCGGATGCCGTAATTGGCCTGGGCGGCGCGATCTTTGCGATTCGCGGCGTGATGTGGTGAGAGGTGGGGTAAACCGAAAC